>Ga0208361_1000240_pt1 | contig 18459 bp, 11 predicted proteins | sample LakMenEpi05Aug10_FD_150670 | JGI IMG/M metagenome (GOLD analysis project Ga0208361, IMG submission 150670) | Freshwater microbial communities from Lake Mendota, WI - 05AUG2010 deep hole epilimnion (SPAdes) | ecosystem: Environmental > Aquatic > Freshwater > Lake > Epilimnion/Euphotic zone ... | reverse complement strand
CACTGAACAAGATTACATAAATCTAAAAATACAATTATATGAGATAAATGATACAATATATTTTTTATAATAAATACATATTTTCCAAAATCATTTATTTATATTAACAATACCATTTGAGGAATACTCCATAATTACAGATGATCCAGTATAAATATACATCGTTTGAGGCCTAGGAAACCAATTTTAAGGTATACAAGTAAATATTACATCAAAAGCCTTTGCAGCTCTTGTATCAATACCTGTTAGAAAATCTTTGGAATGAGCATATGGTTAAAATGAAAATAAATAAGCTGCTTTTCCAACATATCTATTTTCATGAACATTAGCAAACCCCATTGCTGTATCAGAATTTACAGAGTCAGCTCCCCATTGGTACGCTTTATCATCAATCATTGCTGGGTCATACATTGTATGTGTATTTAGTATATTGTAACATCTCTCATTTATAGCAAAATTAAAACTATTTATTTTTGGATGAGCCTTATTTTTTTCGAAGAAATACCCTCCAGACATATATATTTGTTCAAGAAAAACTGAATTATTACCATCTGAATCAACTTATACAGGATTTCCAGCATTTCCTGATAATGGTTGTGATGGGAAATATTACATATTAATTCTCAATTGTAATTTTGATATGTTATTAGATATTCTAAAATGCTTACGGCAAAATGTAAAATTTTGATAATCTAAAGGGACAAATAAAACCAATATCTAATTAAGTGCTTATTAATTACACGCAACAGGCCATGAATTTGTTATTGATTGACTATTTTATATTTGATATTGATTTCCAAGCTGCCAAAACTTCGTATTAATAGCGATTCCAGTTGTCAAAGATACTTTAAGATACTAATCCATTTAAGGATTCCAAAACTGATATGTATGGAGATTATATACAAGCCTTTCAACTTTAAAAGCTCTTTGCTGCATAAGACCCATCCCTACATTATCAAATTAGCTTATGTCATTATAACCAGATGTAAACATTGCATAATTATCAATCGTCATTTCTATTAATAAATCATTTAAAGCCCTCAATGGTAATAATACAAATTGCTTTTATGGAATTAATAATCCTAAACATGATGATATCAAAGGTATCTTAAAAGTTCTTCTTGAAATTGGAAACTTTGTTTGTGTTATCACACCATTCATCATTTGACATTGAGGAACTGTAGGTGATATAAATGGCTAACGAACACCCTTGGCATAATGTGGAGAATATAAAGTTGTAAATCCATGTAATCCAGGAAGATTTGGCATCAAATAAGCAACTTGATCATTCACTCCTGTATCATCATTCCAGAAATATGGAATATCTTGAGGTGTATAAACTTGATATACGGTTTAATTTGTAAATTTGGCTGGAAAACTATTATTAAAAACTGAGGACTCGAGATTTAACTGGTATTTAGCTGTGGAAGAAGTTGTTTAGATATAATCATTTGATCGACTAGCGGCTAAATATTAAGCTCTTATATTATTATTATATCCAAATGCTATTTGTTGTGTGACTCTTACTGGGTCGTTACAGGCAGGTTGATTTAAATCACCTGCAATATATTTATACCAATACCATATATCAGTTTACTAACTCAACCAAGCTGTATTTACCCAATTTACATGACCCCGTATAGCTCCACTCATTAAACCAGTTGATTGCCCGTATATTCCCCATGTATTTGCATTATTATACTTTAAAGGAATTGTTGGAAAGACTCCTCCATTTGATCCATATGTTTTTGTTTGATTATATTACCAGTCTGTATATGATCCAAATGTTGATGACGACAGACTTGATGTATAAATTGATTGATAATTGTCAATATTTGAATATCCTAGTCCTTATGTTTATTTTCCTTCAGAATAAAGTTAACTAATTCCTTGATCGTTAAAATATGCTGCTAAAACACCATATTAGACAATTCTTTATATTTATCGATTTTTGGAAGATATTAAAATTTGTTGAATAAATGATTGCGCTGAATTATCAACCTGTAATAAACCAACTGGTAATGACTATATATCAGTGCTCACTGTGATTTAAATATGGCTTCTATATGGATCCATAACACCATCTGTCAGAGCATTAAAAAAAAATCGGACAACTTAACCAGGCCAATATTGACCACCATTAGATATTGGTTAAATAGGCCATTGCTTGAAGACTGAAAAGAATGCTTTGGTTTGTAATTGGTTATAATTTAATTATGGAGGGACTTGCATTGATGTGATTACAAAAATTAATAAAAATATAATATCACAAATTAAATTATAACATCCATTTATCATCTTATTTTAATTTTCCTTTTTCCTCTAGTTATTTTGCTTGATTATTGTAACTCTTCATTAATAGTATTAGGGCCTTATCTTACAATTTATTGGGTACCTCCTTCATCAACCATTCTCTCAGTTATGCCCAATTTTTAATTTTTTTAAAGCTTGTTGTCTGAAGACGATGCGTTCCTGTTAGGAATTTAATTCTTTATTGATGATTACTACAATGATGATTTTACCAATAGTTCGTTATGAATTCTATTTTGTTGTTCATTTAGTTTAAATGCAACTTATGTTAATTATTTTTTTAATGTTACTATTCTTTACTCAAATAATTTGATTTTTAAGGTTAATTATTTTACTTCATTAGATATTTATCTTATCTTGATTTATTATTATTTTTAGTGGAGTGGCTATGATGTTTGTAAATCTAAATTTTTTTTTTTTTTTTTAATATAATCGTCCATAATATTAATTATAAAAATCTTATTTTAATTATCATGAAAGTTTTAAATCGTACTTCAACAAAAACAGTTAAAAAACAACGTTAGTTACAACGGAAAAAGCTCATGAATGCAAGAGAAAAAATAAATTCATTGGCAAATCAAATAGTTCATAAAATAAATGTTGCCAAACACCTTAAAACTGGATTCATATAAAGAAATGTTAAAAATTGGAATAATAAAAAGTTTTCTTCTCTGAAAAGAAGATAACCATTTATAAGCAAGCGAAACAAATAAAGAATTATAAATTTATTAAAAGTTCAAAAAAGAAAACTAATAAATAAACATAAAAAGTGATCATGCTTGCCTTTATTTTTATTCATTTGTTATTATTTGAAGTGTTTTGAAATTAACAATGAGAATGCAAAGATTTATAATCAATAAAGCAATATCAATGTAGTCGGTAGGTTCGTTTGTGTTGAACATGTTTATTAAATAATGAGTCAGAAATAATATCAATTTTAAACTTTATATTTTAATTTCTTTATATCTATCTTATTCTTTTCATAAATTCTTATCTTTTAATATCATCTCTGTAAATACCCTCAGGCATATAAATAACATTTCTGGCTTTATCCTTCGATATTTAATTTGAGAAATATGCTACTGAGTCAATTATTGAATTTAAACTCATTGTTCCTAATTGAGCGACTCCTTTCATAGTTTTTTTTAAAGCATCGACACCTAATGTAAACAATATTGATTGCATAACAATAAAATATTTATAAAAATCATTTAATCTTTTAATTTTATTAGTTATGAAATTTATTTAACATCTTCCTTTTTATTTAAGTTTGTAAATCATACTTTTGCTTTATTTTACTTAATTTTTAAGCAGTTTCAATTTGCTTTTAGGAATTAAAACTTTGGTTTGTTTTGTTTAACTACTTATTAAAAATATATCCAACTCCTTGATTGACCAGAGCGGAAGCAAGCATATATAAAACTGATTACATTCAATAAATATTTTTCAAATCAATAGATTTTATATTTTTTTAATTTGGATTATATTGATCTTAAACTTTTATAAACATCCCTTATTTTCGAGGCTTTGGATCAATAATTACTTCAGAATTTTTTTCAATGCTGAAGTTTCTTTTTCTTTATAAATTTTTTAGTTTTAGTTTTTATAAGCGCTCAATTTATTCCTTTTATTTTTCCTTTTATTTTTCCTTTTATTTTTCCTTTTATTTTTCCTTTTATTTTACTTATTTATTAGTTTGATCTAAAAGCTGTTCCAATTTATCAACCAATGGATTGATCATTTTATTTGTTTTATCAATAATAGCATTATTAATAATATCTCCTGTTTTATCAATCTTTTGAGCAATATTATCTCCAAATTTTTATAAACCTTTATTCATACTATTTCTTATTATATTTCCACTTTTATTTAAAGCAGAAGACACAATTTATATTGACGGATTTGCTACATTTGATGCTACATTTTTTGCTTATTCATAAGCATTTTACATGGATTAACCAATAGACGAAGATATAGCTCTTGTGAGAGCAAATCCGCTATCATCTTTTTATTTTTATTTGTAACTTTGATAAGTTTTAGAGTTCTTCCAAGCTTTATGAGCTAACGCTGTACCGCCTAATGTTGCTGCTAAAGGAATTAAGCTTAATGCAGTCTTACCTGCCTTATAACCTATCTGTGGAATACCCACTACTGCATCCCATCCACCTCCAAATAAATTAGAAAAAGCATCACCAATTTATAGATTTGATATGTTACTTGGGACGCTGAGTAGTCTATTTGCTCCATGTGCGGTTTAAACTAACTATTTTCCTAATTAATAAACATTATTTACAGGTTATGTTATTAATGTATTTAATGCTTTACCTGCAAATGATTCATTCCACGATTATTGTAAACTCTTTTAATACTAAGGTTGCTTTATTGGGGTTTTTACATAATCATCCATAATCTGCTCAAATTTTTTATCTTCTAATACTTTTGAAATAAGTTTTTGTTTTGTTTTGATCTACGAAAGCTATTAATTCATCATCGTTTGTTATAGGGTTTGTGGATATATGGCTGGTTTATTTATTGGTTTTGGTTATAGGGTTTGTGGATATATGGCTGGTTTATTTACTGGTTTTGACTGATTTTATGTTTGCATGATAGGTTTTTATTTTTCTTCTGTTTTAGTGACTGATTTTTAAGACTATTTTTTAAAGGCCTATCTTTATGCTTATTATAATGCATCATAAGCTATTGGTCGAAAAAATATTTATCTTCCATGTGATTTAGGGTCTTATTATTATACAGGTTTTTTTATTTCCTATTATATTGTTATTCCTTATCTTTTTAATTTTTATCTTACTCTGTATTATTACATTGCTAATTTCTGTTTTTACAAACGCAATTCGTTTAAAATACCATCAACCTATTTCGCCCTTTGATATTGTTATTTATATTCTTCCCTTGTCATTTCTTTATATAACTTTACAGGTTTAATTTTTTATTTTATCTAATGTTATTGTTTTTAAATTTGATGTTTTTTAACATTTAAAGCATTCAGTATGTCACCCACAAAAGCTTTTCTTTTCTCTTCTTACTTTGATATTTGCTTTACCATATGTTTAAAACATTTATTATATTTTTTAGATTATAAGTTTGTTATTATAATTTATAAAAAAATGACAACTGCCTAAAAAATATCATAAATCGCACAAAATATATAGTCTGGAAATCTATATGATTTACAATAAGGCCTTCAAAAGGTTTCAAAAATATCGAAATAATAACTTCAATCAAATGAATCAAGTGTTGCTTTACCGATACAATAACTTACGTAAGCAGTAGAGAGAAACATACGTGTAAATTAAGACTAAATTAAATAAGGGAACAATGTAATAAACACAATTAAGAAAATTACTGATAAATTACCAAATCAAATTAAAAGATAAGTTAAACCCGTCATGAATGATATTTAAAAATAAATTAAAAAAACCTAAGCAATAAATAAAGTTGAAGATATTATTGACAAGAGAGTAAAACAAATTTAAAAATAAATTTAAAATAATGCTTCTTAATTATAAGTACTCAATATTTCAAATGTGAAAATGGCATCTTAAATGGCTTTAACGCCGATAGAACAATCTGTTGTCTAATATCGCCCAGTATTAAATTTACCAGTACCTCAAATGACAAAACCAAATCAATTACCATAAACAATGCAATTATTAACTCGATATGTGAGTGTAAAAGGCAGAATACCAGTAGGTTCAGTAACAAATCAACTTGGTAATTCGTATGTAGGAGTTAGATAAGTTCAAGTTGGTAATTCAAAATAATTATTACCATATTAAATCAATGAAATTCCTAAAACTACAGTCCCTTCAATACCAATTCAATTACAATATCATGCAAATAAAACCATAAATAGTTGGAATAATTATATTAAAAATTAATCATAATTCGTACAATACTTTTCTAAAATAAACTCTGAGTAGAAAAGACAATAATACGTTGAAAATCAATTTAAGACAATGAATTCATAAACATTTTCTGCTTAAATAATTGCTACAATTATTCATTATTATATATTTATACCTTTTAAAAAAATACTACATAGATTATCTATGAATAGACTGGTCGAACAAAACCTTTAAGGTTATTTAAAAGTATATGAATTAGCTGGATCGCATGATTAAAATCCATTACTAATAGGTCCTACTATTGCTAAATTAATTGTTACTTTATTATTTAACCTTAAAGGAAAGCTACCTTCATAAATAGCCCAATAAATTACTTCAATATTGAAAACCCAATAAGGTGCTATCTTGGAAAAATAACTAAATAAAATTTTAACTTATGTTGAAACAAAAACAGCTGAATCCAAATAATTTATGACAAGAAATGGATTAGATGCTGAAACAATTGCAGGTGTATTAGGTTCAGGCGATTGGAGTAGTGTTAAGAAAAAAAAATTCCTTATTTCAGGAGGGCTTTTAAACCCTCAGATCAACAACATAGCTAAAAAGATTATTCAAAGTAGCAAATAAAAATAAAAATAAGTAAAGAAATTTTCATTGTCATGGGGAAGCTAATAAATGATTTGTCATGACTACATTTGGAACTGGGGGAGAAAATGAAAAATAATATATTTGATTTTTATAATAATTAAATGTCATAAACAATACTTGATAAATTGAGTTCAATTATTGAATAAATTAAATAATAAAAAGGGGAAAAAACTATTTAAATTGAACATCAAATTGATCAATTAGTTGACTAAATTTAATCAAAGGAATTAAAAAATAAAATATCACAGCTTCTGTTGGTTGGTCTATAGGCAAAGGTTTAAATAAATAAATCAACAAAATTAAATTTAAAAAGCTTTGAAAATATAATAAACACTGAACTTGATTAAATAAACAAACTGTTGAAAACATAAATTTAAAAAATAATGAAACAATGATCATTTGTATCTTCTTAACAATTTATTTACTTTATTTGTTTTTTACTCCTTTTCGTAAATTTATTGAGCTAAGGAATCTAATTATTTATTTTATTGCAGCATGAAGTTATTTATTATTTGCTTTATTTACATAATTGAAGAAATATCATTCATGTTCAATTTTCGCGTTAATATATTTTTTAAAAAGAATATTAAAGCAGGACACTAAGGGTATAAAAAGCTTATTCGATTGAGGGTATCAAATACTTGTTTAAAATTAAAAGCTAAATTATTCATTTAAATATTATAAATATCATGGATTTCTCTTTTTTTTCTACCATTATTATAGTTTTTGTATATATAGTTTTGAATTATCGTCTGTTTTTTAGTTGTTAATTTGTGTTTTTAAATCATAAAGATCAATTGCTTTTTTAGTTTTCCAATTACAATATGCTTTATTAAATGTTTCTAATGGTTATCTTTATTATTATGTTAATGTGATTGATCGATCAACATAATCATATAATCGAGCAGTAAATCGAAGCATTTAAACTCTTAAAAGTTTTCTCAAATATTAAATATTGAAAATTCCTTATGGTATGAGAACTAAATTACCGTTTACAACTGTATAAACTTATGCTAATGAGTTTTTTAATCCAATAGCAATATCTGGGTATTAGCTAAAATAAAAAATTTGAACTCCATTAATCACTCTTTTATTAGCTGCGTATTTTAAGTATCGAAAATTAATAACAATTTCCCCATAACACCGCAATTAAGAAAAAATTTATTTTAATAATACACTTAAATATTTTTTTATGGAGCCATCTTAGTCTTTTTACGTTGTCATAGCCACTTTAGTCGTCTTTGCAAGTTACTAAGTTATGTCCATCGCGCCTCTTCCTTACTGTGTAAAAAGTCCTTTAACGCCACTCCAACCAACCTTTAAAGGATTAAAAATAACATAGTTTGCTATTGTTGCAATACCTCTTGATATTATGTTTGTTGTTACAAAATTATATGTAAATTTGGCAACAGCTTGTGCCGCAGTTAAAAAAGCTTACCCAACATTTTTTGTTACATTTAACCATTTATTCCATTTTTCAGAAATCCATCCGTGTTATGTTGCTTAAAAAACATTCATAGCAATTTAAATTGTTTTTTTAGTATTTTTAACACTTTGTAATATTTAATGATTAACGCCTTGGTTTATGATGTGAGCTGGTAGACCTGTTATTTTTTATGCTTGTTATGTTGTTATATCTTTATGTAAAGCATATACTATTGTTCTAAATGGTTAAAATATCATGTTGCATGACATTACCCAAGGGAAAAACTCTGATATTTGTTATAAATTAAATTATTCCATCTACTGTCTTGCTTACTATATTCGTAATTTTAAATTTGATTTAAATATATTTACTCGACCTATAGGATCGTCAAATTTATGAATATAATCAGTTACTTTATCATACATCTTATCTTACTATTAAGTAAATTTGAAAGACCCTTTATTTGTTGCTATTTTATTTTTTGTTATATCTAACTGACCTCCATAGTTGTTTTTCGCATAAAGCTGAGTTATCGGAGAGAACATCATTTGTGCATTAAAATCTTTATATTGAAGTTGTGATTTTTGTGATGCTTATTTTATTTTCTTTCTTTCTGTATAAATATCCATGTTTTAAAATATTAATTATTTTATTATAATGTCGATTGTTCTTGTTAAAATAAAAAATGATTAATCCCTTTTATTAAAAAAAATAAGTGATACAGCAGCAGATGTTCAAATAAAAATGAATAAAATAAAAATGTCTTGGCCAAAAATATCGACTGTTATTCACCCCTATCAGACTTTAAGAATTAATACAGGCTGGAGAATGGAGAAAATCCCAAATAATACACTGGTGACAGCTATCCCTCATACTGCAATGATATAATATAATCTAATATCTATGCCATAAATAATTGATTCATCAAATTAAGGTGAACAATTTACTCATACTATTTTAAATAATAATAATTTTCCTGTTAGAATTCAATATGATTAAAATTAAAAACTTACACTGACTCGATTACATTCGAAGGCATTCTATGACTAATAAAAACTTTAAGGACAATCATTTAATCAATTCATTCAAATGGTAGTTGGAAAATTGTTGGGGTCACTTCCTTTAGCAGGGTTTTGATTCATCAAGTGATTTGAATAACTTTGTAAATTAAATTTTAAAAAGTATCGTAAAAAGTATTTATTTTTTGAAAATAATGCTTATGAAATAATTGAAAAAATAATTTGATTAATTAAATATTTTCAATGTCAAAAATAACAATTTTACCTAAAGCTGATCAAAACTGGGTAATTCAAAAAATAAGCGACACTGCCACAAATATACAACTTAAAATGAATCAAATTAGAATGTCTTGGCCAAAAGTTTCAACCGTAATCTATCCAAAACAAAGCTTACGAATCAATACTGGATGGAAAACACAGTAAATGCCATAAAATATGACAATGACATCAATACCTCATAAATCATTGATTGATAATAATTTATTATCACTACCTCAAATAATAGATTCTTCAAATAAAGGATAATAATTTATTCAAGTTGTTTCGAATAACAATACATTCCCTGTTAAAATTCAATATCAAACAAATTAAGATGGTTAATAAACATTTATGCTTTTAAGACTCCATGAGTCAACTCTATTATAACAATAGATTCTATAGTTTGATTTTGGAAATTTCCTAACAGGTGTTGCCCAAGTTGCTGCTCAAGTTTTACCTGTTATTTTTTGATAAAATTATAATATTTTTTTAATGTCATACTTTTATTAAAATCACTATAAATACCAATCATTAAAAACATTCGCCCCTCAACCAACATGGAACAGTAGAGGAGACCCAATACAATATTGTTTAACATTGGGTGGTCTGTATGGAACTGATAATACAATTTTATGGTAATTAGCACTACCACAGCAATATTCACAATACACACAGAATCAACTGATCATAAGAAAAGGTTAAATCAATATTTAAAATGTTGCAGCTGGTTATCCGACAAATATTTATATAGCTGCTGATAGCTTTAATGGATATTTAGATAAATAAGGTTCAGTTACAAATAATCTTGCTTGTTTTTCATTAAGTCGCGTTGTCAATTTGGGAACATCACCTGCATCTTACAACTTGGTTTATAGAAATTAAGCAGATATACAATGGTAAATACCACAAAATGTCCCTTATTTAACATTAAGAGTTTATTTTGATGAAAATCCTGCTTTTTAGACTTATCCATTAGGTTGGACTATTCCTTTAAAAATTGATATTACGAGAACTCCTGAAAGAAAACAATTAAAAATGATTTAAAATTTTATTTAAATGGAAATTGATTGATATATTAATTTATTATTTTTTTTATAATCATACAAAAATGCTCAAAAGACTAAATCAATCAAATAACTTAAAGAGATAGAAATCTCAAATGAGTTTGTAGAAATCACCTGTATCTTAACAATTATAATTTTCAAACAACAACAATGAGGAACTCAAATAAATAGTTCATTCAACAAGAACTTTAAAAGTCCATTAATTGCTGAAAAACTCTTTTATTGAAGCAGATAAAAAGTTGTTGTATAATATGACTTTACCAACCACACTTCCTTTACCAAGAGCAAAACATCTTGTAATGAAAAATGTCACATACATTTTATCAAATTGGCTTTCGGATCAGTTCCCAAATGTCATATATATTGGTGTTGATGGTATTAATGGATATATATCAAGTTTAAATACATCAACGCCAAGAGTTGGAGCATTGTAACTCGATAATGTGGAAGTTTCTTAAAATGGTGATTTGAGGACATATTAATTAAAGTATAAACTCAATGACGCAACAACTTGGAAAATACCTGTAGAACTTAATGATCTCAAATTCAGAGTCTACATTGACAATTCAGATGAAGCAGAAGATTTACCGCTTCCAAATCCATTAACATTGAGTTTTGAAGTGCGCCTTTAAAGATGATTTATTCATTTTTTATTATTTTATGATTTTCTACTAATAATTTTATAATATTTATAAATGAGAAATTTTAATCATAAACATCATCATAAACCTTCGACTCAAAACTCGTTTCGTAAAAGTGATAGAAAATATCCATAAACAAAAAAATTAATTACTGGAGCATAATCAAACATGTAAATTGAAAGAGATCAGAGTAAAGGAAAACTTAACAATTATCAACTGAAACAAAAACAAAATAACTCAATAGTTTCACAAATATCTAATTTTGTTATTCCTTAACATCAAGGAAATATCAATTAAAAATATTTATTGAATTTGCAATCACTATATCCAATAAATGATAGAAAATCAATGACTCAATAATTTGATTAAACATGCTTATGGTTTAGAAATATATCAACTTATGACGGTACAAGAAGAAAGTTATGTATAAAATAAGCCCAATATACAATTTCCGATTGGGCTAATGATTAATATTAATAAACTTATTGTTTGACTGTTGATTCAATTTGTGGGTATTTGAATTAAAATGGAATAACAACAAATAAAGTTGCAATTTTGAAATTATTACCACCTCAGGCCATATAAAGAAATGGAACTTGGGTCTACGATTTAGTTTATGAACTGAAAAAATAAATTTAATGGGATATACCAAAAGATTTAACTCATATAAAATTAGGATTAGTTGATTCAAATGGAAATCAAGTCATTGGTCCTTTGAATGAACCACTATTCGTTGAATTATAAATAAGAAATTAAAAATGATTATATATATCATAATAATTAAGCTAAACTCTTATTAAATGAACCCAATATTCTTTTGTATTATGTTGACGGAGTGTTTTATTTTTGGAATATATTTTATTGTATAGTTTTTATAGCATTCTTTTTACTATCAAAGTTATTTAGGTAATTACCATAACCCTTTTATTCATATTTTTCATTTGTATTTTATTATTATTTCTCGACATTATCCATTTAACTAACTATATTTTGGGTTGGTTAAATATATTATGAATTTGATAAATGTTATATACCACTTTTCAAAGCTAATATTGATTGTTGATGTGTATTATATTATTTTGTTTATAATTAAAGAGCATGAACAGCTTCATTTATCGTTTAATTTCTCTTATTAACAACTTAAACCATTCCTGTTGTTGTTAAACCATTACCCAAAATTTATTAAATTTACATTTATTTTTAGGTTTAAGTTATTAAATCTTCAATAACTTATCTCATATGTTGAATTTATTGTAATCTTTATTAACTTTATTATATTATTAAATTTGTAACTTAATTCATTTATTTTAATAATTCTCCATCAACTTACACCTACGGTCTTTCCAATGCTGGAAGTTAAATAATAACATCTTTGTTATATGCTTATATCCTTTCCTATTAAACTTGATGTCTTTGTATTTAATTCTAAAGTTATTGTACATTTGAAATGTGTTAACTTGCATATTACTATAATTTTTATAGTTCTTTTGTTATCCTAATTTCATTCATGTTTTAAATAATTTATATTTTTATAATTAATTTACTTTTATAATGTAAGAAGAGCATATAAGTTAAAAAAAATTTCTAACTTTATTAGAAATAACGAAAAACTTACGTAGGTACCCATAAAATTTAACAATCAGTAAGCTAAAATAAATTATACTTTTATCAAATCAAATATTTTCATCAACAAACTAAGATTTGACACTTGGTATATTTACAATATTTGTTCTAATAAATATGATATCTCCATTGAACCAACTTTTTAATAGATCATTGTTAAATAAAGATAATAAAAATTAAATGCCATATATTAATTTATTAGAACGATAAAAATACATTGATTTTTTTGGTGGACAGTCAAAAAGATTTTAACAATATTTAAAAATACTAAAATTAATTAATAATGCATTAATAATTTACAATAGAGATTCTAAAGAATTTCATAAGATTTAAACCTAATTATATATATATTTAGAGCCAATTAAAGAGTTGTAAAACCTTAAACCAATAAAAAAATATAGTTTGTTTCCAGAAGAATTTGAAAGTTAATATTTTATACGACTAAATAATGTTCCAGTAAATATATTTTTTAATGAACCATAAATAGGCATAGCAGTTCTTTATTAAAAAGATCAACAATTTTGTTATAAAGTTCAAAAAAATAAATATGTTTTGTGTTAACTATTTTATATGGTATAAAATGAGTTTTTATTAAATAGAAAAGATAAACAAAATCTAAGTGGACTTTTATCAACAATTAATTAAGTAATGACTATAATTATATCTCCAATATTATGGAAATAATATGAAAGAAAATATTATATCAATTAAATTAGCAACAAATCTACAATCAAAATGGTGGAATAATTAAAATAAATTTATTAAGATTTAAAATTATCAATGATAAAAACAAATGATAATGCAACTCGCGAAAAATAAATCATATATAATAAATTAAAGAATATCTAATAAAATTAAGCTTAAAATAATGCTCAAATAATAGAATTGGTTAATGAAGTTAATGATAAAATTAAAAATACTATTGATTAGAATAGTAATAAAATTAAAGGTCATTCATCTTAATTACAAAAAATTAATAAATAATCTATTCTAATCCGAAATTAACTAAAAAAAATTTAATAAAATAAAAACGCTTTTTCAGAAAGAATATATGACGATATTAAATTATTAAAGGAATAAATTAAAAAAGACTAATATTAAATGAATTAGAGATTTTCGCTAATGCTTCGATAATTCAATTTATAATTGACTTCGATAATAAATAAAAATTCATTATCACAAGCTAATAATGTTAAAATTCTTTAATAAAAATTGAAAAAAGATATTCAATAATTGCAAAACAAATTATAAAAAGAATGGAAATATAAGTTTCAATCAATTTAATAAAAGTTTAACGAAAGTATTAAAAAGACTAATTTAGTCCATAATTAATTATTATTTTTAACAAGCACCATTAATAAACAAAACCAAAAAATCAGTTAAGTTTAAACTTTAATTTCTTCAAACTATTCATAAGTCAATTCTAAACTAAATGAAAATAAAAGAAGTATGTAAAATTATATAAACTCCAAATTATAGTAAACTTAAAAAATGTATGATCAAGACAAAAGATCAACAAAATAAAAATTTTCTGAATTAAATAATAAAATGTAGTAATATACAAATAATAAAATTGAAAAATTGAATAAATTGATACAATAGAGAGATTAGATAAATTAATTTAGAAATAAGAATAAATTTGATTCGTATGCTGAAAAAAACAAAGGTCTTGCCTAATAAATTATATCAGTTAAAAATAAAATAAAATAAAATAAACACGATTTAAGTGAACAAATTTAAAATAATGTAAATTATTTAAAAATACTTCATAGTAAATCAACATAATAAACGAAACAATATATTAATTAAAGATACAACAATTTACAGAAAACTAACGAATAACAACAATAAAAAATTAATTTATTATAGTAATAAAATTCAAAGTAATTTTAAAAGTTACGACAGTAACAGTTTTTTATTAATAGAGATGTAATCGAAACAAATAATAAATTAAAACGCTTTAATTAGGAAAATACAATAAAATTAAATAGATAAAGTAATCGTTTGGGAAGGTTAATTCTTCAAAACGATGAAAAAAGGAAGAGAAATTACTTTTAAACAAAGAATAAAATAAGATAAGTTGATGAAATAATAAAAATACAGACGTAAAAATTACAAAACCTTCAACAAAATTTCAATGATTATATAATGATCTAATAAATATAAGCTGATCCAGCACTTCGTTATTTAGCTATTTCTGATATTAAAATAAGTGAGTTGTATGGTTCAGCAAAATAGAGGATGGGAATTGTTTAATATAGAGATTTAAAACCAAAATAATCATTTATATAATAATAATATTATTGATTAAGTTCATGCCTGATAAAGTTCGAATAATTGAAGTTGGTTATAAACATAGTGATCTTGAGCAGAAGAATAAAGATTTGTAAAGATAAGTCCGATAATTAAAAAAGTTACTCTATTAAAAAGAAAGGAAAATATTAAATAAGACAATGAGTTAAAAAATAATGAAAGTTGGAAAATAAATATAACCATAAAAAGATCAAGTTTCATTTACTTTGAGAAGAAGAGGTTGAATTAATAAATTGATGTATTTATATTTATTGTCTTTCATGACCAGGGTATTTATTTTTTAGATATTTTATCCAATTGAGTATCGATGGAGTACTGTTAGTTTCCAATATATATTTTTGCATCCTTTATTTAATTTTCATAAATTTAAAATTCTTCAAGTATTAAACAAGTTCTTGCATAAACAATCTTTTATCAATATTTCTGATTTTTACTTTGGTTTTTTTAATCATATTTAAGTAAAATAATTTTATATAAAATCATGTTTTGTAATTAATTTCCTTGATTTCTTATTCTGTTGCAGACAAGATTTATCCATTTTAATCGACTTTAAAGATTTGTCTTACTTAATCTTTTTATAGTTCACCTTTTAATTGAGAGATACAATATTATTTGAACCATCTTATCAGCATATTTGTATTTTTAAGACAAATATTGTACAAAAACTTGTAAAGTTCCAATAATTATGATGATTACCATTTTTCATTTGCAGTAAATTTCTTTTCCAGCTTATTCAATTGGGCACATTTATCATACAATGTACATTTTGCCTCTTTTTCAGATTAGACGTAATCCAAATATCGAATTTATTGAATAAAAACTTGACTCCATTACCCAACAATATCCCCAGTTTTATACTTTTAATCTCCAGAAAGCATCCATAAACCAATATTAATTCCTGATTTTTATTCGATTTTGAATCTTTATTGATGAGAAAATTAATCAAGCTACACGTAAGATCCCATTGTAAAAATATTATTCATGATACTTCCAATGAAAAACCACATTCTATTTATTTGAGTAGGTAACTTACAACACCAATCCAAATATCCAGGCCTTGACATATATATTTAATTCCCTCTCCTTCTAATCACTGCTCCACTAGGATAAACACTATCATGTTTATCATCATCATTTCCTTTTAATATATATCTTTTTTAGTAGGAAGTTTTCATTAAAGTAACCTATCGCTTTGATTTGACATCAAATAACCACATTTCATAAAACTTGTATGATTTTCTATCCAATGATTGTCCATGCACAAGTTACTCCCATTTAGCACAAGCTTGTCTTTTATCAATGTAAACATATTGTGGGACTTTATGTTCATCAAATGGCAGATTTTGATAATTTTAGATATGTTACATTGATTTGGATACTTAAGTGATAAAATAAAATAATCTGAAAAACACATTTGATATTGAATTGTAGATTCTTTGAATCTTATGTTTTCCAATATGACGTTTGATACAAGTGATATTATCATCAGAACAAATTTTACAAGTATATGTAGTGATATTTCGACCAGAGTTTAAAGCTTTTCTTTACTTTGTCTAATCAAAGTAAAATTCCCTAATATTTGACTATGTTTAGCTTTGTGGTTAAAGGTTTCTCTGAATATGATAGTTTTATTTCATTTGATCATATGATTGTTCTTTTTTCTTAAATTAATTTAATCTTTTTTGAAGAGTTATCCACAAATCCATCATTCTAGCTTATTTAGCCATTGTATTATTGAGAGGTACTCCAATTTCTGATTCCAATTAGATGCTAATTATGTGTTTTTTTGTTTTTGTATTTTCATCTTAAATTTATGACTAATTTTCAGCTTACATTGGAATTTTGATGTTTCTTTCAAAATCTGAATCTTATTTTTCCTCAATCATCTAACTTTTTGAATCATCAACACTTTAAATTTCATTTACTTTGTATTTTTATAGCATTTTACTCAATCTTTCTTGGAATATATCATTTGAATTCAAATTCCTTTAATATACTGCTCTATATGAAGATTTACAGAAATTTTAGATTCTTTTATGCAATAATTTTATAACTTTCCGTTTTTTACAAGCCTCAAAGTGTTAAAAAGAATGTAAATAATCAAACGAAACCATTACTTTCTGAAACAAATCATCATATATGTCTTAAAACTTGATATTTTAAGGAATAAATGTTGGACGAATGAAGTATAATTTGATTTTTTTGGATAAATCTCTGTAATCATGATCCGTAAACGAAGCTGTTCTTCTAACCCCTATTTTTTATATAATTTTATTTTTATGATAAGATTTTCGATACTCTGTTTCTTCCTAATCGCTTTCCAAGTTTTCATATGCTAATTGAGTTCTAAATTATTCATGTAGATCCAACTTAGATGATGACTTCCATTATTCGAAGAGCTTTTGTATTCTTTAACTCTCTCTCATTCTAGGGAACATCAATGAATATTTTCTTAGCCTTCTTATTCTAAATTAGGACCATAAACAATGCATTTGTTTTCGATCAAATGGATTTGCATTGAATCTTTTTAAGAATATCCTTTCAGTCTAAGATAAAGAAATAAAGATTTGAGACTTGAAAAATTAAGGAATTTTGATCAAGATTTTCAGTTTGTCTTACTTTGATAACTAAGTGAATGACTTTTATTGATTGAGGAGCTATTTTGAAAAATTAGCTGATATAAGCTCTAAAAGCTTTTCATTTATGTAAAAACCTTCTATTTATTCCTTTTAAAATGGATTGATCTGGTCTGTCATAACTATGTATTTTTCTAGAAAAATGATTATAATGTGTTGATTATTATTTTTATTTGAAACGGCATTTTGATGAATTCTGAGAAAATACATGGGTTTTCGGATTTTCTTTTTATTTTAGTCTCAATTTCATATTTTCATACATTTCATTCATTTTTAGTTCTATTTATTATCTTTCTATTGTTTAATTAATGGTCTTTGATTTTACTTGTAAAAAAATATAAATAACAAAAAACTATGATAAAGAAAAAATTAAGCAAAAATATTTATGGACGATTTATAACTTCTTATTTCTTGTATGTTCAAGTAGTATCAATAAATTTCTAAGAAAAAAATATTGACAGCAGAATTGATAGGGTTTTGTACTTTGCTGAAGTATTTATAAAATTTTTTAATTAAAGTATATATTCATTATTTTAAAAAAATACATGGCCAGAACAAGGGTTGAATATAAGAGTATTTTCCCAAAAATGCCGGCAAGAAAAAGTGCCCCAGTGACTACTGGTGTTAAAACATTGGCTCAAATCAAACGATCCAA
>Ga0208361_1000238_pt1 | contig 18526 bp, 14 predicted proteins | sample LakMenEpi05Aug10_FD_150670 | JGI IMG/M metagenome (GOLD analysis project Ga0208361, IMG submission 150670) | Freshwater microbial communities from Lake Mendota, WI - 05AUG2010 deep hole epilimnion (SPAdes) | ecosystem: Environmental > Aquatic > Freshwater > Lake > Epilimnion/Euphotic zone ... | reverse complement strand
CCTTCCGGCTGGACTAGATTCCTGTTGGAGCAATTTAATTTTCCTTATCAGTTGATTTATGCAAAAGACATTGATTCAACCCCCCTTCTCGAAAAATTTGATTTAATTATTTTCGTCGGTGGCGCTATCCCTGCCTACAATCCTAACAACCCTAGTGCGGGTCGCGGCAGGGAAATCAACAAAGAGACCATCCCGGTAGTCTTCCACCCCCAACTTGGCCGAATCAATGCTGCAACATCCATCCCGGCCTTGAAAGCATTTGCTGAAGGAGGTGGTACCTTACTATGCATTGGATCCTCAGCCCAACTGGCCTATCATTTCAAATTACCCGTTTCAGATGCACTGGTAGAAATGGTGAATGGACAGGAAAGAAAAATTCCGAATGAAAAATATTATATCCCCGGGAGTGTACTCAATGTAACTACCAATAATCAAACACCCGCGGGCTGGGGCATGCCGGAGAAGACAGCTGTTTATTTTGATGAAAGTCCGGTATTCCATATTCAACCCTCTGCTCAATTGACCGGACAAATCAAGCCATTGGCTTGGTTTAGTACAAGCACTCCCCTGCGCAGCGGATGGGCATGGGGACAGTCTTATCTGAAAGACGGTGTGACCGCTTTTGAAGCCCAGATGGGGAAAGGAAAATTACTGGTATTTGGTCCTGAAATAAATTTCAGAGCCCAAACCTATGGTACTTTCCGGTGGTTATTCAACCCATGTTTCATACGATCTATCGGTCATTAAAATACTTGAAAAGAAAAAACCATTGAAGCAATCGCTGGGCTTGACCATTTTAACGGGTTGTTGTTTGTTTTTGGCAAAAGGTTTGCTGTTTAATTGGAGCATGTCATCAAATAACCAATCGGAAACTACTGCAGTGCCATATACCATAGCAACAGGTTATTTTGTAAAGAATACCTTTCCTGCCAACCAATTGCAATGTATAATTATCAAAAATCAGGAAGATCTCGACAGCATCCTGGGTATGGCTGCTACCATGGGTGCCACGGGTCGACCTACCGAAATTAATTTTGGCCGGCAGTATGCCATTGCCTGTATATATCCGGCAACAGATCGACATATAACGCTCAGGCCAATAAGCCTTTTTTCTTCTGGAAAGGAAGTTCGCTTTCAGATACAGTTAAAATCGGGCGCTCAACAGTCTTATACCATTGTCCCTCTTTTATTACTGGCAGTAAAGGGCAAGCCACCGCTGACTTTTAAGTGGGAACAGCTCATTTTACCTTAATCCATTAAACCATCGAACAACTGTGTTAACCCCTTACGAAAAAGCCAAGCGATATAGAATTTGGAAGATACAATTGAAACTTAACCTGCGGGATGCCTTATTCATGCTGATAGGGGTATTTTCTGCTGCGTTTGGTTTGGAAGGCTTTCTACTGAAAAATCAATTTATAGATGGCGGTGCTACGGGTGTTTCTTTGCTCCTTTCTGGCCTCACAGGTTGGTCGCTCTCCCTGATTATAATCATGGTTAACCTGCCCTTCATCTTTATGGGCTATTATAACCTGGGAAAGACTTTTGCTATTAAAACCTGTTTAGCCATATCAGCTCTTGCATTGGCACTTTATTTTTTTGATTTCCCCATCGTCACCAATGATAAACTTCTGGTAGCGGTTTTTGGAGGTTTCTTTCTGGGTGTCGGCGTCGGATTTAGTGTTCGTGGAGGAGCCGTTATTGATGGAACTGAAGTATTAGCCATTTATCTGAGCCGAAAACTGGGTGCAACCATCGGTGATATTGTGTTTGTTATTAACGTTGTAATATTCTCAGCAGCTGCCTATTTACTATCCATAGAAACTGCACTGTACTCCATGATTACGTATCTGACAGTCTCCCGAACCCTTGATTTCATTGTAGAAGGTATTGAGGAATATATCGGAGTTACCATAATTTCCTCTCACCATGAGGAAATACGGCTGATGATCATACGGGAGTTAGGTCGCGGTGTTACCATCTACCACGGTAAAGGAGGCTATGGAAAAAGAGGGGAACGAAAAAAAGACCTGGAGATATTATATACCGTCATCACCAGGCTGGAATTAAATAAAATCAATACTGAAATCGAAAAAATTGACCCCAATGCATTTGTGGTGATGAATAGTGTAAAAGATACCAAGGGTGGGATGATTAAAAAACGACCTTTACATAATAAGTAACGGTTCAATCATTTATTTCCGCGCGTTCTCTTACGTATACCTGTTCACCATCAACAGGTGGGAACAATCATCTTCAGAATGGAATCGGACAGAAATAATTAATTTTACTTTCACCAACTCATCCGTTACCCCATTTGATGTATGAAGGCAGCTGTTTTTTTTAAGAATGAATGGACCCTCGCCCTGTTGGCAGCCATCGCCTGGGTTCCCTTGCTGGGACAGGTTCATTTATTTGACTGGGATGAAATCAACTTTGCAGAGAATGCCCGGGAAATGCTGGCTACAGGCGATTACTTCTCGGTGCAGATGAATTACATTCGATTTACAGAGAAACCTCCCCTGTTCTTCTGGTTGCAGGCACTTAGTATGCACATTTTCGGCGTAAATGAAATGGCTGCTCGTTTTCCCAATACCATTGCGGGCATCCTTACAGTTGTCGCCATTTTTCGCATTGGAAAGAAATGGGGAACGCTCTCATTGGCCCGAACCTGGGTATGGGTCTATATGGGTACATTTTTCACCTTCCTCTACCCAAGATCAGGTATCATTGATCCCTGGTTCAATCTCTTTATTTTCGGCGCAGTGTATCATTTTTTTCTGATTACAATACAACCCGAAAAAAGTCTGCGCCTTTCCTGGATCACAGGCATTTTACTCGGACTGGCGATACTCACAAAGGGTCCGGTTGCCCTGCTGCTGTGTATTTTCACCTATGTTGTCATGGTCGTATTGAAACGGGGTAATACTTTACTATCCATCCAATCCTTTCTTTGGATTACCCTAGCATGCTTTATCACCTGCTTTGCCTGGTTTGGTGTCGATCTCATAAAACATGGTCCACAATTCCTGTTAGAATTCATTGAACGTCAGATAGCTTTGTTCAGTACATCTGATGCTGATCACGGAGAACCATTTTTTTATCATTGGTGGGTTCTCTTACTGGGATGTTTTCCTGCATCTGTTTTTTTTCTGAAAGGACTATTACATCGCAGTAAGCAAGAGGAGCTGCATGTCTTTAAACAATGGATGAACAGTCTGTTTTGGGTAACGCTGATACTATTCTCCATTGTTACCACTAAAATTATTCACTACTCTTCACTGTGCTGGATACCCCTCACTTTCATGGCAGCACTTTATATTGAGCACCTGCTAACAACCCTTCATGAAAAAATTCCTGTCTGGATCAAAATACTGACCGGCGGTATTGGTATATTGATGGGTGGAATCCTGACAGCCATACCCTTTGTGATGATGCAGGTTCATCAATGGAGCAATAGGGTAGAAGACCCCTTCGCGCGGGGTAACCTTACCGCTGTGGTGGAATGGCATCCCTGGCAGGCTTTTGGGGGAGTCGTTATTATTATAGCAACTATTTATTTTTTGTTGAGCAGGCAAAGGATACGGGCCATTCCTTTTTTGTTTGGGGCTGTTGCTTTCGCAACTTTGTGGCTTGTTATTTTTATATTCCCCTCTGTAGAAGCTATCAGCCAACGTGCTAATATAGATTTTTTCAAATCACACAGCACCGAAGATTGTTATCTGGAAACCCTGGGTTACAAAAGTTATGCCCCCTATTTTTATGGGAAAGTGAAACCACCGGATCCGGCTCAAGAAAAATTGCTATCAGCTATCCGGAGCAATGGATCAGAACGTTCCGACACACTCTCCAGTGCAGAAAAGGAAGTGAACTATAAAAACTGGTTGATACGTGGACCCATTGAAAAACCCGTCTATTTTTCAGTTAAGATCATGGACGAACCTATATATGATACAATGGCTGGTTTCGAAAAGCTCTATGCGAAGAACGGATTTGCTTTCTATAAACGTGCAGCGGTGAAGCCACAGCAATGATCAATGTTTGTGCCTGTAGATGGCTGGCTGAATGATGCCGAGTCTTTTAAGAAAATACCCAATCGAAACACCCAGCACGCCCAACCCATATTTAATACTGCGGCTTAAATTGATACTGGACGCTTCATCAAAATATTTTGTGGGACAAGTAACCTCACCGATTTCAAAACCGGCATCAAAAATTTGTGCGATCATTTCATTGTCAAAGATGAAGTCATCGTTGTTTAACTCATAATTTACTTTTTCCAGTACCTCACGACTGAAGGCCCGATAGCCGGTATGGTATTCACTTAACTTTTGATTCAGGAGTACATTCTGAAAAAAGGTAAGTGCCCGGTTAGAAATGTATTTATACATAGGCATCCCACCACGCAGGGCACCCTTTCCCAAAATTCTTGAACCAAAAACCACAGGATAAAGTCCGTTTGCAATGATACTGCTCATCGCTAATATCAACTTCGGGGTATATTGGTAATCCGGATGTAACATCACTACAATATCACCGCCCAATTCAAGGGCTTTATTGTAACAAGATTTTTGATTACCGCCATAGCCGCGATTGACAGGATGCGTGATGATGTGCCGGATACCCAACCGCTCTGCTTCCTGCACGGTATTGTCTTTACTTGCATCATTCACCAGGATGATCTCATCCACGATTTCTGATGGTATTTCTCGGTAAGTCTGCTCCAGCGTTTTTTCCGCATTGTAGGCAGGCATTACTACAATTACTTTTTTGCCATTGATCATGTGCGAGCTACGCTTATTGCGTCGAATGGTGCAAAGTTACATCAAATACAAGAAATGCCACGGGGGAGTGGTTTAGAGAAAAATTTCAGATCGTTCTACATTGATTGAAAGCCATTCTCTTTCTCCCCGCATTCATCAATGGTTTTGAATAGTCACTGCATCTGCTGGCACCGCATTTTGAAAGAAACTCAGGGCTGACTCATTAATATCAATAGCACCTGTCATGTCTCCATTATCGGTATTGATTTCCCAAGTTTCAGTAGCAAGGGCATCCCTGCTTTCGTCATCGTAATAGCGCAAGATGGCTTGCTGATGATCCAGTTCAATGGTTGCATAGCCATTGTATCCTAGTACTTGATTGGAAAGGGTTTTTAATTCCTCATGTTTGGGATTGCTGCGCTGATCGTGGAATACCAGTGATTGTTGTTGCCCTGATTCAAGATCCGGGGCATCTAATTTCACTGAATTTCCTAATGCCACGGGCATTCCTCCATGTCCAATACATCGGCCAAAGTGCAGCATACTATCTTTTTGGGTATTGGTACCATAGAATGCCAACCGGTGTTCATGTCCCCATAGCCAAATAAAGGGTCTTTTATTTCCCAGTATGGGGGCTAATTGTTCCACTATTTTTTCATAAGGCGATTCAAAAGCCGATTTGGGCTGGTGGTGGGTCAATAAAATAATTCCTCTATTATCACCCGGGGCAAAAGGCTTTACTACCTCCTTCAGCCATTTCAGCAAATAATCATCGAGACGCGCATCTTGCCCTAACGTTTTTTTAATGATTTGTTTGCCCACGGAATGATATCCGGTATCTAACCCAATGATTCGCCAATAATCATTCTCCAGACAAAAGAAGCCGGATTCTTGTTTCCAAATCTGCTCCCCGGATGTTAGACCCATTTTCGGTAACAGCTCTTCATAAAAACCGGCTGCACTACTGAAATACTCGTGATTTCCCGGAATCGCAAAACTGGCTTTTTTACCCCAGGGCCAAGCCCCCGCTTCACCAAAATTGAGCAATACATCTTCCCGGCTACCGACATAATAGATATCACCCATGTGTATGGTAATATCACAAGCATGCTCTTTTAACTTATTCCCGGTTCGAATGGATTCGCTGGTATACGAAGCCCAGTCAGATAAAAGTCCGATGCTACACTGAGAACCTAAAATCGGGAAGATTCCCTGATGAATTTCCTTATAACGGGGTAGTGGTCTTTTTCTACTCAAGATATAAGCCAAATAATAATAAGCACCGATTGGGTACTCAAACATAGAAAGCAAATTAAACTTCAGCTTCATCCAAGCATTGTCTTCCTCAGAAGCCATATTTTTTCTTCTTACCTCTCTGACATGGCTCTTAAAAACACTTCTGTTCATGCTCGAGAGATCCTGGGGTCTATTTTTTGCTGATGGTTTCACCTGAAAGATTTTAGAGTTGAATGTAAATATTTTTTTAATTACTAATATCATCCGATTCGATTTTATTAGCCGACTTGGCATAGTTTCGCATTATGGTACGACTGATTCTTTTATTAATTTGCTCACTTCCTATAGCTTTATTTTCTCAGAACAAAGTCTTGGATTCCGTTGTGGTAAGTGCCACCTATCTTCCCCAGAAAAACATCACCACTGGCAGAAATATCATTACCCTCCATAGCGCCGATCTGAAGAAAATTCCAGCGAATAGCCTGGATGAATGGCTTCGCTATGCTCCGGGAATTGAAGTACAACAGCGTGGCCCCGCAGGTTCTCAATCAGATATTTTAATTCGGGGGGGAACCTTCCAACAGGTACTGGTGGTTATCGATGGTATTCGTCTGAATGATCCGCTAACCGGACATTTCAGTACTTATATTCCCCTTCATCCGGAAGAAATTGCCCGAATCGAAATAATCAAAGGGGCAGCAGCTGCAGTCTATGGGGCCGATGCTATCGGGGGGGTAGTCAATATCATTACCAAATCTGCTCAGCCCTCTGTCGATACACTGCCCGATCAGCTAGTTTTTTCTTATCGAAGGGGTTCCTATAATTTTTCCAATTGGCAAGGCTACTGGACTACCCGTATGCTGAAAGGAAAATTTACTTTTTCAACCCTTCGCAATAAAGCTACCGGCGAGCAGTTACGGGGAACCACCGGATTTTTTGAAAACAGCACCACTACTATTTCGTATGCCCGTGCATTTAATCAATACTGGTCATTGCAAGTAAGGTTAGCCAGTGACAATCGCTTTTTCAATGCTCAGAATTTTTACACCCCCTTTCTATCAGATACCGCCAATGAAAGAGTAACCACAGACTGGATAAGTGCAGCCCTGGTAAAAGATAAAAATGGAAAAAAATTTCAGCTGGAGGGAGCCTATAAAAAATTAGATGATCGTTTTCAATTCAATCCCTCCGGATTGACCAATCTGAATACAACCCGTTTAGTCGTTTTGCAGGCTCGTTGGATGCGCTCTTTGGCTAATCAGCGAAGCATAGTTTACGGCTCACAGTTTTTTCATAAAAAAATTAACTCGAATGACCGAGGTAATCATGCACTGTCGCATGCAGGATTATTTTTCATTCATAATCACCGCCCACTGGATCGTCTCTTCCTGAATGAAAGTATTCGAATTGATTGGGATGAAAATTATGGATGGCAGGTGATTCCCCAATTCAACGCTTCCTTTACCGGAAAACAACTAACCTGGCGTTCCTCTATCAGTAAGGGTATCCGCGATGCTGATTTTACGGAGCGATTCAATAATTATAACAAAACCAGGGTGACTGCAGGAAATATTGGCAATCCCAATCTTCAACCTGAAAAATCTTGGAATTTTGAAACCGGAATAGATTATCGGCCTCTCCAACAAATGACGCTCAGTTTTACGGCGTTTTATCGGGATCAGTCCAACCTGATTGACTGGACCCCCACTCCATACACCCAAATGCCTCGTCCGGATAATCTGGTATCGACGGGTAATTACGCATTGGCAACTAATTTATTTGCAGTGCAAACAAGGGGTGTGGAACTTGACTTCCGATATAGATGGGTATTGGGCGACCAAAAGCAGGTCCTTTTCATGAGTGGAATTGTATGGATGGAATCCGCATCCGGACAATCCACCCCTTCCTTTTATTTGTCTTCCCATGCCCGCTTTTTATGGAATGCCCAGATCATTACCCAATGGAAAAACTTTTCACTTGCCATCGCGACCTTATATAAGGAGAGAAAAACACAACTCGCCCCCGCTATACAGGCAAGCATAACACCCAACTATTTTTTGTTGAACACCCGGCTCAGTTACCAGACACCACTGAAACTGCTGAGCATTCAACTGGAATGTACCAACCTTACCAACACCTTTTATAGTGATTTACTGGGATCCCGTATGCCGGGCCGCTGGCTGAATGCCGGATGTACCCTCCATTTGTAAAATGGGTCAATGAGGTGAAATAAAAAACCCCGGTAAAACCGGGGTGGAAGTGATCCCGCTGGGACTCGAACCCAGGACCCATACATTAAAAGTGTATTGCTCTACCAACTGAGCTACGGAATCGACCGAAAACAAGTCTTTTAACTTGTTAGGGAGTGCAAAAGTAAGAATATTCAAAGATTCACCAAATATTTATGTTTTAAAATAATCCACTTACCCACATTCGTGTGAAGAAGACCCACATAAAGGGTTTATTTTTGTTGAAACATTCAACACATGGCGAATTTCGCGAATCAGGTGATTGTTATCACCGGCGGGTCTGATGGCATAGGAAAAGCATTGGTGCAAATCTTCCTGCAGGAGGGTGCACGGGTAGCTACCTGTGGTCGCCAAACTGAAAAGCTACAACAGCTGCAAGAGGAATTTGCCGGATACCCCCTCCACATATTTCGGGCGGATGTAAGTGTAGAAGAAGATTGTGCTGCTTTCATTAAAAGTACCATTGACACATTCGGCACCATACATATACTAATTAATAACGCCGGTATATCCATGCGTGCACTCTTTCAGGATGCGCTGCCAACTACATTGAAACGCGTAATGGACATCAACTATATGGGCGTTGTTTATTGCACCCACTACGCCTTACCCTACATTTTACAAAACAAAGGCAGTATCGTAGGTATTTCTTCCATTGCAGGATTTAGGGGACTGCCCGGCAGATCGGGGTATTCTGCCTCTAAATTTGCACTGAATGGATGGCTGGAAGCACTGCGAACAGAATTGCTCGACTCAGGCGTACATGTGCTGACTGCTTGTCCGGGCTTCACTACCTCCAACATTCGAATGGCCGCACTCGACAGCAAAGGCGAGGCCAGGGGAGAAACATCGATGGATGAAGGGGCGATGATGAGTTCCGAAACATGCGCACGCCATATTCTCTCAGCTATCAGCAAAAGAAAACGAACCCTGGTTCTAACGTTTAATGGCAAGCGAACGGTCTTTCTTAACAAATGGTTCCCGGCCCTTACCGATCGCCTCGTGCGAAATTTTTTCTATAAAAACGGTCAGTTGGTGAAATAACACCTCCAGTGCTGCGTTAAGAAAATCATGGCCATCGTCACGCTCTCCTCCGATATCGGCCTACGCGATTTTGCAGTGGGTGCCATCAAGGGACAATTAATAACGGCAATGCCGGGCATTACCATTACAGATATCTCTCACTACCTCTCCCAAACCAACTTTCCGCAAATTGCTTACATCTGCCACAGTGCGATGGTACACTATCCCCCGGAAACGGTTCACATCATATTGGTGAATCTTTTCGAAGAAGAAGTAAAATACCTGCTACTGGCACGTTTTCAGCAGCAATGGATCATTTGTCCCGATAACGGCATCCTCACCATGATCACCCGGGAAAAACCTTCCACCCTCCGTCAAATTGATTGCACAGGTGCTCATACCCTGCTGGCAATTACCGGTCGCATTGCCCGGCAACTGCAGACATTATTTCAGCAGCCCACCGCATTACCCGGGGCATCCATTACAAATATTATTGAAAAATATCCGCTCAGACCTACCGTTGGTCCCGACTGGATGGATGGTCAGATACTTTTTATCGACCAGTTCGAAAATGTTGTCATTAATATTACCCGGGAGGAATTCGAAGAACAAAGAAAAGGCAGGGTTTTCCGATTTGCTTTCAATCGCAATGAAGTCATACAGGAGCTCAGTGACAATTATTCCTCCGTAGTAGGAACCAGTAAACTGGCCTGGTTCAATTCAGCCGGTTACCTGGAAATCGCCATCCGACATGGCAACATCGCCGGATTATTTGGACTACAGGGGTATGCCGATTCTTCCAATGGTGCCGGAAACTTCGATAATCGGATGCTTTATCAAACAGTTCGCGTGTTTTTTGACTAACATCTCTGCAAAATGCTGGTAGTCAGACCAATTTTTTGATTTGCTCCCCCCGATGTACCTTTGCCCCCGCTATTCAGTTTAACACCAATTAATTTTCCTGCTATGGCATATGATGTGATTGTTTTAGGTAGTGGTCCAGGTGGATATCCTGCCGCCATCCGTGCTTCCCAACTTGGCCTCAAAGTGGCTATTATTGAAAAAGAAAGTCTGGGCGGTGTATGCCTTAACTGGGGCTGTATCCCTACCAAAGCCCTGCTGAAAAGTGCCCAAGTGTATGATTATATGAAGCACGCCAATCAATATGGCTTACAAGCTCAGGGTGTAGCGCATGACTTTGGTGCCGTTATTAAGCGTAGCCGAGGTGTTGCCGATAAAATGAGCAAGGGCGTTCAGTTCCTGATGAAGAAGAACAAGATTGATGTGATCATGGGCTACGGACGTATTCAGTCCAAAGGCAAACTAAGCGTTACTGCAGCTGATGGAAAGCAACAAACCGTAGAAGCAAAATATATTATCATCGCCACGGGTGGTCGCTCCAGAGAATTGCCATCATTGAAGCAAGATGGTTCGAAAGTGGTCGGCTACCGCGAAGCAATGACATTACCAGCTCAGCCCGCCAGCATGATCATCGTTGGCAGCGGTGCCATCGGAATCGAATTTGCCTATTTCTACCATTCCATGGGTACCAAAGTGACGGTTGTAGAATTCTTGCCACGCATCGTACCAGTTGAAGACGAAGACATCTCTAAAGAATTGGAGAAGCAATACAAGAAACAAGGTATTGATATCATGACCCAATCTACTGTAGAGTCTGTTGATACGACCGGCAATGGCGTTAGGGCAAAAGTGAAGAAGGCGGATGGATCAATCGTTACCCTCGAAGCTGATGTCGTACTCAGTGCGGTGGGCGTTGTTGCCAATATTGAGAACATCGGACTCGAAGAAAATGGCATCAAAACAGAAAAAGGTAAAATCATAGTTGATCCATACCAGCAAACAGGCGTTGCCGGCATCTATGCGATAGGTGATTGCACGCCCGGACAGGCCCTGGCCCACGTAGCAGCCAAAGAAGGCATAAATGCTGCAGAGCACATTGCCTACCTCGAAAAGAAACATCACCACCTGCCACAACCACTGGATTATAATAACATTCCCGGTTGTACTTATTGTACACCTGAAATCGCCAGCGTTGGTTACACGGAAAAAGCGGCGAAAGAAGCCGGTTATGAATTGAAAGTAGGTAAGTTCCCCTTTATGGCCAGTGGTAAAGCCAGTGCTGCCGGTGCCGTAGAAGGATTCGTGAAAGTTATCTACGATGCCCGTTATGGTGAGTTACTGGGATGTCATATGATTGGAATGAACGTAACTGAAATGATAGCTGAAGCGGTAGTAGCCAGAAAACTGGAAACCACTGCCTCGGAAATACTCAATGCCGTTCACCCACACCCCACCATGAGTGAGGGATTCAAAGAGGCAACCGCTGCTGCCTACGGCGAAGCCATCGACATTTAATTCAGTACGGCAGGGTGTAGTAACTTGTATCAACAGGATTACTTTCACCTGCCTGTCTTACCTTTGCCGCCGTTATGAAATATGCCAAAGAAATCAATCGGCGCAAAACTTTTGCCATCATTTCCCACCCGGATGCAGGTAAAACCACGCTGACAGAGAAACTGCTGTTATTCGGTGGTGCCATTCAGGTTGCCGGTGCCGTAAAAAGCAATAAGATCAAGAAACACGCTACCAGCGATTTCATGGAAATAGAACGGCAGCGGGGTATATCTGTGGCCACTTCCGTGATGACTTTCGAATATGGCGACTTTCTGATTAACCTACTCGATACGCCCGGCCACAAAGACTTTGCAGAAGATACTTATAGAACCCTGACAGCTGTCGACAGCGTTATCATGGTAGTAGACAGCGTAAATGGGGTGGAAGAGCAAACCCGGCGACTCATGGAAGTATGCCGCATGCGCGATACACCGGTAATTGTTTTCGTGAATAAAATGGACCGCGACGGGAAAAATCGCTTCGATTTGCTGGAAGAGATTGAAAAGGAACTGAAAATCTCCCTCCACCCAATGACATGGCCCATCAATAGCGGAAAAGATTTTAAGGGTGTATACAACCTCGATAACCGGAGCCTGCGGCTTTTCACGGCCCATGCAGGGGCAGAAGACGATGCTGCCATCTCCATTGCAGATCTATCAGATAAAGTAGTAGAAGAAAAAGTGGGCGACCGCGATGCTGCTATCCTACGCGAAGATGTAGAACTGATCGAAGGCGTGCACGGAAACCTGCAGATGCAAGATTACTTAAGCGGGAAGGTGGCGCCCGTTTTCTTCGGCAGTGCCGTCAATAATTTTGGTGTGAAAGAACTGCTGGATATATTTACGCGTATTGCTCCCTCACCCCGCAGTCGCATCACTTCAACCCGTATAGTTGATATCGCTGAAGATCATTTCAGTGGATTTATCTTTAAAATTCACGCCAACCTCGACCCCAAACACCGCGACCGCATTGCATTCATGCGTATATGTAGCGGACGGTTCGAAAGAAATAAGTACTATCACCACGTTCGTCTCGATAAAGATGTTCGGTTTAGTAATCCCTATAGCTTTCTGGCTCGCAGTAAAGATGTAATCGACGATGCGTATGCCGGAGATGTTGTAGGTCTGTTCGATACCGGCAACTTCAAGATTGGGGATACCCTTACCGAAGGTGAGAATTTTTATTTTACCGGAATCCCTTCTTTCTCACCGGAGATATTCAAAGAACTGGTGAACAAAGACCCCATGAAAACCAAGCAACTCGAAAAAGGTGTTCGACAGTTGACCGACGAAGGAGTGGCACAATTATTCACCCAGTTTGGCGGGAATAAAAAAATTATTGGTTGCGTGGGTGAGCTTCAGTTTGAAGTAATACAATACCGACTCTTGCAGGAATATGGCGCTGCCTGTGAATTCAGAACCCTGCCTTTCTACAAAGCCTGCTGGCTGACTTCAGCTCATACGGGTAAGCTGGAAGACTTCCTGCGATTCAAACAACAAAATGCAGCGGAAGATAAAGACGGACATCCTGTATACCTGGCTCAGAGCGAATGGTTCCTGAACACCGAGATCACCAATAATCCGGATATTCAGTTTCATTTTACGAGTGAAATTCATAAGTAAACCAGCTTATCTGCTCCTGTGCATTGCTGACTTATGCTTACCTTTGTGCCGCGCATGAAGGCAGGTAAATTAACAAAAGATAAAGTCAACATCATTACGCTGGGGTGTAGTAAAAACCTGGTAGATAGTGAAGTGCTGAGTGGTCAACTGATGGCCAACGATATTCCTGTTGTTCATGAAAATAAACGCCTCGATCACAACATCGCTGTTATTAATACCTGTGGCTTTATCGACAAAGCGAAAGAGGAAAGCATCAATACCATACTTGACCAACTCGAATTGAAGCGTCGTGGTAAGCTGGAAAAAGTTTACGTGACCGGCTGCCTGAGTGAACGCTACCGCAGTGACCTGGAAAAAGAGATGCCCGAAGTGGATGCCTGGTTTGGTACCATGGAACTTCCCCTCTTGCTGAAACAATTAGATGCCGACTATAAAAAAGAATTGATAGGCGAACGCCTGCTCAGCACCCCTTCCCATTATGCCTATTTGAAAATAAGTGAAGGCTGCAATCGTACCTGTTCCTTTTGCGCCATTCCCCTGATGCGTGGCCAGCATGTGAGTCAACCCATCGAAACACTTGTGCTGGAAGCTGAAAAATTAGTCAGCCGTGGGGTCAAAGAAATCATGCTCATTGCCCAGGAATTAACTTATTACGGACTTGATATTTACAAGCGCAGGGCGCTGCCGGAACTGTTAGACCGACTGGCTGATGTGAAAGGCCTCGATTGGATTCGCCTGCACTATGCCTATCCCAGTAAGTTTCCCCTAGAGATCCTCGATGTGATGCGTGACCGACCAAATATTTGCAATTATCTCGATATGCCATTACAGCATGCCAGTAATGCCATGCTAAAGGCAATGAAGCGGAATATTACCCGCGAAGAAATGGATGAACTCATCACTGCCATCCGTGCGAAAGTGCCCGGCATCTGTTTGCGTACCACCCTCATTGCCGGCTTTCCGGGTGAAACCGAAGAAGATGTGGATGAACTGATAGCTTTTCTCGAAAAACACCGTTTCGACCGGGTAGGGATCTTTCATTACAGTCATGAAGAAAATACCGGTGCTTACGACCTGATTGATGATGTGCCCGCAGATGTAAAAGCAGCCCGCGCCCAGCGCATCATGGAGGTTCAGCAAGAAATTAGCTACGAAAAAAATCAGCAGCGGGTAGGTCAAATCATTCCGGTTTTAATCGATAAAAAAGAAGCCGGACGTTACATAGGAAGAACAGAATTCGACAGCGTGGAAGTAGACAATGAAGTTATCATCCGCTCCGATAAAAAATTACCCATCGGCCAGTTTGTGCAGGCCAAAATTACGCGCGCCTTCGATTATGATCTCGAGGCCGAAGTGGTAGCATAATTTTTACTATCTTTTCGTTCAAAACCAATTTTCTTATGCCATTCATCTGGAAAGGCGTGATGCCTGCATTGACAACCCCCATGACTGAAGATGACAGCATCGATGTGGACTTGTTTATACAACAGGTAGACCGCCAGCTTCGTGCCGGGGCATCAGGTGTTATTATTGGCGGTTCACTGGGCGAAGCCAGTGTTTTGACGATACCGGAAAAAGAACAACTCGTTCATGCTGCCTGCTCAGTAACTGCAGGAAAAATTCCCGTCATACTGAACATAGCCGAAGGCAATACAGCAGTTGCCATTGAACAGATTCAGCAGGCTGAAAAATGGGGCGCCAATGGATTTATGTTACTGCCACCCATGCGCTACCGGTCCGACGATGCTGAAACAGTTGCTTATTTTACCACACTGGCTAGAGCTACCGCACTGCCAGTCATGATCTACAATAATCCGGTCGATTACAAAATCAATGTATCGCTCGATATGTTCGAAGAGCTCGCGCAATGCGCCAACATTAGCGCTGTCAAGGAGTCTACCCGCGATGTGACCAATGTAACCCGTCTCATCAATCGTTTCGGTGACCGCTTCTCCATCCTATGTGGCGTTGATACACTGGCACTGGAAGAATTAGTGACGGGGGCCAAGGGATGGGTCGCCGGACTGGTCTGTGCTTTCCCCGAAGAAACCATGGCTATTTATGCACTGGTGAAAGCAGGTCGCATCAGTGAAGCCCTTACCATCTATCGGTGGTTCATGCCTTTACTCGAACTTGATATTCATCCAAAACTGGTACAATACATCAAACTGGCCGGTCAAATGAGTGGCTATGGAACCGAATGGGTGCGGGCACCTCGCTTGATTTTGCAAGGCGAGGAGCGGGACTCCATCACCCGGGTTATTCAAGATGCAATCGACAATCGACCCATTTTGCCGGAATACCATTCACTGCTTGATCAATAATTCTATGGAAAACAACCAATCATTGTCTGCTCTCGTTGATAAGGTGATGCAACAGTCTGCAGCTGCTTTTCACCAATACAGACAAGTTTCTTCCGCCCGCAGGGCCGAATTCCTCCTCAACATCAGAGAGCAGATACTTGCCTTGGGGGATGAGTTGATTAATACAGCTGCAGCAGAAACCAATCTGACAACAGCAAGACTCATCAATGAGAGAGGAAGAACCCTGTTGCAATTGCAGCAGATGGCCGAGATGCTTCAAAAAAATGATTGGCAGGAAGTCATTCTGCACCTTCCTCCGAAGGAAAATCCCGGTGCACACCCCGATATACGACGCATGCTTTTCCCTTTAGGTCCAGTAGTGGTTTTTGGCTCCAGTAATTTTCCCTTTGCCTATTCAACCGCCGGTGGCGACACCGCCAGTGCCCTCGCCGCAGGATGTTCTGTGGTTGTAAAAGCACACCCTGCCCACCTAAAAACATCCTGTCTCGTAGCAGCTGCCATTCAGCAGGCAGCCATTCAATCTCAAATGCCCCCCCATGTTTTTCAACACGTGGAAGAGGGTTCTTTTGAAGCAGGTAAATTATTGGTGCAACATCCTCAAACAGCTGCCGTTGGATTCACCGGGTCATTTTCAGGTGGGAAAGCCCTATGGGATTATGCCGCTACAAGACCTTCCCCCATACCCGTTTTTGCCGAAATGGGCAGCATCAATCCGGTATTAATCTTCCCGGATTACCTCCGTACCCAATATGAAAAACTGGCCGAACTCTATGCAGGATCCATTACCCTGGGGGTAGGTCAATTCTGTACCAATCCGGGATTACTCATTGCTATGGAAGGGGAGGGACTGGAAACATTTATCGACTTGCTTTCTCAAAAATTGGCTGCTACTGCGCCTGCCACTATGTTACACAAAGGTATCGGTGAATCTTATAATAAAAAATCATCTAATATATTGTTAATCAATGGTATAAAACAGGTTACTTCAACTAAAAATGCAATAGAGAATCACCAGGCAAATGCCATACTCGCCCGCGTTACAGCCAATGTTTTTTTGCAACAGCCGGGACTGCGAGAGGAAGTTTTTGGTCCATTTTCTTTGCTCGTCATTTGCAGCAATCCCTCAGAAATGATGGCAGTACTTTCCTCCGTTCAAGGGCAACTGACCGTATCAATGATGGCAACAGAAGAAGACTGGAACAGCCATGCCCGGTTTTTGCAGGCAGCAATTCCGGTGGCGGGTCGCATTATTTGCAATGGTGTTCCTACCGGCGTAGAAGTATGCGAAGCCATGGTGCATGGCGGTCCTTTTCCGGCTTCTACCGATAGCCGTTTCACTGCAGTTGGAATACAATCCGTCAAAAGATGGTTACGTCCGGTTGCTTTCCAGAACTTTCCGCAGGACTGGTTACCTGAAGCCTTGAAAACAAAAGATGAAAATTCATCCGCCTGACCAAGAGCCGACTGCAATAAATTACCGCAGTCTTTGCCCGGCAGGCACACTTTTGCCGGAAGGGTCTTCTGATGCTCGTGAAAAATAAAAGCTGATGACTACCGAGAGCAGGTGATATACGATGAGAAAGTGAATCGCTCCCGGAAGCAGCTTAGAAAGTTGGAACCAATCACCGGTAACGAAAATGATGCTACCGGTATAAACCCCTTTAAAAAGATCCCACACCCAAGCCTGCGGATTTTTATCCATCAGTTCGGTATAGGCATAAACAGCTAAAAATACATAGCCACCATATAAGAATATGCCCGGACTACCAATCGCTGCAATGTTCCCAAAAAAATGAATCAGCATGAGCAGCAGCATCAACATCTGCACCCAGATCCAGGCTGAAAATACAGGGCTGGCGGGAGTGTCATATTTCGAAAAATGATAAACATCTTCAATTTTATAAACCGGATATTGGTTACTAACATCCGCCGGTCGCCAGCCGGTGGGCATGAACCAAATCCGAAATTTATCTCGCCAGCTTTTGGTTCTCCAGGCATCTTTAATCAATAACCAGACATGCAGAAAATTAATCTTGATTGGATTCCAGGTAGCTACCGGTCGGGTGATGCCATAAACAGCAGGAACCGCATCCAGTTCTTCCTGAAAAGTGCCAAAGAGTTTATCCCAGATGATAAAGATCTGACTGAAATTCCTATCCATGTACTCCGGATTAATGGCATGATGTACCCGATGATGGGAGGGAGTTACAATGATGTTTTCCAGCCACCCCATTTTGTTGATATGGCGGGTATGGTACCAGAACTGAGCAAAAAGATGCAGGGGTGCTACTATCGCAATAACTTTTGCAGGCACGCCAAGTAGAGCGGCAGGCAGAAGAAAAATGGTAAAGATGCGTACAATGGAAGAAATACTCTGACGCAAGGCGCAGGCAAGATTAAACTCTTCACTGCTGTGATGCACCAGGTGGGCATTCCAGAAGAAATTGACGCGGTGTTGAATTCGATGTACCCAGTATCCCATAAAATCCAACGCAACAAATGCAACAAGATACATCCAGAACCCCGATTGTATCTTCACCAACGCCCAATGTTGCACCATCCATTCATAGGAAAGTAATACGATACTTAAACCCAACACGTCTTTCGTGACATTGGTTAGTCCGGAACTCAAACTGGAAATCATATCCATGTTCCGCACCGTATCCATGCCACGATAAACACCATACATTTTTTCTGCCAGCACCAGCAACAGAAAAATGGGCATCGCAATCAATAAAATTTTTCCGTAAGTTTCCATTTCAATTTCTTATCTGTAAAATTAAACAATAAAACAACCCATCGCATCCCGTATGCCCACATTGCCCATTTCTACCCCCTTTTCTGTTCCACCCCGCTTTACAGCACCTGCATTTTACTGCATCGATGGTCATACC
>Ga0208361_1000229_pt1 | contig 18860 bp, 5 predicted proteins | sample LakMenEpi05Aug10_FD_150670 | JGI IMG/M metagenome (GOLD analysis project Ga0208361, IMG submission 150670) | Freshwater microbial communities from Lake Mendota, WI - 05AUG2010 deep hole epilimnion (SPAdes) | ecosystem: Environmental > Aquatic > Freshwater > Lake > Epilimnion/Euphotic zone ... | reverse complement strand
CATCAGGCTTGCTAAACAACACCTCAACGCAAGCAAGGAAAGTCTTGATGCTTGGCCTTCCGTGTATTCGGAGAATCAGGACTCAGAATACGCAGAGACCTTCAAAGAAATTCGGACTTTCTGCGACCAGAAGCTAGAAGAAGTGTGCCATGTGGTCTCACTTCTTATTGACTGTGAGGCTGACATTACCAAACTTGGTTTTGTCCCCAAGGACGTCTCAACCAGTCATCTTATTCTTCAATTCCTGAACAACGACCATCTAGAATTCTTCCAAAAAGAGGAACAGAACATCAACAAATATCCTGATGAAACCTACAGCCATCTCGTCAGGAAGCCTCTCATCAAATACTTGGAAGAAGCATACCACATCGAACAACAAATAGAGGAAGCCTACCCCATGGGCAAGACCGCGAAGAAGGCTCCACCTCACTGGATCATCACACCAGGACTCCAGAAACTCGCAGAACACCTCAAGGAGAAACAGAAGATTGTCTTTTATCTTCAGAATCTCCGAAATCTGTGTGTTTTTCTTAAAACACGACAGCAGGCAATTCAACCCGACATCTCACTTGTACACAGAATTGCACCCAAAGTACGTTCTGTTGTTCAAAACTTGGAGAACCGCATCAAGGACGGACGCATCGCTAAATCTTTGGAACTGACAGGAGGACCAGGCCCTATGGATGCTTTGATCGCACAATGGACCCTTATCAAAGAATTCGAAAACAACATCACTCAGCTTGTCCTCTATCAGACCCCTGAACAGCCAGCAGAAGGACCTGACGCAACCAAGAAGACGAAACAACAGGAACAATTCCGGGCATACATCGACTTCCTATATCAGTATAGGACTACCAGCATGGATCTTCTCCAAAGCCTCACCAAAGGAGCAAGATACGCCTTCAGCAAAGGCCAGGTCCAATTCTTTGACCTCTCCCACAAGAATCGACTGGATCGAACAGTGAACTTCACCGAACAAGAACTACATAAATACGGACATTTCCCGAGTCTGACCCGTAATCCGTCAGATCTCCCCTTCTCCCTGCTCGTCTCTTACTACCTGAAGGAACAGAGAGCCCTCAACCAACAGAGAAGCCAGCCTACACGAGATTCTACATTTCTTCCAAAACTCTACTTCGAGAAAGCACGTCAACGTACCATGGATGAAACCCTCTTCAAATACGAAACCATCATCAGAATGCTACAAGACTACGACTTCAATGAAGAGAGCAACCCTGCTCTTTATCAGATCGCAATCAATCAGCAACAGGCTTACAAGGACAAGATTGAACAGGAAGACAAACCCAACAATCTCCCTTCTTTGCTTGAACGACTTGATTTTCGATTTGAAACCCTCAAGAACACCTTCATGAACCGCATTGAACTTCAATACCCGGAAATGGAATTGTATTTATCAGAAGACGACGCACTTCACCCTGGAATGAAGACGGCCGACGACGTCGAGAAAAGAAGACATGATTTAGAACTCAAACTTGTAACTAGTGGTCGAAGGTATGGTCCCTTATTTTAAAAAACCTTTCCAAGTAAAGTCTGGATAAAGAACATGGAGAAGAATTAAGATTCTTTTTTACGGCCCTCAAAGCCCGTAAAAGTAAAGTAAAAAACAACCCTCTTACGGCCCTCAAAGCCCGTAAAAGTAAAGTAAAAAACAACCCTCTTACGGCCCTCAAAGCCCGTAAAAAAGGACGCAATTTTAGCACTGAAAATAACTCCTTTAGATTCTTTTACTAGTTCATAAGAAATGAAAGAAAATGGTCCTCTTTTGAGCATACTTCTTATTTACAAAAATCAAGTTTTATGAAATATGAATAAGGCAAAGATGAAGAAATTATTTTTAGAACCTTCCCCAATCCTTATTATCTTTGAGACCCTGAAAGAAAATACGGAATATCCTTTATATGTTCAAAAAAGAACACAAAAATGATCGTAAAAAACTCAGAACACTAGAAAATTCTTTTAAGATTTGTGATGGGAACCGTGTACCCCCACCTATAAACGGTGTGTTGCGGCTAACATGGATCTAAGACAAAAAGGGTCAAACCTTTTTCTTTCTTTAAGGAGGCTGTTTCCTTGCTTTTAACTAAGTGAGTGGTATCCAGCATTTCTTAAGGCTCACTTATCTAAAAAGATGCTTCTTTTAAGGAATGAGAAAGATTGGGATCATAGAAAAGTTCTTAAGAAAAACATAAAAGGAGAATGCTTCATTTTTTTGATTAAATTCAAGATATAAGGCAATGGTAAGGTGTAAGAATCTTTTACTCATCACCAATAGACATAGAATAGGACAACTTGATTACGCAAATGAGAATATGTCTTCATTATGACCATTGGACATCAAATTCTTTAGATATGATGTAAGGATAGAAAAGGAAATTTTTGGCTTACCTTCACAAACGTGGAGCAGATTAGGAAAGAAATCTTGAAAAACTTTTTGCTTCTTCTCCATATTTCTTGAAAACAGGCATCAGAAGAAAGTGTTTTATAAAAATAACGGACTAATATCTTCAACAAAAAATTCTCTGGAAAGATTCTTAATGCCTTTTTAGGCTATAGAACTCTTATACAAAGAAGTTTTTGCCATTAGAATTGTTCTCTTCCAAACATTGTATTATTTCTTTGGTCAGTCACACTTGTGATTACGCACCGCATTGTAAATGAAAGACAAGTAATACGGAGCCTAAAAAACTCTTTGTTGCTTGGATTTCATCCGTAAATTATCCAGTGCCAGGAATATCCAAATGTTTAAGTATGGAAAATTTTCCCAAAGGGTTTTTACGTACATATGGTGATATTTGTCTATTCCTGACATTCCTCTTTCCTATCACCATTGTATTTTCCTTCATTTCATTCATGATCCACGAGGGGAAAAAAGTGTTTAGGCAGGTTATGGCAACATAACTCGTTTTCTCACTCTTTTCCTACCCAAAACTCTTTGTAAAAATGCAAAAGACAAAGGGTTATTTTGACACTTCAACAGAGAAAAATTGCCCAAGAGGTCAACTTTTATCTATTTCCTGTCAAAACTTTTTGAGAGGGGTAGAATAATATGTAAAGCTTTTTTTTAGCGACCTTTTGAGTAATTTGACTCTTTAGAAGATTGTCATTAGAACTAGAGATAGAACTCCCCAATTAAGCTAGGTTAAGTTAGTTAAATAGGTTAAGTTAAGGTTAGGTTAGCTAGGAACTCTCTAAATAAGGATAGTATAAGAATTTCTCGTTAAGTTAGTTCAGAAAATGGCCACTAGACGGCGTCCTATCGTCGCCTAACCCATTTCACTCTTTCTGTCATCAATTTTAAGTTAGTTTAGAAAATGGCCACTAGACGGCGTCTCATCGTCGCCTAATCCATTTTACTCTTTTAAGTTAGTTTAGGAAATGGCCACCAGACGGCGTCCCGTCGCTGCAGAAACCATTTCACTTTTTCTGTCATAGATTTTAGTAGCTAAAATGGTCAACAACGTAAAAATGTCAAATGAACCATTTCACCTGTCTCCAATTTGGTCAGGAAAACTTCTCACGAAGTTTTCCTTCCCAGAAAGGAAATAGTTCAGAATTTGGCCACCAGATGACGTTCGAGCGTTACCGATCTTATTTTACCTGTCTATTCTCTGATCAGTTTAGCAAAATGGTCACCAGATGGCGTCCTTACGCCGCCGAAACCATTTTTACCTGTCTTTCTTAAAATTAGAGTATATTTTGTCCGTCAATAGTTTAGTTAGCGCAATAGTTTAGGAATTTGACATTTGTCTAACGACAAATGCCAAATTCAGCATTTTCCCGCCCAAAACGGACTAATGATGAAACAAAACGGATGCGTCCCTATAAAAGGATGCCCCACTTTGAATCATCATCAGTCTAGCACTAGACAGACCCCCTATCAGTCTTATTTACTAAGGCAGATAACCCAACAGTCTTATTTTTCAACGCAACTTTACCAACTCACCCTAAACCGGTCAGTTTTACTATTTTTTCCAACACTTTACAAAAACTTTGACTTGTATTTTTTTAGCTAAAAGAAACTTAGTCTTTTTTCGAGATCACTCTCGTCTGGGACTTAGTCTATTTTTGTTAAGAATTTACATTGGCAAAGAGGGAAGCCTTCACCATCCAAGGCTTATTCTATTAACACCAAGTGTTAATAGAATAAAGGGAATTACGATTGTTCGCCAGAGCATTCCCCATTCCTTTCCCTATACTTTTTGCAAAGAGTTACGGAAAACCTTTTGGATCATACTTTTTACTGTAATTTTCCAATAAAAGAGAAACCGTACAAAACTTTGGCTCCATTCTTTTTGTTTATAGTAAGGCACCCTAAGGTAGTCTTTGTCGAATACAGTCCTAAACAAAAACTCACAAAAAGCCTTACATAATCAAAAACTGGTCCTTCGAGCCGTTGTTTTGTCAAAAATATTGGAGTAAGATTTCCTTGAACTTCATTGATTCTAGGGATCTCTCTTATATTTATAAGACTTTACTTAAGAGACGAACTAGACCCAACTCTTAAAAAAGTTGGTTATCTTTTTCATCTTTTTCTAAAGTTTTACGGTTTCCTCATCGATAGGATAAATTATTCCTAAATCAAATCGATTTTTGGAAAACATTTCTCCTAGCTCTTAAGTTTAACACTTAAAAGAGAGACGGACCGAGGACTAACCCTAAAAAAGTTAGCGACCCTTAGTTCATCTTTATTTTTAGTCGTTTCACTTTAAGAGGGGGATCAGAAAATCACCTTGAGTAAGTGGTTTACTGAGACTTCGAAATAAAAAGCAAATTAGCTTAAGAAAAGAATTGTTCTACAAGTCTTTTCGTCCTTTTACTGGAAAATAACGGTCTCAGTATTTTACCCATTGCGGGTAAGATATCTGTTAGAAAAAGTTATCCCAGCAAGAGGGAGAAGAAAAGAAGGCCTTCGGACTTCACGACTACAGCTACGTGGCCAAAAATTACAGTAGGACAGATTTCTTTTATCTTTTCTTTTCAAAAGCGGAATCGTATCAGAGCATAGTTATGGCTAGTCTTAACTCTTCACTTAACAACCTTAGAGGGAGGTCCTCAGACGGAAGGGGCTCTATGCCTAACCTTCTTTCTAGTGGAGCTACCTCTAGAGGGGCGAGTGGACATGCTGATCCTTATGATGAAACCAGAAGGAAACAGCAAGAGGAACTTGACGATATTGCTCGACGATTGAGACAACTTAACCAGAATAGTCCCCCTTCCCAAACTCAGATTAGAGGCAGGCCCTCCAGTAGAGAAAGAGTCAGTTTTGCTGGCACTCCTTCAAGATCAAGACCAACATCTCCCTCTTCTGAGGATGATGGCGGAATTGACGATGATGGAGATATTAGCAGAAAAGACAGGGATACCGTTAAGATTATTCTTAGTTTCCATAGGGACATGGTTCTTGACCTAGGATATAGATTGGTTTTCAACAACAGCCTCCTAATTGTCACGGGATATGATGAGGCCTTCAGAAAGATTCATCTTACCATAAGAAATCTTTTTAATGGTCGATTCCTGTCACCGGTACAAATGGGAAAAATTGCTGATGCCGTCCTTAAAATGTACATTGAAGGTTTGGCACATGTTTTTGACACTGTCGCAGGCGATGATGACAAGAACAATGCTGAATCCCTTGTGCGATTTGTTATCATTGGGATTGCCTTTGGCCCCGATAGGGCCTTGGTTGCATACAAAGACCTTGACCATCTTTGGAGCAGCTTCAGGCGTACTCACGATGATGACAAATTTGAGGATCTTATCCAAGACAAGGATTTTCTAGATCTTCTGGGTGGTCTCGAAGACCTGAGAGATATCTTTTACTCCTACTTCAGGGAGGATGGGTATGACCCTAGGGTCCTCTCGCCCATCAAAAAGAGACCTTCTGTCAGGCCTATCGACACTTACCTGGGAATTAGAGAAAATAAAGACCTAGCTATCAACCCTCCCCCAAGGAGTTCTACTCCTATTAGTTATATGCCAGAAAGAATAGAGGAAATAGAGAGGAGTTCAGACAATTTGGTGCTTGTTCCTCCCCGCATCCAGGATGCCGGTCTGGACAACACTAACTATTTTGAGACCTACCAAGACTACCAGTATAAGCCCCGTATTATTAGGGGAAGGGATCCTATTATGGGTAGGGACTCTAATTTCATCGAAAATACCGTCAAGTCTCTTCAAACTATTCCCTCTCTCACTCAGAGAGACAGAGATATCATCTTGGGTACTGCCTTTGGTATCGCAAGGGGTATCTCTGGTCTGTCATCTAGAGAAATTCCTAACCCAGGAATGCATGTCGAATCTCGTTCAGTTACTGTGGATCCATTTAAGTATGACTTGAGACTTGACAATTTTGATTACTGTATTACGGGGAACACCAGGGAACAGATCCTTGGCAGCCGCTTTGCACAGACTCAGTTTGCTAACCCTGGCTCACGCTTTGCGGTTATGCAAGCTATCTTTCAAAGGGTTGTCGATGATCCTTTCTCTTCTCCGCAAGCAGTACACATAGCACTTAGAGAACTAGGTCAGGTAGATTACCCTAAGATCTATCAGCAGAACACAATGCATGCAGCCAACAAAGCAGTTCAATCTCTAATACATCCTTCTGCGGGTGACTCCGATTTGATTCCTTGCCCTGTCCTCGGTTTTGAACCTTTGACTGACAAGATTTTCAAAAGCGTAGTCCTAACGATGCCCCACAAGGAAAAGTATAGTTTGGAGAATGAGGGTGTGAGGCCGCTAAGACAGTACCTCAGATCTCTTGAAACCACTATCACTTACCATAGGCTTAGCTCTGAAGCTGCCTATGCTCTGCTTCTTGCATTTGTTGAAGGATATGCCCATTCTTTTGCTTACAACGCCAGAGAAAAGGGACTTTCCTTCTGCAAACTGTGGGAATCCATCCAGAAAGCCAACACCAGCTACACTTTGGTTGATGTGGAAGAGGAGGTCCGAGCAGTGATAGTCAAGAGACCTAGGAATGTTGGGGTAGCCTTGCATCAAATAGCTAGCCTTAGATCCCGGGAAAACAATAGACGATTTTCTCCCCACCTTAGAGAAGAGATTATAGAGCAGAAAACCCTTTCTGACTTCCGTGAATTGATTCACCGGCATTTCCCCTCTGCAGCTTCTGCAATTGAAATGGCTTTTACTGCACAAATGAGTGTAGAAAAAATGGAAGCTGAAGCAGCATCCAGGATTGGAGATCTTCTCCATACCAAGAAGCCAGGCACTATTATTTACATTGAAGCTGTCAACAACTTTATGGCTCACATGCCTATGGTTCAGAGCGGAATGCCAGGGAACCACTTCCAGAATCAGAACCCTAATATCTTTAGACAACCTCAGAGAGCTAAGATGAATGCAGTGGGTGTCGAAGGAAATGTAGGAAAGAACCTCTTGTTCCCACCTCAAGGATCGCCTCAAGTCAGAGGAGCCCGATCTCTTAAGAGTGGAAACAGGAGCGGATTCAAACAGAATGAAGTTAGGGCTCTTGAATACGGTCAGAACAATGTAGACATGAATCAGAGACAAATCTCCCTCCCTGCTTGTTTCCTTTGTGGACGAACTGGTCATTACTATAGTGTTTGTAACACCTACCCAAATATGCAGCCTAGGGGGGAAAGATGTCAGCAATGCAATGGGCAGCACCTGCCTGCATCTTGCTATAGGAATAGGCCCCGTTACTCCAATCCCCGTTATGATAGGTCAGGAAATGGAAATGCTTTCAATAGGGGAAACGTTTCTGATGGTCGTTATTTCAACAATAACAACCAGGGATATTCTAGGAATTTTAATAGGCCTAGTGGCAACTATAGAAGGGAAGAAAATAGACCCCCTTATTACCCTAGAGACCAGCCCCGTCCATATAGCGCAGACCAGCAAGAAGGTTTGAATGCCAACAATGAAGTTGCCACTCAATTGGTTCAAGAGATTAGCAAAGCTAGCAACCAAGGGATTCCCGTCCAGGAACTTCCCCAATAGACTAGATTTTTCTGGTAAATAAGTAGTGACTTAGACAAAAGCCCTATCTTTTTATCGGTTTGAATTTTGAACTATTGATCCTGTACCTTTTTTTATTACTTAACGTGATGAAGAAAGGCGAAACCCTTGTAGATTATTTTAGTTATGTTGTCGGGTACCTATATTCTTGTTGCCTTAGAAATGAAACTTTTTCGAAATTCGTTTCCAAAGTTTCAAATCAAAGAGACAAGAAACTCTCTCCAATCTGTGCTATTAGGTCCTTACCTAACACACAAATTGAAAGAGAAGATAGGTATTCCGATTTAAACGATGATTGCTCTTATGAAGAAGGATATTCAGACTACACTGAGTCTGAAAGTAGCTCAGAGGCAGCTTCTTTTGTACCTCCAGATCTATTTTATGATCCTTCTGTAGAAGAGTATGGCTATGACAACAGTCACCCTACTACTTCTAGTACTTTAAGAGCACAAAGAAGCTACCTCCGAAAAACTAATCCTTTGGAGTACCAACAATCAGTCTTCGACGACAACCCCTTATTGGCTGAAAGTTTTGAGTACTACCCTCCAGACCTTTTTGACATTTACACCAGAAGTAATGTTGAAATGGACTTGGATGGAATCAAGGATGACAATGAAGAATATGTAGCTTACAATTATGATGGCACTAGGTCAGATTGCATTTATCCGTCCTCGTTAACGATAACGGAAACAGAAATGCAAATGTATAACCTTTTTAAGGAAAAAGGTTTATTAGATCAAAATTTGATACGCAAAGGAACGGACATTCCAGAAACAATACAAGAAGTTGAGAGCCTTTCTGAATATGATTCAGATCAGTCAGAAACCTCAGTAACTGAAAGTAATGAGTCTGTAATGACCGACCTAGCGGGACTTTTCGCTGAATCAGAAACTGAAATTCCTGAAACAAAAGAAGTAAGGGCTGAGAATGCTCCCTTTACTATTTTGTCACGAATTTTGCTTCTAGTAGGCCAGAAGTTTGTTAAATCAAAGTACTTTTTACAATACATTTGGTTGTCATTTTTCACATTGTCCTTGATACTCAATCCTCCTACCAATATACCAGTGGCATCTATGTTAATACCAGTTATTTACCTCTATTTGCCATGGGTAGGGCAGTATTGTAGGCAATTGATTTGGAGACTTTGGCCTAAAAAACCAAAGAAAAGAGTTTATCTTACTCCAAAGACATTTTCTGCAAATCTTGTCCGGGTTTGTCCAACAAGATCAAATCGTTTCAACATAAAATTAACAGCAGATTATGAAAAATATTTAAGGATGAAGAAAAACTTAGAGAAGGAGAAACTGTTAGACAGTTTGAGGAAAGTAGAAAAAGTAGAGAAGGAAAACTGGAAGCCTCCTGATCCTTGGGTTTTCGCTAACAAAGTGAATAACTATGTTAGTGACCTTGAATCAGACATAGAGGAAGCTTATTCCAGTCAGGGTTATATAAGGGAGAGAGGCAGAAGGAGGAAAAGGCCTGAACCCTCTTCACCTGACTATTTCCCTGGACTCGTTCAGGCTTCGCCCCTGTTCGAGATCGTAAAAGTAGACAGCAACAAATTAGTATCTAGGACTATTGTAACTAGGATACCTCTTGTAGACTTAAGATATTATATCAAAATTGGGTTTCAAGATAAGGTACTTAGAGCAGGTCTTATTGATACTGGATCTGTTGGCTGTTGCATTGGAAAACACGTTGTCGATAAACTTAGAAAAGTATTGAAATTCAAAACCGTGAAAACCAATAGCTCTATGACAGGAGTAAACCCTAAATTAATAGGGAATATTACTGAAAGAGTTTATTTAGACTTTATTTTGGAAAACAATTGCATTATTAGACAAGTGCCATTCAGTGTTGTGGACAATGATTATGACGTAATCCTTGGACATAATTTTCTGAACACCTACCGTTACAAAATGTATTGGAAAGGTGACGCACCGTTTATAAAGCTAGGTTTTTCAGAATTAGTTAGAATTTACATTGGCGAACTCGGTTCTGAAGTTTCTCTATATCCTCTAAACCAAGACAATGTGCCTAAGGATAATTCTGTAGGTGTGACCAATTCTGAAAATTTTGTAGTCTCTTTTAGAGAACAAGATGCATTCATTGAATCGGCCCCACCTTATGAATTGATAGACCCCAATAGCCCCTCTAGAATTGATAGGAATGTAGATAGCGGTTGGGAAGGATTTTCAGATTGTCTCTCAAGTCTTACTCAATGTATCTGCATTATACTGTTACTTTTTGGAGTAGCTATTGTCTTTTCGGTTTACAAATCTCAAATTCACTCAGCTGTCGTATTGGAACACAATAAGACAGTTACTTGTCATACCCAAACTTTTTATCATCCAAAGAACAAGACTTTTTAAGAAAGTTTTGTACTTTTTCATGCAACTTTTGTAATTGATAAGGTTTTGCAAAAAGAAATTGTAGAGTGGGTTCTAGTTGAAGTCTTAAAAATTCTATTCATCAGAATGTTACTCAGACAAATTCAAAATGTTTCTACTTCTTACAAAAGTATTTTAAATTTGGCATTTCTCTAACACAATCAAAAACTGGCAAATAGTAAATTCAAAATCAAAAATTGGCACTTACAACCTGTAATCAAGAACTGGTCAACATTTTTTGATTATTTTTTACTGCAAATTTTTCTTTTTCTTTCCATTTTTTTTCAAAAGGGGTACTAGATTAGGTAAATTTATTTAAAATTCAAAAATTGCAGTAAAACAGTTACTTATGAGTTCGGCTGGACTGCCGTACAACGTGACGCCGAGATACTTTAAGTAACAAGCCTAGTTTTTGAGAACTTTCGGGAACTCTTAAACGAAGCTGGTTCACTTGTACAATAGAGCAGTCGACGAGATACTTTAATGTAACAGGCTAAAACTCATAAGAAACTTGTTGATCTGTATTTCCTGAACCCTTTGACATTTTAAAGTTTATCCGAGCAACAAACAGGTGTACATGTTTGAGACTCATCTTTTGTTGTTCACTAAGGATAAATGGAGAAATCGATAAGAAGAAATCAATGTTTAACTCACAGAAATTCTAAAAATTAAATAAGTTACCAATATAGTCGGAAAGGATTTATATTTATTGAGTTGTTTTACTAGAAGTAACTTTTTATAAAAGATGATCTCACATTCTTTGTCAACAACTTCTTGAACACATTTAGTTACTTTCTTGACGAATACTTCGACATATTCTTAAAAGTAAAGCTGGACTGCCGTATACGTGGCGTCGAGATACTTTTTAGTAACAAGCTTGACTTCTTGGGAACTTTCGGGAACCCTTTAAATTAAGCTGGTCCACTATACATAGAGTAGTCATCGAGATACTTTTAAGTAACAAGCTTGACTTTAAGGAATTTGTCATAAAAAGTTTTCATGAAGGAAAATAACAAAAAATGAGTTCGAGATAATTGAAAAAGAAAGAAATCTATCTAATAAAAAGGAAATCTCTAGCAAAACTTACAAGTAAAATACTATAAAAATTCTTCAGAAATACTCAGACATTCTATAACGCATTTAGAAATTCAGAAACAAACTGAAAAAGACATATTGCATTATCGAAAAGAAGAGTACAGTATGAAAAACTTTTATAAAAATGCTTGTGACAAAAATTAGGACTATCAGACTAGACTAAGAAAGGAAAAATTACGAATATGTAGGAAAAACCCAAAACCTTATAAAGAAATCAAAAACACTAGAAAGTAATGTTTAGGCGTAGTTTTATTCGGTCTGTCAGTAGATTTATTGAATCCGTCTAACATTAGAATAAGGAAGGGATGGAATTCTCCTCAATGTATTTGCGCTCGAACTTCCATGGGAAGAATATGGCCAGGCAATGCCATACCCCCAGGGTTGGTTGAGATGATCGAATCTTGAGTTTCTGCAGGCTTAGGAGTCAAGGGCCTCAGGGTGCTTGTCTCCAGACTCAGAAGTTCCATCCTTTGAGTAGTGATAAGTAGCTCCAGCTTCTCGAACAGAGGTTCCTCTGAAAAAGGAACATTCACTCTGTTGCACAAGTTATTGTAGGCAGATAGTAAGATCTCGACCATGATCCTTTTCTGAACCAGAAACGGTGGGTCCAGATCCATAGCATTAACTCTTTCCAGTTTTCTACTGTCCAAAGAGCTAGCAGTTAGGTCTCTAAGATTAAGAGGATTTCGAGGAGGATGACCATTTGGATAGCCACATCCACATACGTCATACTCTTCTTCTTCTTCTTCTTCTTTCTCTCCTCCTAGACAAGAAGTTAGGGTGATTCTTCGTTCTTTGCTGAGATCGTCTCCCATGATGAATGTATCTGGTAGAATCTCAAATAAGAAATGAATAGGTTAAGGTAGGAACGACCCTTTATAAATGGTCAAAAATCCGTCACCTGTCCCCACCCATAGATTAGAAAAAGTAGAAAATAAAAATGCTAAGGAAAAATGAGAAAATGTAACGCCAAGGGAAACGAAATTTTACAGAAAGAAAACAAACACTTGGAAAAGACATAAAGAATTCGTTTTAATCAACAAGAAAAGCTTTACATTTTTAACTAGAAAACTAAGAGGAAAATACGTAAAAAAGTAATGACGCTTTTGTTGAAGAAATCGCTTTCTTGTCTTATCTAAGAACATCTTAAGATGAAAAAGTAAAAGATACGACTAAGTTATGAAGATAATTCATACTTATGAATAACTCTTACATATTTTATCTTAAAATGTAAAACATGCGCAAAAACGGTAAAGTATGATAGACATCTCTTTCTTCCACAATTTCTCCTTTCTTTCTCTCTCTTCCTTTTTCTCTCTCTCTCTTACCACAAAAAGATTGGCCAGGTAAGAAATTGTCAAACAAAAACGAAAACGGAAAAAGGAAAAACAAAAAGGAAAATTGGCTATAAAAACAAATGGTTAAGGACTCGAATAACCATTCTGGAATCAAAACAAGAAGACACCACAACACCACCGAAAAAGAAGAAGATGTCCAACTTCAACAACATTTGGGAAGAAATCCGCAAACCATCAGAAGAGCCGGACAGATTGACCTTGGTGAGAGACTTACAGTCTCACATCAAGCAGGTTGTTGGTGACACACCTGAAGCTCGGTCTACCCTTACTTCAAGCATAGGCTACACCTTTGGACCTATGGTTAAGCTGGGTATCCAGTCAGGCGTGGAACTACAATCTGAAAAAAGATGTCCATATCGTCAAATTCATCACTCCTTCAACAAGATCCTCCAAGAAGAAGAAAAGAAGAAGACGACAACTTTAACTCTTCAGATTCAACTTGGAAAATTCATCGCCACCTTCGAAAATCTACAACTTCCTGCAGTGAAAGAGGCCCTGAACAATAGACCAAAATGCCCTTTCACCTTCATGCATCAAAGTTTCCATTACTTTCTTGCAATGCACATCTACACCTTCCAAAAAGATGTGCTACTGGAAGCCTACTTCCGAGAAGAAGACGAAAATGGAAAATTCATCAACCTCAAGAAGATCTTCTCCTTCAGGCATAAGAGATTCTTCCGAGAACTGGGAAGAGACTATTTCAAAGTAGTTCAGTTTAAAGAAGGATCTCCACTGAGACGCTACCTAGCACTCAGATTGCCGCAATGTTTCAGAGAGGACACCTCTGAAACCACCTGCTTTCAACTCATCCAAGCCATCTACGCGATCATCGATAACGGTCATTTTTATGACCCCCAGAATCCAAGGCTTATTATTTGCAATGATAAGCTGGAAGAAGCTCTGGGTACCTCCGTCCTCGACATCACCGATTTGATGACCTACATCACCAAACAGCTGAACTCTGCAAATCTGAATTGTCACCAAGGACCATCACCTTGTGCTGAGAAACAGTTTTGCCAATGCAAATATTTCATGCCAAACGGAACATTTGCAATCAGCGACTACTACAACAACTCGGTAGTCAACACCATCTCATCTCTTCAACCTGCAGTGAATGCTATGCAAGCCAGCTTCACCATCTCCTCTTTACCTTGGAATCATTACACCGCCCTGATGAACCAAGCCAAAAGAGCTGAAGCACTCAAGAACCCCAGCTTCGATGAAAACAGCATGTACCGGATCTCCACCTTCATGCTCGGAATCATCAGATCAATACCCGGATTGAGCGAAGAAGATGCACAAAGGAACACTTTCCGCTTCAGAAGACTCTACTTTCTGGTCCTCGCATTTCTGGACTTGAACAAAGACATTCTTGTGGACCGCCGAGCACCCGAAATCTACAGACTCTTCAAAATCCCCGCATTGAAACAAGCCTTAGGAGGCATGGCACTCATGAAGACACACCAATTGGAACCACTCCTCAAGTTCTTGGTGCAACCTGTAGAAACAGAAAGAAGGGACACACCGCTTGTGCCTTTCTTTCTCCCATCATCCTACTTTCTACATCCTGTATCATTCACCCCACCATCTGCAAGAAGAACTGAAGACCAATCAACACCTCTGGCAGTACAGTTACCACTAACACCGAACACCGACAACATCAGCCCCTATACTTCACCTGGAATTTCTCCACCTCCATCAGACGAAGAAGACTCTGGAATAGAAGATTGCCAGGCAGAAGCAGTGGCCTACGACCCCGAGACTTTTCAAGGCAGAACTCCAAAAAGAAGAAAACTCCCTGCAGCAAGAAGACTTCGATTTTGAAAACTTTCCTTGAAAAGCCAATCTAGACAAACTGACTTGAAAAACACACTCCATCTCTGTTTCTATCTCTATCAACTGTAAACTTTCTCTCTTTTTGCACTAAATGATCATGATTTGAGCACACTTGAGTTATGAACCCTTATTTTCAAAATAGCTATAACACCTAAAGCAATGGGAAAAGAAGCATGAAAAAGGATGACTAAAATTTGGTATCATGACAATTAACCGAGTGACATTTGAAGTTTGTTTCAGTCCTATCAGACATTGGCGTACACCCCAGGAACCTAGAGATCGAGACATGTAAGTAAGACTGCCTAGCAGTATGTCACTTTTCTCTAGACTAAGACATCTTATGGTCTCTACACCACCTACAGAGACATAAGGAAATGTTTGTCCAAGTAAGACTCAACCCTTTTTAGACTTTAGAATAAGGACTGTTTTTGATCTTTTAGAATGTTTAGATAGTTATGAGTCTTTACAGTAGGTATTCTTTCAAAAGATTTTAGGAAAAGCTAGGTATAGACAATCATCACCCCGCAGAAAAACTTATTCCTGAAACTTGTAGGCTTATTCAGATAAAGGAATATAGCAAGGACTCATAGATGAGGCTGGATTGCCGTACAATGTGACGTCGAGATACTTCAAGTAACAGGCCTGATTTTTGAGAACTCTTGGAACTCTTAAATTAAGCTGGTTCACTTGTACAATAGAGCAGTCATCGAGATACTTTAAGTAACAAGCTAAATCATTGAGACCTTGTGAAAATTCCTACAAAGACCAGAAAGGATCAATAGGGAACAGCTTAGAAGTTCAGAAAGTAGGAAAAATTCCTGAAAATCCTCATGTTCTTGATTGGACTCAGTGATGAGAGGGCGTACATGTTTGAGACTCGCCAGTAGTTATTGAGAAAGACCAGGAACATGAAGATCCAAGGATAAAAACTGAATAAGTAAAATAAGCTAATCCCTAAAGAAACTTACTGATCTTTGCTGAAAAAGTTGAAGAGATTTCATACAGAGTAAGAAGAAGTACCCGGTTGTGAGGATTAATACAAGGCAAGTACTAGAATTAAAAGAAATTAGAGAGATAGGTAGGTTAATCAGACCCTCTTTTGGAACGAGTCCATAATAGGTTTCTTAGAAACGGGACATTCCATAGAAAAGAGAGTCTACAAAGATCAAAAACAAAGTAGGATTTTGCTCGCCTTTTTCATACGCGGATTTCAGGAGAAGAAAAGGTGTCTCTTTCAGAGAAGAACCCAGCATCTTACACAAGAACTGGACGGTATTTTTTGGGAGAACCTTTTTAGATTAGAGGTAGGGGAGGTTATTTCAAGAATAGTTTCTAAGACGTTAGTTATTACTTCTTAAAGACCTCATTAGAGTATGGCCCATAGACACTAGACACAGACACCTCTTTAGGGAGTAGTCTTTCCTAAAGAAGTGAGACACTCTTTGTACGGATGGATATCTCTTTTAGAAGTCTTAGGGAAAAATCGGACACGTGAAAGGAAGGCATTCTTTAACATCCTTGCCCCTTATCATGGAAAAAACCATGTTGTGTTCGTGAAAATAGTTCTGGTGTAGCTTCTTCTTTCCAAAGGAAACAATGGAGAGGGGAAGTTAAAACAGATTAGACGCCGAGTGAGCCTAGGGTTCATGCCAGGTTTTGAAATACTGTCGGAAGTTTAGAAATGAGCAATCATGGAAAAACAGAAGATGTTCCCAAGCATGAATTCTTACTCATAAAGCATAAAAATCAGCAAGATTGGACTCATGAGAAACAGGGACCATGGAGGTTCTGAAAAACTGTCTGACGTTTGCAAAAACTGAAGATGTTCCCTCAAAAACATGTGTTTCTACCTCTCTTGAAGAAATTCTTGAAGGTTTTTGAAGGTTCCCTATCCTTCAAGCAGGAAAGAGGATTCATTTTCTCTTTCCTCCCCTAAGTATTCTTGCCAAAAAAGCGAAGAATTTATGGGAAAGGTTTCACTCTCTCTCCACTCTGAACGTAGTATTTCTGGACTACACCTTTCTTAGACACATTGCGCACCCTGGGAAGGCTAGGCATGAGGGACATATACGTACTGCATTGGGGATCCCTTTCTTTCTTGTCTGTTCCGTCTCTATCACTCTCTTATTTTCATCTTGGGGCATTATTGATATGTTCCTATGCACACTTAGCTTTCATTCTTCTAGACAACATTAAGACCATTAGACACCCATTCCATCTTTTCTGCCTGTCGCTAGGATTTATCACAAAGTAGTCGAGATCCCAGACCTAATCTCTTCTTCACCTCGAAGAAGGGAGACAAAGTTTCTCCTATCTTTAGATTCTCCTAGTAGGTGAACCTTTCGGTAGATTCCAAGCTTCGCTGAGAGAGATATCGATACCATTACTATGAGTTTTTCCATCTACTATAAGATTATCATAGATAAAGCAAGAAACTATAGATACTTATAGACTCGTAGTTTTAGACTTTTTAAATCCTCTTTTAGACACTAGACACCAAGACAACTAAGACACTTTTTAGACACAACCTGCAAGAATAGGGAGTAATTCCTAGAAACACGAAGGAAGAAATTCTTTAAGAAAATTAGTAAACATCTAAAAACCTTAATGGGATTTTCTTTTCTCTATCCAAAAGCCCAGGAAAACCAGAGAAAGACTTAGTTAGGAGAAATCCTGTAAAACCAAATACTCAAGGGTTAAAGGGACACTGAAAAGTGGATGAAATTTAATCACTCTGAGTCTAAGTTTTTCCTAACCTTCCTGATCCTAGGGTAAAGAAAAAGATTATCTCCTTCACTGCATTAAAAGGAAATCTTAAACTAAGGAAGATCGGACTTTGTGTTTCAAAGAAGAATCCTGAAGCTCTTGAGGTACTGGGGAGGGTTAAGACGTTAACTTATCCCTGGGGAGGTTGCTAGAAGAAAAACTTTTAGCACTAGGGATTGCTCCAATCCTTAGACCAACTAGGTGGAAGAGACGAAAGTCTTTTTCACTCAGTTTTCCCGTACTTACGGATAGTTCCCTGTAGCTATTCGGGTTAAGACCAAGGACTAGCCTTCTTCTTAACTTTTGGGGGGAGATTCAGAGCTCCTGTGCCCGTAGACAACCCTTCACCTTTTTTATGTTTAGGAGATCAGAGCCCTTAGCATTTCTTAGGTAAGAGGACGAGGAGATTAGTGCTCCTTGGCCTATGCTCATGTATAAGCTCTTGCTTCTATATGTGCATTCTCAGACTGGTATGCTTCATACTTTCTGAGACAGACCTGATCTTTTTCCTTTAAGACCCCAAGATCATATTGGAAAAAGATTCTTCATTCCCGAAATCCGAATCCGCTATTGAAAAAATCAGATATCAGAAATTGTAGATTAAGACCTTAGAGAGTATTAGAATAAGGCTTTACCACAAAGCTGTTTTTCGTGCAATGACAGGCTGAGGCTTGTTATTCCCAAAGACAACCTTTTAATACTCTTCTTCTTTCTTTTCCAGAAAAAGAAAACTTGTAGAATTTTAGCTAAATAAGTTGTTTCTGTTCTCTTTTGCAAAAAGTTCCCTAATCCCCTTTTTCCACCCTAATTGCTCTGAGTGATCATGAATAAGACCCAGGATAGGTCCAGCGGACAACCTCGAGAGGAACATACTTCCATGACACCCGGAAACCTCCAAGGAAGTCTACAGGATGCATATCCTAATCACTCGCAAGGAGTGGGTTTAGAGAACAACATCCCATCCCGCAACTCTAAGACCCCGAACGAGACAGAAACTAAGGTTAGACGGCTAGACGCTTCCGCACCTTCCGTAACATCTCAACAAGGACGAGAGCGCCCCGCCAACCTGGAACGCCATCAGAACACCAGATCCCATCACCATCAGGGACATCCTCATCATCACAAAGGAGCAAAAGGCCATCGGGGCAGACCTCATCCATCAAAACTGCGATCTCACCAGATCCCCCCGCAACCTTGTTGTTTCCATTGTGAACAAGACCATCTCATCGTTAACTGCCCGACCTTCAAGAAGAAAAAGGAATTCCAAGACTTTTGGAAATCGCTGCAACAGGACAAAGAAAGGATCGACACCAACAGCCCCATCTTTCTTCTGTACCGCAAACACGGATTCATCACTTCTCTCTTCCTACAACTCACAGGAGAGAATCTTGAA
>Ga0208361_1000227_pt1 | contig 19088 bp, 17 predicted proteins | sample LakMenEpi05Aug10_FD_150670 | JGI IMG/M metagenome (GOLD analysis project Ga0208361, IMG submission 150670) | Freshwater microbial communities from Lake Mendota, WI - 05AUG2010 deep hole epilimnion (SPAdes) | ecosystem: Environmental > Aquatic > Freshwater > Lake > Epilimnion/Euphotic zone ... | reverse complement strand
GGGGATCCGGATCAGCCAATGCCGTGATATCAACATCCGATCGTTCCAGCATCATTTCGATGTGATTTTGTCCACGCATACCGGTTCCAATGATTCCGATGCGAACCTTATCTTTCTGTGAAGCAGCAAAAGCTTGGATAGAGGAAAGTGAGTAAGCACCGGCAATAGATGCCATGCCGGTTTGTCGAATAAATTTTCTTCTGTTCATACTGATAGAGGTAAGAATAATTTCTATGAAAGTAGATTGGCAATAGGGCGATGCTTAGAGCAAAGCAGCCACAACTTTTTGCATTTCATCGACTGTACCAATGCTCAAACGTAGCCAGGTGCTGTTTTTTTCAAACGTGCGGGCGCCAATGATACCGGCGGCCTGAAGTGCCGTTGGTACATTTTTTTTACTGGCAGCACCATCAAAATAAACAAAGCTGGTGTACGAGCGGATGAAGGGAATGTTTAGTTGTGTAAGTCCTTTATAAAAAATATCTTTTGCCTTGATGTTTTCTGCTTTCACGAAGGCAACAAAATCGTTGTCTTGCATCGAAGCTAAGCCACCTTGCATGGAAACATAGGAGGGGCCTGCGTTGGCCCATGCCTGAAGTTGCATCAACTGTTGAATATTGGCAGGCACGGAAACGGCATAGCCGAGTCGGGCGCCAGCCAGGCCATGCACTTTCGAGAATGTTTTAGCGATAATCAGGTTAGGAAAATCATTCACCAGGTGAAGCATGGATGGACTATCATAATAATCTGTATACGCTTCATCAAGTAAAATGATACAATTAGCAGGAATTTTTTTAATAAACAGCTCCAGGTCTGCGGTGGCGGAAACGGTTCCGGTGGGATTATTCGGATTGCAGAGATAAACCATTCTGGTATCGCTGTTGATGGCTGCGAGCATGGCGGGCAGATCATTTTCTTTGGCTGTGGTGACGGGCACCAGTTGAACGGTTAAGCCTAATTTTCGTGCAGCGGGCATCCAGAGTTGAAAGGTTGGGTCGGCTGCAACGATGTTACCTTTTTGTTGTGCCGCCCAGAGTGTTATCAGTCCCAGCAGTTCCGATGATCCGGCTCCCAGGATAATATGTTCTTTCGAGTGATTACTGATTTTTCCGATTTGCTCGCGCAATGTACCGTTCATATCCCATTGGTATCTGTTGGAGGCAGTTACGGCGTCATACATAGCTTTTTTCGCCATGGGTGATGGTCCGTGCGGGTTTTCGTTGGCGCTCAGTTTTATGATGCTTCCGAGAGGAACATCTTGGCTGTCCCAAGGTTGATGCTTGTATAAGTCGCTGGCAGCTAGTGTCAATGGTGCTGCAGAAAATGCGCCCATGGCCAGGGCGGCGTTTCTAATCAGTTCGCGTCGGTTCATTGGGGTTAGTTTGCTGTAATTTAATGAATTTGAGCTATTTGGCAGAGATAATTCCATCGGAAGCTGTTTTCGAAAAAAAGGCATTCTTTTGCCTTATAATTAATATTATGTTAAGTTTTACTGTTAAAGTTATCACACTTTACTAAATCGTACAATTGATAACAATATGATATTCAGATAGATTAATGAAAAAAATTTTGCATGAACCCCCTTCTGTAGCTTCAGAGGGGTTGAAGATGATACATACTAATCATTTGTTTCCTAAATTTGTTATATATCCAATCCCTCCAATGGAAAAACAATCTTTTTTCGCGCGATTTCATGACCCCATCATCGTAAGTGCTTTTTGTATCATCGTGCCTGTCGTCTTTAGCTTAGGTTATTTTTACGGTCTGGAACAGACAGACAGAATGTCCGTAATCACCAAACAACGCAACCAGGAAATGCATGATAGCCTGGAAATTTATCGACAAAAATTTATTTCCCTGGAACATACCTACTCTATTCCGCAAAATCCAACATTTTATGTTGAACCTAGTAAATCTAACTAGTGCATAAAAAAAGCCACGCAATGCATGGCTTTTCTATAAATTGTTGAATCTTATTAGTTCTTCTTGTGCATAGACTCGTACTCTTTGTATTTAGCGTCATAGAGATCATACAACTTCATATCCTTACCACGCATCCGGTCTCTCTTATATTCATACATATTGGCCAGCATATCGAGTGACCTTTCAAACACGGTCTTTTCTGAGCGATTCAAGTCAGTTCTGTTTTTTAGGGCTTCTACAGCTTTTTCCATCCAGTTGATGGATACTTCCAGATTTTCATTGATAGGTTTTTCCAAATCGACATTGAGTTTTTTCACAGCATCCGTTTGCTCCTTAAATTTGGCCTCCTGCTGGGCTCTTTTTTTCGGGTCTTTATCAGCCGGAGGTTTATTTACATTCAACTGCTGCAGGGCTCGTATATTTTCAAAATATTTGTCTGAATAATCATTGAAATTGTTGTAGTAGATCAAGCCTGCATTGAAAGCTGCCACCGCATTTTTATTATTCTGTCCATAGGCCTTCTGGAATGCATCTGAAGCCTTCAAACTATACATGGCATGCGTGGCGCTGTCCATATTTCCGTCCTTCGATTTTGCATTCGCAAACCAATCTCCGAATTGCAGGTATTTGAATTCATTGAGTGTGCCGGCAGCACTCTCTTTCTCATACAGGGCTGTTTTCTCCACCAGCGATAAGTTTTTATCGAGGTACTCCATTTCAAAGTCATCCCAATTTTCTTTCGGATAATATTCCTTACTTATTGCAAGGTATTTTCGAAACATCGGCTCATTCTTTGTTGTCGTATAGTGATTCAGTACATAGCGGTACATATCAATAAAGGATTCCTCAGCTACTCTATTATCTGCTAACCGGGTATATTGCTGAACGGCTTCCTCAGCCTTTTGTAAATTTTGGTAAGCATACCCCAGGTAGAGCAGTGAAGTAGTGTCAAAAGGTGTTTTGGAGGTAATCCACTTATTCTGAGAAATCATATCATACGTTCGAACGGAGGACTGAAAATAGTAAGCGGCGGAATCCCACTTCTTAGAATTGAAAGTACGCACACCATCCTGAAAACTTCCGGAATACAAATCAAAATAACCTTGTGGTCCTTCCGGTCCTAATTCCTTTAACACGGCAAATTGGGGATCCATCTGCTGGTACTTAGCAAACGCCTCATCAGCAATTTCTTTTGCATTAGGGGTTTTAGCGCGAAGGTCCGGCTTGTTATAGATGGCTGCATAAATCCGGGATCTCCAATAATACGTTTCCGCTTTTCCGGAAAATTTTGGATCAGTAATTGCCTTATCAACTTCAGCTTTGGCTTCAGCTATTTTTCCGCCTACCATAAAAAACTGAACTTTTTTCAGTTCCTGTGCCTGCAAACTTCCCATAGAAAGGCAGGTAATGATTGCGGTGATAAAAAATTGTTTCATGTGTTTTTGTTTAGGAGGGTTCTTGTGTTGTAGTATCATTAGCAGTATCATTAGCAGTATCATCAGAAGTATCATTGGTAGGTTCATCTGTAGGATTATCCGTATTATCCTGATTATCTGATTGAGTTTCCTCCGGTGAAATAATCGTTCCATCGGACTCTTCAGTTGGGGCAGCTACTTCTTCCTGCTCATCAATTTGTGTAATGGCTGCGATCTCATCCCCTTCATCCAACTTAATCAATTTCACACCCTGGGTAGCTCTGCCTGCCTCGCGTATTTGCAAAATACTGGTACGAATGGTAATGCCTGATTTACAAGTAATGATCAGGTCCTCTTTTTCTGTTACACTTAATAATCCAACCAGACTACCTGTCTTTTCGGTAACATGAATGGTTTTAACTCCTTTTCCACCCCGGTTGGTAATGCGGTATTCTTCAATAGAGGTTCTCTTACCAAATCCCTGTTCACTTACAACCAGCACCGTACGTGTTGGATCATCTTTATGAATGCAGATCATGCCCACCACTTCGTCATTGTTGTTCTCCACTTCAATACCCGCTACACCAATTGCTCCGCGACCCGTTGGGCGTACTTTGTTTTCCGGGAAACGGATGGCTCGGCCACTTTTTACAGCCATCATGATTTCCTGATTGCCATCGGTAAGCTTTGCCATAATCAGTTCATCACCTTCCACAATGGTGATGGCATTCACCCCGGTGGTGCGTGGTCGGCTGAAATCTTCGAGTGAAGTCTTCTTGATGATGCCCTTCTTGGTACAGAGTACGATAAAATGATTCTCAACATATTCCTTGTCATCGAGCTTATCAACATCAATGATGGCTTTCACCTTATCATCACCGGGCAGTTGAATCAGATTTTGAATAGCCCTTCCCTTACTTTGCTTCTCTCCGTCCGGTATCTCATATACTCGCAGCCAATAGCATCTTCCCTTTTCTGTGAAAAACATCATTGTGCCGTGTGTGGAAGCCACAAAAAGATGTTCTACAAAATCTTCCTCCCTCGTTTTGGAACCTATTGCACCCCGGCCCCCTCTCCTTTGCTTGCGGTATTCGGTTGCTGAAGTGCGTTTGATGTATCCCATATGAGAAATGGTGATGACCACATCTTCATCTTCAATCAGATCTTCAATGCGCATCTCATCTGCCAGGTACTGAATTTCAGATCGGCGGTCATCGCCAAACTTCTCGCGTACCTCTTTCAGTTCCTCTGAAATCACTTCGTAGCGCGCCGCTTCACTTTGCAGCAGATGACGCAGGCGCTGTATGGTGCTGATAAGATCTCGTATCTCCTCCACAATCTTATCTTGTTCCATACCGGTCAGGCGTTGCAGTCGCAACTCCAGAATAGCCTTGGTCTGTGCTTCAGTGAATCCAGGTTCTTCTGTATAAACATCTGCAGGTAAATCGCCCAGGAAAGCGGGATTGAGCACCCAGTTGCCTTCGCGACTTTTCTCCATCAAGGAGGTACGCGCTTCATCCGGTGTGCGGCTGGCGCGAATCAGTGCAATTACTTCATCGATATGATCCAAGGCTTTTAGATAGCCTGCCAGTATATGTGCTCGCTCTTCTGCCTTCCTCAATTCAAAACGGGAACGACGGATGACAACATCCATGCGAAAATCAATGAACTCACTGACCAGCATCTTTAAGTTCATGATACAAGGTCTTCCCTTGCTGATGGCTACATTATTGATACCATAGCTGGTCTGCAGTTCAGTGTGTTTATACAGTTGATTAATAATCACCTGTGCGACTGCATCTCGTTTCAGGTCAACTACAATACGGGTTCCTTCCCGCATATTACTTTCATTGTTTACATGCGCGATGCCCTCAATGATTTTTTCATTCACCAATTGTCCGATACGATTGGTTAGTACATCACGGTTTACCTGATAGGGCACTTCTGTGATGACAATTTGTTCCCGGCCGCTTTGTTTGGTATCCACGTGACAACGTCCACGCACCACTACCCTACCGCGCCCGGTGCGGAATGCTTCTTTTACGCCCTCCATACCAAAGATGATACCACCGGTAGGAAAATCAGGTGCCTTGATATACTGCATCAAATCATCGATCGTACAATCGCGGTTCTGAATATAAGCAATGCAAGCATCAACAGACTCCCGTAAATTATGGGGCATCATATTGGTAGCCATACCGACAGCAATACCCGAAGATCCGTTCACCAGCAATTGAGGAATGCGGGATGGCAATACGGTAGGCTCCTTGCGGGAATCATCGAAGTTGAACTGGAAATCGACCGTTTCCTTGTCAATATCTTCCAGCATGGCTTCTGCAACCTTCTCGAGGCGGGCCTCGGTATAACGCATGGCAGCAGGCGGGTCACCATCCTGGTTACCGAAATTACCTTGACCATCAACCATGGTATAACGCAAAGTCCATTCCTGCGCCATCCTTACTACAGTATCGTAAATTGAAGCATCACCGTGGGGGTGATACTTTCCCATTACTTCACCCACAATGGCAGCAGACTTTTTATAAGGCTTATTGCTGTTATTCCCCAACTCATTCATGGCATAAAGCACCCGCCTGTGAATGGGTTTGAATCCATCCCGCACATCGGGTAATGCCCTGCCAATGATCACTGACATCGAATAATCGATGTAAGCAGTTTTCATCTGCTCCTCAATATTCACCTGAATGATCCGGTCGTTGTCCTGTGTAATTTCTGGTGTAAAATTTTCCTCTGCCATGCTTCTCTTAGTTGTGCCCTCCGGCGTTTTAATCAGACTTGATTTCAGCCCTCAACCGGGGGTCTGCGAAGATAGTTTTTTTAGGGTGAAAGGGGGTAAATCGACTATAAAAAACGAGCTGGTTTTATCCACAAAAATGGACAATTTTCCACCCAGTGCCTTCGACCAGGAAGACCGATGTTTTTCCACTTTTTCTGTCAGATTTTAAAACGGACTTCTTGCCCCTTACTTTAGTAACTTTACACGCATTGTTGAACCTATTTTGACCCTTCCTATGGCACATCCGCACCTTCTACTGCTCGGCGCAGGAAAATCAGCAGCCACCCTAATCGGGTACCTCCATGCACTGGTAGCCTCTGAGCATTGGCAGGTAACCGTCGCCGACAGGGATCTTTCGGTGGTAGAGGAAAAAATTGCCCCCTATCCCGGATTGACGGCCCGCACCATCGATCTGGAAAATCAAGACGAACGGATTCAACTGATCTCCGAAGCCGGACTTGTCATTTCCCTCCTTCCCCCCTCGCTGCAATTAACCGTAGCGAAAGATTGTCTTGCATTGGGAAAGCACTTTTTATCAGCCTCCTATACCGATCCCGGACTGCTGCCGCTGGCGGAAGAAATAAAGGCAAAAAACCTGCTCTTTCTGATGGAAATGGGACTAGACCCCGGTATTGATCATATGAGCGCTATGGAACTGATTCACCGCATCCGTGAAGCAGGCGGAACTATTCATTCATTCGCCTCTCATTGTGGCGGTCTGGTGGCACCGGCCAGTGATGATAATCCCTGGCATTATAAATTTTCCTGGAACCCTCGCAATGTAATCCTGGCAGGTAAAGCAGGAGCCGTTTTCAAACAAAACAACCAGATCACCCGACTCAGCTACGAGCAACTTTTTTCTTTTGATCAGCCGGTTCACATTGCCGGAATCGGCGAATTAGCTACCTATCCCAACAGAGACTCCCTGGCATACATTCCTATTTACGGACTGGAATCCGCTGATACCTTTGTTCGAACCACCCTGCGCTACCCCATATTCTGCCGTGGCTGGCAATTGTTGATTCAGCTGGGCTGCACCCGCGAAGACAACCATATTTCCACTGAGGGACTATCACACCGCGATTTCTTTCAACTGCTGTTAGAGCAAGCCGGTATGCGTAGGGAAGATATCCCTTCAGCACTCCTGCCGCTGATGATTTCGATTGGTTGGAATGATGACACACCCCTCGCATGTCCGGCTGGCTGCGCCGCCAATATCTTACAAAGTATATTGGAAAAAAGATGGGCTTTGTTACCCGGTGACCGCGATATGATTGTGATGCTGCACGAACTGACCTATCAGCAAGGAACAAAAAAAATGCAGTTACATGCACAACTGGTAGTGGAGGGTGATGACCAGCTTCATACCGCTATGGCTAAGACAGTGGGCTTACCACTCGGTATTGCAGCCGCATTGATTATGAAAGGAGTTATCAAAAGCCGGGGCTTGCAGATTCCTATTGAACCGGATATCTACGAACCGGTATTAGCTGAATTAAAAGCAAAGGGTATTCGTTTTCAGGAGCAGTTGCAGGAATTACATTAATGCTTTGCCTTTTTGGGTTCCTTCTTGTTAGTCTCCTGCATTACCCATTCGTAATCTAGTTGACGTTTGTCGAGGTTAGCAGCTACCACCCGAATGGTCACCCGATCACCCATGCGAAACACTCGCCCGCTTCTTCTCCCGGTAAGACAAAAGTCCGTTTCTATTAAACGAAAATCATCATAGTCAGATAGGCTCAGTATACTGACAAGTCCCTCGCACTTATAATCTATGGTTTCAACCCAGAATCCAAAGGAAGCGACTCCACAGATAACCCCTTCCAACACTTCACCGAGGTGATCTTGCATAAATTCAACCTGCTTATATTTATTTCCGGCACGCTCACATTCCATTGCTGCCCTTTCCCGCTCGCTGCATTGTAAACATTTTTCATCCATTTTTTTATCCGGCTTGATATTATCTTCTAATACCTGCTGTAGAATTCGATGTACCAGGATATCAGGATAGCGACGGATCGGAGAAGTGAAATGACAGTATAGGTCGAATGCAAGTCCGTAATGTCCTATATTATCAGAGGCATACACAGCTTTTGACATGGTTCGTATGCCCAACTGTTCAAGAACATGCTGTTCGGGCTTACCTTCTACGTCCTGCAACATCTGATTAAAACTGGCAGCAATAGCAGCGGGGGAAGAAATGTTGAATGTATGTCCGTATTTTTTGGCAAAGACCATAAATGGCGCCAGCTTTTCTTTATCCGGCTGATCGTGAATGCGGTAAGGGAAGGGTACCGGCTTATTATTCACTTTTACTTTGGAAACTTTTTCAGCTACATATTTATTTGCGAGTAGCATGAATTCTTCAATCAGCTGGTGCGATTCTTTACTTTCCTTAATGATTACGCCAATGGGCTTCCCCTTGGAATCAAGTCGGAATCTGATTTCCTGTGATGAAAATCTTATGGCCCCTTTGGCAAAACGTTTTTTGCGGAACTTTTGTGCAAGCTGGTGCAAGACCACTATCTCTTTGTGGTGTAACCCGGCTTCTTCTTCAATGATTGTCTGCACGTCTTCATAAGTGAAGCGATGGTCGGAATGTATTACGGTTCTGCCTAACCAACAGGAGCGCACATCAGACCGATTATTGATTTCAAAAATTGCCGAGAAGCAAAGTTTATCCTCATGCGGACGAAGTGAACATAGTTCATTGGAAATTACTTCGGGGAGCATGGGATTCACCCGATCGGGTAAATAAACGGAAGTAGCCCGGCGGTAAGCCTCCTCATCGAGGGAAGTTTCGGGTTGAATATAATGGCTCACATCTGCAATATGAACGCCAATTTCCCACCAGCCATCCGGGAGGGTGCGGATAGAAAGAGCATCATCAAAGTCACGCGCATCGACGGGGTCGATCGTGAACGTCAGCAGGGAACGGCAATCTTTTCTTTGTTCAATCTCTGTTGCAGGAATCTGCTCGGGTAGTCGGGCTGCCTCCTCAACTACTTCATCAGGAAATACCAGCGGAAAACCATTCTGAGCGATCAACTCTTTCATCGCAGCATCATTGCGGTCTTCAGGTTGCAGGATACTAATAATTTCACCTAATGGTTTTTTATCTTCCCGCTCCCATTTTACCAAACGAGCCACTACCCTATCCTTATGCTTTGCACCCATTGTTGCCGAAAGGGGAATAAATAGATCAGGCATGGGTTTGTCGGAATCAGGAATAAAAAAAGCATGGTTGGTGGAGAGTTGTAAAAATCCGATAAATTCAGTTTGACGACGGGTAATTACTTCTATAATCTTTCCTTCTCGTTTTCCCGTGCGGGGATTCTGTTTCGTTACTTTCACGCGCACCTGGTCACCATTGAGTGCGGTATTGAAATCGCCGGGCTTCACCATAACATCACTTCCGTCTTTCTCAACAATTACATAACCCATACCAGAACGGGTTATCTCCAGTCGTCCCCGTACCAGGCCATGAGCTATCGGCTGAGATGGCTGTCTGTTTTTATTTATTTTCTTCTTCTTCATGGGTGGGTTGGGTTGGGAAGTTTCGGATAAACTGTACAATAATTTCATTAAAGAAATCACCTTCATTGAAAAGGAAGGTCGGACGAATGGGTAAGACATATAGGGCTACTTGTTCCAGTTGCTGCTGAAACTTTAATAAGCGGACTGCATCCTTTTCTGTTGTAAGGATAAGCTTATCTCTACCCGATAGTTTAATGAACTGTCGCTGAATTTCTTGCAGGTCGTCAATTGAAAATATATGATGATCTGCAAAATCGAGTTGTTGATAGGAATGTACTTTATCGTGCAAAAAATCTTTCAGCGGTACCGGATTGGCAATTCCGCAGACAAGTAATACTTCATCACGTTGGGTTAAATGCCATTCGTCTGCCTGATTGAATATATGATATGGGGTACCATATTCGATGGCAGTAAAAAATACCCTTTGCTGTGGCAAGGGTTCCAGTCGACGGATGATTTGTTGTTTTTCTTCGGGGGAAAGTTCTGGCGGACATTTAGTTACAACAATTATCTCAGCTCGGTCGGCTGCTTTCTTTTCGTCGCGCAGATCACCGGTGGGCAGAAAGAAATCATCGCAGTAGAGATTGGCATATTCTGTAAGTAAGATGTTGAGTCCGGATACCACTTCACGATGTTGAAAAGCATCGTCAAGTACTATGGCCTGCAAGTCGGGAACATCCTGCAACAAATAAGAGATACCGACGAGTCGCTCTTCACATACAGCCACGGCCATATCCGGATATTTCATATGAAACTGCATGGGTTCATCACCCAGTTCAAGGGCTGTGGAATTTTTCTCAGCAAGCACATATCCTTTGGTTTTGCGTTTATATCCCCTGCTCAAAACAGCCAGTTTAAATTGACGATGTAAAATCGAGAGGATATATTCGACCATGGGTGATTTACCCGTTCCGCCGACAGCCAGATTGCCTACCGTTATCAGGGGGAAATGAAAAGTAGAAGATGGCAGGTATTTTTTATCAAAAAGCCAGTTTCTCATCTTGACAATTCCCCCATAGAGTCCTGCCAGCGGCAACAGCAGCACCCGAAAAGATTTCAGGAAAATCGTATTAAAATTCATAGAGACGACCGGGAGTAATACAACGGCTTAAAGGTACGTCAAAATGGCCGGTATCTTCTATGCGATTCACCGGATCAAAAAAAGATATACCGAGTTTAATTACATCGGGTCGGCAGCGCCGAAGAAAACGATCATAATAGCCTTTGCCATACCCGACCCTTTGCCCCTGCAGGTCGAAGGCGAGTAATGGCACCAGCACCAGGTCAATCTCTTCGGGTTGAAGTATTGCACCAGCTGCCGGCTCAGGAATATGCCAGTTTCCGGGAATCATTGCAGTACCGGGTGCAGGCAGAACTGCTTCCATGTGTCCTTTTTGATCATATATTTTCGGAAAAGCCAGCTTAGCTGCAGGGTATTTTTCCCGAAGAGCATGGGTCAAAGAAATGGCGTCGGGCTCACCCCATGCTGGCAGCGAGCAGAAAGACAAAATAGCATGCAGGGGTTCTTGCACGGCCTGCTGCAGTTGCTGGAGCAGGGCCGCATTCAATTCCGCTTGCTCAATGGTGGAAAGCTGTGCACGCTTCTCCCGGAAGTGCTTTCTGATTTGTTCTTTGGAAGCTGGTTCTGCCATGAAAGGTGCTTATACATTTATTCAACAGGCGGCTGGAAGAAAGAGAATACGGTGGTACCGTAATTGCGCTGAAAAGCAAACCCGGAAAAATTTTCATAATTATTACGGGGGGTATGCTCGAGCACAAAATAGCCACCGGGGGTAATAAGTTGGCGGCGTATGATGATAGCAGGGATCTCATCTATTGTTGTGAGTGCATAGGGCGGTCCGGCAAAAATGAAATCAAATGGCTGGGTTGCACCCAACAGATAGGTGAAAACCTCCATGCGAAGCACCTGAAAGCCGGTGGCTCCCAGTTTCTGCAAATTGGTTTCTATGAACTTATGCATGGTGGGATCTTTCTCAACGACCACCAACTCGGGTACACCGCGGGAAGCCAATTCATAGCTGATGGCACCCGTACCCCCAAATAAGTCGAGGGAACGCACATCCTGCCAGTTGATCCGATGAGCCAATATATTGAATAAGCCCTCGCGAGCCATATCGGTGGTTGGCCGTGTATGTGGCATGTGTGCCGGCGGATCGATGCGGCGTCCTCCCCATTTTCCTGAAATGATTCTCATAACAACCAGCGCTGTAATAAATAAAAATGATGCGGGGGGTACTGCTGTTTCAACTGAACAAAAATTCCGGATGCAGGCACAGACTGCCATTCCAGTGTGGCAAACAAGGATGTGAGCTGCTCCAATAAGTCATCTTGCACAGTCAATTGTCCGGATAGTTTAAGTCGACAACTTTTTGAAGCCATACCGGCATGTTGCAAACAATTCAACGCATCGTATAAAATATCTTCCCTCGTTGTATAAGAGAAAGTTTGTATCAATTGGAGACTACCCGCTTTTATAAGGGTCATCATAAATGTCTTTTCATCAAAATCAACAGCGACTACATTTTCGTTGGCCTCCGTATCTGTGAGCAATTGCTGAATGATTTCAGCATACATATGGGTAGTGTCATAGCTTGGAAAACGATCGATTATCCATTGCTGTATACCATCATCAATGCGATAGGCCAACATCATCTCTAAACTACGGGGCATTTTTTTATATCCAATCCAGCTATGTGGCTGTTCACCATAAATGAGGTTCAACAAATCTTTGGTGGAAGAGCTGCTGAATTTAGATTCCGGAATTACCAGTGCGTCGGGGAAGGAAAAACAAAAATGTCGCTCACTAAAATTGCGACGTAGAATTTCCGATTCCCGCAAAATGTTTTTCAATGTATCCTGCCAATCAATTCCCTCCTCTTTTTCATAAGATTCCAATGCTTCCGGAATATGTTGAAGTCCGTTTCGAACCAATACATCTATCCTATGCATACCAATATGAACAAATAATTCATCATCCCCAGTATATGATACGGGTGGGTGTTCCTGAGAATAGATAGAAATTTTTTTCAGCGACATGAACGTAAATTACACTGCAATGTTAAATAAAAAGCCAGCACGGAAAAGAATTCAGCTCATATTCAGCTAAATTGCACTCCAATTGTAGTTATGAGTTTACCCGGTTCTTCGCTGCAGGTGCAGTTATCCGGCCGGCAAATCCTGGCCATCGCCTTTCCCATCGCCCTATCGATTCTGGTACCACAGTTCAATTTCATTATCAACAATATTTTTTTAGGGGTGTTAGGACAGCGAGAACTTGCAGTGGCAGGAATAACCGGTGTTTATTACCTCATTTTTGCGGTGCTCGGTCAAGGACTGAACAATGGATTACAGGCACTGATCTCGCGCAGAGCGGGAGAAAATAAACTCGACGACATCGGAGTATTGTTTGCGCAGGGGGTACGAATCTCTATTCTATTATCTATAGTAGGCATCCTCATTACCTGGTTTGTGGCACCTGTCATTATTAGAGCTGCCCTGTCTGACCCGGAGAGTGCGAATATGGCCATACGCTTCCTGCACATCCGCATACTCGGACTTCCATTCCTCTATCTCTACCAGATGCGAAATGCACTGCTGGTAGGGATCAACCAAAGTAAGTTTCTCATCATTGGCACTTCAACGGAAGCAGTGGTAAACATTGTACTTGACTATGGTCTGATTTATGGACATTTCGGGTTACCTGCTATGGGCTTCAATGGAGCTGCTATTGCCTCCATAGTGAGTGAGGTAGCCGGATTACTTGTCATATTTTTAATCATTACCAAAAATTCAGTCATTCGTTCCTTGCAATTATTCAAGCATACTAAATTTCATCTCACGAATACAAAACTGATTCTGCGGCAGTCCTCACCACTCATGTTGCAATTTGCCATCAGTATCATCAGCTGGGAATTTTTTTATATTCTGATTGAACACGATGGCACGCTAGCTTTAGCAGTTTCTAATACAATGCGGAACCTGTTTGGTTTCTTCGGTTGTTTTACCTGGGCTTTTGCAGCCACCACGAATAGCATGGTGAGTAATGTGATAGGACAGGGACTAATTGAGGAAGTGATGCCATTAATTAAGCGAATTATTTTCTTCAGTCTGGGTATGTCGATCATTGTATTTTGTCTGCTGAATCTTTTTCCTACCGCCTTCTTAAGTATATATGGTCAGGGTCCGGAATTCATTGCTGCTGCTATTCCGGTGCTGCGCGTTGTATCAGCAGCCATGTTACTGATGTCTGTCGGTGTAGTGTGGATGAATGCCGTTACCGGTACAGGCAACTCAAACATGAACCTTATCACGGAAAGTACTGCTATTGTTCTCTATTGCGTGTACACTTATCTGGTGCTGGAAGTCTGGAATCTCCCGATAACAGTGGGCTGGGCCAGTGAATGGCTGTACTGGATGACATTGTTCCTCCCCTCCTACTGGTACATGCGCAGTGGCAGGTGGAAGCAACGAAAAATCTAAGCCGATTCCTGTATTACTGTTTAGCCTGCAGTTCTGTTATCAGATTTACATATTGCTGCATGGCGTCTGAGGAAGCTGTTCCCACCAGTTTGTTCCATGCCTCATACTTGAATCTGGCAACGAAATCGAAAGCATTTTCAGGTGCATGAGCTGGTGTACAATCACCCTCGGTCGCCTGCTTGTAGAGTGAATAAATTTTTAAGAGGGTTTCGTTGTCGGGTTTTTCTTTCAGGTTTTTACTGTTGGCAACAGCTGATTCAAATTGTTGTTGGAGTTCCATGGTTGATTTATTGAAGGGTGGCTAATAATTCTGCGCCGCTGGCTTTCATGATGGCATCGGCTGAAGTGCGGTTGGGTAATTTTTGAAGGCGGGTGAGTATTTCAATGGCTTTTGTTGGATTTCGATTCTCCTTATAGGCACGACCAAGATCGAGATAGTTACTCACCATATAAGGTTCCAATTGTCTGCATTTTTCCATGCAGGCTATGGCCGTATCTAGATTACCTTCCGGCAGACCACCATAAAACAGTTTGACAGCTGCTTTCTTAAAGACAGACAATTTCACCATTTCATAGTGCCATTTGCCCAGCACATACTGTGCTTTTCCATAATTGGGTTGTAAAGTAACCGCTCGGTCAGCATAAAAGCGCACATCCCGCACATAGTCAACAATCTTTCTGTTATCAGATTCAAAATCGGTCAGGTTGCCGGATGCCATAGCCATCACATAACTTGACTCTACCCGATTACTATCAGCTGCATAGGCTCTTTTGGCAAAAGCATAAGCGGTTTCATACATCAGCTTCTTTGTTTTCTTATCGACTTCCTTATTACCCAAGACTGTATGAAGTTCTGCCAGTTTACACAATGATGTTACCTGTGTTGGCTCTTGCAGCAATACTCCCTGATAGAGTTTAATGGCTTCCTGCTCTTTCAGCTGCCGTTCCAGTTGTTCAGCTTGCAGTATGAGTGAATTCACCGGCTGTGCCTGCAGGCTGCCGATAAAAAACAGAGATAGTAGACATAGGTATTTCATATCGACGGTTGATTGGTTTATCTGTCTATAACAAATTCTACGCCAACTTTTCCCTCAAAGGAAGGGATAGGGGCATGTAACTTATAGATTGAGATATGTACCTGTTTGGCCATTGAAAATTTTTCCATCAGATGAAGTGCAATGGTATTGCCCAGTTGTTCCAGCAGAGGTGTAGGTTGTTCCATGCATTGCCGGATGATATCATAGGCATGAACATAATCGAGTGAGGGTCTATCGGGGGAAACCAGGGCAATGTCTTCATCCACCTGTATGCTAACGTTTACTTCAAATTCATTTCCCAGGCGTTTCTCTGCTTCATATAAACCATGGAAGCCATTGAATCGCAAGTCTTGCAGGTGAATGGTATACATGGGATCGGAATGAATCGTTTATGCCAGTCCGGCAGCACTGAGATAGCGCTCCGCATCGAGGGCAGCCATACAGCCACTGCCTGCGGCAGTTACTGCCTGGCGGTAGGTTTTATCCTGCACATCTCCGGCAGCAAATACGCCTTCGATATTGGTTTTGGTTGTACCCGGCACCGTCATGATATAACCGGTTTCATCCATATCGATGAAGGGCTTGAAAATATTGCTGTTCGGCTGATGTCCAATGGCCACAAAAAAGGCGCTCACCGGAATATCACTTACTTCGCCAGACTGATTATTCCGGATGCGAACGGCTTCTACTTTTGACTCACCCAAAATCTCTTCGGTCTCGGTATTCCAATGGACTTGTATATTGGGCGTTTGCAGCACACGCTGTTGCATCACTTTACTCGCGCGCATGGCATCCTTTCTAATCAGCATATGAACTTTGGTACAAAGCTTAGATAGGTAAAGGGCTTCCTCAGCTGCAGTATCGCCTGCGCCTACGATGGCTACTTCCTTTCCCCTGAAAAAGAATCCATCACAAACGGCACATGCGCTAACACCATATCCATTCAAACGCTGTTCAGATGGGAGTCCCAACCATTTAGCAGAGGCGCCGGTAGACAGGATAACTGCATCTGCTTCGATGAGTTTTTCTTCATCGATCCATACCCGGAAAGGTCGAACATTGAAGTCAACGCTGGAAGCGATGCCATAGCGAACATCAGCACCCATGCGAACGGCCTGCTTTTCAAAATGAACCATCATCTCGGGTCCTTGTATGCCATCCGGGTAACCGGGATAATTTTCTACCTCGGTGGTGATGGTCAGTTGTCCGCCGGGCTGAATACCCTGGTACAATACCGGTTTCAGATTAGCACGGGCAGCATAGATGGCTGCTGTATAGCCGGCAGGGCCGGAACCTATAATCAGCAGATGTACTTTTTCAATTTCCTCGTTGGCCATTTACTTCTTTTTTACCGCGCGAAGTTATCAATAAAATGCAGTGTGTAACTAAGGTAGCGGATGTTGTGGATAATCTTAAAAAAATACCCCTGCTGGAAACAGGGGCATTTTCGATATAACTATTTTGGTTATCGTTACCCCAAATAGGCTTTCAGCGAATTGCTGTAGCGAGCTTTTTGGAGGCGTTTGATGGCGCGCTCTTTGATCTGGCGGATTCTTTCCTTGGTTAGATCGTACTTCATACCAATTTGCTCAATGGTTACACCATTTTCTCCATCCAGGCCAAAATAGGCGTTCACGATTTCAGCCTCACGGGGACTCAGTGATTTGAGTACGCGACGAATTTCCTCGCGAAGCGAGTCCTTCATAACATCTTCGTCGGTATCATCACTTCCCTCCAGCAGGTCTCCCATGGCCACATCTTCCGCTTCATGCACGGGCGCATCCAGGGATGTATGGCGTGTGTTGCTTTGGAAAATGTTATTAATTTCTGTTTCACTCATCTCCAGGATTTCAGCCAGCTCTTCGGTAGAAGGCTCACGCTCATGTTCCTGCTCGAATGCCATATAGGCTTTATTGGCCTTATTGTAGGTGCCGATTTTATTTTGTGGAAGACGAACCAGACGACCTTGCTCGGCAAGCGCCTGCAGGATCGACTGACGGATCCACCAAACAGCGTAGGAGATGAATTTAAATCCTTTGGTTTCATCGAAACGCTGGGCAGCTTTAATCAAACCCAGGTTTCCTTCATTGATGAGGTCACTCAGGGAAAGGCCCTGGTGCTGGTATTGCTTAGCAACAGAAACCACGAAACGCAGATTCGCCTGAACCAGTTTGTCGAGTGCATGTTGATCGTGCATCTTGATTTTCTGGGCCAGTGTTGTTTCCTCCTCGGGAGTAATCATGGGAATCTTAGAAATCTCCTGCAGGTATTTCTCAACTGCCTGAGAGTCGCGATTCGTAATCTGGGTTGCAATTTTAAGCTGCCTCATGGGTAAGAATTACTATATAGACAAAAAACGGACGAAAAGGTTACAAATTAGTGGCCATATATTTTCTGCCCGAATGGCAGTATAATATAGCCTGCAAAGATACATAATTTAGGCTAAAAACCATTGATAATGTGGAAAAAAGGGTTGTAAATGGTAGAAAATACTTAATTCATTACCTCTTATAAAAAAATGCCGGGGAAAGCCCCAGAAAAGCAGGTTTGCGATTATCTTCGTCCCCATGATGATTGATTATCGCTCCGATACGGTCACCCGCCCCACCCCCGGTATGCTTGAAGCTATGAATCAGGCAGTTGTAGGGGATGATGTGTTTAGTGAAGACCCTTCCATTAACCGCCTGGAGAAGATGAGTGCCGCCTTGTTTGGTATGCCGGCAGCCCTATTCTGTCCCAGTGGCACCATGACCAACCAAATTGGTATTAAATGTCATACCCAACCCGGTGATGAGTTGATTTGCGATTTCCTATCGCACATATATCAATATGAGGGCGGGGGTATCGCATTTAATTCGGGGGTATCTGTTCGCCTAGTAAATGGCGACCGGGGCAGAATCACGGCAGAGCAGGTATTGGAATCGATTAATCCTATAGATGTTCACAAACCCATTACCAGTCTGGTGAGTCTGGAAAATACTGCAAATCGTGGCGGAGGAAGTTGCTACGATTTGAATGAAATTCAACGAATTAGAGAGGTTTGTGATCAAAAAAATTTAAGCCTTCACCTCGATGGAGCCCGCTTATTCAATGCCCTGGTGGCCAAGAATGAGTCGCCCCTGCGCTATGGTGAACTGTTCCATAGTATTTCTATCTGTCTGAGTAAGGGGTTGGGGGCGCCGGTGGGAAGTGTACTCATTGGAGACACACCTTTTATTCAAAAGGCTCGCCGGATTCGAAAAGTGATGGGTGGTGGTATGCGTCAGGCGGGCTATCTGGCTGCTGCCGGTATCTACGCCCTCGAGCATCATATAGCCCGCTTGGCTACCGATCATCTGCATGCCCGCCTGATTGCGGAAGCCTGGCAGAAGAAATCATTTATTGGAAACATCTATCCGGTTGAAACCAATATAATCATTTTCGAGGTCAGCAACACCTTTACTGCTCCGCAGTTGGCTGTCAAGTTAAAAGAAAACGACATACTCGCCATCGCCATCTCCCCCCGGATGATCCGAATGGTGGTACACCTAGATATCCATGAAATGGATGTCCAAAGAACCATCGATGTAATTGCACGGCTCTGAGGGCCGCACCGTTACGGGTAAAATTGAAGCACATGTTACCGAGAATCAATCCGACCAGCACGCAGGCCTGGTTTTTGCTGAAGAAGCATGCTGAGGAAGAAATGAACCGCATCCACCTGCGTGATTTATTTGCTTCAGACAGCGACCGTTTCAACCGCTTTTCTATTCGCTGGAATGAACTGCTGTTCGATTATTCCAAGAATATCATCAATCAAAAGACCCTGCAGCTGCTCCTGCAACTGGCACAGGAAACTGAATTGAAGAAGGCCATTGAACAACTGTTTCGGGGGGAGCCCAT
>Ga0208361_1000220_pt1 | contig 19435 bp, 13 predicted proteins | sample LakMenEpi05Aug10_FD_150670 | JGI IMG/M metagenome (GOLD analysis project Ga0208361, IMG submission 150670) | Freshwater microbial communities from Lake Mendota, WI - 05AUG2010 deep hole epilimnion (SPAdes) | ecosystem: Environmental > Aquatic > Freshwater > Lake > Epilimnion/Euphotic zone ... | reverse complement strand
GTGGAGGGTGGCGTTGTGGAGCTTCTGCTGCGCGAGATCGGTTTGGAGGGTGGCGTTGTGGAGCTTCTGCTGCGCGAGATCGGCGGCCAGCACGTCCGCATGAGGGCGCAGGCTGCCGAGCTCCTTCGCTAGCGTCGCGTTGTGGAGCTTCTGCTGCGCGAGATCGGCCTGGATGGTGGCGTTGTGGAGCTTCTGCTGCTCGAGATTGGCTGCGATGGTCGCATTGTGCAGGCGCTGTTCGATCAGATCCGCCTCGAGCACTTGGGCGTGCGCGCGCCAACGCCGCAGTTCAGCCCGGTTGTGGGCGTCGCGCTCGAGTTCTTCGACCTTGACCTTGAGCGCCCCGCGGCTCACGAGGCCGCGCGCCGGGCAGTCGCGGCAATCGTCGACCAGCTCCCCTGAAAGCAGCGTGCGGCGTAGCTCTTTGGACTGGGCGTTGCGCAGGATCTCGGGCAGCGTCGAGCCATGCAGGTTCCCGACGGGCTTGGACCAGCAGCACAGCGACACGTCTCCGTTGGCGTGCAGCAGCACCGTGTTCCAAGGATCCAGACAGTCGCGGGTCTCGCCCGGCTGTGGAATGGAGCTCAGGCGGCGGGCCATCGAGCACTCGCCTCCACGAGCAGTTCCTGCAATCCGTCCATGGCGTGGAAGTCCAGGCCCAACTCCGCGGCGCGTGTGCGCGCGCGACGCAACAGTTCGAGCGCACGCTGCGGATCGACTTCGGCCGGATGGCGGACGCTCATGTCGGGGTCGATCTGGGGGTACTCGACCAGATTGGTCAGTGCGACGCACTGCAGATCGTGAGCGGCCGCCCACTCCACGAGCGCCGGCAGGCCTTCCATCACTTGATCCGTGAACGTGCAGTTGATCGCGACGTAGGGAGCGCCGGGTACGGCACGGATGCGCTGCAGATTGGCTTGGATCTTTTCGAGCCGTGATCCGCGCCGCAGCCGTGCCAGCAGCTCGGGGTCGCAGGTGTCGAGGCTGACCGTGACACGCTGCATGTTGCGGATGACCGCCAGCTCCTCTTCGCGCAGCGGTATGGCGAGGTTGGAGGTCAGGGACAGTCGGTGCCCGTCTTCGATCAGCTCCCGGGCCAGTACTTCCCAGTTGCGCACGATGGTGGTCTCGCCGTGGCCATTCATCTGGATCTCGATCGGCCCCTCGGATGAGAGCTCGGCGCGCAGGCGTTCGAAACCGAGCGTGATGTCGAGTCCGTGAAAGTCCGGCTGGGATACGGCGCAGTAGACGCAGCGCAGGTTGCAGCGCGAGGTGAGCTCCAGCATCAGATAGCGCAGCCCGGGTTCCAGCAGGTGGTCTTCTTGTGGTTTCACGTTCGCTCGCGAAGGGATCCTAGCACCGTGAATTGTCTTCTTCGGAAGTTGCCCGGCCGACCTCCGCAGGAAAGATGGGGTAGCGTTCAGGGAGATTGCCCTGATCCCCCGTATTTTTTTCCATGCAGACCCCCTATCTCTGTCTCCTGCAGGCCCTGAGCCTGTTGGCCCTGCCCTTCGCCCTCGTGCCGGTGACCTCCGCTCAGGCTCCGTATCTGGTCGCCGACGTGCGCCCCGGTGCCGCTGACAGCGGCGCCCAGCAGTGGACCGGAGCGGGGGGGCTGGCATTCTTCGCCGCCGACGACGGGGTTCACGGCCGGGAGCTGTGGCGCACGGACGGCACGCCGCTCGGCACCTGGCTGGTGCTCGATCTGGTGGCTGGAGTGCAGGGTTCTGATCCGCAGGCGCTGACTCAGGTGGGTTCGCGCGTGTTCTTCACGGCTTCGACGCCCGCCAGCGGTCGCGAGCTGTGGGTCAGCGACGGGACGGCCAGTGGCACCGTCATGGTCGCGGATCTGCGTCCGGGCATCGAGGATGGAGCGATCAGCTTGCTCGCGGAACTCGGCGGCCGGATCTGCTTCCCGGGCAGCAGCGGCGCCTTGCAGGGTTACGAACTGTGGTCCAGCGATGGCACGAGCGCCGGCACGACGCTGGTGCGCGACATCGCAGCCGGCCCCGTTTCGTCGACCTGCACGGGCTTCACGGTGGTCGGCACCGAGCTCTTCTTCAGCGCGAACGACGGCGTAAGCGGCTTCGAGCTGTGGAAGACCGACGGCACGAGTGCCGGCACGACGCTAGTCAGGGACATACGCTCCGGGCCGGCGAGCTCCAGCGCCTCGCAGCTGACGCGCGTGGGCGGCACGCTGTTTTTCACGGCCAACGACGGTGTCAGCGGGCTGGAGCTGTGGAGTTCCGATGGCACGGCTGCGGGCACGCTGCTCGTGAAGGACATTCTCCCGGGCATCAGCTCGGCCACTCCCGCGCAGCTGACGAGCGCGATGGGACAGCTGTTCTTCACTGCCACGGTCAGTGCGAGTGGCACTGAACTGTGGACGAGCGACGGGACGGCTGCCGGCACGCTGCTCTTGCGCGACCTGCTGCCCGGAGCGGCCTCTTCCAGCATCTTTAACCTCACCGACGGCGGAGCTTGCCTGTATTTCACGGCGAACGACGGGTCCAGCGGCGCGGAGCTGTGGAAGAGCGATGGCAGCTTTACCGGAACGCAGCTCGTCCGCGACATTCAGGCCGGTCCTGCCTCAGCGAATCCGGCGCAGCTCGAAGTCGTCAGCGGTGTGTTGTACTTCGCCGCGAACGACGGTGTCAGCGGTGTCGAGCTGTGGAAGAGCGATGGGACCAACGCGGGCACGCTGCTGGCTCAGGACATCCGGGCCGGCGCAGCCGACTCGCTTCCGCAGCAGCTGACGGACGTCAATGGACGCCTGTTCTTCGCGGCCAACAACGGAACCAACGGCTCGGAGCCCTGGGTGGTCGCGATCGACAGCGATGGCGACGGATGGAATGATCTTGTCGACAACTGCCCGCAGTTTGCCAACCCCGATCAGGCGGACTGCGATCTCAACAGTCTGGGCGATGTCTGCCAGATCCAGAACGGCGGCAGCGACATCAACCAGAACGGTGTGCTCGACAGCTGCGAGAGCAGCGGCGGGATCGCCCTGTGCTTCGGCGACGGCTCGGGTGTTGCCTGTCCGTGCGGCAACGAGAGCCCTGTCGGCCAGCAGGCTGGCTGCAAGAGCTCGATTGGGCTCGGCGGAAAGCTGGTCGGCAGCGGCCAGGCTTCCGTCGGTCAGGACAGCTTCGTGCTGCTCGCCATGCAGCTGCCGACCAACGCGCCCACGCTGATCTTCCAGGGAACGAGCGCGCAGTCGAATGGCCTGGGACTCGCACTCGGCGATGGCTTGCGCTGTGTCGGCGGCACGATCCGCCGGCTCGGCGCGCGCAATGCGAGCCTCGCCGGGATCCTCGCCTGGCCGAGTCCTGCGGATGCGCCAATCTCGGCCAGCGGCGTGCCTGCTCCCGGTGACACGCGCTACTACCAGGCCTGGTATCGCAACCCGGCCGCGTTCTGCGCCCCGGAGGGTTACAACTTCACCAACGCGGTGCGCGTGCTCTGGGTCCCCTGAGCGATCAATCCAGCTGCGGCAAAGCCTGCGCCCCGAGCGCCTCCAGCACTTCGCGCGCGATCACGAGGTGATGGCGCGTGTGGACGACGGCGAAGCGCAGCCATTCGGTCGCATCGAGCGGACCGAGCACCTGATGGGGGATCTTGAGGCCTGAACTCGCGATGCGCGCGGGGTCGAGTGCGGCGAATCCCGCGCGACCCTCCTCAAGCCACAGCTTGAGCATCTCGGCTTCGACCTTGGCCGGCGGTCGCACCATGCGCGGGGCCTGTGCCTCCCCACGCGGCAGCCTGCCCGCGTGCAGCAAATCGAGCGCGCCGGGCACGGCTTCACCGCCCTGCACCACCAGCAGGCCTGAACCCTTGAGCAGGCTGGAGAGATTGCGCAGCACCAGCTCGTTGGCGAGCGCGGCGTGCGCCAGATGCTCCTCGGCGCTCCAGCCCGACAGCGGCGCGCGCAGGCTGCGGCGCTGCGGCTGATCCTCGAAGAGTCGCAGCGCCTCGTCGTAGCAGCCGAGCAGGCGGGCCAGTTCCGGCAGCGGGTCGAAGCTCATCGTGGCCCAAGGCTAGGGCCTGAATCTGCTATCGTCGAGGGTCTCATGCGCATCGTTTCCCTCTGCCCCAGCCTCACGGAGCTGGTCTTCGATCTCGGTCGCGGTGACGATCTGGTCGGCATCACGGAATACTGCGTCCATCCCCGGGAGGCTCATGCCCGCATCGAGCAGGTCGGCGGCACCAAGACGCCCAAGGTGCGCCGCATCGTCGGGCTCGCTCCCGATGTCGTGCTGCTCAACGAGGAGGAAAATCGGCGCGAGGATGCACAGGCCCTGCGCGCGGCTGGCCTGCGCTGCCATACCAGCATGCCGCGCGACTGCCAGGAAACCGCTGAGATGGTGCGCAGCATCGCCGCGGTGCTCGAGCGGCCGCTGGAGGGGCAGCGGATCGCCAACGAGATTGAGCGCCGCGCGTGGCGCGTGCAGGCCCGGGCGCGCAGCGGTCGTCCCGTGCGTTTTGCCTATCTCATCTGGCGCAAGCCCTGGATGAGCGTCAATCGCGACACCTTCGCCTCCGATCTCCTGTGCCAAGCGGGCGGGATCAACGTGTTCGCCGACCTGTCGGAGCGCTACCCGGAAATCAGCGCCGAACAACTCCGCCAAGCGCAGCCGGAGCGCGTGTTCCTGTGCAGCGAACCCTTCCCGTTTCAGGATCGGCACGGCGATGAGCTGTCCGCGCTCACGGGCCTGCCTCGCGCGTGCTTTGTGCTCGCCGACGGCGAGTTCCTGTCCTGGCACGGCTCGCGCACGCCGGCAGGCATCGACTACGCGGAAGCCCTGATCGACGCGGCGCGCTAGTCGTCTTCCGTGCCGTTGGGGTGGCACTGGTAGCAGGCGTTGCTGTTGTAGACGTATCCGCGCACGCGGTCGTGCTCGTTGTTGGTCGATCCGGCGCTGTGACACACCGTGCAGCTGAAGCTCGTGTAGACGCCGGGCACCGTGTGGCAGTCGTTGCAGTCAAAGCCGCTGTGCGGACCGGAGTTGATCGGGAAATCCGGATGGCTGAAGCTGGCGCGCGACCAACTGCTGGTGTTGTGGCAGGTCTGGCAGGTTGTCGGGAAGCCCGAGGCCGTGTGCGGCGGCTGGGCGCTGCGGTAATCGTCCTGGTGGCAGCCGAAGCAGGTGGTCGGCGTGCCGTTGAAGACGCCCCCGATGTGGCACTGGGCGCAGGCGACGGCCGTGTGCGCTCCGGTCAGAGGGAAGAAGCGGTTGTGGTTGAAGTTCGCGGGAACCCAGCCATTCGCCGAGTGGCAGCTCTGGCAGTCGGTTCCGAAACCCGCCGTCTGGTGGTTGGGAGTGGCGGTGGCCTGATAGTCATCCTGGTGGCAGTCGATGCACTGGTTGGCCGTGCCCGCGAAGACATTGTTCTGGTGGCACTCGGCACAACTGATCTGGCGGTGCACGCCCTGCAGGGGCCAAGTCGAGTGGTTGAAGCCAGCACCGGTCCAAGTGGTGGGGATGTGGCAGCGGTCACAGTCGGCGATCCAGCCCTGCACGCGGTGGTTGGGGTTCTGGCCCGGCTCGTGGCAAGCCTCGCAGCGCACGTCGGCGTGGTCGAAGCGTCCGACGGGCGCGCCCTTGTGGCAAGCTGCGCAGTCAGCCGAGGCGTGCGCTCCGACCAGCGGGAAGCGCGTGCGATTGTGCTCGGCGATGGCGCCGCGCACCTGCCAGTCGGTCTGGTTGTGGCAGTCCGCGCAGCTCTTGCCCTGCGTGCCCTGGTGCACGTCCTCGTGGCATCCCGCGCAGCCGCGCTGCGCGAAGCGTTCCACCGGACCGCGGTCGTTGTGGCAGCGCAGGCACTGTGCCTGGGCGTGGGCACCTTCGAGCTTGAGGCCCGCCTCCTTCTCGTGATCGAAGCGGAAATCCGCGCGGATGCGGCTCCAGCTGCCGCCCTCGTGGCACAGCGAGCAGTCCTTGGGGAAGTTCTCGTGCGGCACCACCGGACCGCGCCGCTTGTCCCACTTCTGGGGGGGCACATCCTCGCCCAGGCTGTTGCCCACCAGAGCGCAGGCGAACAGGACCATCGAGGGCAGCAGGGCAAGCAGAAGGGTGCGGGTGCGGTTCATCACGACTCCTAGAAGCGCCACTGCAGGCTGAGGCCCATGGTCCACGAATCCAGCTCGTCGCCGAAGCGGTCTTCGGCGTAGAGCCCCAGATCCCACTCGGAAGCCAGCGTCCAATCGAGGCTCGCGAACAACGAATGGTGCGCTAGCGTGGCCTGTTCGCCGACGAAGCCCTTCTGGTCGAAGCTGGTCCACGAGTACGCGAAGTTGGCGAAGGCCGCACCCCAGTTTTTCGAAACGCCGACCCGCGCGCCGGGTCCGGAGGAGTAGCTGCCGTCGGTGTGGAAGGCGCTCAGCGAAAGATCGCCGTTGTTCCACAACAGATCCCGCCAGTTCGCGCCGACCTCGAAGGACCGTCCGTTGTCATCCTGATCGCGCCACAGATCCGCACGGGCCTGCACTCGCGTCCGCGTGCTGATCTGGTTCCACCACGAGGCGCCGAACCGGTCCCGGTAGCCATCGCGCAGCAGATCCGGATCGTTGACCGTGTATTCCTCGCGCAGGAGCTGCGGATAGGTCTGGTGGTTGGCGCGCAGGCTGATGCCGCCCTTGTCGCTCGTGCGCCACGTGGCGGATCCGTAGATCTCGCTGATCTCGAAGCTCGAATCCTTGAACGTGTCGGCGGAATCGTAGAGATCGATCCAGATCCGGCTGCGCAGCGAGAACTCGCGCGAGGGATCCCAGTCGAGGCTGCCAAGGAACAGATTGCGGTCCTGTTCGCCGCGATGCCAAGTGTTCTGGTACGCGATGCCCCACAGCAGGCGCTGGTCCTCGCCCGAGGCGCCGCGGTAGTAGAGGGCGCCCTGCCAGTCATCGAAGCTCTCGAGCCCCGCGACCGGCAGCGGCATGGCGCCCGCGCTGGCGCCGATGCTCGCTCCGTCCGAGAGGAGCTGCGTCCATTCGACGCCATCGAGCCGACCGAGTTCCGGAAAGGACTGCTGCAGGAAGCGGCCGAACTCAAGGCGCGTGGGCTCGCCCTCGACGCCGCCGACGCGGTACGAGAGGCGCCGCAGGTTGATTTCGTTGTCGTTACTCTGGAAGCCGTCGCTGTCGACACTGCGGGTGTACCACTCGGCCTCGATCTGCAGATCGCCCCCGGATCCGAAGGGGTTCGTGGTCAGCGAGTCGACGCCAAAAGTTCCATAGTGGTAGCTGCGGCTGCCGGCGTTGTTGTCAAAGGTCCCATTCCAGCGCGCGTACAGCCGACCTGAGGTTTGGCTCTCGCGCTCGGCTTCGCCGCGGCCGAAGGCCGGCGCGAGCAGCGGCTTTTCCGGGTCCCACTTCTCGGGCTCCTTGGGAGCGCTGAGTCGATCCGCCGGCACTTCGGCCCAAGCGCGCGTGCCGACCGGAGGCAGCGGCACGCCCGGCAGCAACTCCACGCGGCAGGAGTTCTTGGCGACGGCGCGCACACGACCCTCGGCGCGCGCTCCTCCCTCGAGTTCGAACCAGACCGTGTCTTCCGCGCGCAGGCCGGCTGCCTGACCGGCATCGAGGAAGACCGTGTTACCCAGCAGCGAACTGACGCGAGCCTCGACGCGCACGCGCTGCTGCGCTTGCAGGGGTGCCACCAGCGCGCACATCGACAGGAAACCAATCGGTGTGAAGTTCATTTGCGCGGATCGTGGCAGTCGCCGCAGGTCGTGCCCAGCGGCTTGAAGCGTACGGCACTCAAGCCGTTTGCGAAACGGACTTCGCGGTGACAGGCGGAGCAGGCAAGCTTCTCGTGCGTCTCGTCGAGCGGGAAGCGGCTCATGGTCTGGTGATCGAAGGTCGTGATGGCGAAGTCACTCTCGTTCCGGTGGCACTGCGCGCAGCTGGTGATCCCGCGAGCATCGGCGAACTGCCCGGCGTGCGGATCGCTGTGGCAATCCTGACAGTTCACGCCTTGGGCGCGCGATTTGCTGCGCCCCAGCGCATCTGGCTTGGGCAGCGGGCGGTGACAGGCCTCGCAGGGGATCGCAAAGTGCGCTCCGAGCAGCGCGAAACCCGTTGAGCGCGCGTGATCGAACTCGGCGGCAGCGGTGGCGAAGCTCTCGGTCTGATGACACTCCGCGCAGCCCTTCGAAGCGGGGAAGGCCCCTGCGTGCGGGTCGCGGTGGCAGTCCGCGCAGGCGCTCTTCGTGCCGCGGAACAGCTGACCCTGGCCGGTCTTCTCGTGACAGTCCGCGCAGGCGACGCGCGCATGCGCTCCGCTCAGCGCGAAGCCTGCCGCCGCATGCCGCGCCGCATCGAACAGCGACGGAGCGAAGTGCTGCTCGGTGTGGCATTCAGAGCATGCGCTGCGGCCGAACTGTCCCTGATGCGGATCGCCGTGGCAGCTCGCGCAGTCCTGCGGAGTGCCCTTGAAGACCTGCACCCCGTCCCGCTCCTTGTGGCAGGCCTGGCAATCGAGCGCCGCGTGGCTGCCGAGCAGCGGGAAGCCCGCTTGGGCGTGCTGTTCAGCCGTGTACAGCGCCGGGGTGAAGTGCTGCTCGTTGTGGCACTGCGCACAGGAACGACCCGGAAACTGTCCGCGGTGCACATCCTCATGGCACTCGGCGCAGGAACGGCCCAGACCCTTGAAGCGCTGCACGCCATCCAGCGTCCTGTGGCAGGCCTTGCACTCGAGCCGGGAGTGTGCGTCACGCAGCGCAAAGCCGGCAGCAGCATGGCGTTCGGCGTCGAACAAGGATGGCTGGAAGTGCGGACCGCCGTGGCAGTCTGCGCACTGCTGCGCAGCGAATTGCCCCTGGTGCGGATCGGCATGGCAGGCGGCGCAGTCGTTGGGCTTGCGCGGCGCGCGCGCGGTCTCGAGCCCGTTCTTGTGGCACTGCGCGCACTCGAGCTTGTCGTGCGGAGCCGTGAGCGCAAAGCCCGTTTGCGCGTGCTGCGCGGGCGTCAGCCGCGCTCGGGCCGCGGTGAAGCCCTGCACCTCGGCGCTGTGGCAGGCGTCGCAGTCGAGCGCAAGCGCGCGCAGGAACTCCGCGCGATGCGGGGACTGGTGACAGTCCTGGCAGGCGCGCAGGCTCGGCTTGGCGGCGGCCGAGGCGTACGCCTCGAAGGCGCGCGGCGAGGCCGGTTCGTGGCATTGCTGGCAGCTGAGCCCGGCATGGGCGCCGCTCAGCGGGAAGCTCGCCGTGTGCTCGAACAAGGCCGCCTTCGCGAAGGGCGCGCTCTGGTCGTGACAGCTGGCGCAGTCGGGCAACTGGCCGCGATGCGGATCCTTGTGGCAGCTCGCGCAAGCCTGCTTTTGGCCAAGGAAGCGCTGCGTGCCCTTGGCGAGCAGCAGATCATCGGCATGGGGGTGGCACTGCTTGCAGGTCAGCTGCTCGTGAGCGCCATGGAGCTTGTAATTCAGTCCTTCGTGCGCGTAGGCCGCGCGATCGGGGATCCCGGCGCGGGCGAAGGTTGCGTCGCTGACGAGCCGGTATTCCTCGCCATGGTGCTCGGAGTGGCAGGCTCCGCAGGCCTGCGGTTGGGGCAGTTGCCCGTGCAGACCGGTGCGGGCCGCGATACTGGCCTGAATCGCCGCATGGCATTCCCCGCAGGCCAGCGCCATACCGTTCGGCTGCTCGCCATGGCAGGCCTCGCAGCGCTGCTCGAGCCCGTGCTCCTGCGCATGGACGGCGCTGAGGCGGCCCGGCGAAAGCCGCTCGGTGTCGCGCCAAACGAACCAGACCACCAGCACCAGCGAGGCCAGCGCAGCCAGAATGGCGGGCAGCCTGCGACTCATGGCCACACGCTCCCGTAGCGAGTCGCCGACCAGATGTGCAGGATCACGAGCAGCACCATGCCCAAAGCCACCCAGCGGTGGATGTAGCGCCAGCTCGAAAGCACCGCGCGCAGGTCCTCGAAGTGGGCCGTCATCAGCGCCGCCTCCTCAGCTTCGCGCGTCAGCCGCAGCAGGGCCTCGGTCTGATCAACGCTGAGCCGCTCGGCGACCGCGCGGCGGCGCAGTTCGATCAGCGTTCGGGAGATCGTGCGGCGTGCCGTCAGCAGGCTGTGGATGCGCTTCCACAGACTGCCTTGCCAGCGCTGCTCCGCGAGACGGCGGTGCACGCGCTCGCGGATCTCCTCGGCAAAGGCCGGATTCTGACGATCCCACTCGCTCAAGCTGCGTTCCAGACGTGCCTCGACCTCCTCGAGTTCCAATTCACGGCCATTGGCCGCGCGCGGCACGAACGAGTACAGGTATCGACCGATCGCCCCGCTCAACACGAGGATCCCCAGCCCGTAGAAGGCGTGGGCTCCGGCGGTGTTGCCGATCTCCATGCCGCCGTGCGGCAGCACCAGCAGGAAGGCGGTGATCCCGGTCACCACGTGCGCGCTCATCCAGTGCTGCAGCGATCCGGGGATCCACTGGAAGCGTTCCGAGCGTCGCAGCAGATAGGCCAGATTGGCGAGCATCAGGGCACAGGAGACCAGCGCGAAACTCAGGCCGAGCATGCCCGTCGGGCGCAGCCATTCGTGCGCTGGCGAATCAAAGCGTGCGGAGTCGCTCAAAGTGTAGTAGTCGCGGAACCAGACGGCGAAGCCCAGCACCGCCAGCGCCATCAGCAGCGCGGCGATCAGCGCGCGCAAGAGCCCGGTGCCCTGCTCCGCCAGCGGAGCGGGCGCGTCGCGCTCCGCCGGGTCGAAGGAGATGCCGCAGCGTTCCAGAAGCTCAAAAGGCGGCTTGCCGCCCGCGAGGATGAAGACCTCGTCGTTGGGGATGATGCGCTCCTGATGCTCGCCGACGCGCAGACAGACCGTCTCGGGCTCGATGCGTGCCAGCTCGGTCTCGAGACACAGCTCGATCCTTCCTGCCTGCACCGCCGCGTCGAGCCGGGCCTGGTTGCGCGCCCGCAGACGCGAAAAGGCCGGCTTGCGGTACGAGAGCAGCACGCGGTTGCCCGGCTGTTCGCTCAACCCCAGCGCCGCCTCGATGGCGCTGTCCCCACCCCCGACGACCACGATGCGGCGATCGGTGTAGCCCTCGGCATCGAGCAGGCTGTAGGAGACCTTGGAGAGATCCTCCCCCGGCACTCCAAGCCGGTTGGGCGTGCCGCGGCGTCCCAGCGCGAGGCACACGGCCCGCGTGCGGTAGCTCCCGCTGCTGGTTTCCACCTCGAGCCACCCCTCGGGCAGCGTCTTGACGCCGCGCAGCTCCTCGCCGGTGCGGATGGCCAGACCCTGGGTCTGGATCACGCCGCTCCATAGATCCATCAGCTCTTCCTTGGAGTAGCTGGTGCGCTTGAGCTTGCCGTACAAGGGCAGCGCCACGGGCTGGGTCATCACCAGCTTGCGGCGCGGGTACTTCGCCACCGTGCCGCCCAGTTCGGCCTGTTCCAGCGTCAGGAACTTCAGTCCGCGCGACTTCGCCTGCAGACTGCAGGCGAGGCCCGCGGGGCCGGCTCCGACGATCACCAGGTCAAATTCCGCCTCGGCCACAGGAGCCAGATCGGCCACCCGCCGCGCAACTTCATCCGCGACGGCGGTGCCGTGCGCGATCGCCGTGCGGATCAGCGAGTAGCCGGTCACCTCGCCTGCCAGGAAGACGCCGCGCGTGCGCTTGGACTCCTGCTGCTCGGTCAGCGCGGGCAGATCGCGCCGCGTCGAGCTCTCTGCCATCGTCAGGGCGATGGCGCCCACCGGGCACTCCGCGGCACAGCGTCCATGACCCACGCAGCGCGCGCCGTGCACCACCAGCGCCTGACCGTGGACCAGCGCCAGCACCCCGTCCTCGGGACAGGCGCGCACGCAGGTCCCGCAGCCGATGCAGCGCGACAGATCGACGGCCGGGTACTGCAGCCGTGCCTGATGCGTGCCCTGCTCGCGGGCCTTGCCCCGCTCCTGCTGCACCACGGCCTGCTCGCGCAGAGCCGCTTCCCGGCGCAGCAGGAAGGAGATGGCCAGCACCAGGATGGCGACGATCAGAATCAGCAGGGACCAGCTCACAAGACTACGCAACGCTGTATCAAAAAGCATCGCGGGGGCGCCATGCGCAGTAAGACCCTGTCCAGCCCTGGGTGCTTTTTTTCGGATTTCGTTCCACGGACCAGCGCCAGCGATCACAGGAGCGTGCCGGGGGCTCTGGCGAGCTCATCAACCCGGCAACGACGACAGGCGGATGGCTGCGGCCAAAGACCGGCCGCAGCCATCCACTTTCAGGTCCGGCGCCAGACGCTGCACGCGGCCCAGCTCTCGCCCCAGCTCTCGCTCTCGGGGCAGGCCGGCTGCGCGTCGAGTTCGGGATGCACGCTCGCGGTCCCCCAGCCGCTTTCCTCCGCCGCGTCGGCCAGCTCGGCGAGGCTCCACAGCCGCCAGCGGTACACGAAGGCCTCGGAACACTCGGCCACGATCTCGCCGCGATCCTCCAGACGGAAGTGCAGCGCGTTCACGACCTGCTGCGTGCGCGGATCGATGGCGCGTTGCTCCCAGACGTGTTGGATGCGCCGTCCATCGGGCAGCAGGTGCATGCGCTGCATGCTGCCCGTGCGCCATGCGCTCGGACCGCCGTAGGTGTCGATCACCAGCAGGCCGCCGGCCGCCGTCTGCTCGCGCACCGCCCGCAGGTAGCGGACCAGCGCCGCTCGCGAGTGCAGCTCGCCAATCGAGAAGTTGCCGACGAAGACCAGATCGCAGGGCGCATGGCGCGGATGCACGCCGCGCAGGTCGGCGGCGAACAGAACCTTGCGAGGATGGGGGAGCGAGCCGGCGAGCAACTCGGGATCCCGGTCGATGCCCACGGCCTCGCCCTGGGACACGGCTTCGATCCAGGCATCGCACAGCCGCGCGCGGGCGCAAAAGTCCTCGCGCAGCCGTCGCGGACGCCCGCCGTGCAGACTCAGCAGGAACGGAACGAGCCGAGCGGGCGCTTGCACCGCCCGCTCGTAGAACCAGTATCGATCCGCTTGCGAAGAATCCGCCACTTGCGAGAGGCAGGCTTACTGTGGCCGCTGGAGAATGTCGAGCGCTTCCGGCACCGTTGCGCGAATTCACGAGGTAAGGGCATTGCGGCGGGAGGAAGCTCTGCATCGGGCGCTCCAGTGCCGGGGGAGCCACACGTGCCCCGGGGACCCGTCAGGACGGCAGCGCCGGCCGTGGTTCGCGCGGAAAATACGCTTCCCAATATCGATTCTGTCCCCGCTCGGGGAGCAGTATCGCTGCCGTGGCATTCGCTACACTTCCGCCTCGAATTCCCATGAACAGCCTGCGTGCCACTCTCCTACTCGTGCTGCTGCTCCTGCTCTCCCCGCTCCTCTCCGGGCAAGGCGCCGTTGTCGATGGATCCTGGCAAACCCTCGATCTGGGTCTGCTGCGTGCGCGTGAAGCGACCGACAACGCTCCCCGTCCCAAGGATCTCCCGGTGCAGCGCGTTGAGCGCGACGGCATCCCCTTCCTGTACGCCGGTTCGAGCGGGCCGTGGCGGCTTGTCGCCAACGGACAGCGCATCGCCCTGACGCCGCACGAAGGCGGGCGCTTCTACGAGCTTGCGCTCGCGGGTCGTTGCGAGCTGCCTGCCGACAGCATGCTCGAATGGGAGCTGGTGGGCGCCGGCGACAAACGCTCGGTGCTGCGGGCGCGGCTCTTGCCCGCGGGCAGCGGACAATTCCGCCTCGCGCTGGCGGCCAACTTTCCGCTGCAGGCCCTGCGGCTGCCGAAGAATCCGGCGCTGGAGGTCCACGCGCTGTCGCTGCGCTGGGTGGCCGAGGGACCGAACAATGCCACTCTGGCGCGGCTGTTCATGGAACAGTCGCGCAGCGATCGGGATACCGCTCGCTGGCTGAAGCAAAGCCAGCCCGGCGGGCTGCTCGCCAACGCCGCAGGCGAGGCCGAGGCGCGGCGTGCCATCTTTGATGCCATGCTCGCCGGAGATGAGGCTGCCGTTCGGGCTCGGCTGGCCGAGCGCCTGGCGCTGCTCGAGGCCCTGAATGCCGCGCGCAAGCAGGACCGTGTGCGGCTTTGCCTGACGCTGCCGCCGGAACGCAGCGGCGACCTCGAGGCGCTCGAACTGCTGGCGCAGGCGCTGCGCAAGCTGCCCGAGCTCCGCGCCGTGATCGGCGGCAGCGCGGGCTGGCAGCTGCTGGCGGAGCGTCGACCGCGCATGCATCAGGCGCTGGTGGCTTCCGCTCTGGAGGGGCGACTGGAACTGGCTGGCTGGCAGCCGCAGTTGAACTGGCCGGTGCTGCCCGATGCCGTTCGCTACCGTTCGGAGTTCGAGGCCGGCAAGGCCTGGGTGGAAGCCGTGAACATCGCCGGCAGCGCGCACCCCGCGCTGCTGGGCGATCCCGTGGCGCAGCCGATGTTCGTCGAGCTTGCTCTGTCCGCCGGGCGCTCGCATGCGTTGCTGTGGGCCGGCGATGCGGCACCCAGGGAGCTCACGCTGGGTGACTCGCCGGAACGTTCGATCCGCTGCGTGACGATACCCTCGGTGCGACCAACGCTGGATGAGAATGATGCGCTGGCGCTGCTCGCGCGCATGGCTGCGGAGTGCGGCGTGCGCGATGCGCTGCTGCCAGTGGCGCTGCCCGCCGATCTGGCGCGCATCGAGGCGCTGCTCCGGCGATCGCAGGAACTCACGGAAGCGCTCGAAGGACCGAGCTATCTGTGGAGCACGCCCTCAGCCGCACTCGCTGCGCTGCGCGAGAACCCCGGCTTCCAGCCCAAGCCGGCTGCGACAGCGGTCGCCTACACGCCGATGACCCTGACCTCCTACGCCGAACGGGCAGCGGCAGAGCGGCTGCCGATCGTGCGCGAGGCCGCTTGGCGCGCGTCGAGCTTCGCCAGCTTCGATGGCCTGCGCATTCTGAGCCGGCTGCTCGACGATCCGAACGCGACGCGCGAAGCGCTTGAGAAGCAGCAGCGGGAAGCGCTGCTGGTGCTGGCGCGAGCGGCCGAAACGAAGGGTTCCGGGCAAGCGCTGCTGGTCTTCAATCTGCTGGCGCGTGAGCGTTCGGGCGTGGTCGAGTGCGCGATGTCGGCGGGCACCCGCCTGCTCGATGCGAGCGGCAAGAGTGTTCCGACGGCGCCGGCCGGCGCCGGAATGCGGCGCTTCCGCGCCAGCGTTCCTCCGCTGGGTCATGCGCTCTACCGCATCGTCGAGGGAACCGAGCCGCAGGCAGCGCCTGCCGTGCGCGAGCAGGATGGCCGCTGGATGGGTTCGCGACTGGCGTTGGCGGTCGACGCCGTCAGCGGCGATCTGACCAGCCTGCGCGTGCTGCCCGAAGGCATCGAACTGCTCGGCGGCGCTTCCAATCGGCTGATCGGCATGGAGGGTAGCGTGCGCACGACGCTGGAAGTGCGCGAGAACAGCGCGGTGCGCTGGGTGCTCGCCATCACGCGCGAGGCGAGCAACGCCACGGTGGAGCAGGAACTGGTGCTTGAGGCGGATGCACCGCAGCTTCAGCTGCACACGGCGGTCACGCGACTGGTGAAAGGCGCCGCCCCGCGTGTCGCCTTCGTCTGGCGCGAGGGCAGCGATCGGGCGCGCGTCGAGCTGGCGGGCGGGGAAGCGCTGGTGCCGCTCGCGGACCGGCAGGCGAGCGGCTGGCTGGCTGCGCGTCGCTATGTGGGCGGCGTACACGACGCGCTGGGCCTGGGACTGGTGCGCGTGGCGCAGGGACGCATCGCGCTGCTGCCGAGCGAGGTGCGCCTGGAGCTCAATGACAAGGTGGGCGTCGAAACGCTGGTCCTGATGCCGTATCTGGAGCCGGCCGGCGCCGTGCGGCTTGCGCTCGCCGCGGAGGACCTGTCGAGTCCGCTGGTCGCGCTCGCCACCGACAATCATGACGGCGTGCGTCCGGGCACGCTCTCGTTCCTGAAGCACGGTCGACTGTGGCCCGGCGGGGCTTACGCGACCGGCGAGCGCTCGGGCGTCGCTCTCGAGATAGTGCGCGCCGGTACGGCGCCCGGGGTACTGGAACTCCTCTTCCGGGAGCGACTCGGCGAAGGCGGCGAACTGGAGATCGGCACCGAGCAGCGCATCTTCGGCGTCGAGCGACTGGAGGCCGCCACGGGCGAGTGGAAGCCGCTGCGCTACGAGCGCGGACGGGCCCGCCTGCCCTTGTTGCCCATGGCCAGCGTGCAACTGCGGCTCAGGCTGCGTCCCTAAGCCTTCTTGAGCGTCTTCGCGATGTAGACTTCGACGGCGCGCAGCGTTTCCGGCGCGCTCCACACGCGCAGGTTCTCCTCGCGCACGCGTGCGCCGTGCTTGTCCAGCGCATCGAGCGCCGGGAGGCGCAGGATGCCCTTGGTCAGCGCGAAGGAGGCGGTCGGTACCGCGCCAAATTCCTGCGCCAGCTCGAGGCAGCGCGCTTCGAGGCGATCGGCTTCGACCACTTCGTGCACGAGGCCTGCCGCGAGGCACTCCTCGCCCTGCCACAGCTTGCCGTGGTAGATCGCGCTCGAAAGATGCGGCTCGACCAGCATCGCGCGCAGGATCTCGATTCCCAGCGCCGGAATCGGAACGCCGACCTTGAGTTCCGGCACGCCGATGCGCGCTCCACCGCGCGCCAGCACCAGCCGGTCGCAGCACAAGGCCAGCAGCGCACCGCCCGCGATCGCATGGCCGTTGATCGCGCCGATCAGCGGTTTTTCGAACGTGAAGGCCCGCGCCAGCAGCGCGTCGAGCGCCGGCAGGAAGACCTTGATGTAATCGGGGCCGCCCTGCACGAGCCGATGGAGGTCGACTCCGCCAGAGAAGATGCTGCCCTGACCGGCGAGGACCACCGCGCGCGCCGCACTGTTCTCGGCGGTCTCGAGCGCATCCGCCAGCGCCCGGCAGAACTCCACGTCGAGCACATTGGCCTTGCCGTGCGCCATGCGCAGCAGGCCGACATCACCGTTCAGCTTCCAATCGATCATGGGCGGGATTCTAGCGTTCGCGCTATGCTGCGCGCGCATCCCATGAGCCAGGCCGGACAGTCGCGAGCCGAATACCTCACCCGGATGAGGGCGGCCTGGAACGAGTCCGCGCACGCCTGGCGTCGACACTGGCCGATCTTCGAGGCCGGAGCGGGCGCGCTGTCTCAGCGCCTCGTGGAACTCGCGCGGCTGCAGCCTGGCATGCGCGTGCTGGATCTCTCCACGGGACTGGGCGAGCCGGCCCTGCGCGTGGCGCAACGCATCGGCCCGGATGGCCGGGTGGTGGCCGTCGATCTGGTCGAGAGCATGCTGCACCACGCAGAGCAGCGCGCCGCGGCGGCCGGGCTCTCCAATCTGCGCTGTTCGGCGATGGAGGTTGAGGCTCTGGCGCTCGCCGATCAGTCCTTCGATGCCGCGACGTTCCGCTGGGGGCCGATGCTGCTCCACGATCCGGTGCTGGGTCTTCGGGAAGTGCACCGCGTGCTCAAGCCCGGTGCATGGCTGGCGACGAGCGTGTGGGGCACGGGGCGCGACGTACCCTTCATCGCGCTGCCGGGTCAGGTGGCCGAGGAAGAGCTCGGTCTCGAGCGGCCTGCACCGGGGACTCCCGGTCCGCTGCGCATGGGGCGCGCCGGCGAGTTGACCGAGGCGCTCGCCGCGGCGGGTTTCGAGGCGATTCACGTCGAACGCTTCGAGGTGCGCATGGTCTTTCCCTCCGCGCAGGCCTTCGTGCAGTTTCACATGGAGCTCGCCAGCCAGCTGCGCGCGCACCTCGAACACCGGCCGCAGGCTCGCGAGCGCTTCGCACAGGCGCTGGAGGCGCGCGTGCAGCCCTTCTGCCGCGGCGGGCCGCTCGTCTTCGAGAATCTGGCCTATGCGGCGGCGGCTCGGCGCTGAATCCGCGCTCAGGCTCCGGCCTGCAACTCCTCGGGCAGCTTGAACTCGACGCCTTCGTCTTCACCGGGCATTTCCTGCACGGAATCGACGCCCAGCGTGCGCAGCCGCTCGATCACTTCCTGCACGAGCCCCTCCGGAGCGCTCGCGCCCGCCGTCACGCCGATGCGCTTCGCTCCGACCAGCCAGGCGGGCTGGATCTCCCGTGCATCGTCGATCAAGTGGCTCTGGACACCCTTGCGCGTGCCGAGCTCCGCCAGCCGATTCGAGTTGGAGGAGTTCTTGGAGCCGATCACCAGCAGCACGTCGATGCGCTCTTCGGCGAGCTGCTTGACGGCGTTCTGGCGGTTCTGGGTCGCGTAGCAAATGTCCTTCAGTTCCGGGCCCTTGATCGCGGGAAAGCGCCGCACCAGCGCGTCGATCACCTCGCGGGTATCGTCGATCGACAGCGTGGTCTGCGTCACGTAGGCCAGCGCCTCGGGGTTCTCGACCACCAGTGCCTCGACCTCCTCGACGGTCGAGAGCACGGTCACGGGTCCTTCGATGCGTCCGCGCGTGCCCTCGACCTCGGGATGCCCCGGATGGCCGATCAGGATCACATGGTTGCCCTTACGGCGGTACTGCTGCGCCTGCACGTGCACCTTCGTAACCAGCGGGCAGGTTGCGTCGATCACCCGCAGACCGCGCAGCTTGGCCGTGTTCACGACCTCGTCGCTGACGCCGTGCGCACTGAAGATCGTCACGGAGCCACTCGGCACCTTTTCCAGGCTGTCGACGAACTTGACGCCGCGGCGGGAGAGATCGGAGACGACGTGCGTGTTGTGCACGATCTCGTGCAGCACGAACACCGGCGCTCCGTGGATTTCCAGCGCGCGCTCGACGATCGTGATCGCCCGGTCCACGCCCGCGCAGAACCCGCGCGGATTGGCGAGGCGCACTTCCATCAGTGGGCGCCCTCCCGCACGAGGTTGCGGTTCCAGCTGGGGATCTCGACCACCACATCGCTCGAGCCGTCGGGCACGCACTGGCAGGCCAGCCTTGACTGGCGCGTGACGCCGCGGGCGTTGTCGATCTGGTCCTCCTCGTCCTCGCTTGCGCCAGGGCAGCTTTGCAGACCCTGCTTGACGATCACATGGCAGGTGGAGCAGGCACACACGCCGCCGCAGGCGTGGTCGATCTCGACCTCATGGCCCAGAGCGATCTCGAGGATCGAGCCCTTCTGTCCAGTGCGCGAATAGGGAACGCGCGCCGGATCGACTTCGATCGTCACCCCGGCGGGGAGGATGGTCAGCTTGTAGGACTTGGTCGGCGGCGGGGGCGCCGCATGCTTGGTGTAGGGATTCGAACCGCCCATGGGAGTGTGGCAATGGATCCTACGAATCGCGCTCGCGGCGAGGTTGGCGCGGGCGCACCGGGACAAAATCCTCAGCACGGGGCAGCGTCTTGGGTTGGGGACGAGCCTCGCGCCGCGGAGCCTCGCGAAGCGCCTCTTCGCGGCGGAGAGCTTCGTCATGCCGCGGAGCTTCGCGATGAGGTGCCGCTTCGCGGTGAGGTGCCGCTTCGCGGTGAGGTGCCGCTTCGCGGTGAGGTGCCGCTTCGCGGTGAGGTGCCGCTTCGCGGTGAGGTGCC
>Ga0208361_1000219_pt1 | contig 19501 bp, 20 predicted proteins | sample LakMenEpi05Aug10_FD_150670 | JGI IMG/M metagenome (GOLD analysis project Ga0208361, IMG submission 150670) | Freshwater microbial communities from Lake Mendota, WI - 05AUG2010 deep hole epilimnion (SPAdes) | ecosystem: Environmental > Aquatic > Freshwater > Lake > Epilimnion/Euphotic zone ... | reverse complement strand
CTGCATCCGAACCGCCCGGCAGACCCGACTCATACACCGTGCTATCAGCACCCTCTGCACTCGGTGTCTCAACCGTGGCTCCATCCTCGGTGCCCTGAATCGTGATCGTCAGCGTGGCAGTATCGCTTCCTCCCGCACCATCACTCACCGTATAGGTGTAGACCTCCGTCAGCGTCTCGCCCACCGCCAGCGCCTGTACTGCCGCACTGGCGTTGTTGATCACGTAGCTGTAGCTTCCGTCCGGATTCCAGGTCAGAGTTCCATACTGGTTCGCACCCGACGCATCTACAGCGCTCACGCTCAGAACATCACTCGTGTCTGGATCGCTATCAACGCCAAAACCATTGTTATCGATAAGCATATTCCCTGTGGCAGGGCTACTCGCGTCTTCGCTTATCGCGTTCAGGTTTGCCGTTGCCACCGGCGGATCATTCACCGGCGTCACCGTGATGCTCAGCGTTGAGCTATCCGTTCCACCAGCGCCATCGCTAACCGTGTAGTTGATCGGTGGCACACTGCCGTTGTAGTTCGCAACCGGCGTGAACATGTAATCACCGTTGCTGCCGATCGTGATCGTTCCCACCCCGGCAATCGTTGCCGTCTCACCAGGCAGATAAACCTTCTCATCACCGGGCACGCTGAACTGCGTCACCACTGGCGTGCCGCCATCCGGATCCACCACGTTCAACAGCACATTCCCCGTCGCCGGGTTGTCCTCGTTGATCGTCTGGCTTTCGTTGCCATCCACCGGCGGATCATTCACCGGCCTCACCGTGATGCTCAGCGTTGAGGTAGCGGTTCCGCCCGCCTGATCCGACAACGCATAGGTGATGGGTGGCACACTGCCGTTGTAGTTCGCATCCGGCGTGAACGTGTAATCGCCATTGGCAGCGATCGTGATCGTGCCGATGCCGTCGATTGTGGCCGTCTGACCCGGCTGGTAGACCGTTGGGTCGCCGGGAATCGTGAACTGCGTCACCACGGCCGGACCACCGTCCGGATCCTCCACATTCAGGAGGACATTGCCCGTTGCAACGCCGTCCTCATCGATGGTCTGGGTCTCATCGAGGTCCAGAGGGGGGATGTTGGTCGCCGTTGGCTCTGGCAGGGTCGCCTCCCCAGGCACCGCGGCTGGGATTGCCGGCAATCCACCCGTTGTGATGGGGTTTGTCTGAACAGTGCTCTGGGGAGCCGTGGGCTCGTTGCCGGGTGCAGCAGCCGGTTGGCCGTCCACAACCGCCCCGCCGCCGCCGCCGCCGGTGTCAGATGTGCCCGCACCACCCTCGATGCCGGCAGTGCCTTCGACGGGAGGAGGCGTGCTCTCACCGGCCTGTTCCGTGCGGGTGTTGTCCGTGGCAGCGCCGGTGCCCGTGCTGCCACCAGGGTTGTCGGAACTGCTTCCAGGATCGAAAGGCGCCGGGCTGCCCAGAGCGCCGGCCAGGGTGTCGCGGTCCTGAGCGGCCTGCGCCTCCATGCCCTGGAGATTGGCAAAGTTGGAATCAGTCATGGCTCCGGACGCGACTGGACACGGTGGATGGAAGGCGGCACAGGGCCACCGATCCGTTCTCTGCTTTGACCCTATGCATGGCTGAGGGCTTCACCAAGTGGGAAACCGGCGGATCAAGCGGCAAGGGATAACGCAGGCTTGAACAGCAGGCCCCGAAACCAGCAGATCAACTGCAGCGCAGGGATTCTGGGGAACCTGAGAAGCCGCTGAGAAATCAGCGCGATTCGCGCAGGGCCGAATCCAGGGTGCGGGTGAAGGGCTGGAAGATGTAGCGCAGCACGCTGCGCTGCGGGCCCTTGATATCCGCCACCAACGGCATGCCCACCTGAATCGGGTAGCGGCGGTTGGCGGTGTCCACGAACTGACGGTCCAGGGCGATGCGCGCCTTGTAGTAGTAGCGGCGGTCGTCTGGATCCTGAACAGACGTGCCGGCGATGCTCACCACCTTGCCGGGCACCGAGCCGTAGATGCTCGAATCAAAGGGTTGGAGCTTCACATCCACCGGCTGCCCGAGCTTCACGAAGCCGATATCGGCCGAGGGCACCCGCACCTCCACCAGCTTCTGCGCGGCACTGGGCACCACGGACATCACCACGGCGCCAGGGCCCACCACCGCTCCAGAAGCCTTGAAGCGCAGATCACTCACCACCCCGCTCACCGGCGCAACGATCTTGGTGCGGTCGAGCTGGTTGCGGACCTTCTTGATGTTCTCGGCCACAACCGCCTCTTCGTTCACCAACTGGGCGATCTGGGAGTTCTGCTCAAACAGCACACCGGATTGCACACCTTCGAGGTTGGCCTCCGCCTGAACCAGGGCTTTGGCCGCCTCGTTGCGAGCCCCAGTGAGCTCGGCGAGCTTGGCATCCGTGCTTGAGAGTTGCAGTTTTGAGGCCGCACCGGAATCCAGCAACGATCGCCACATCTGCCGCTGCTCGGTGATGTGGCGGATCTGGTTGTTCAGGCCCGTCACCTCGGCGCGCTTCTGCTGCACCGTGGCCGACGCTGCCGCAATCTGATCCTCACGGTTGTCGATCCGGCTGTTGAGCAGATTCAGCTGAGCCAGGCTCACCTTGTTGCCCTGCTTGATGCCGGGCGTGAGCGGCAGCACCCGATCGCCGCGGATCGCGGCCTGGAGCTGCTGCTGCTGCAGCAGCAGATTCTTGAGCTGCTGCTCGGTGGCTTCATACTCGCTGCCCACCAGATTGGGATTGAGCTCCAGCAGCACCTGCCCCTTCTTCACCTCCTCACCATCGGCCACATCCACCTTGGCGACGATGCCGCCCTCCAGGTGCTGAATCACACTCACATCCCCCTCGGGCACCACCTCGCCGGAGGCATTCACCACCTGGGTGATCGGCGTCAGCGCCGCCCAGGGGAAGAAGATCAGGGCAATGCCACCCAGCACATACAGGCTCAGCCGCAGATAGCGGTTATCCGGCTTCTCCTCCAGCTCGAGAGCCTGGCTGAGCCGGTTGCGACCCACCAGGCTGATGGCATCAGGGCTGTCGAGGCCGGGCAGGCGGGAGAGCAGACCGCCCGCCGGCGGCAGAGCAAGCGATGAAGCCTCGGTGTTGGGCGTTGCAGGTGTGTTGGCGGGTGTGGCGGACATGGCGGAAAGGGGCGAAGGGTTATCGGACAGCTCTTGGAATCAGGCGGGTTTCTGCTGCATGCGTTCCCTCAGTTCATCGGCCGTGCCCTGGAATGAAGTAACGCCCTTATCAAGAATGCAGAGGCGATCTGCCTTCTCCAGCAGCAACCGGTTGTCGGTGGCCAGGATCACGCTCCGGTCCTGACCACTGAAGGCGCAGCGCCGCATCGATGGCAGTGCCTCAAGCACCGCCTGGAACTGATCCGGCGCCAGGCCCTGGCTGATGTCGTCGATCAGCAGGATCGGTGTGTCCTTGATCAGGGCCTGCGCGAGGGCCATCAGGCGGCGCACACCATTGGGCAGCTGGTACACAATCTGATCACTGAGCTCCGTGCTGAGGCCATCAGGCAGGGCCTCAAGAAACTCCAGCAGCCCAAGGCTGGCGCAGATGCGGCGCACACCGGCCTCCGTGGCATCGGGATTCATCGCCGTGAGATTCGAGAGCACACTGCCGGGCAGCAGTTCGCTCTGGGGCATCAGATAGGCGATGTTGCGCTGAATCGCATCCACACTGAACTGGCGATAATCCTTGCCGTCGAACAGAAGCGTGCCGCTCACCAGTGGATAGAGCTGATCGATCACCCGCAGCACCGTGCTCTTGCCGCAGCCGGCATTGCCGGTGATCGCCAGCAGTTCCCCAGGCGACACCGACAGCGACACCCTGGTGATCGCCAGGGCACCCTCCGCTCCAAGCCGACAGGCGGCGGAATCGAGAAGAATCGCCCCCCGCATCCGCGGAGCAGCCACCAGCGAGGCCACCGGCCGGCTGGCGCTGCGCAGCTTGAAGAACTGATCCAGCTGGCCATACTGCTTGCGCATCGAATCGAAGCGCAACAGGGCATTCATCAGCGCCTGGAATGGGGTGAACACCCGCCAGACGAAGAACATGGCAGCGATCAGATTGCCCATCGCAGCCGGGCCCTGATCCGTGCTGTAGGCCAACCAGGTGCCGATCGAGAGGGTCAGCACCCCGCCCAGCTGGGCTGTGGTGCTGGTGAGCACCTGCAGGCGTCCAACCTGACGGTTGATGGTGAGCCCGCTGCTGGTGCTCTGGGCTGAAAGCCCCCGCAGCCGCTGCAGCCAGACCCACTCCACATTGGCCAGCTTCACCTCCAGGAAGCGATTCACCAGTTCCTGCTGGGCCTGGCCGATGCCGATGCCGGTCACCAGGTTCAGCTCCGAGGCACCGCTGTAGTAGCGCGACAGCAACCAGACCACCACGCCGCTGACCAACATCAGCAGCAGGGGCACCAGCACCAGCGGACCGGAGATCAGCCAGATGGCCACCAGATAGATCACCACAAAGGGGAAATCCAGCAGGGCGATGGCGAGCGGCCCCTGCAGATAGGCCAGCAGGCCATCGAGATTGCGCAGGCGGTTGGTGAGGCCGTGCTGCCCGAGGGTCTCGATCTGGCGGTAGTCGAGGCCGAACAGCTTCTCCACCAGATTCACACCGATCAGCGCATCCAGGCGCCCCCCCAGCTGGGAGAGCAGGCTGCTGCGCCACTGGCGCAGGATCCAATCGAGCACGAACAGCAGCACGACCCCCAGGAAGATCCAGAAGGTGGAGATCAGGCTGGCACTCGGAATCGAGATGTTGTAAATCGCCCGGATGTAGAAGGGCAGGGTGAGCGCCAGCAACGCCAGGGCGAGGCTGATGCCATAGAGAACCGAAATGCGGTTGGTGAAGCGGTAGAGGATCTGCTGCAGCAGCGTCACCCGCTCGGTGCTGCCGCGGTCCTGCAGGAACACCAGCTGGCCACCGCTCGGCACGCTGTGGATCTCCGTGCGGCCGTTGACGTTGCCGGCCACCAGCTCGCCCTTGCTGGTGCGGGAGAGCACATAGGGAACGTTGCCCGGCGCCACGTAGAGAGCCGGCAGCAGCACCGGGCTGAGCTGGCTCCAGCTCTCCAGGGTGTCGAGCCGGCTTCCGTAGCCCAGCCGCAGCAGCAGGTTGCGCGCCTGCACCAGATCCATCTGGCGCGGGTCGTCGCCGATCAGTTCGAACAGTTCATCGGGCCGGCCCGTCCACATCATCTGCTGCAGCAGCAGCCGCACGCAGAAGGCCATCGGCGCCTCGGCGCTGAGGGTGAGATCGCGCAGCAGCATCGAGCGGCTGGAGAAGCCGTTGGAGCTGGCGCTGAATCCATTGCTGCTCATGCCAGCACCTCAGACATGGAGTCGGACAGATCGATCTGCTGATCACTGATCGTGTTCAGCACCCGGCCGGTGCCACTGATCAGCACGGTGATCTTGCCGCGGGTCCGTTTCAGGATCCGCTCGAGCCCGTCGATGAATTCCTTGCCGTAGGAGCAGTCGCTCAGATCCAGCAGCAGTGCATTTGGCGAGCGCGACAGGGCGGTGACCACCTGGAACAACTGCTGGGCGTCCCGCGAGAGTCCGGTGGGCACCGAGGTGCCCATGGCCGTGGCGTAGCCCTGCGGCAGTCCGCGCACCGTGGTGTCGAGCCCTGTGAGATACGACCAGAACAGCGCCTTGCGCTGATAGCGGCGCGGCTGGAAGCTGGTGATGTTCTCGAGCAGTGTGCCCTCGAAGAACTCCCGTGAAGGGTCGACATAGGCCACGGCCTCACGCAGGTCGTCGCGCTGATAGCGCTCGATCGGCAGTCCGTTGAGCTGCAGCCCCGGTTGCGACGTGATCTGAATCAGGCCCATGAACAGGTGCCGCACTTCGGCACCGAACTGTCGGTCGCGCAGCAGCACCACAGACCCGCTGGGAATGGCTGCCAGGTTTCGCCCCTCCAGCGTCAGCGTGACCATGCCGCCAGCACCGCCAACCAGCTCCGTACCTCCCTCCGATTCCACCGGTATCGCCATCAGGGCATCGAATTCATCGCGGGCATGGGCCAGGCGGCGGTAGCTGCTCCAGAGCGCCATCGCCTGCTGCCAGGGGTTGAGGATCTTCCCGGCCAGCAGCAGGGCCGCCGCCAGTGCACCCACCAGCAACCCGCCCTGGATCACGCGCAGAGCACCCCAGGTGACGATCGCCGCGAAGGTGAGCTGGCTCATCAGGGCGCCGAAGGCCTGCACCTGGCCATCGAAGTTGTTGTTCACCATCCGCTGCCAGGCCAGCTCCTCCTGGAGTTGCTCGTTGCCCACCAGGAACTGGCGGCCAAGGCCGTTGGACTTGATCAGATCGATCGAATCCATCAACTTCCCCTGGTAAGCGATGCGGTCCAGCTCCAGCCGGTCACGGCGCTTGGAGAGGTCCTCGAAGGCGCGGGCGAAGGCCAGGGCGCGCAGCAGATAGACCACGATCGCCACAACCGCCACGATGCCGACGCTGCCGGCGATCAGGAAGAGCACCAGCACGAACAGCAGCGAGAAGATCAGATCGATCGCCACCGTGAGCGACTGCAGGGCGCTCTCATCGCGCAGCAGGTTGATGCTGTTGAGCCGGTCGAGATGCGCGGCCGGCGAGACGCGCAGGTAATCCACCAAGCGCATCTGCAGGAAATGGGCCAGCGACTGCATACGCCGCTGATGTTCCAGCCTGGCCCCATCGCCGCCGGTGAGGCCCAGGCGAATGGCTTTCAGCCAGCCCCCGAGCACCATCAGCAGCACCACGGCGATGGTGAGCACCACCAGGCTGGCCATCGAACCGCTGGGCAACACCGATGTATAGATGATGTTGATATACAGCGGCGAGGACAGTTCCAGGAGGTTGATCAGCACCGAGGCGATCAGGATCGGGCCCAGCTGGTAGTCGCTCCAGTCGACCTGCCGGAGCGACTGGAAGAAGCGGTGATGGATCAGCTCATCGACCAGCTCGACGCTGGTGCGCATGGCATCTTGAAAGGGCCGCAGAAGCGTGTGCAGGAGAGAGGGTGACTCCCTTCCGCCCGGGGCTTGGGGCTCCGCCAGGGATCGGGTCAACTGCTGAACATCCGCAACACTTGACATCAAAGTAGTTGCGTCCAGAAGCGACGACTGGCCGTCTAACGATTTCCAACCAACTCGGCGCTCCGCTGGCCCCGCTGCTGGCTAGTGTCCGATCAAGCGATGTGGCGCCCCTCGGGATGTATAGGTTCCGGCTGAACTCGAATCAGGTGCAGCTGGAGCTGGTGGCCAACGGTCTGGCCGAGCGGCTGCCCTTCCAGGTGATCGGTCCCACCACCGAGGTCGCCTTTCTTGAGGAGCTGATCGAGGAGGAGTTCGGCAGCTTGTCGGCCAACCCGCGCCAGCTGTTTCGCTTCCTCGGTGAGGATCCCTGGGTCACGCAGTTCTTCCAGCAGCCACAGTTGCTGCAGGGGGATCTCGAGGCCAGCACCGCCCCCTCCGGCGACGCCAGCTTCAGCAGACAGACCCTCGGCAACAAGCTGGTGCAGGCCGGGGTTCTGGAGATCGAGGAGCTGGAGCAGCTGCTGGAGGACTACCGCCCCTTCGCAGAGACCCAGCGCTTCGGCGAGTTTCTGCGCCTGAACCTGCAGGTGCCACCCCAGATTCTCGATCTGCTGCTCAATCCCGCCCTGCTCACCGAGCAGGGGTTCAATGAGAAGCGGCTGGGCGAGCGCCTGCTGGAGCTGGGCACCATCAGCCAGGCCCAGCTCGATGAAGCCTTGGCCGAGCAGAGCCGCAGCAAGGGCCGCATCGGCGAAATCCTGGCCGCCAAGGGCTACATCTCAGAAACGATGGCCCGCTTCTTCTCCCTGGCCCGGGTGAACGAGCGCGGCGAGATCGACTACACCGCCGGCTGAGCCCTCAAGCCAGACCCCGCACGATCGCGTCCGTCATCCGGGCCGTCTGCACGATCGGCGCCACATCATGCACCCGCAGCACGTCGGCCCCGGCGCTGATCGCCTGGGCACAGACCGCGGCCGTGCCCCACAGGCGCCCGTTGGCGCGGGGTTGATCCAGCACGGCGCCGATGAAGCGCTTGCGCGATGGGCCCAACAGCAGCGGAAAGCCCTCGGCCCGCAGGCTGGGCAGCCCCCGCAACAGCGCCAGGTTCTGGTCGGTTGTCTTGGCGAAGCCCAGGCCTGGATCCCAGATCAGCTGCTCGGGCTGCACCCCCGCCGCGATGGCCTGATCACTCGCCGCGCGCAGGCCATCGCGCACCTCGGCCACCACATCGCCGTAGCTGGCCAGCCCATCCATGGCGGCGCTGTCGCCGCGGCTGTGCATCAGCACATAGGGGCAGCCCGCTGCTGCCACCAGCTCGAGCATGGCCGGATCCCGCAGGCTGCTGGCCCCGCGCACATCGTTCACCCAGTCGGCACCGGCCGCCAGGGCCGCCTCGGCCACGGGGGCGAGAAAGGTATCCACCGACAGCAGAACCTCCGGGCAGGCGGCGCGAATCGCGCGGAGTGCCGGCAGCAGACGAGCCAATTCCGCCGCAGCGCCCACTTCGGCAGCACCGGGGCGGGTGCTCTGGCCCCCCAGATCCAGCACATCCGCCCCGGCGGCCACCATGCGCCTGGCCTGGGCTAAGGCCTGCTCCGGCCGCTCGAAGCGACCGCCATCACTGAAGGAATCGGGGGTGAGGTTGATCACCCCCATCACCAGGGTGCGCTGCCCCCAGGGCAGGCCCATCACCATCAGGCCGCCACCGGCACCTGGTAGTTGGCGATGCGGGCGAAGCCCTCCGGATCGAGCGAGGCGCCGCCCACCAGCACGCCATCGATATCGCTCTGGGCCATCAGTTGATCGATGGTGGCGGGATTCACCGAACCGCCGTACTGCACCACCACCTCGGGATAGCCCACCCACTGGCGGATCAGGCCGCAGATGCGGTTGGCCTCGGCGGCCTCGCAGGTCTTGCCGGTGCCGATGGCCCAGATGGGTTCGTAGGCCACGATCAGCCGGGCCGGGTCCAGACCGTCCACCCCCTGCTCCACCTGGCGGCGGATCACCCGCTCCGCCTCACCGGCCTCACGCTGCGAATCGCTCTCCCCCACACAGAGGATCGGAATGATGCCGTGCTTCTGTGCGCTGCGGGCTCGCAGGTTGATCTGCTCGTCGGTCTCGCTGTAGTACTTGCGCGGCTCGCTGTGGCCCACGATCGCGTGCGTCACGCCATGCTCCAGCAGCATCGGCGCCGAGATCATGCCGGTGAAGGCGCCCTTCTCCTGCCAGTGGATGTTCTGGGCGCTGATGTGCACGCCACTGCCGGCCAGGGCGGCACTGAGGGTGGGGATCGCCGTGAACGGCGGTGCCAGCACCACCTCGCGGTCGGCGGGCAGATCAGCCACCAGGGGCCTGAAGGCTGCGGCGAAGGCCTGCGCTTCGGCGCAGGTCATGTGCATCTTCCAGTTACCGGCGATGACGGCCTTGCCCACAGCGTCCAGAGGGTGATCACAGCAGACCAACCTAGTGGCCTGCCGGATCAGGCCCCCTGGCGGCGGTTCAGGGGGTCTGCGCTGGTGGCACCACGCTCAGCCGCCCGGCCAGTTCGATGCGATCGCCGGGGCGCAGTTTGCGGCCGCGCTGGGTTTCCTGGAAGCCGTTCACCCGCACCTCGCCGCCCTGGATGCGCAGCTTGGCTTCACCGCCGGTGGACACCAGCCCCTCCCACTTGAGGAACTGATCAAGGCGGATCGGCCCGGGGACCCCCGGGGAGGCTGCATTGGCGCGGCTGGGTTCGACCAAAACAGCACTGATAGCTTGCCCCGATGCTCGCACCCCCCTCGGCCGGCTTCCGGCGCCTGCTGCCGCTGCTGAAGCCCCACCGCAACGTCCTGCTGGCCGGCGGGGTGTGCATGCTCATCTTCGTGGCCTGCTGGCCGCTGCTGGCCTGGCTGGCCGGCCAGCTGATCCCTGCGATCGGAGCCGGCGAGTTCAGCCAGGTTCTGCGCGTGATCAGCCTCGCCCTCGGCGTGTTCATGCTGCAGAAAATCGCCCAGTTCGGCCAGGACACCCTGCTGGCCGGGCCCGCCCTGCAGGTGAGCCAGGAGCTGCGTCGCCAGCTGTTCGCCCGCCTGCAGCGGCTGGAATTCGGCGCCCTCGAGAAGCTCTCCGCCGGCGACCTCACCTATCGCCTCACCGAGGACGCCGACCGCGTCGGCGAGGTGATCTACAAGACGATCCAGGACACCACGCCCTCAGCCCTGCAGCTCGTGGTGGTGTTCGGCTACATGGTGTGGCTCGACTGGAAGCTCTCGCTCGGCACCCTGCTGCTGGCGCCGCTGGTGGCGGTGCTGGTGAGCCTGTTCGGGGCCAAGGTGATGGGTGCGGCCGAGCGCAGCCAGAAGCAGGTGAGTGAACTGGCCTCGCTGCTGGGGGAAGCCATCGGTGGCCTGCCGCTGGTGCGGGCCTTCGCCGCCGAACCCTGGCTGCAGGCGCGCTTCGAAACCGAAATCGACCTGCACCGCCGCGCCCGCTACCGCACCCAGCGGCTGCTGGCCCTGCAGTACCCCGTGGTGGGTTTCCTGGAGGCGGCCGGCATCCTGGCCGTGCTGCTGATGGGCGCCGCCCGCATCCAGAGCGGCGACCTCAACGGCCAGGGCTTCAGCAGCTATGTGGCCGCCCTGCTGATGCTGATCGACCCGATCAGCCACCTCACCACCAACTTCAACGAGTTCCAGCAGGGCCAGGCCTCGCTGCGGCGCCTGCGCGAGATCGAACGTGAGGCGGTTGAACCGCCCGATCGGGCCGATGCCCAGCCCCTCGGCCGCGTGCAGGGTGAACTGGTGCTCGAGCAGGTGCGCTTCGGCTACGACGCGGCCCAACCGGTGCTCCACGATCTGAGCCTGCGCGTGGCGCCGGGGCAGGTGGTGGCCCTGGTGGGCCCCTCCGGCGCCGGCAAGAGCACTCTCTTTTCCCTGCTGCTCCGGTTCAACACCGCCCAGAGCGGCCGGGTGCTGCTGGATGGCCGCGATCTGGCGGATCTGCGGGCCGCCGAGCTGCGCCGGGCCGTGGCCCTGGTGCCCCAGCAGAGCCAGGTGTTCTCCGGCACGGTGGCCGAGGCGATCGCCTTCGGGCGCCCCGCCAGCCCCGAACAGATCCGGGCTGCTGCGCAGCTGGCCAACGCCGATGGCTTCATCGAAGCCATGCCCGGCGGCTACCAGGCCCGGGTGGAGGAGCGCGGCAGCAACTTCTCCGGCGGCCAGCTGCAGCGCCTGGCCATCGCCCGCGCCGTGCTCGGCGATCCGGCGGTGCTGCTGCTGGATGAGGCCACCAGCGCCCTTGATGCCGAAGCGGAGGAGGCGGTGCAGCGGGGCCTGGATCAGGCCATGGCGGGCCGCACCGTGCTGGTGATCGCCCACCGCCTCTCCACCGTGCAGGAAGCGGATTCGATCGTGGTGCTGGAGAACGGCCGCATCGTCGATCAGGGCAACCACGACCTGCTGATCAGCCGGCCCGGGCGCTACCGCGACCTGTGCGAGCGCCAGCTGATCCGAGGTGCCTAGCCTGAACGAAGGCCGCGATCAGGCAATGGCGATCCAGCCCGAGCCCCAGCCCGCCCCACCCACCAGCGCAGCCTCACCGGCAGTACCGACCCAGTGGGAATACCGGGTGGTGCACATCAACGTGGAACCGGGCAAACCACCCGAGCCGCCCGACCCGCAGGTCGCCAGCGAGCACCTGCGGGGAACCCTGAGCCCTGACTTCCTGGCCCGGGAGTTCCCGGAGGTGTACGGCGAAGAGAGCGAAACAGCCCGCCGAAGCCGCCATCCGGCCGAACAACTGCAGACCTTCCTCAACCTGCTCGGCCGGCAGGGCTGGGAGATGACCGACTCCTCGCAGGTGGGGCCGCTGCTGATGTTCTTCTTCAAGCGACCACTGCGGCCGGTGCCGAAGCTGATCGCCGCCAGCCAGCCGAAGGGGCATAGCCAAGCAGCAGCCGAAGCCGATGCAGAAGCCGGCAGGAGCGATGCTCCTCCGGGCCAGCCCACCTAATCTGCGCGCTGATTCATATCCACCACCGTGACCGACTCAGCGCAACAGCAGCCCCCGGTTCTCACCTTCGAGGGCAAGCGCTACGACCTCAACAGCCTCCCCGAGGAGCTCAAGGAGCTTGTGCGCGGTCTGCAGGTGGCGGACGCGCAGTTGCGCATGCACGAGGACACGCTCAAGGTGCTGGCGGTGGGTCGTCAGTCGATGGCGATGCAGCTCAACGAGAAGCTTCAGGCCGTCACCCCGCTGGCCGACTGAGGCGCCGGCCCCTGGCGGGGCTCAGCCCACCGGCAGGCCCCGCTCGTTGAAGATCCCCTCGAACAGCACCGAGCTCAGGTATCGCTCACCGGAATCCGGCAGCACCACCACGATCGTCTTGCCCGCATAGGCCTCCTCGCGGGCCAACCGCAGGGCCGCCACCGCGGCGGCACCGCAGCTGATCCCCGCCAGGATCCCCTCCTCCTTGATGAGTCGGCGCGACATCGTGACCGCCTCCTCATCGCTCACCTGCTCCACGCGATCCAGCAGGCCCAGATCCAGGTTCCCCGGCACGAACCCAGCGCCGATCCCCTGGATCTTGTGCGGCCCAGGCTGCAGCGCCTGCCCGCCCCTGGTCTGGCTGATCACCGGACTGTTCTTCGGTTCCACCGCCACGCTCACCAGCGGCTTGCCCAGCGTTCCCTTGATGTAGCGGCTCACGCCGGTGATCGTGCCGCCGGTGCCCACACCCGCCACCACCACATCCACCTGGCCGTCCGTGTCGTTCCAGATCTCAGGGCCCGTCGTGTCGTGGTGGATCTGCGGGTTCGCCGGATTCACGAACTGCTGCAGCAGCACGTAGCGCTCCGGATCCGCCGCCGCAATCTCCTTGGCACGGTTCACCGCGCCGCTCATGCCAAGCCGACCTTCCGTCAGCTCCAGATGCGCCCCATAGGCCGTCAGCAGCTTGCGCCGTTCCAGGCTCATCGTTTCCGGCATCGTCAACGTCAGCCGGATCCCCTTGCTCGCCGCCACGAAGGCCAGCGCAATCCCCGTGTTGCCGCTGGTGGGTTCGATCAGCTCCTTGCCGCCAGCCAGCAGCCCATCACGCTCCGCCGCCGCGATCATCGCCGCACCGATCCGGCACTTCACCGAATACGCCGGGTTCCTTCCCTCGATCTTCGCCAGCACACGCGCTCCGCAGCCCTCCGTCACACGGTTCAGCTGCACCAGCGGCGTGCCTCCGATCGTGAGGCTGTTGTCACTGAAGATCGCGGCCATGGGCTGGGCGGGAGGGGCAGGAACAGTGCCCGCACCCTAAGGAGGCCGGCGGCGACTGGCCAAAACCAGCGCGACATGCCGTCATGACCGGCCCCGGTCAGCCGCCACGAACGCACCTAAGGTCAGGCGAACTGGAACACCAATCCCTCCGTCGTGACGCCCACCACCCTGCGCCGCATCACCGCCGTTCTGCTGTTCCTGGCAGCCGCGGCCTCGATTGCCCTGCCGTTCCTCTCGGCCACGGCCCTCACCCTGAGCATCGGCGTGATCGCAGCCGTGGCCGGCGTGGGCCAGCTGCTGCGCATCGGCCAGGTGGAGGGCGGCAAGGGCAAGCTCTTCCGGGCCCTCTCCGGCATCTTTTATCTGGTGGCCGGCCTGTGGGTGGTGGCCTACCCGGTGGAGAGCGAAGTGAGCCTCACGCTGTTCGTGGGCTTGCTGCTGATCTTTGAAGGCGTGATGGAGCTGGCCGCCGCAGCCGCCAGCCAGGCCGAAGCCCGCGGGCTGGTGCTGGTCGACGGTGTGGTGACCGCCCTGCTCGGCGGGCTGCTGGTGGCGGAGTGGCCGAGCGACAGCCTCTGGGCCGTGGGAACCCTGTTCGGGATCTCGCTGTTCTTCACCGCCTTCCGCCTGATCACCAGCTCGGACTCGCCCCAGGCCTGATCAACGCAGCTTCACCACATCCACGGCCTGGCCGAAGGTGGCTGAGATCTCGCGGGCGGCTGTCACGGCCCGGTCGTGCGTGCGGAAGATCCAGGCCCGCTGAGGATCCTCCACAGGCTCGATTCGCTCATTGGTGGCGATGCCCAGATACAACCCCCCCGCCAGAGCCCGCAGGGCATAGCGCTCGGGATGGTCCGCGCAGCCACCGCTGCAGGGATCGGTCCAGGGAATCAGCAGATCGAACGACATGGGATGGCACCAGCAACGCCTCACTCCCACGCCATAGCCAGAGCGAGGCTGCAAGCGGAACAAGTTGGCCCGGCTGGATAGGCAACTTCATGAACCGGTTGATCGTGGTGGGCGCCGGACCGGCGGGACTGAGCCTCGCCCTGCAGCTCGCCAGGGCCGGCCGCAGCGTCACCCTGCTGGAGGCGCGCCGGGATTTCGCCCGCGGCCTGCGCGGCGATGCGTTGCTGCCCTGCGGGCTTGAGGCCCTGGCCCGCATGGGCCTGTGGCCGCTGTTGCAAGAGCTGCCGCAGCGGACCCTGGCCGGCTGGAGCGTCTGGCTGGAGGGCCGCTTGCTGTTCCAGGTGGCCGAACCGATGGGTTGCCTGCAGCCGTGCCGGCTGGTGCCGCAGCAGGCACTGCTGGAGGCCTTGCTGCAGGAGGCCTTGGCATTGCAGAGCTTCGACTGGCAATCGGGCGTCACGGTGAGCGGTCTGCTGCGGCGCCCCCACCCGGCCGGGAGCAGCGCCGAGGGGAGGATCTGCGGCGTGCGGCTGGCCGATGGCCGCTGCCTGGAGGCCGACCTGGTGATCGCCTGCGATGGCCGCGACTCGCAGCTGCGCCAGGCGGCCCCGCTGCCGCTGCAGCGGCGGGGTGCCCCGCTGGATCTGCTCTGGTTCCAGCTGCCGGCAGAAGCAGTCGCGGAGCCGCAACCAGACCCGATCGCCGGGTTCCACACCCTGGTGGGCGGCGGTGCCATCGCCAGCGCCTGCCGTGGTGCCACGGGGGAGCTGCAGCTGGGCTGGTTGCTGCGGCCGGGCGAACCTCTGCCGCGGCGATCCGCCAGGGAGTGGGCTGAGGCGATCGCGAGCCTGGCGCCGCCGCCGCTGGCCGCCCTGCTGCGGCGCCAGGCGGATCAACTGAGCGGCCCGCAGCGGTTCCGCGTGCAGGTGGGGCAGGCCCGCCGCTGGCACGTGCCGGGGCTGCTGCTGCTGGGGGATGCCGCCCACCCGATGAGCCCGATCCGCGCCCAGGGGATCAACATGGCCCTGCGCGACAGCCTGGTGGCCGCCCGCGAGCTGCTGGCCAGCGAGGGCAATCCCATCGCGCTGGATCAGGCCTGCCAGCGGATCGAGCGGCTGCGGCGGCCTGAGATCAACCGCCTGCAGCAACTGCAGCTGGCGGAGGCGCGCCAAGGGCACTGGATCGGCCACAACACCCTGCTGCGCCACAGCCTGACCCTGGGGGCGCCACTGCTGGGTCCCGTCGCCCGCGCCGTGTGGATGAAGCGGCAGCGTCCGCTGCGGGAAGGGGTGGCCTGGCTCTGATCCGCCCACCAGCCAGACGCTGCTGCGTCAGATCGCCAGCAGCCCCTTCTCCGCGGTGCGGATGCGCAGGGCCGTATCGAGGGTTCGCGTGAACACCTTGCCATCGCCGATGCGGCCGGTGCGGTTCACCTGCTCGATCAGCCGCAGCACCGCATCCTCCTGGTGCGCATCGAGCACGATCTCCACCCGCACCTTGCGCAGAAAATCCAGACGAAGCCCCGGACCGCTGTGCAACTGCACCTGTGTGCCCTGGCGGCCAAGGCCACGCACATCGGAGGCGGACATCCCCGGCACCCCCGCCGCCACCAACGCCTGCTGCAGCGGCAGCAGGGCCTCGGGGCGGATGATCGCTTCGATCTTCTTCATCGGCAGAGGATCCGGCTCAGCCGGGATGGCGCACGGTGCGCCAGTTGCCGGATGCAGTGCTCACTTCGATTCCGATCGCCATCGGCTCAAGCTGCTCCGCAGGCTCAGGCCGGCCGAGGTGTTGCCCCCACCAGCTGCGGGCATCGCTCCAGGCGGCCTCGAGGGAGTCGTAGAGATCGTCGAGCACCGGATGCGGTGCACCACGGTGATCGATCAGGCGGTATTGAGGCATGGAGCCGGTTCGGCTGATCAAGAAATCCTGCAGGTCTCCGGCAGCAGGATCTGTCACAGCGGCTGCTGTTTGCCCAGCAGAGGGTTCAGCACCGGCGCGGCAGGCTCCGGTGGATCAGCAGAAGCAGCGGCAGGGGGCATCGAACCGCTGGGGGTGCAGCCTCAGCAGGGGGCTGCAGAGAACCCGGTCAGGCCGGCGTGACGCAGGGTTCGCCAGTCGCCACTGGGGGTGCTCACCTCAACGCCGAAGTGCAGACACAGCGCCACCTGTCGCTCACTGAGCCCCGCATCGGGCTCCACCAGACGCTGCAGCTCGATCCACTCCAGTGCGGCTTCAAGGGCCGAATCAAGGGATTCGAAGCACTCATCGAGCACCGCATGGGGGAAGCCCTTGCCATCGGTGAGCCGATACACCCGCGCCCGCGTGGAGCTCGGGGGGAAGGCGTGATGCTGCACGGGGGACATCGCCATGCCTTCAGGCTGGTCCGTCCACAGCGGGCTGAGGGTCGCCTTCACAACATCTGCAGGTCGCCTGGATGCCGATGCCGCTCAGGCCAGCTCGAACAGCAGCAGATCGGCGCCTGACGCGTCGGCCAGCAGCGGCGATGTCAGCTCACCCGCCGTGAACCCAAGCCCATCGCCGCGCTGCAGCGGCAGCGGCGCCGTTATTGCACCATCGATCAGCTGCAACCAGGCGGCACGACCCTCAGCCAGCGGCAGGGCGAGGGAATCCCCGGCCCGGGGCCGGGCGCGCCAGAGGCGCACGGAGCGCTGGATCGCCATGGCGCCAGCGGCGCGCGCTGGATCCAACAGGGGTGTCCAGCCGGGCCCGATGGCAAAGGGCTTCTGCTCGTAGGCCGGCGGCGTGCCGAGCTGCCCCGGCTCGATCCAGATCTGCAGCAAGCGGCACGCCTGATCGCCGCTGTTCATCTCGCTGTGCACCACGCCGGTTCCGGCACTCATGCGCTGCACCTCGCCGGCTCGCAGCAGCTCGGTATGGCCGAGGGAATCACGGTGCTGCAGCGCACCCTCCACCATCACCGTGATGATCTCCATGTCGCGGTGGGGATGCATGCCAAAGCCCCCGCCGGCGGCGATGGTGTCGTCATTGATCACCCGCAATGGGCCGAAGCCCATCCAGGCCGGGTCGTGGTGGCCGGCGAAGGAGAAGCTGTGCCAACTGTCGAGCCAGTCGAGGCGGCTGTGAAAGCGTTCGGCAGCGGGGCGCAACAGCATCAGTCGGTGGCCTGGAGCTGATCAAGCCTGGCAAGCACATCGGCGATGCTGGCGTCCTTGGCCGGATTGGCGTTGTTGCTCAGCACCTGACGCCCCACCACATGGGCACCGAGATGGGCCAGCTGCAGGCGCAGGGCCATCAAGGCCGTGGCTCCACCCCCGCCTGAGTGGGTGGCGATGGCGATCGGCCGGCAGTTGAACAAGGCGCGGAAATCATCCCCCTGAACCGACAGCCAGGCGATGGCACTGGTGAGCACCGGTGGGATCGAGCCGTTGTATTCCGGAGCGCAGATCACCCAGCGCGGCGAGCCGCGCAGCCGGGCTTCAAGATCCGCCAGAGCGGCAGGGGTGCCGCGATCCCTGGCGGGCGGGGTGAACAACGGCAGATCGAGCGCCGTGAGATCCAGCACATCCGTGCCGCGGCCCAGCGCCTGCGCAGCAGCGGCAAACCGGTGGGCCAACTTGAGGTTCTCGCCGTTGCTCGCCGCGATCACCAGCAGATCAGCCATCCAACCGCCTCCCTGCGGATCAGTGTCACAGCCTCAGGGCGTCAGGCCGGGCATGAAGCGCCGCTCATGGTCGGCACCCCGCAGCATGCGGTTCCAGTAGAGCCAGGGCAAGACCTTCGTCTTGACGATCCACATGCTCCAGCGCTCCTGGGTGGGATCCAGGGGGAAGGAGGGAACGGGCTGCTGCTCGTAGTTGAACTCGGCCATGATCGTTTTGCCATAGCCGGTGATCAGCGGACAGCAGCTGTAGCCGTCGTAGGAGCCGTTGCCCTTGCCGCCGTCGAGCTGGGCCAGCAGGTTGCCCACCAGCACCGGTGCCTGGCCGCGCACGGCGGCGGCGGTCTTGGAGTTGGGCATGCCGCTCACGTCGCCGATGGCGAACACGTTGGCGAAGCGCACATGCTGCAGGGAGTGCTTATCCACCTCCACAAAACCGCTGCTGGCAGCCAGGGGGCTCTGGGCCACCACATCGGGCGCCGCCATCGGCGGGGTCACGTGCAGCAGCTCATAGGAGATCACCTCCTCGCGCGGCTCCTCCCCCTCGCCGTGGTTCGGGCTGGCGGGCTGCACGCGGAACACGGCCTCCTTGGTGGCGGGCCGCACCTCCGTGAGCACATGGCTGTAGCGGGCGTCGATGCCCTTGCGCTTCACCACCTCCCGCAGCGGTGCGGCATAGGTGGGCACGCCGAAGATGCCGGGGGTGGCGGTGGCATAGATCACCGAGCTTCTGGCGGCCAGGGCCGGGTCGCGCTTGATCACGTCGTCCGCCAGGTAGGCGATCTTCTGCGGAGCCCCCGGGCACTTGATCGGCATGGGGGGGCAGGTGAACACGGCGTTGCCGCCCTGGAAGCCCTGGATGCACTCCCAGGTGTAGGCGGCGTGCTCGCGCGAGTAGTTGCTGCACACACCGCCGCTGCCGAGGGCTTCGGGCAATCCCTTGATCGCCTCCCAGCAGAGCGTCATGCCGGTGGCCACCACCAGGGCGTCGTAACTGAGGGTCTGGCCACCGCTGGTGGTGATGCGGTTGGCCGCGGGGTCGAAGCTGGCAACCCCTTCCCGGATCCAGGTGACGCCGGGGGGAATCAGATCCGCCTCGTTGCGGCGCGTCTGCTCCAGGCTGAACACACCGGCACCCACCAGGGTCCAGCCCGGTTGGTAGTAGTGATCGCTGGCCGGCTCAAGGATGGCCACCTCAAGGGTGGGCCGCAGGCGCGTCAGGCGCGCCGCCACGGTGAGGCCGGCGGCACCGCCGCCCACGATCAGGACCTGGTGATGGGCCATGGCCAGCGGAACCGCGACGACGCTCAACTCCTGATCTAGCCAGAGGCGGAGCATTCGGCCAGGGACCAACCGGTCACCAGCGACCGCCACCACCCACCGCCGGCAGCCAGCAACCAGCAGCCACCGATCACCAGCACCTAACTCATACTCATTCCGACTTAGGGGCTACACTTGCGGCAGTTCGGCGGGGCGCACCCCGATCAAGCGCATGGATCTCTCCAATCCCGGCACCCACGCCAATCTCGAAGCCGCCTTCGGCGGCGAGAGCATGGCCAACCGCAAATACCTGTTCTTCGCTGATGTGGCCAAGCAGCTTGGCAACGGCGAACTGGCCCGACTCTTCCGCGACACCGCCAACCAGGAAACCGAGCACGCCTTCGCCCACTTCCGGCTGC
>Ga0208361_1000218_pt1 | contig 19517 bp, 20 predicted proteins | sample LakMenEpi05Aug10_FD_150670 | JGI IMG/M metagenome (GOLD analysis project Ga0208361, IMG submission 150670) | Freshwater microbial communities from Lake Mendota, WI - 05AUG2010 deep hole epilimnion (SPAdes) | ecosystem: Environmental > Aquatic > Freshwater > Lake > Epilimnion/Euphotic zone ... | reverse complement strand
CAATTTTGCTTAATGGAATGAATAATCGAGAAATTACTCGCTGGACACAGGCCATGATTAATAGTGGTGAAAGAATGAATTGGTCGATGCTAGATCGGCCAACAGTTGATAAACATTCAACAGGTGGTGTTGGAGACAAAATTACTCTGCCTCTTGCACCGTTAGTTGCAGCATGTGGTGCTGCTGTTCCACAGTTGTCTGGCAGGGGATTAGGACATACTGGTGGAACTTTGGATAAATTAGAATCAATTAAAGGTTGGAAAGCAAACCTTTCAAATGAGCAAATGTTAAAAGTGATTCAAGATTGTGGGGCGGTGATTTGTGCCGCAGGAGCTGGATTAGCACCAGCCGATAAGAAGCTTTATGCATTACGTGATGTAACTGGCACAGTTCAATCTATTCCTTTAATTGCATCCTCAATTATGAGTAAAAAAATTGCTGAAGGAACTGGTGCACTTGTCCTTGATGTAAAAACTGGCTCTGGAGCATTTATGAGTGATCCAAAGGATGCAGGTTTATTAGCAAGAACTATGGTTGATTTAGGTAAAAATGCGGGAGTAAAAACTCGAGCATTAGTTACAGCGATGGATGTGCCACTTGGTTTAACAGCTGGAAACGCTCTAGAAATAAGAGAGACTTTGGAGGTTTTAGCTGGTGGTGGCCCAAGTGATGTGGTTGAACTTACGCTGCTGCTTGCAAATGAAATGCTAGATGCAGCTGGGATTAAACCCAAAGTAACTCCTGAAGAGGCGCTAAAAAACGGCATGGCTATGGATGTTTGGCGCAAAATGATTTCAGCTCAGGGTGGCGATAACCAGGCGCCATTGCCAGTTGCCAAGGAAAAGATGGAGATCAAAGCAAACGCCTCTGGAAAATTGCTAACTCTAGATGCGATGAAGGTGGGCGTTGCTGCTTGGCGATTAGGTGCAGGCAGACAAAAACAAGGAGAGACGCTGCAATTAGGTTCTGGAATTGAAATTCATGCAAAGCCTGGAGATTTAGTTGTAAAAGACCAAACAATTTTGACATTGCATACTGATGAACCTGACAGATTTAATAGAGCTATTGAGGCATTAACTGGTGGATATCAAATAGGTGGTAAGGATGATGAAGTTAAGCGATTACCATTGGTTGTTGAACGGATTGAGGGTTAAGTGTCATTAAGTAATACACCATCAGTTGATCAGATTAAGAGATTGCCCAAAGCACTCCTACATGATCACTTAGATGGCGGGCTGCGCCCGGAGACAATAATTGAAATTGCACAAAAAATAGGTTACAAAAAACTTCCTACGCAAGATCCTAAGAAATTAGCCGAATGGTTTGAAGAGTCCTGTAACTCTCATTCTTTAGTTCGATACCTAGAAACTTTTTCTCACACTATTGCAGTTATGCAAACCCAAGAGGCGATAATTCAAGTAGCCCGAGAGTGTGCCATTGATTTAGCGCGAGACGGTGTGGTCTATGCAGAGGTAAGAGGCGCTCCTGAGTTATTTACTGAACAAGGTTTAAGTATTGATCAGGTGGTTGAAGCAACAATTGAAGGTTATAAACAAGGAGTTGCTGAAGCTGCAAAAGAAGGAAATAAGATAAGAGTTGAATCATTGCTTTGCGGAATGAGACAAAACAATCGCTCTCAAGAGGCTGCTGCTGCGGTGGTTAAGTACCGTGACAAAGGTGTTGTTGGATTTGATATTGCAGGTCCTGAGGATGGCTTTCCACCAACTAATCAAATAGATACTTTTGGATATCTGCGAAAAGAGAATGCCCACTTCACAATCCATGCCGGTGAGGCGTATGGACTGCCTTCAATTTGGGAGGCTATTCAAATTTGCGGCGCAGAACGACTAGGCCATGGCGTAAGAATTGTTGATGACATCGACTTTTCAGGAGATAAGCCAAAATTAGGATTGCTTGCATCCTATGTGCGCGATCGCAGAATTCCACTTGAACTTTGCCCTACCTCAAATCTTCAGACTGGTGCGGCTAAAACTTATGCTGAGCATCCAATTGGCGTGCTTTCTAAATTGAGGTTTAGAGTCACATTGAATACTGATAATCGATTAATGAGTAATACATCTATGAGCCATGAAATGACTCAATGCGTTAAATCCTTTGACTGGAAATTTGTAGATTTACAGCGCGTAACAGTCAATGCACTTAAGAGTTCATTTATTCCATTTGAAGAACGACTTGAGATTATTGAAAAGATTGTTAAGCCAACTTATTTAGCTATCGCAGCTGAGTAGTTAAATCCCAATCGGGTGCCAGATAGTTTTTTGCTCCATAAAACTCAAAATACGCTCTGGATGGTTGATGGTAGAAAATCTGGCAATCCGCTTTAAATTATCAGCACCTACGAGCTTCAACTCTTCCTCTTGTTTTTTACTCAATCCAGCCACATCAACACCATCAATTTCCATGTGTGACCCAACCCATGGGTAAAGTTCAGAGGTTTTTCCAGTAAGGATATTTACAACACCTGCTGGCAGATCACTTGTTGCAAGCACTTCACCCAAAGTAATGGCAGGTAGTGGATAAGCCTCACTTGCGATCAATACTGCTGAATTTCCACCTGCCAAGACTGGTGCAAGAGTTCTTACCGCGCCAAGAAGTGATGGTTTTGATTCTGCAAATATCGCTACGACACCTAGTGACTCTGGGGTTGTGAAGTTATAAAACGGACCAGAGACTTGATTTTGTGAGCCCGCAACAGAGGATAACTTGTCACACCAACCTGAGTACCAAACCCAAGTATCAATTGCCTCTTCCACCTGAAGTTTTGCAGCTTTACTAGTTACACCCTCTAGTGCAGATATCTCTTCAGTAAATTGTTCACTTCTGCCTTGCATGATTTCAGCAATACGGTAAAGAATTTGACCCCGATTAAAAGCAGTTGCTCCTGCCCAACCTGCTTGAGCTGACTTTGCAGCGACAACTGCATCTCGTAAATCTTTTCTAGAAGCTAATGCTGGGTTTGCAAGGAATTTCTTATTAGAACCCTTAACCTCATAGACGCGTCCTGACTCACTTCTAGGAAAGGCACCACCGATAAAAAGCTTGTAAGTTTTATTTATATCGATGCGGCTCATTTGCTGACCTTTGCTTCAGATGTTAAATAACCAGCTAATCCATGTCGGCCACCTTCACGGCCCCAACCAGACTCTTTATAGCCACCAAATGGACTGGCTGGATCAAACTTATTAAATGTGTTGCTCCAAATTACACCAGCTTTTAATTGCCTTGCTGCCCAAAGAATCTTTGACCCTTTATCGCTCCAGATACCAGCAGATAAGCCATACATACTGTTGTTGGCTTTCTCAATTGCCTCACTTGGGGTTCTAAAGGTAAGAACTGATAAAACTGGACCGAAGATTTCTTCTCTAGCAATTCGATGCGATTGTGATACACCAGTGAAAATAGTAGGTGGGTACCAATATCCCTTTGTAGGAAGTTTTACCTCTGGTGACCATCTATTAGCCCCTTCGGCATCACCAGAGTTTGAAATTTCATGGATCTTATTTAACTGCTCCTTGGAATTAATCGCACCCAGATCAGTGTTTTTATCCATTGGATCACCGACTCTAATTAAGCTCATTCGCTTCTTTAACTTCTCTAGAATCTCATCTGCAACATTTTCTTGAACTATCAAGCGAGAACCTGCGCAGCACACATGTCCTTGGTTGAAGAAAATTCCATTAACAATTCCTTCGACAGCCTCATCAATAGCCGCATCTTCAAAAACTAAGTTTGCAGCTTTACCACCTAGCTCCAATGTGGCAGTTTTCTTAGTTGCCGAAATTGATCTAGCAATTGCTTTACCAACATCGGTTGAACCAGTAAATGCAATCTTATTTACATCTGGATGGTTAACGAGTGCTGCACCAGTTACGCCATCTCCAGTTACTATATTTACAACACCCTCTGGAACTCCAGCTTGCTGACAAACTTGTGCAAATAGCAAAGCAGTAAGTGGTGTGGTCTCGGCAGGCTTTAATACAACAGTATTACCAGCAGCTAGTGCTGGTGCTATTTTCCAGGCAAGCATTAGCAGAGGAAAATTCCAAGGAATTATCTGTCCAACAACACCAAGAGGTTTTGGTTTAGTGCCAAATCCAGCGTACTCCAACTTATCTGCCCAACCTGCATGATAGAAAAAATGAGCTGCTGCTAATGGGATGTCAGTATCTCGTGACTCCCTTATTGGCTTTCCATTATCTAAGGTTTCAACTACGGCAAACTCTCGTGCTCGCTCCTGCATGATTCGAGCAATACGGTAAAGGTACTTACCTCTTTCTTTTGCTGGCATCTTTGACCAAACTCTTGTGTAAGCGAGTCTGGCACTTTTTACAGCGGCGTCAATATCCGTTTTATCGGCATAACCAATTTTGGAAAGCAGCTCTTCAGTTGCTGGATTGAAGGTATTAAAACTCTTGCCTTGTTTTGGTTCTACAAATTTTCCGCCAATAAATAAGCCGTAATTTGAAGCAATATTTGCAATGGCTTTTGATTCAGGTGCACTGGCGTAATCAAATTCGCTCATTGGGCTCCTAATCAACAGTTACGTAGTTGGCACTAGCGTAGTGCCCAGTTCGTAACTTCATTCGCTGCATTAGTAGATCATTTAATAAGGCGCTGGCACCAATCCTAAACAGATCTGGAGTCAGCCATTGCTCTCCAGCTGTTTCTTTAACTAGTACTAACTGTTTAATAGCATCTTTGGTAGTTCGAATACCTCCAGCTGGTTTAACGCCAATTTTCTTTCCGGTCAAGGTGAAGTAGTCACGCACGGCTTCTAACATAACCAGTACCACTGGCGCAGTAGCAGCAGGTGCAACTTTTCCAGTGCTAGTTTTAATAAAATCTGCCCCGGCAAGCATTGCCAGATATGAAGCTTTTCTCACATTATCGTAAGTTACTAATTCACCAGTTTCTAGAATTACCTTTAAGTGCGCCTTATCGCCACAGATCTGCTTAATAACTTTAATCTCCTCAAATACTTGATAAAGCTTGCCAGATAAAAAAGCACCGCGATCAATCACCATATCAATCTCATTAGCACCAGCATCTATGGCATCTTGCGTATCAAGTTTCTTTACTGCCAAAGAGGCTCTACCTGATGGAAATGCAGTTGCTACTGCTGCTACAGGAATTGATTCTCCGCCAATTGCATCTAATTCGGTGCGCGCAATTTTCACCATGTCGTTGTAAACGCAGATTGCGCCAACTGATGGAACTGTTAAATCAGTTGGATCAGGTCTAACCGCTTTGGCGCAGAGTGATTTAACTTTGCCGGGTGTATCTGCTCCTTCTAAAGTAGTTAAATCAACCATGCTGATGGCCATATCAATCGCCCAGGCTTTGCTCGTAGTTTTTATACTCCGAGTTGCAAGCATGCCAGCACGCGCTTCAGCTCCCACTTGATCAACAGGCGGTAAATCAGATAGAAATTTACGAAGTGAGGTTTCGCTGCCATCGATAATCATGAGAGTACTTTAGTCAAAGCCTGCTTTATTTGCGAGATCAAGTTCTCTGCCTCATTTTTAGTTGAAGAAACCACCTCTATATAGCATTTGAGTTTTGGTTCTGTTCCACTTGGCCTAATTATTACTCTAATCCCATTGTCATAATTCAATCGAACTCCAACAGTTGGCATTACTTTAGATTCACTCAAATTCTCATAAGATTTAAGTGCATTACTTAAAAGTGTCTGCGGCGGGGTAGTGGTAACTTTTTTAAGCAACTCATCAATTTCATTAAGATTTGTCACCCTAATGGAAATTTGATCAGTTCTATGAAATCCATATTCATTTCCTAGTTTTTCAAGGTAATCAAATACTGATTGTCCATTAGCTTTTAACTCATTTACTATCTGAACAAGAATTAGAGCAGCACTAATCCCATCTTTATCATTGACATTTTTTTGATCAACGCAATACCCAAGGGCCTCTTCATAGCCGAAAAGTAAATTATCTATCTTTGATATCCACTTAAACCCAGTTAAAGTTTCTTCAAACTTGAGGCCATGTTTGTTAGCAATTTTTCCTAGCAAGGAGGAGGAAACAAGTGAATTAGCTATCGCTTTATTTGAAGATAAGCTTTTCTTAATCAAGTAGTCGCCTATCAGTACCCCTATCTCGTCACCGCGAAGCACTTGCCACAGACCATCTGGGTTAACAATGGCCATTGCACATCTATCAGCATCAGGATCATTTGCGATAACTACATCGGCATTATTTGTCTTTGCATAGTTCAGCGCCATATCCATAGAACCTGGCTCTTCTGGATTCGGAAATGGCGTAGTAGGAAAGTTTGGATCAGGGTTAACTTGTTCACTAACAAGTATCGGTGAGGCAAATTTAGCTCTCTTAAATACTTCAATAAAAGTCTCAGCTCCAACGCCATGTAGTGGGGTATAGACAACCTTTAAATTATTTGGAGTAGAAGCTAGTGCGGCAACAGATGAGATGTAATCATCAATTACTGACTCATTAACAGTTTGAAAATCTTGAGATCTTGGCGGATTCTTGTTTGCCTGTGCAATTAGGTTGGATATCTCAGTATCTACCGGCGGAATTATCTGGGAGCCGTTGTAATTGACTCCAGCTACTACCCCTCCTAAGTAAACCTTGTAACCGTTGTCAGTTGCAGGGTTATGACTGGCAGTGACCATTATTCCCACATCAACTTTAAGTTTATTTATGGCAAAGGCTAAAACTGGCGTGGGAAGTGCTCTTGGTAATACATATGTTTTTATCCCAGCACCAGAGAATATTTCAGCACTATCTTGCGAGAATTGATCTGAACCGTGGCGAGCATCTCGCCCGATAACAACTGAGGTTAAATGATTTTTCTTCATGAACTCAACAATTCCTGTTGCGGTTCTGCTAACAACAGCTCGATTCATACAGGAAGGTCCTGGTCCAATCGGACCTCTCAAACCTGCTGTGCCAAATTGTAAGAATCCTGAAAAGCAACGCTCTAACTCTTTAGAGTTACCTTCTTTTAACCAATCACTTAATTGTTTAGCAGTTTCTTTATCGGGGTCATTATCAATCCACTCTTGAACTTCAACCCTTAATTGATCTGAGATCACAACTTAGGTAAAACCTTTGCCAACAGATTTCCCATTCGATCTGCAGCAGCTTTACCCGCAGCGATCACCTCAGCATGATTTAATTTTTCTCCAGTTACACCTGCTGCAGCGTTAGTGACCAAAGAGATAGCAAGTATTTGTGCACCTAGTGCATGCGCAGCAATTGCCTCTGGGACTGTGGACATGCCAACTAAGTCAGCTCCCAATCCTCGCATCATTCGAATTTCTGCTGGCGTCTCATATGAGGGCCCTCGCCAGTGAACATATACACCCTCTGCTAAAGAGGGATCTTCATCCTTAACAATTTGTCTTAATCTCTTGCTATATAAATCGGTTAGATCAACAAAATCTGCACCAATTAAAGGCGAAGCTGCAGTTAGAGAGATGTGATCTTTAATCAAAACCGGTTGACCAACTTTATAATCAGTATTGATTCCACCACATGCATTTGTTAGAACAATATTCTTACACCCTGCCTTGACTGCAGTTCTAACTGCATGAGCAACTGGTTCCATACCAAGTCCTTCATAAAAGTGAGTACGGCCTAAGAAGACTAGGGCGTTAGAGCCATTTGATAATCTGTAAGAGCGTAACTTCCCGCCGTGACCTGCAACTGTTGGCGCTGGAAATCCAGGTAACTCAGTTACTGCAAATTCATGAGTTGGTGTACCAAGTGCATCAGCAGCTGAGATCCAACCAGAACCCATTACAAGTGCTACATCATGCTTTTCTTTACCAGTAATTTTTGCAATTGCTTTTGCAGCTTTTTCGGCAGTACCAATTGGGTCTTTGTATAACTTGCTCATAAGGCAAACTTATCCTAAAAAATTACTTATTTTTAAGTTCAGGCCAGCTATAGCCAAGGGAGATAATCATCTTGCGCAATAAAGGTAGTGATAATCCAATGATTCCACTGGGATCCCCCTCAATTTTTGTAATAAATGGTGCACTTAATCCATCTAGGGTAAAACCTCCAGCAACATTAAGTGGTTCATCTGAATCAACATAATCGATAATCTCAGCATCAGTCATCTGCGCAAACTGCACCTTTGCTGTTGACCGCTCACTTAGCTCAATTCCTTGTCGTAAGTCGATTAAGCAATGGCCGGTGTGAAGATACCCAGTTTTACCACTTAATTGTTTGCACCTTTCGATCGCCTTCGTTTTCGTAACTGGCTTACCTAGTGATTTTCCTTCAAATTCAAATGTTGAATCACAACCGATGACTAAAGAATTAACAGGTGCTTTGCCTTTAACTGTATGCGCTTTAAGAATTGCTAAAGCAATTACCAGCTCTGCCGGTGATAGGGACTCAAACTCCGATGCATCTTCATCAACCCCACTTACTAAAATACTTGGCGTTATCCCAACACTTTCTAACAGGCGAAGTCGTGATGGTGAGGCAGAGGCAAGAATTATTTGAACCATTATGCAGGTAACCTTAATACATGAAACCGCCACACATTGGAATAATCACACAGGCGTGGGGTCAATCTACCTATCAAAGTGAAGCGGTGAAACTGGGAGTTCAGATTAGATCTGAAAATGTAAGTATGTCAGCTGAGACGTTAATTGAATTTGCTAAGGATCTTGATTTTGTTTATGCAGACCCCAAAATTATTTCACTTCCTGCAATTAAAAGTGCGGAAAAATCTGGCGTAAAGGTGTATCCAACCTCTAAAACATTAGAGAAGTTGGATCAGATTTCCATGCATTCAACTCAAGGTGAGCATCTATCGATTTTAGTTGCAAGATCAGCTCATGCACAGGCCGTTACCTGGCCAATCTCCTTACTTACTGGTGACATATCGATCACTCCACTTCCGGGAATTACTGATGAGATTTCGCAGGAAATTCAAGTTTCAGCACTAAAACTTGCAGATGAGGTCGGCTTAGTCGGGGGATTTGAAATTTATGTTGATGCTGTTGATTACAAGAAACTAGTTGGAGTGAACTATTTAATTCCAAATGCAAGGTACTGGAGTCAGATTGGCTGCGCGACAAATTTTTATGAGCAGAGCCTAAGAGCTGTTTTAGATTTGCCACTAGGAAGTATTGAGTTGTTATCTAATTATGTAGTTACAGGAGATTTAGAAACTGACCCAGAAAGTGATGATTACCGGCCATACCTGCATCTAATGGCACGTAATCCAAAACTAAAGTTTGATCAATCAATTAAGCAGGTTGGAATCATTGGAGAAGAGCTTGAAACTTTACTTACTGAGGTTATCCATGCTCAACAGTATTACAGCGGAAAAATTCTGGAATAACTATATTTTTTTGCCATATTCAATTGCAGGACAACGATTCATTACCGTAACTAAACCAGCCTTTCCTGCTCTGTCAACTGCAGCCTCATCAATAACATCAAGCTGAAGCCAAACTCCCTTTGCTTTAATCGCAATTGCACTATCTACAACCTCACCGGCAAGCTCTGAATTAACAAAGATATCCACTACATCTACTGCAAAAGGAATATCTGATAATTTTGCATATCCTTGTTGACCATGAACTGTTTCTGCTTTTGGATGAACTGGTATTACTTGGTGGCCCTTTTCTATGAGTAATTTTGAAACTCGATAAGCCGCCCGTTCAGAGTTATTACTCAAGCCAACAACTGCCCAAGTCTTTAAGGCTAGTAATTGATCTATTGGATTACTCACTATCAGTTCGACCCAATGCTCTGAATTTCCAACCAGCTGCCCGCCAAAGATCACGATCTAGTGCATTTCTACCATCGATCATAATTGCGGATTTAACTAGTTTCTTAATCTGTGCTGGATCAATCTCGCGATAAATTTTCCATTCAGTTAGATGAAGAACTATCTCAGCATCTTTCAATGTTGAATTTATATCCTCTGCAAAAGTTAATCCAGGAAAACGTTTCTGCGCATTAGAAATTGCTTTCGGATCATGGACTGTGACATTAGCTCCAGCTGCTTGAATTTGTGCTGAAATATCCAGAGCAGGGGAGTCACGAACATCATCACTATCTGGTTTAAATGCCGCCCCTAAGACAGCAACTTTTTTGCCTACTAAGTCATCAGATAGATCTTTGCGAACTAGTTCAATAATTCTCTGTCGAGCACGCAGATTGATAGCATCGATCTCTTTTAAGAATTCAACAGCCTGGCTAGCTCCCAGCTCCTCAGCCCGTGCCATAAATGCGCGGATATCTTTTGGAAGGCAGCCACCGCCAAATCCAATTCCTGCTTGTAAAAATCTACTACCAATTCTTGGGTCATAACCAATAGCTTTCGCTAAAACAGTCACATCACCACCAGATGCTTCGCAAACCTCAGCCATTGCATTAATAAAAGAAATCTTGGTCGCTAAAAATGAGTTAGCTGCAACCTTTACTAACTCTGCTGTTGGCAGATCAGCTCTCACCCAAGGCGTGTTTTCTTTCAGGTTTATTGCATATACCTCTTTAAGAATATTCTCAGCAGAATCAGTAACAACTCCAATAACTAAACGATTTGGTCGCAGAGTATCTTCAACTGCAAATCCTTCACGGAGAAATTCGGGATTCCAGGCAAGATCTGCTTTGGGGTTTAACTCAAGTAATCTCTTTCTTAATTTTGTTGCCGTTCCAACTGGAACAGTTGATTTGCCAACAACTAACCCACCTGGTTTCACGTGCTTTGCGATTGATTCAAGCGCAGAATTTACATAGGTTAAATCTGCGGCATTACCGTTTTTAACCTGGGGCGTTCCTACACAAATAAAGTGCACATCTGCATCAGAAAGATCTTCAACCTTATTTGTAAAAGTTAAGCGCTTGGCTTTAATTTGCTCTGCCAGTAACTCCTCTAAATCTGGCTCATAAAATGGAACTTTTCCTTTGCTTAATAAATCCACTTTTGAAGACTCAGTATCAAATCCAATTACCTCAAAGCCCAAACTTGCCATACAGGCAGCGTGAGTAGCACCTAAGTAGCCAGTACCAATTACTGAAAGTTTCAACGCCATGGATAGAGCCTATCTTTAAGTAAGTTAATTATCGGCAGATATTATCTGCCGCAGTACGAGTTTTAAACTTATCAATAATCTCAACCTTTGCAGCTTCTGTTGCAGATGGTGAAGGTGATGGAGTTACCTCATCTATTACTGCTCGATCCTCACGCAAGCGATCCCATAATTCAGGAGCCAAGACCGGATCCCATAAGACCGATGCAGTTACGCCATTTGAGTAGTAGTTCAAACTTGAAAGCGGCACAGTAAGGGTTCTTATATTTGAGGTGGCAAGTGATTTCATTTGCTTAGCCAAGGTAATCAAGTCTGAATTCTTCAATCCCTCATCAGTTGTTACCGCAGAAAGGGAGGAGTTAATAAAATTAGTCATCGTTACTGGATTTAGTAGCACTCCAGCACTTGTCGCCTTCTTAACAACTGATGACATAAAAGCTTGCTGGCGTTGCATTCTTCCGATATCTCCTAAGCCATCAAACTCTCTAGTTCTAACATACTTAAGTGCATCAATACCATTTAGGGTATGAACTCCGGCAGGTAAAACCAAGTGACTCTTAGGGTCATCTATATCTTTCTTGGTACAAACCTCAATGCCTCCTAATGAATCAACCACCTTGGCAAACCCAGCGAAATTAACCTCTATGTAGTGATCGATCTTTAACTCGGTCATTTCCTCAATTGTTTGAATAAGTAAAGGCGCACCACCCCAGTTAAACGCTGAGTTGATTTTCGAGTAAGCAGCCGGAATACTTTTTCCTGATTTGTTTAGGTGCGCAGGAATTAATGCAAATGAATCTCTAGGGATAGAAACTAAAACAGCCTTATCTCGTGCCTTTGAGATATGAACTAGCAACATCGTGTCAGATCTTTTGCCAGCAGCAGTTGCAACAGAGCCAACTCGAAGAGCCTTAAGTTCTGCCTTTGTTAAACCTTCTCGGGTATCTGATCCAACCAATAAATAATTGATTGCAGAAGACATTCGTTCAGGACGCTTATCAATGCCAGCAAATGCATCTATCTTGTTTATTGAGGCAGATACTGTGCCAAAAGCCAATGCGCTCACTGCTGAAATTGCTAAAGTTGCGATCGAAATACTAGTAAAGATCCTGATACTTCGAGAAGATTTCATCTTCTTATCCTAGATTATGGGCAGGGAAATATTGGGCACAAATAATGGCAGGAGGGGTTATGAATGATTCAACCGCACCTGCAGTATCGGTTATCTTGCCTATTCTCAATGAAGATCAGGATTTAGAAAATTGCATCTCAGCAATCCTTCAGCAAGACTATCTTGGAGAAATTGAAATAATTTTGGCACTTGGGCCATCAAAAGATAGAACAAATCAGATTGCCGCTAATTTAGCAGCAAAAAATTCTAGAATTAAATTAGTGAGCAACCCATCTGGACAAACTGCCAAAGGTCTTAATTTAGCTGTTAAAGAAAGTTCTCATGAAATTATCTGCAGAATTGATGGCCACTCTGAAATCTCACCAACATATATAAAAACTGCGGTTGAGATTATGTTAAAAACGGGCGCCGTAAATGTTGGCGGAGTTATGTATGCAGATAGCAGCAGTGGATTACAGCGAACAATTGCGCAGGCAATGCGATCAAAGCTTGGCGTTGGGCCTTCAAAGTTTCATACTGGCGGTAGTGCAGGTGAATCTGAGACTGTTTATCTTGGTACCTTTAAGAAGGCTGCAATATTGAAAGCCGGTGGCTTTGATGAGCGGTATATCAGAGCGCAAGATTGGGAGTTAAACCATCGCATGCGTGCTCAAGGTGGATTAATTTGGTTTGATCCAGCGCTTAAAGTCACATATCGACCAAGGAAAAGTATTTCAAAGTTAGCAAAGCAATATTTTCAGTATGGCAGATGGCGTCGAGTTATCGCTAGGCAGCATCCTAAAACTACAAACTATCGCTACCTGGCACCACCAGTTGCAGTAATTGCAAATGCTATTTCACTTATAGCAGGAGTATTTATAAATCCAATTTTATTTGCACCTTTTATATCCTATGTAATACTTCTAGTTATTGGTGGTTTAATTATTGGCCAGCAAGTTTTAGACAAATTTTTTATGCCACTAGTTCTAGCGACAATGCATATTTCATGGGGAGTGGGTTTTCTTACCTCCCCGAAAAAACTTTTTAAAGGCTAGTTATTGTGTAGGGCTGCATTAAGACCAGCCCACTTGCCAGTTTTAGCTACCGCTTCAAGTGCTCCTGATTGTGAATTACGTCTGAATAACAAGTTATTAGCTCCACTTAATTCTTTTGCTTTAACAATACTTCCATCAGGAAGGCTTATCTTTGAGCCTGCCGTAATGTAAACACCGGCTTCCACAACACAATCATCTCCTAAGCTAATTCCAATACCTGAGTTTGCGCCAAGCAAAGTTCTTTCACCAATAGAAATTACCTCTTTACCGCCACCACTTAGAGTTCCCATAATTGATGCACCACCACCAATATCACTGCCATCGCCAACAACAACACCGGCACTAATTCGGCCTTCCACCATTGATTTGCCTAAAGTACCTGCATTGAAATTAACAAAGCCTTCATGCATCACAGTGGTGCCAGGTGAGAGATAAGCCCCCAACCTAACTCGATCCCCATCTGCTATTCGCACACCATCTGGAATCACGTAATCAATCATTCTTGGGAATTTATCAACACCATATACAACCAAATTTCCAAATTTGCTTTGTAGTTGTGGTCGGACCTTCTCAAAACCTTCAACTTCACATGCACCAGCTGAGGTCCAAATTACATTTGCTAGCAGTCCAAATATGCCATCAAGATTTATTGCATGCGGGGCTACTAACCTATGTGAAAGTAAGTGAAGTCTGAGATAAACATCAGCGGCATCTTTTGGTTTTTCATCAAGAGTAATTACAACCTCAACTGCGACTTTTTTAACTTTACGAATCGAATCTTCACCGAGTAATGCATCAAAATGGCTATCACTCTTATTTTTTGGCGCATCTCCTAAACCAAGGCTGTAAAAAGAGCACTCAAGAATTTGCCCAGATTGGGTTTGGGTAGCAACACCAAATCCATATCCCTTACTTTGATTACTGCTCATTAGCCAACGGTATCAAAGTGAGTGAGAGGTAATAGACTAAATTCATGCGCGTATCAGTTTTCTGCTCCTCTGCTCCTAATATTCCTCAAAGTTCACTTGAATTAGCATTTGATATCGGCAAAGCAATTGGTCAGCAAGGTTGGGATCTAGTTTGGGGTGGCGGTAAAGCATCGATGATGGGTCAGGTGGCTAAGGGTGCCAGAGAGGCTGGCTCTGTCACGATTGGTGTTATTCCCGAGCCACTTAAGCGGATTGAATTTGAAGATGCTCAAGCCTCACAAATGCATGTTGTCGATAACATGCGAAATCGAAAAGCAAAAATTGAGGATTTAGCTGAGGCATTTATTATTTTGCCTGGCGGAATTGGCACCTTAGAGGAGTTTTTTGAGATCTGGGTTGGCCGTTACTTAAAGTTTCACAACAAGCCAATTGCAGTCTGTGATCCAACTGGTGTTTATGCACCACTTAGAACTGCCTTGGATCATCTAGCCTCACAAAACTTTATGAAGGCAGGACAAAAAGAGTTAGTTAAATGGTGCAGTGACATTCCATCAACTATTGAGGCGGTTAAAGTAAAATGAATAAATTATCAAATCTTGAATTAACGATAAAAATTGATAAACCTATTGAGCAGGTTTGGAAATCTTTAGTTGATTGGAAAGGTCAAAGTAAGTGGATGTTGCAAACCAAAGTTTGGTCTGAGATTGATCAAGATCGCACGGTTAGAAATGGCAAGGGCGTACTTATCTTCGCCTTCACTGGCATCTTTCCAAAGCTTTACCCAAAATTGAGAATTGGCATTTTAGATACGATGGAGATTACAAATTGGAAGCCGCCACATATCTGCGAGGTAAGACATATTGGTCGAGTTCTTAGAGGAACTGGAAAATTTGAGTTAAAGAAAGTTCGCGGTGGCACAATTTTTTATTGGCAGGAAGAGGTAATTGCACCCAGCATTATTTTACTCTTCGCAAAACCTGCGTTACTTATCGGAGTCTGGCTCTCTTTGCGCCGATTCGCTCGCCAAGTTTGCGCATAACTCGAAAGTATTGGCTCTGCCCAGTAACCTTTATGCCATGGCACCTGATGACAGCCGAAAGACGATCGCTGAATTAATTGCCACCTTGCCTGAAGAAGAGCGTTTGATTTTGACATTGCATTTAGTAAATATGGTCAGTGTGAGCGAGATAGCAGAAAAATTGGGTGTTCCTGAGCGAGCGGTCACTTCAGTAATTACATCGGGCAGATCCCGCTTAATTGGCTTGATTTCATAAGGGTATTTAAAGGATTTCCCACCCGTAGCCATATAGGGGATAATTACACCTCTAGGTCAGCATTAGATGATTTTTATTAGGGGAGATTCAAATGGCAGCGATGAAACCAAGAACTGGTGATGGCCCAATGGAGGTCACCAAAGAGGCTCGCTCAATGGTCATGAGAATTCCACTTGAAGGTGGCGGAAGACTAGTTGTGGAACTAAATGTGGAAGAGGCAACAAATTTAGGAAATGTTCTACAAGCTGCTGTTGCATTAGTAAAAAAGTAATCGACAAATCTAGATACCACTAAGTTTATGAGTAATAAACTCCTAGATCTATCGCCAAAACTCTCACTTATTACCGAGAGAGATTTAGAACTATCAGAATTTACTGCAGTTGCCGTACCAGTAACACCAGGTGAGAAACCACAACTAGTAAAGAGTAGGTTTTTAACCGCACTTAACAACTTCACAAAATTAGATCTAAATATTGAGCTGGCAAATTGGCCAGAGTTCACCGCAAAAGCTGGTGAAATTATTGAAGTTCCACTCTCGGCAGCAAATCTGACACGAATATATCTAGTTGGTATTGGTGAGGGAAATAATGAAGATCTGCGTAAGTCTGCCGCTGCAGTAGGGCGAAAAGTTAAAGCCAGCAACAGTCAGATGCTGTGCGCGTTATCTGAGGATAAAAACTTAATTACCACTATCGCGGTCGCTCTTATACTTTCAAATTATCAATTCTCACTTAAGAGTGAGCAAAAAGATAAGAAACCATCATTTACGATTTATGGTGAGTTTGAGAAAGAGGTAGAGCGAGCAGATGTATTAGCAACTGCTGTCTGGCAGGCGAGAGATTTAATTCATACACCTTCAAATATTAAGAATCCAGAGTGGCTTGCAAAACAAGCTAGCGCTTTGGTTTCATCTGCGAAAAATTCTGGACTTTCAATCACCGTTAAATCTGGCCGAGCAATAAAGGATTTTGGTGGATTAGTTGCAGTTGGTAACTCATCTCCTAAGCCTGGTCCTAGATTAGTAGAGGTCTCTTATGCTCCAAAGGGCTCTACTCATTGGCCACATGTTGTTTTAGTTGGCAAAGGGATAACTTTTGATACAGGTGGTGTTTCTTTGAAACGACCATATGACGCGATGATTGGTATGAAGAGTGACATGGCAGGTGCTGCCGCAGTATTAACTGCCACCGTTGCATTGGCAAAGACAAAACCAAAGGTAAGAGTTACTGCACTACTAATGGCTGCTGAAAATGCTCTTTCTGGTACATCACAACGCCCATCTGATGTGATTAAACATTACGGTGGCACAACTGTTGAAGTGATAAACACTGATGCTGAGGGCAGATTAGTTTTAGCAGATGGTCTTGCATATGCTGATTTAAATTTGGATCCAGATTATGTCCTTGATGTTGCCACTTTGACTGGTGCTGCAACTCTTGGTCTTGGCCGTCAATATGCTGCGATGTACACCCGTAATACAACTTTGGCGAAAAAACTAAATGAAATTGGGGATCGAGTTGGTGAAAAAGTTTGGCATATGCCATTAGTCGATGATTACTCAGTGGCGCTAGCCAGTGATGTTGCAGACTTTAACCACACAGCAGATAAATTTAATTTTTCAGCAGGCTCTGTAACAGCAGCACTGTTTTTAGAGGAGTTTGCTGGTGATAGAGCTTGGGTCCATTTGGATATTGCCGGTACCGGCAGATCTGAAGTAGATGCTGGTGAGAATATAAAGGGTGGTACTGGATTTGCAGTACGGCTCTTAATTGAATGGCTGGATACCTTTTGAACCAATCACCGCAAGCTCGAGGTGACATGAACTCATTTGCCGAGAGTTTTGCGCACGAGGATTACTTCATGCAACAAGCTAGAAGAAATGGGCAGGAAATAAGTGCGTCAGATCCAACGCCGGCAGTTGGAAAGTTTTTAAAGTTTTCAGTTAATTTGCTAAATGCTAAATCGGTTGTGGAGATTGGAACTGGCTCAGGCGTAGGTGGGTTGTGGCTACTTAGTGGCATGACATCTGATGCAGTGCTTACAACAATTGATTCCGAGCGAGAGCATTCAAAAATAGCTAAAACTATTTTTGATGAAGCAGATATAGCACCAACTAGGTATCGAATAATTACTGGTAAATTAATTGAAGTGATCGGCAAACTAGCCGACAACTCTTATGACTTAATTGTTATTAGACCAGCACTTGATTTGTTTGACATGGTCCATGAGTCCTACCGATTGTTGAAATCGGGCGGTTTACTAGTGATTGACCAGGCGTTAAGCGGTGGCAAGGTTGCCGACCCAACCCAAAGAGATCCTGAGAGTATTGCTAGAAGAGATGCAATAAAGGTTGTAAAAGAGGATGAAAGATGGGCAGCATCACTAATTCCCATTGGCGCAGGTGTCTTAGTAGCCAATAAACTTACTTAAATGAAGCAACCATCAGATACACCATGGTGGCAAGCTAGTGCAGAACCTAAGCAAGTTCGAATAATTTCTAGCAAAAGTAACTCTAATTTTTTTGTTGTTGCCGTAGTAATCGCATTAATAGCTGGTGGATTTGGCGCAGCAATTGGTCGGGGAAGTGCTACAAATATTGGCGCTAATTTAGTGCAAACATCAAATTCAATAGAACGAGCACCAGATTCAATTGCAGCTTTAGCGGCTCGGGTAATTCCAGCAGTAGTTTCAATTTCCGTAAAAGGATCAGGTGGCTCAGGTACTGGTTCTGGTTTCTTCCTAGATAGTGATGGATTTATTTTGACAAACAACCATGTGGTTGAGTCAGCAGCAAGAAGTGGAACTATCACTGTTGAGTTATCTGATGGCAAGAAGTACCGAGCAAAGTTGATTGGCAGAGATGGTCCTTATGATCTCGCAGTGCTTAAAATTGATGTGGTTGGCGCCCCTACATTGCAATTGGGCAATAGCGATAGCGTGCAAGTAGGAGATGCAGTAATTGCTATTGGATCACCCCTTGGGCTTTCAGGAACCGTTACCTCTGGAATTATTAGTTCAAAAAATCGAGCAGTTACTACTGGTGGTGGAAGCGGTGAGAGCTCATTTATTAATGCACTGCAGACTGATGCAGCAATTAATCCAGGTAACTCTGGTGGACCACTAGTTGATGCAACTGGCGCTGTCATTGGGGTTAACTCAGCAATTGCAACACTTGGGTTTAGCAGTCAAGCAGGTTCAATTGGATTAGGTTTTGCTATTCCAATAAACCAAGCTAAAAAAACTACTGAGCAGCTAATCAGAACAGGTTCAGCCACATATCCAATAATGGGAATTTCAGTTGATACTAGATATACCGGAGCCGGGGCGTTGATTACTAGCGAAGGTGTTGGAATAACACCAGGTGGACCTGCTGCAAAAGCTGGCTTACGAGCAGGTGATGTGATTATTGAATTTGATGGCTCTGAGGTTGATAATTCAGATGAATTGATTGTAATGATCAGAAGTAAGAATGTAGGAGATAAGGTAAAGATTAAGTATAAACGCAGTAATTTGACCAAAGAAATAACCGTTACTCTTGCAGCATCTAAGGAGTAATTAAAATGTTTAATATCGGTGGCGGTGAAATTCTTGCACTACTTGTTATTGGCATGATTCTGATTGGTCCTGATCGATTACCAAATATGGCAGCAGATGCAGCCAGACTCTTAATTAAAGTAAAAAACATGGCCCAAAACGTGACTAATGAGTTAAAAGAAAACTTAGGGCCTGGATATGAAGATATGCAAGTAAAGGATTTGCATCCAAAGGCTTTGATAAAAAAGCATATTGGTGATGTTATTGATAAGTCTGATTTAGAGGTAAAACCAAAGCCAAAAATAGATCCAGAGATTCTATGAGCACAGTAGATTTAATTAATAAAGCACTTGAAAAAGTCATTGACCCAGAGTTGCATAAGCCACTTCCTGAATTAGGAATGGTAGAGGCGGTCAAATTTGCTGATGGCACCGCCAGTATCGCCATCTTGCTTACCATTGTTGGTTGCCCAATGAAAGACCGCTTAAAGTCAGATATCACCAATGCATTAAGTGATATTTCTGAGATCAAATCAGTAGAGATTAATTT
>Ga0208361_1000217_pt1 | contig 19570 bp, 11 predicted proteins | sample LakMenEpi05Aug10_FD_150670 | JGI IMG/M metagenome (GOLD analysis project Ga0208361, IMG submission 150670) | Freshwater microbial communities from Lake Mendota, WI - 05AUG2010 deep hole epilimnion (SPAdes) | ecosystem: Environmental > Aquatic > Freshwater > Lake > Epilimnion/Euphotic zone ... | reverse complement strand
TCGAAAGAAGCCCCGGCATGGGGCTACTTTCGTTTTACGTGTTGCTGTGGAGTCGAACCCCTAACCAATCTTAACTACCATTGGACTTCTACCTGCTTATTTCACCATTTTTCGTCAGCACCTTACCAGAAATGAAGTCACCTTTACGGTACTTAAATAAATGTTCTTTGAATAAAAACAGGCTATTACATTCGCATTTGATAAATTTTTGATTCTTCGGCGGCAGGCAGTCAGCAACCAACCAGTGCGGCGGTTAACTGGTTATTTAATCTCAAATGAAGCAGCCATGACATACTATGTATTGCCATTTGTAGTTCGACTATAAAAAACGATCTACACCTAGAAAAAAGAACGAATGACTGGTATTCAATTATTATTAAATAAAAAGAAAACCAGTCATTCGAGATGATGAGCGCAATAGCGCAATAGAATGTCAGACCCAACTACTGAAAGCAGCGACTACAATTTACTAGTATCCCTGGTTTTGCACCAGATATCCGGGTAAATTAGATGCACCATCAATCGCTGTTTGTGGAATCGGGAATATACGTTTATTTCTATCTGTTGATGATTTTTCAGTCCATGTTCCCTCAAACTTCCCAAATCGAACCATATCTGTTCTACGGTGCATTTCCCAGTACAATTCAAATCCCCTTTCACGATAAAGGATATCAAGGTTCATAGAAGATAATGGCCGTCCGCTAAATCCACCACTGGTTCTAGAAGTTCGAACTGTATTGACATCTGTTAAAGCTCCGGATGCATCTCCTTTGCGCATTCTTGCCTCAGCACGCATCAGGTATACATCGCCCAAACGTATAATCGGAATATCAACTGCTCCGAAATTTCGACCACTTACAGAGGTTCGGCTAAACTCATACTTCAGCACACGGAAGCCGGTAGCATAGTCACTCCCCAAAGGTGTAAAGTCAATTCTTTCTGTGTGCACTACCGGAGTGGTGGGCCGATTACGAGTAATGTTAAACAACCTGCCTACTCTGAAGGTACCGTTAGAACATCTTTGAAAAACGCCATTTACCCGGATAAGTCCGTATTGCTGTCCTCTCAGGATACCCCGATCAAGGCGATAAACAGCAGAATCATAGCAAGCTTCTTCAGTCACTGGATCAACGACTACATTTTTCTTGTAAAAACGGGGATCTGCATCGGCTGGATCCGTAGGAGCATAGGCATCTACCCAGGTTCTATAAAAATCAGGTGTGATAGCTGGACCGTCAGTACCGTTAGCACCCGTAAAAGCAGGCAGTGGGAATTGATCACCCGATAAAGAAAAATAAGATAAACGATTGTGTCCATTCAGATCAGGCCGTTGATCAACCGCAAAAATAAGTTCCCTGTTGGAGTTGTTGTTATCATTAAAAATAGCCCAATAATCAGATGATAAGGAGAATTGACCGGCGGAAATGATTCGATTAGTATATTCAATCACTTTATCCATATCTTCCGGACGAAAAGTAAAATTCTGTGCATAGCGATCTCTGTAAACGGCGGCATTCAAATGTAATTTGGCTAGCAGCCCCCAAACTCCGGCACGGGTAAGTCTACCGGGTGCGGTTGTATTATCGAGTACGGGTTCAATTTCGAGAAAAATATTCTTAAGATATTCAACAGCTTCGTCGCCACGTAATATTTTAGAAACAGCTCCCGGATCTTCTTTAACGAATATGATTCCCCAAAGATCCAAGAACATTAAATTATAAAATCCATACATTCCTTTTGCCTCCGCAATATATTTCTGGGCATTTGGATCTTTGCTATCTCGCAATGAACTGATTGCTGAAACTGCTCTGGATAAACTCTGGGTCAATGGATTCCAGGTATTTCTAACATTGGCTGTATTACTGTTGGTAGTATGTCGGTGTAAATCAATATAAATTCCGTTATCACCCCAATCAGTTCCTCCTCTGTAAGGTAAGATAGCCTCATCGGTAGTAATTTCCTGCAAAGCAAAGAGACCAGTATGTATGTATATATTGGGCAAATTGGCATAAACCGGAGCAATGGTTCCATCAGCAATCTGCTTTTCTGTCAATCCGGTTACAGATGATTCATCGAGAATTTTTTCATCCAATTTGGTGCAGCCTGTCATAATGGAAGCGGCAGCAACCATGACTGAAAATTGTAATACTAGATTTTTCATATTTAAAAAATTAGAAGTTAACATTTAATCCCAAAATGAAATTTCGAGATTTTGGATAGCTTAATTGATCAATACCATAAGATAGAACTCCATTGATGGATCTATCAGCATTCACTTCCGGATCATAACCATCGTACTGAGTAATTACGAATAAATTTTGCGCTGTTATTGAAAATCTCAGATTTGAAATGTATTTACCAATTGCCTTATCTTTTGTATCAAAAGTATAGCCCAATGCCATATTGTTTAATCTCAAGTATGCACCATCTTTAAGATATCTGGAACTAACCGGAGCTGAATTTGTAATTGATTCTTCATTGAACTGAATTGCAGCGGGTGTTGAATTAATGCTTTTAGACAAACGCAATTTATAAAAACTTGCATTGGCGGTGTTGTCATATATTTTGTTGCCTGAAACACCATTGAAATTTAAAGAAAGGTCAAATCGCTTGAATTCGAAGTTGCCAAAGAAAGCATACAATACAGTTGGAAGTGCTGTACCTAATGGTAACCGGTCTTTATCACCTACCACACCATCATTATCAACATCTCGGTATGTACTCAATCCTGCAGCATTGAACCCAGTCCATTCACGCAGGAAGAAGGTACCAATGGGTTGGTTATTGATATAACCATTTATAGTTGCAGATGTAAGACCTGCACCCGATGCAGAGCCGGACTGAATAACTGAATAAGGAGAATTTTTCACAATATTCTTTAAGAATGAAATATTACCACCAAATGAATATTGGAATCCTGAACTGGTTCTGTTGCGATATTCGAGATCAATTTCCAAGCCACTATTAGTAATGGACATGTTTTCAACATTGGTCCAAAACGTTCCTGCTGGCTGAACCGGATCTGCCGGAATAACTTCCAAGAGAATGTTTTTAGAAACTTTATTAAAATAGTCTATGGATCCATTCAGTTTTCCCCCAAAAAGACCGAAGTCCAATCCCACATTAGATTGTGTTGATACCTCCCATTGTATGTCAGGATTGGCCAATCGGGAGTATACAATTCCTGCCGGATAAGGACCGGTAGGAAAGAGTGGATAGCTACTACCTGCTGAAACTGTAGCCGTGAAAAGTGGCTGAGTGATCTTGGATGGTATTTCCTGGTTGCCAGTTTGTCCCCAACCTGCTCTCAATTTAAGATTACTAAATAATCCATTTTGCATGAATTTTTCCTCAGAAATTCTCCATCCCAGAGAAAAGGAGGGAAAGTAACCATACTTATTATTAGCACCGAATTTACTTGAACCATCCATTCTGAAATTGACAGTTGCCAAGTATTTGTTTTGGTAGGAATAATTAATTCGGGAAAAGAAGGACTGAATTTCATTGATAGTAGCATTGCCACCCGGTCTGTTATTTGCCAGCGTAAGTTCCTGCCCCGTACCTGGGTTATAAATCGGTTCTACAGGTGTTATTGGAAAGCGATTGATGCTCCAACCGCGACCTTGTAAAAATACTTTTTGATAGGAATGACCGGCCAGTGTTGAAAATTTGTGTTCTTTTATAGAAAAATCATATGTAAGATAATTCTCGATTAGGGAGTTTCTATTGATAAAATTAAAAGTCTCAAAGCGCCCATCTCTTTGCGGTTGCAAATAAGGAAGACTCTGGATATCCCTGGTGGAGGTGGAATTATCTATACCAAAGTTTAGTTTATAGGTCAGCCCTTTTGTAATCTTAAGTGATGGTGAGATATTTCCAATCAACCGATTAGTGATGGTATTATCTCTATCTAATTGGAATGTTAACAGAGGATTATTTATCAACAGGTAAGCGGCAATATTTCCTTGAGCATCATAAGCCGGGTAAGTAGGATTATTACTTAGGGCATCGCCGATGGCACCCCCGATATTGGGCCTTATTTGCTTGGTTGAATTGGCACTTAAATTTACTTCTACTTTCAACCGATCATTAAAAAACTTTTGAGTAGCATTAAATCTGCCTGAGTAACGATCTAAATCATTCGTCTTAATGATACCCTCCTGTTTTTGCAAACCAAAGGAAGCGAAATAAACAATTTTATCTGCTCCTCCGCTCATGGTCAGGTTATGATTCTGTGTGAATCCCTGGCGGGTGATTACATCCTGCCAGTCTGTATTTCCGCCTTTATCATCTAATAAACCTCCAATTGCTACTACATTTCTTCTGAACTCATCTGCACTGAACAAAGGAAGTTTATTTGCAATAGAAGAAAGGCCAAAACTGCTGTTTAAACTCATAGAGGATGTACCTGCCTTGCCTTTTCTGGTATTGATGATTACTACACCATTAGCTCCACGAGCACCATAAATTGCCGTTGCTGATGCATCTTTCAGTACATCAATTGATTCAATATCAGCGGGGTTAATAAAGTTCAACGGATCTCCGTTACCTGTTGAAGAATTATCAAGAGGTAACCCGTCGACTACAAATAAGGGTGTACTGCCTGTTCGAACGCCTCCCGGACCACGGATGGTAATTCCCTGGCTAGCTCCTGGCTCACCGCTGGCAGAAACAACATTAACACCTGCAATTTTACCTTGCAATAACTGCTGAGGTGCATTAATAATACCACGGTTAAAACTTTCAGACTTTACCGATTTGACTGCGCCCGTTACATCCTTCTTACTTTGTGTACCATATCCCACTACCACTACCTGAGCTAATTCACTTTCAGTTTTTACTAGAGAGATGTTAAGATTCAATCTTGATCCAATGGTAATCTCCTGAGAAGAGTAACCAACGAAAGAAACTACTATGACTGCTTGATTGTTATCGACTTTAATAGAGTAGTTACCATTTTCATCTGTACTTACTCCTTTACCACCACCTTTTATAGAGATATTCGCGGCGGAAAGACCAGCTCCTGTTGCTTCGTCGGTTACCCGGCCTTTGACAATTCTTTCCTCATTTTTACCTGAATTCTGGTAAAATTCAGCCGATACGGTTGAATTTAAACCAATAAACAATATAAAAATTGAAAACAATCGAAAAATAAAATGATCAATCTTGTTACCTAAGGCTTGTTTCATTGTATCAAATTTTTCATTAATTAACACAGCGAAATTAACTATGTACTAATGATCTGATTTGATTTCAATATCAAGAAATCATGAACGAATGATTAATAAAAGGTGAACATTTTTAACACAGCAGGATCACACAAAAAAATGAGTACTATAAAAAATTGAAAATTAACAAGCACCGCACCAAGTAATTATCTACTTTTTACTTCGAATTCTTTTAACGTAGTACCAAACGATCTCATTCATCTCCTCATCTTCTCCACCATCTACTTCATTGAATAATTCATTCATAGATTGTAAAGCCATTTTTCTCTCCTTCCCCTTTAATGAAGACAACGATTTATTCATTTTATCCAGTGGAATATTGCTCGGTATGTGCGTATAGCGGATGAGATGTTTATCTGTTTGAAAAAGATCGAAGAGAGGGGAAGCAGTAGCATCAATTACATTCATGGGGGGAATTCCTAAAACCTGTTCAATCGTTCTAACCATTGAAGTTTGGTTGTAATTAGTGGATACAACTCCTTTTTTGTTATAGGCGCTTATCGCCATTCCAATGGTTCGATAGGCAGAAACATGATCCCAGCCGCTTTGTGAATCATCTTGAGTTATCAAAATCAGGGTTGAGTCAAAAAAAGGACTATTACTAATGTGTTCCACCATTCGTCCAAGTGCGAGATCATTATCGGCTACCATTGCATCTGGTGTAGGGAAATTCGGCGACAATCCAGCACCATGGTCATTCGGCAATGAAACAATCATTAAATGGGGAAGTTTACCTGCCCCTGATAGTTGGTCCCATTCCTGTATGAAAACATCAGCACGCTGCTGATCGCTGAATACCATATTATCATTATCTGGAAAAGTGGGTGAAATAATTGAATCAATTCTGGCAATCGTCGTTTGGTTTTTCCAATTAGGTTTCGCACCGGATTGATACTGCTTATATAGATCAAACCAATTTAATTTATTATCATAAATGGTTGTACAAGCTTCTCCAAAAATGCGCACTCGTTTTCCATGATCCATTGCCTGGTTCCAGATATACCCTGTCTTGTTATAAACCAAAGCGTCTGTTTGGCGGTGAGGATAACTCCTTAACCAGGTTCGCACATTTTTTTCTACGTAGTCTGATACAATGGCAGCATTCGACCACTGGTGTCCTTCTGCACTGGATTTTCCGGATGCGTAATAGTTATCCATCCACCCATATTGCTTTGCCAGTTTGTGCAAATTAGGTGTAAAAAAATCTCCGAATACGCATAAAGAACTGTCACCATTGCCTTCTTTAAGATCACCCAATACCTGATCGTATGTTTTATTTTCCTTTATAATATAAACAATATGCTTAAAAACTGAAGGTTCTCCTAATCTCTCAGGTATAGGTCTTGGCTTAACAGTATCTCTTGGGGGCAACCCAATCTTTTCCAAGCGATTGAGTAAGGCATTTTCATATACGAGACTGGTATACAATTTTAATTGTTCAGTCGTTGGCAACGGAATGATAGAAACTGATGCAAATTGATAATGAATTCCCCTACCCCTTTTTTCCGGAGTAACAATATTGGCTCCTTCGGATTCAAGATTAGCAACAAATAATAAGTTACCCAACAATACAGATCCTGAAGGATACGATTCCGTTGGGATAAATCCTTCAATTTTAGAGGTAGCTCTTCCTTTATTTGAGCTTTTGTGACCAAGGGATACTACTGCAATCGCATTGTCCATTCCATTCGAAACATATAGTTTATTATGGCCATCTAGTGTCAAGCCCACTGGAGAACTTCCAGATAAATCAAAACTCTTTTGAAATAATCCAATCGGAATAGTTTCTATTACCTGGTCTTTTTTGGCATCAATGACAGATATTTCATCACTGTTTCCATTCGCTACATATAAAAATCTGTTGTCAGGTGAAGATTTAATAACATTGGGGTGCAACCCAACCTTAATTTCACCAATCATATTTCCTGTTTTTTCGTCGAGTATAGAAACGGTACCCATTGAAGTTGCGCCAGTTGAAGGATTTGTATATGCTAAATCCCAGGGAACACCTGCCCGCTCCTTGGCAGCATCAATAGCAATCGGGCCTGCCCAATTGGTAACATATAATTTATTATTTGCCTTGGCAATCCCATAAGGAGCAATTCCACCGGATGATTGTTGCCATACCATTTTTTTATCCGGCCAGGTAAGTTTCAAGACTTGGTTATTTCCATTTAAAACGAGGTAGACCGCGGATTGTTTTTCGTCAACTATCAATTCATTGGGTATGGCATTATCAGCCGGCATGTTTCTTTCAATCTTATAACCACCTATATGTTGAAAAGAGTCATTTTTCCATATTGCATACATCAAATAAGATTCATTTTTAGCAGCAGCAGACCATAGAATCCAGGTTGTATCTGCCTGCTTAAATGATTTTATACCGGAATAGGTACTCATTAGCGATTTAAATGCACCTATTGTGGGAAAACTATATCTATCTATTATTTGGCCGGATGTATCAATAGCAATGATGCCGTATCTATCTTCAACAACAACTACAGATGTTTCAGGAATCCTAACAATATCAAGTGCATGATTTTCCTGCCTTGGTGAACCAAATCTAACCACTTTACCTGCACTGTTAATAATTCGATTATAAGGCATCATCTTGATAGAATCATGTAAAGTGGAATAACGCAAGATTTCTTCTTTTATCTCAACATTATTTTTAGTTACAAAATCGGATAGCTCTACAATCTTGTCAGTATTAATATAATCAATTCCAGATAAGATCATTTGTCGCCAGCCGGCTTCATTATCAGGATGAGCCCATAATCTGAATGGCTTTCCCGACTGATGTGCATTTTTGACAGCATCTTGTATTAATGAAAAATCAGGTTTCCCTAACTTTATATAATTGAAATAGGAATCACTGATCAATGAAATTTTTTTCAATTGAGCCTGGGTATATGATTCGTTTGGTCGACCATCAAAGTATATGAATTCCGGATATTGGGAATAATCTTCCATACGGGGTCGATTACCACTAATGGTTATAGTTAAACTTTTATTGGATAGCAGAACTGGATATTTTCTCAATTCTTTAATTACAGCTTGTAGTGTAGGATCTGCCTCAGTTTTTATATCAATCAGTAGTTGTAAATTTCGATTAGGACTAAATCGAAGCACTGAATCAAGGGGTCGCAAGTACAATTTATCCAGGGTCTTGTTACTGTCAACATCTTTTCTGTCATGGGCCACCAACAATTTCTCTTTTATCAAAAAAATATCTACTTCAATAGAAGTAAAATGCAATTGATATGCAGAAATAAAAGGATTTTCCTGTTGATAATCATTGTGAGAATGCATTTTCACTTGTGCGTGAACAAAAAATACATTCGTTAATAATAATAAAAAAAAGTATGCTCTTTTCATGCTTGAAAATATGACCATTTTATGGCAAAAAATAGGACATGGGATTAATAAATTATTACATCCACCCACTGATTCATATGCGAATCAAGCTGACTAAAAGGAATAAAATTTACTTGCTATGGAAATACCCATCCAATAATATAAAAGCAGTTGATGCAAGGCAGAAAAAGGTATTACTTATTGAATAAGTAAGCTTCTACTTAAATATTCTCCACACATCCAGTCCGAGTGCATACGCCATCAGTGACATGAGCAGAACGAAACCTGCAATCTGGGCATACTCCATGAATTTATCACTGGGTTTACGACCCGTAATCATCTCATACAGCGTGAACAATGCATGACCACCATCCAATGCAGGTATAGGGAGCACATTCATGAAAGCTAACACAATGGAAAAGATAGCGGTCAACGTCCAGAATCGTTCCCAATCCCATTCACCGGGGAAAGTATTTCCGATGCTGATGACACTACCTAATGAATCTTTGACGTTGGCCTCACCGGTGAACATTTGCTTGATGCCAGTAATATAACGCCCCAGGGTTTCCCAAGTATGATTGAATCCAATGGGAATAGATTGTAACAAACTGTAGCGCGTAGTAATGGTGGGCATTAGTTTGAGTGGCTGCACCGGAAAGAATCCGATGGAACCCGAACTGCTGACAAGTGCCCGAACGGCAACAGTATCTGAACCCCTGCAAACGGTGAGTTGCACGATGGAATCTTTGTATTGATCTTTTAGTGGCGCTAATTCATGAAAAAATAAAGTTGGCTTTCCATTGAGAGCAATGACCGTATCATGCTTCATCAGCCGGTTGGCAGTGAATACAGCATCTTTCGACACCGAATCAATGATGATGGGAAAACGCAATGTCAACAATGCGCCGGAACGACGCTGTGCCATCACCTGCTTAGCAAAACCTTCGGGTATGGTTAAACTGAGCAGGGAGTCACCACGCTGCACCTGAATCGTTTTCGGTTGCTTAAAAATGATATCGGCATCAAAAGAACCAAAATAGGTCAGCGGCTGGTTGTCAATAGCCACCAGGTTATCACCATCCTGCATACCAATGGTGCGCACCAGCGAATCGGTACGTAATCCATAGCGGATATTTTTTACAGGCAATTGTTGCTCCCCATAGAACCACGTGATACCGATGAAGATAACGATGGCCAGTATTACATTGACAACGATACCACCTAATAAAATAATAAGGCGCTGCCAGGCGGGCTTGGAACGAAATTCCCAGGGTTGAGGGGGTTGTTTCATTTGTTCTTTATCCATGCTCTCATCGATCATCCCCGCGATCTTCACATAGCCGCCAAAGGGAATCCAGCCGAGACCATATTCGGTATCACCCTTCTTCTTTTTCCAAAGGCTGAACCAGGCATCAAAGAAAAGGTAGAACTTATCTACCCGGCAGCCAAACCAACGGGCAGGCAAAAAATGGCCAAGTTCGTGCAGGATCACTAATATGGAGAATGACAAAATGAATTGGGCCGCCTTGATTCCTACACTGGCCCAGTCTACTGCTAATAAAGTCATGTTGAAAAATTGCTTGCTGAAAGAATTACCCCTATCCGTATAAATGAATGATAGAGGCTGCAAAGGTACGCGCCTCCCCGTCAGTTTCAAAATAGTCTTCGAGGGTAGGATTTTGAATAAAAGGTACCTGCATCATTGTTTTTTCGACCACATCGGTCATATCGAGGAAGCCGATGCGATTGCGGAGGAAGGCGTAAACGGCCAGTTCGTTGGCGGCATTTAAAATACAGGGCATATTTCCCCCCTGTTTCATGGCTTCCATCGCCAGTGCCAGGCTGCGGAAAGTTTTTAGATCCGGCTCATGAAAATGTAAAGTGGAAGGTTGCAAGAAATTATAGCGCGGAAAATCATTGGGTATGCGCTGCGGAAATGCCAAGGCATATTGTATGGGCAATTTCATATCGGGAAGACCCATTTGTGCTTTTAAGCTGCCGTCTTCAAATTGCACCAAACTGTGAATGATGCTTTGCGGATGCACCACCACTTGAATCTGATCGGGGCGGAGGTTGAAAAGCCAGCGGGCTTCAATCACTTCCAGTCCTTTATTCATCAAAGTGGCTGAATCGATGGTGATTTTGGCACCCATGCTCCAGTTGGGATGTTGCAGTGCATGCTCGCGCTTTACGTTGACGAGGAAGTTGGGCTTCTTGCCGAAGAAGGGACCGCCACTTGCAGTGAGAATGATCTTTTCAATGCGGTTGCGCCCCTCGCCTACTAGACATTGAAAGATGGCAGAATGTTCGCTGTCTACCGGAATGATAGGCACCCGGTATTCCAGGGCTTTGCGGATGATGATATCGCCTGCCACTACCAGGGTTTCTTTGTTGGCCAGCGCAATGGGCTTGCCGGCTTCAATCGCACATAACGTTGGTTTGAGTCCTGCATAGCCAACAATAGCTGCCAGCATCATATCATATATCTGCATGGACGCTACTTCCTGCAGTGCCTGTTCACCACAAAATACTTTGATGTCTTTTCCGGCGAGGGCATCGCGTACAGCTGCATACTTGCTTTCCTCTCCGATCACTACAACTGCCGGATTAAAACGCAGTGCCTGCTCGATGAGCAGGGTATGGTTGGTCATTGCCGTCAATATTTCAGCAGAAAAGAGTTCCGGATTGGCTGCAATCACATCCAATGCCTGGGTACCAATAGAACCGGTGGAACCAAATAGGGCAATACGTTTGATAGGAATAGATGACATGGGCAAGCTGACGAAATGCTAATTTAGGTAATCCGATTGAAAAGCCATCCGAAAAGACGATTCTTATAAGAGAAAGGGTTGCAGGGCTTCTGCCAGTTGCCGGTCATTGCTTAAGCGGGGTACTTTGTTTTGACCACCCAGTTTGCCCGCAGACCGCATGTAGTCGATGAATCCGTTTTTTCGAACACGGGAGATGCGGAGGCGCTCGAGGATATTGCCACTAATCAGGTCATCATAATATACATTGTGTTCCCGCAGGGCGGCATCGAGTGCGGCAATGAATTGTTCAACATCGTCCGGTTCCTGCTCGAATTCAATGAACCATTCGTGGAAACTTTTACCGGCACCCTGCGCGATATTGGGGGCTACGGTAAACTCGGTAATCCTGCCTCCCGCTAATGAAATGGCACTTTGCATAGATTTTTCGACTTCTTCGCCAATCACATGTTCGCCAAAGGCGGATATAAAATGTTTGATTCGTCCTGTCACGACCAATCGATACGGACGGGTGGAAGTGAACTTAACGGTATCGCCTACCAGATACCCCCATAGTCCGGCATTGCTGCTGATGAGGATGGCATATTGAACATCCGTCTGCACTTGTTCGAGGGTCAGTCGCGTAGGATGTGCTTCGAATACTTCCTGTACCGGAATAAATTCATAAAAAATACCGCTATTGGTATTCAGGAGCAGCCCCTCTGCTGCCTGACTATCCTGGAAGGCAAAGAATCCCTCGCTGGCGGGATATAATTCAATGCTGTCAATGGGTCTGCCGATGCTCTCCATCAGTTTTTGGCGATAGGGTGCGAAGTTGACGCCACCATGCACCATCAGGTTGAAGCGGGGAAAAAGTTCACCAACAGGTTTGCCGGACTTTTCCCGCAGCCGGTCGAAATACATTTGCATCCAGGGGGGAATACCGCTGATCAGGGTCATGGGCTTCTCTATCGTCTCTTCCACGATTTTATCAAGTTTCGTTTCCCAGTCGTCGATGCAATTCGTTTCATAGGAAGGCAATTGATTCGAACGGAGGTAGGCGGGCACGTGGTGGTTGACGATACCGCTAAGTCGGCCGGTGGGGATGCCACCAACCCTTTCTAATTCAGGTGAGCCACTGAGGAAGATCATATTTCCGGAGGCAAAGGCCGATTGTCCGGTGGTGGCGATATAACATAGCAGGGCGTTTCGGGCACCATTTATATGGTTAGAAATTGAATCTTTGCTGATAGGGATATATTTGACCCCGCTGGTGGTGCCACTGGTTTTGGCGAAATAAAGGGGTTTCCCCTTCCAGAGTATGTTCTCCCCACCTGCTTTTACCTCCTCGATATACGTTTTCAGCAGCTCATAGTCCCGAACCGGCACTGCTTGGGCAAATTCGGCTGCGCTGCTGATGTTCTTGAAGTGGTGGTCATTACCGAACTGGGTTTTGCGACCCTGTTTGATCAGTTCTTCGAGGATGCGCTGCTGGTCGGCGACTGCGGTTACCATGCCGCGTCGTAGGGACCGATAGACGTAATTGGCATAGGGACGGGCTAGTTTCGCTGTCAGTTGTAGCAGCATAAAGGGGGTTGAAGAACAAAAATAGATAGATTGTACGGGATTGAAAGGGACTGTTTCGTTATCGGAATTTTAAATTGTGTATAAATAATTTATACTCATTAGGTTATGCAGATTTGTATAAAAAAGTGGATAATTGCAGTCCAGACGGCTGAATTTTTAAAAAAATGGGGGATTTCTGTAAAAAAATTGCTTACCTTTGCCGTCCCAAATTCAGGAAATTATGTTAGCTATTGTTACCATTGCCGGCCAGCAATTCAAAGTAAAAGAGGGTCAGCAGTTATTCGTTCCGCATCTGCCGGGAAAAGCAGGTGATAAAGTATCCTTCAACCAGGTATTGATGCTGGAGAAAGACGGTCAGGTTACCGCCGGTCAGCAAGTAAAAGCAACTGTTCAGGCAGAAATCCTGAAAGACCTGGTGATGGGTGATAAAGTGATTGCCTTCAAAATGAAAAGAAGAAAAGGTTTCCGCAAGAAACACGGTCACAGAACTCACTACACACAAATAAAAATTGAAAGCATCGCTTAATTGCCTGCTTAAACAACCGTTTTAAAAAAGTAATTTCAGTTATCCGTAAAACAACTTACCATGGCACACAAAAAAGGAGAAGGTAGTGTAAAGAACGGCAGGGACTCGCAAAGTAAACGCCTCGGTGTAAAAATATATGGTGGTCAACCTGCGCTCGCCGGCAATATCATCGTGCGTCAGCGCGGTACCGTATATCATGCCGGAAAGAATGTTGGTGTTGGTACCGACTACACTTTGTTTGCACTCACCAGTGGACTCGTTGAGTACAAAAAAGGAAGAAATAACAAGACCACTGTATCCGTAATCAGCTCACCCGCAACGGCTTAAAAAAAATTTTTTTTGTTAGTTGAAAATATGTTTATACTTTTAATGTATTAACTAACCATTAAATTTCTTAAACATGGCAACTGCAAAAAAAGCCGCTCCTAAAAAAGCCGCTAAGAAAGCCGCTCCAAAGAAAGCCGCTAAGAAAGCTGCTCCTAAGAAAGCTGCTAAGAAAGCCGCTCCTAAAAAAGCTGCTAAGAAAGCTGCTCCTAAGAAAGCCGCTAAGAAGAAGTAATTCTTCGCTCACAAGCAGAAATAGTCTAAAAGTCCCGGTTATGCCGGGACTTTTTTTTTAACTTCCCTCCTTCAATATGAACAACGATCAACTAGCCGACAACTTTACCCTCCTCGCCAAACTGATGGATATTCATGGCGACAATACATTTAAATCCCGCTCCTATTCAAATGCCGCCTATCAGATCAATCAACTGCATATTCAACTCGATACACTTACCCCCGCAGCTATCAATGCATTGAAAGGAATCGGCGATGCCATAGGTAAAAAAATTCAGGAACAACTACAGACAGGCATACTACCCCTTTTACAGGAATACCTCGACAAAACACCTGCCGGCATTATTGAAATGCTCTCGATCAAGGGACTGGGGCCGAAAAAAATTGCTACCATCTGGAAGGAACTGGAAATAGAAACCCTGGGTGAACTCCTCTATGCCTGTCATGAAAACAGACTCACCCTCTATAAAGGATTCGGAGAAAAGACTCAACAAAATATCCGCGAAGCCATAGAATTCTATCTGCAACACCAAGGACAATTTCTATTTGCCGAACTGGAGCCCTGGGCAAACCTATTCCTGCAACAATGGAATACCGCCTTCCCCGATCAAACAACCCTTACAACAGGCGCCCTCTGCCGACAGATGGAAACCCTTCCGCATCTGGAATATGTAACTACTGTCGATACCATACAAGCGCAAGCACAATTAATCGATTGGCAATTTTCCATTGACACCATAGAAGCCGATCTATTGAAGGTTACCAGCCGCGAAGGCATACAACTATATCTTTATCACACTACGCCAACACAAATCTATCGCCAGCAATTTGAACGCAGCGCCGCTGATCCCTTCCTGCAGGAATGGAATCAAACAATAGGCTGGAAAGAAAATGAAACCTACGATAGCGAAACTGCCATCTTCTCTAAAGCAGGTGTTCACCCAATTCCGGCATACCGCCGGGAATCTGCTGCCATCATTCACAGCGCCCGGGCCAAAGCACTGCCCAGTAGCATCGTGACGGAAGACATACGAGGTATCATCCATTGTCACAGCCAGTGGAGCGATGGCTCCGATACCCTGGAAACCATGGCGAAAGCAGCCTGCAATATGGGATTGGAATACCTGGTAATCAGTGACCACTCGCGGTCTGCCTTTTATGCGAACGGACTACAAGCAGATCGTGTTATGGCCCAACACCGTGAAATCGAAAAGCTGAATATCGCCCTGGCACCGTTTACCATCTTTAAAAGCATTGAAAGTGATGTGCTGAGTGATGGCGCCCTGGATTACCCTGCAGAAGTACTCGCACAATTCGATCTGATCATCGCATCCATCCACTCTAACCTAAAGATGCCGCAGGAGAAAGCCATGCACCGACTCCTCACCGCCGTAGCCAATCCTTTTACTTCTATACTTGGACATCCCACGGGCAGACTGCTATTGAGCCGTAGTGGCTATCCGGTCGATCATGAACGTTTGCTGCATGCGTGTGCTGAACATAAAGTGGTCATCGAACTCAATGCCCACCCACGTCGATTGGATCTGGACTGGCGCTGGATCGAAAAAGCACAGGAATTAGGTGTACTAATATCCATCAATCCCGATGCCCACAATATTGCCGGACTGAAGGATATCCGTTATGGTGTATTGGTGGCGCAAAAAGCCGGACTCCCCGCTTCCGGTAACCTCAGCAGTCGCTCCCTCAGCGATATGCGGAACTTCATAGCTGAACAACAGAAAAAACGACCCTAACTTATTCAGGCTAGTTAAGACGCGGCCACTCCATGAAAAAAGTAGTACCCCTGCCCCACTCCGTTTCGAATCGAATCTGACCACCCGCCTGCTCTACAATCCGTTTACAGATGGCCAATCCCAAACCGGTGCCACCTGTCTTGGTCGTAAAGTTGGGGGTGAAGATGCGATGGGTCAACTCTGGTGCAATCCCCCCTGATAGATCAGCAAAACTTACTGTCACGCTTTCCGCTGTGGCATCCAGGTGTATGCTGATAGCGGCTACTTCACTTTCATTGCCTGCCTGAATAGCATTGATCAGTAAATTGGTGAACAAGCGATCCAGGTGTCCTTCATCACCTAGCATCCCTACCGGCTCCTCCGGCAGGAAAAGACGGATGCGACAATTATCGGATAACTCATACAGCTGTGCCCATTTACGAATCACTTCACCCATATCTAATTGCACCGGTCGCGCCAAACTGATTTGTGCATATTGAGCAAAATCACCGGCGATACGCGAAAGCTGGTCAATTTGCGTAATCAGGGTAGCATTGGTTTTTCGGTAGAGTTCCGGTAGCCGCGGGTCATTGCGCTGCAAGGCTTCCTGCAAGTACTGAATACTCAGCTTCATGGGTGTCAGCGGATTCTTGATCTCATGCGCTACCTGCCGCGCCATCTCCCGCCAGGCCACTTCCCTTTCTGTAACGGCAAGTGCACTGGCACTTGCTTCCAGCTTCCGCACCATCTTATTGTATTCAGAGATCAACAGGCCCAATTCATCGTTGCGGTTCCACTCAAGGGTCTCATTCACTTTTCCTAAACTGATCTGCTGCATTTTACGCGTGATCAGGTCAAACGAATCGGTGATGCGGCCGGTAAAGTAGAAGGCGATGATACCTGCTATCAGGAAGATAAATGCATTCAGGTTGAGGATGGCAGCCAGAAAACCGGAGATCTCCTGGTTCAATTCAGCCTGGGTATTGAGGTAAGGAATGTTCAGATAGGCATAGGTAGTTCCTGCAGCATCCGAGAGGGGTTGATACACACTCAGGTAACGGAAGGCACCGATGGTTTCTGTCTGCAGATAGCGAATGCTCTTCTTCTTGGTGAGGTGCTGAAATGCGTCGGCATTCATCTTTTCACTGAGCAGCTTCTTATTGTAGATATATGGTTGTGTAGAAATGAGCAGATTACCACCTGTGCTGTAATAATTGATGTCGGCATTGTGTTGCTCCGATATTTCAGTGATAACACGTTGCATCTCATTCCCAAAGCCACCGGGTGTTCCTTGTAGCTCGATGCTTTCCAGACTGCTGGCACGGGAGTTGATCTCATTTGCCATCACCTGAATGGCCCTGGCCAGCCGCTCCTCATTGTTCAGGTTAAACCGACTGATGAATAAAGTGATGGTAGTTACACTGATAACGATAAATGAAAAGATACTGATGAAAATGATGATAGATTGTAGTTGAGACCGAATCTTGATTTGAAACAGTGATTGCAGTTGTTTGCGGCGGAAACCTGTGCTGAATAACAATGCCGCCTGATCAAATACGAATGATATGAAAAGGAAGGCACAGAATAAATAGGCGAAGAGGGTGATCAATTCACGCAGGGTATTGTTTTTTCGCACAATCATTACCTGCTTATCCGGACCATCGCGTAGCCAGAGTTCTGTAAATCCATCTGCTGCCTTACGAATGATATCATAGCCTTGCTTCCGCTCTACGCCCGGTGTCGAGGCAAACGGATATATACCATAATGATCGGTGATTTGACCCCGCTTATAAACGCCATAAGCATAACCTGCAGCCGGATCTGTAAGCGGATCAACCACCTGGTTAAATAATTCGGGATAAAGTGACTCACTCTTATATCGCTTGGCAGTAATTAGCACATATACATATCCGGCTATATTGTCACCGGAAATAATGGTTTTCCTGAAAGCATAACTGAAGACACGGTTACCGGTTTCCGCCGTATAGAGTGCCTCCATATCGGTTGGCGCTGCATGCAGTTCAATCAGCGTATCGAGGTCGAGACAACGGGTGGTATCATCATTGAACAGTGGCTGGCGAACCGTATTAAACGTTAAGATGCGGGTATCAAACTTATTCAGGTAGCCGGAAAAGTTTTGTCGGGTAAGACTATCCTTCAGCATTTTATTCTCCTGCTCGCCGCGTGAAAAACGATAAAAGTTTTCCTCCAGCCAGCGGTCATCAAAATTAGTGGCGGCAATACTGAGCAGGTTCTCCCCGAAGGGGTCAGATTGTTGCACCAGTCGCTCAGCCATTTTTTCTCGCTGCTGCCATTCCACCTGGCGAAAACGAAACATCACGAGTGAAGCTACCGAGAGGGCAAAAAACATCACCCAAAAAATATAAAACGGGGAAGCAGATAATCCCTTTAGAAATTCTTGCCTTCGCAGATGAACCAATAATATATAGAGTATGATCCAGCCGGTAATGCCTGCGTAGAGAAGCACCAGGGAAGTTTCATGTAAAAGCAGGGTGACCAGTCCACCGGTAAGCAGAATAATCGGCAGTTGCCAATAGAGGGGCACAGATAAGCGCAACAGAGGCAGCAAAAAAATCTCAGAGAGGTGATAAAAAATCAGTACCAGTAAACAGAGTACGATGAAACTGATGAAACTGAAAACCGAGAGAGAGAAGAAGTTGGTTACATCGAAAGATATTTTCGCATCATCGACCAGACTGCTCACTATGTTCGCCAGTAGGAGTCCACTCAGGGTGAGCAACACTATATTCATTACGATCAATACAGGCTGTGGCCAGCGGGAAGTAGTGGCTGGACGAAAGAGGCGACGGGTGCGATAAAAACGCAGCAACCAATAAACGAGGGCAGCATTCACGAGAAGGTCACCCAGGGATGGATGAATGATATTGGAAGCATATATGGCCGGATCGAAGAGCGGTATCTTGGAAAAATCAAAGGGTACGTGAAAGCGATAGGTCAGCAGGCGCAGAAAGATGACGGATCCCAGCAGAAAGAGAAATCCATTGGTAAATGAAAACATCCGTACCCATTCAGAAGCAATATTGTGCAGAAATGCCAGCAGGCAAATGATCGCCAGCAAACGCAGCAAGATGGTAATCGTATCATACTGTATGAATTCGCGACCGGTCTTCAACAGGATACGGAAAAGTGGTTGTCCCAACTCGGTCGTCACTTCAATCGAGCCCGGTGCATCGCTGATGGTATATTGCTCTTCCAGGTGTTCAAATCCTGCAAAGTCGGTATGCAGGTATTTGTTATCCATAAAATAATGCCAGCGTACGGGCACCAGTGCTAATAAGGTATAAGTAGTTCCTTTGTGGGCAACTTGCTTTCGAATGAGCTGAAAGTCACCATTACGATGGGTGACGAAATGGATACCGGCAGATAAGTTGAGTTCCGGCGGATCAACATAGATGCGATTGGTATTCCAATACAGCAGACGGGCATTTTGCTGACTGGCATTTCCCTCATATAAAAATATACCGGTCTCATTTTTAGACGGATTGGGAACCGGCTGATTGGAAGCAAGCAAATGCGACAACTGTTCGGTATTTGCTGCCAATGCCTCGATGGACTTATTCTCTTCAGATAAGCGCTTTTCAAGGGATGTTTTCACCTTGGCAGGTGAAGAACGATAGCTCCAGTAGTTGGTAAAAAGAAATGAGAGGGTATACAGCCAGGCGGCGGTAATCAGCAGGTAACCACTTTGGTACACGAATGATTTCCAGACCTTGTTCACGTGTGCTGTTTACTTTTATTCCATAGTTCATCCATCTCCTGCAGCGTCATGCTGTGCAGGCTTCGACATTCAGC
>Ga0208361_1000216_pt1 | contig 19621 bp, 15 predicted proteins | sample LakMenEpi05Aug10_FD_150670 | JGI IMG/M metagenome (GOLD analysis project Ga0208361, IMG submission 150670) | Freshwater microbial communities from Lake Mendota, WI - 05AUG2010 deep hole epilimnion (SPAdes) | ecosystem: Environmental > Aquatic > Freshwater > Lake > Epilimnion/Euphotic zone ... | reverse complement strand
TTATCGGCTCGTGTGCCAGCAACAGCAAAGGAATCCAAGCAACAAAGATCAACCACGTAAAAGAAGAATCGGGCCATGCCAATGCAAGCAGGCAACCAGATAAAATACTCAGCAACCAACGAATTGAATTTTTCAAGCGAAATGATTCAGTTGTTACCATGAAAAAGTTACCGTTTATATCAATAAATGCCGTAAGACAGCAACTATTTTTTACTGTAATTCGGCGCTTCTTTTGTTATATCCACATCGTGTGCATGGCTTTCTTTCATACCCGCTGCCGTTATTTGTATGAAAGATGCTTTTTGCAGGGCCGCCATATTTTTTGCGCCACAATAGCCCATTCCGGCCCTGAGCCCACCTACATATTGATAAATAATTTCTGATAGGGCGCCCTTGTATGGAACCCTTCCCTCAATACCTTCTGGCACGAATTTTTTAATATCATCCTCTACGTCCTGGAAGTAGCGGTCACTGCTGCCCTGACTCATGGCCCCCATACTTCCCATACCCCTGTATTGTTTGAATTTCCGGCCATCGAAGATGATGGTTTCTCCGGGACTTTCTTCTACACCGGCAAATACGCTTCCCATCATCACAGCACCTGCGCCTGCAGCGAGTGCTTTCACCAGATCACCGGTATAACGAATACCGCCATCGGCAATAACCGGAATATTTTTCCCCTTTAATGCAGCAGCTGTTTCCATAATGGCAGTGAGCTGTGGCATGCCTGCACCAGCCACGATCCGGGTTGTGCAGATAGATCCGGGACCAATACCAACTTTAACACAGTCGGCTCCGGCATCGGCGAGTGCTTTGGCTCCAGCTGCAGTGGCTACATTGCCGGCAATGATGTTCAGTTGTTTGAAATTTTTTCTCAGTTGGCGGAGCGCACTGATTACCCCCAGCGTATGTCCATGTGCGCTATCCAGGGTAACAACATCAACACCCACCTGCTGCAAGGCTGATGCCCTGTCCATCAGATCGCGTGTAATGCCCAATGCTGCACCTACCAGCAAGCGCCCCAGTCCATCTTTACCTGCATTGGGAAAATTCCTCAACTGCAGAATATCGCGGTAGGTGATCAGTCCGATCAATTTTCCTTGTTTATTTACTACCGGTAGTTTTTCAATCTTATACTGGCGAAGAATTTTCTCTGCTTTTTTCAGGTCTGTTCCTTCCGGTGCTGTGATGAGGTTTTCTTTTGTCATCACCTCGGCAACTTTTCTTTTCCTGTCGTGCTCGAAGCGAAGGTCACGATTGGTAAGGATACCAACCAATTGATGGTGCTTATCTACCACGGGTATGCCGCCGATTTTATTTTCCTTCATCAGGTGAAGGGCATCCCCGATGGTTGCATCCACCAGCAGGGTTATCGGGTCTATGATCATACCACTTTCGCTTCTTTTCACTTTGCGCACCTGCTCAGCCTGCTTTTCAATACTCATATTTTTGTGCAAGATGCCGAGTCCGCCTTCCCGCGCAAGCGCAATGGCCAGGCCGGCTTCTGTCACGGTATCCATGGCTGCTGACAGCATAGGTATATTCAACTTGATGTCGCGGGTCAATTGGGTGCGGATGTCAACATCACGCGGCAGCACTTCGCTGTAGGCGGGTACCAGTAACACGTCATCGTAGGTGAGTCCTTGTCCCAGCATACGGGAGGAAGAGGAGCGGGCGGGGGTGGGATTGTTTCTTGTTGCCATGTGCAAAGATAGTTGCGCTGGTGAATTGTTGCCAAAACATTTTTTTTAGCGGCAGCAGGTAAATTATACCATGTAAGCGCCTGATAATTTGATATTTTTGGCCATTATTCCTCATTTCATGTCTTTGCAGCCCCCGGGTGAACATACACGTTACTTTACTTTTCAATTTGCTTTGCTGTGTTTGAGTAATTTACTTTTCTCTGCCAGTTTCAATATGATGATACCGGAGCTGCCTGCTTATCTGACTGCCATGGGTGGGGCAGAATACAAGGGATGGATCATTGCACTTTTTACCCTCATGGCGGGCATATCAAGGCCCTTCAGTGGCAAGTTGACCGATACGGTGGGGCGAGTTCCCGTTATGATTTTTGGGTCATTGGTTTGTGTGATTTGCAGTTTACTTTATCCGGTCTTACATACCATTGTCGGCTTCTTACTGCTGCGTTTTTTTCATGGCTTCTCAACCGGATTCAAGCCCACAGCTACTTCTGCCTATGGTGCTGATGTGGTACATGAATCCAGGCGGGGTGAAGCATTGGGAGCGCTCGCCATCGGCTACACCCTGGGTGCAACCATCGGACCGGTCATTGGCAGTTGGGTTGTATTTCATTTCTCATTCAATGCCATGTTCATTACCTCAGCCGTCATGGCACTTGGCTCTGTTCTGATTCTTTTTAATATAAGAGAAACCTTACCCGAGCCGCAGGCATTTCAATGGTCCTTGCTGAAAATTCCCAGAACAGAAATCATAGAGCCAACTGCATTGCGCCCTGCATTAATCCTTTTTCTGCTGAGTATTTCACTGGGTTCTTGTCTCACCCTGGTGCCAGATTACTCTGTTGAACTGGGTATGCGTAACAAGGGATTATTTTTTACTTGTTTTACCATTACCTCGCTTTTTATCAGGTTGGTAGCAGGAAAATCTTCCGATCGCTTCGGGCGGCAGGTAGTTCTATTTTTCTCGTCGCTGGCTTTACTGGTAAGCATGTTGATTTTAGCCATGGCACATTCTTACCTACTATTACTCATCGGTGCCGGTATTTTTGGAATGAGTTTGGGGATGAATTCGCCTACCGTTGCTGCCTGGGCAGTAGATCTTTGTGCGGTGGAGCACCGCGGAAAAGCTGTGGCTACCGTTTACATTGCTTTGGAAGCCGGTATTGGCGGGGGTGCCTTACTCAGTGCCTGGATTTATGATAATCAACCCAGTCATTTTTTATATGCCTTTTTATTGCCTGCTTTTTGTGCAGCTGTTTCCATGTTATTTCTGTATCAGTGGATAGGAAAAAAGAAAGCAGCCCACGCAGAAGCCGTACGGGAACTTTAGATAACTTTTTCGAATCTTTTGCCAGGCAAACATCGAACAGCCTGTTTCAGTTCCAGTTGAAGCAGTATGGCTGCGAGTCGACTGGTTTGCCATCCTGTGCTGATCATTAGTTCATCTATAGATATACCATTGGTCGGAGAAAGACAGCTTACAATATATGTTTCATCTGCTGAGAAATGTTCAAATAAACTTTGCTGATGTGCAGGGGTTGGTTTTGTTTCTTGCCAGCCCAGCCAATCCATCAATGCAGTTGGGCTGGTATATAAGATGGCCTTATTTTGTTTGATCAGTTGCAGACAGCCGGAGTGATTGCGATCATAAATCTTTCCCGGCACGGCAAATACATCGCGGTTATATTGGAAAGCCAGTTCTGCGGTAATCATACTGCCTCCTTTTACGGCGGTTTCTACTACCAAGGTGGCATCTGAAAGGCCAGCTACAATTCGGTTCCGTCTGGGAAATTGATGTTTTTCGGGGAGGGCACTACTATTGAATTCTGTCAGCAATCCACCGTGGGTGCACATTTCTGTCGCTAGGTGTTGGTGTTGCCAGGGATAGATGGTATTCAACCCATGCGCCAGCACGCCTATCGTGGGTACATTTTTTTGCATGGCTGATCGGTGCGCAATCGCATCTATGCCAAAAGCCAGTCCACTGATTATCGTAACATTCGCTCCTTTTAATTTTTCCATTAGTTCTTCCGTTACCTGCTTGCCATAACTGCTGCTGTTGCGGGTACCAATGATACTCAGCATCCGCGGATGATTCAGGCTGGCGCTACCTTTATAGAAGAGGAGTGCTGGGGGGTCATAACATTGTCTGAGCCGATGGGGGTAGTTGGGGTCGGTCAAGAAAAGTGGTGTGATGGCATGTTCATTGATCCATTGCCATTCTTTGGCTGCCTCCTCCAGTACCTGCTTATTTTTCATTTCCTTGCAGGCTGCTTCAGTCATCTGGGGAACACGCAGCCATTCTTTTCTTGAACTATTCAATGCGGCAGTTGCATTGCCAAAATGTTCGATGAGGTTTTTGATTCGTACCGGACCAAGGGTGGGAATCAGGGTTAACGCAATTCGATGCAGCCATTCATCTTCCATGCGCGAATATCCCTCGCACTAGCCAGCTACACAATGGTATTAATACCTAATCAGAGCGGGTCGATGCCAATGATCGTAAAGCTGGTTCTTCGGTTGAGGGCGCGGCCGGCTTCTGTTTTGTTGTCTGTAATCGGTTGACTGGATCCATATCCTTTCCAACGGAGTCGTGTTGCGGCGATCTTATTTTCTATGAGATAGTTTACAATCGACTTTGCCCTGTTTTCAGAGAGCAGCCGATTGTTTTCTGCTAAGCCGGTATTATCTGTATGGCCTCCTATTTCAACTCGGATGGAAGGATTTTCATTCATCAGGTTGATCAGTTTATCCAGTTCAATTTTTCCTGCTTCAGGCAGTGAAAAAGAATTGGATGCAAATTGAATGTTAGAGAAAGTGAGACTTGCATTCAAACGAATAGGTTGTAGTGAAATATCTTTTCGATAAATGCTATCAGGTAGTTGAGTAGATAGTTGAAATAATTCACTATAAAATAGATAGCCTTTTCTGTTGACTGTAAGTGTGTAATCGTTCCCTGCGGGAAGGGTGATGAAATAATTTGCCTGCTCATCGGTTTGCACCCGCATCCAGGTTTTCCGGTTGTTGTTGACAGTCAATTCAACAACGGAGGGAAGGGCTTTTCCTGTAAGCTGATCTTTGATTTTTCCCTTTAAATAAAATGTTTTGAAGGGCTGTAAATCTTTGCGCAGGGTAAATCGGTAGAGGTCCATTCCGCCCCTTGAATCACTGCGGTCACTGGAATAGTAAGCGGTAATGCCGTTGGCCGCAACTGCCATCATTCCTTCATTTTCGATGGTATTGATGGGATAACCAAGGTTTTGCGGCTTTCCCCATTTACCGTCGCTGTTCTTTCTGACAATAAATAGATCGGAACCACCATATCCCGGCCATCCGGTGGAAGTAAAAAAGAGCGTTTGGTTATCGGCATGAATGAATGGGGCCATCTCGTCGCCGGGCGTATTGATGATTGGTCCCATATTCTCGGCTTCGCTCCATTTTCCATTGGCTAAGCGATTGGAGTAATAGAGATCGGATCCACCAAATCCACCGGGACGAGAACTGGTGAAGTAGAGTGTACTTTTATCCGGACTCAAGGAGGGGGCTGTATCCCAAAATTCTGAGTTGATAGCAGGACCTAAATTTTCAGGTTCACTCCAGCCCTCCGGCGTTGCATAAGAAATATAGATATCAAAACTTCGATATCCCTGGTCGGGAAAAATGGCAGCGAAGAGCAGCCAATCACCGTCTTGTGAAACACTGATGGCTCCTTTTTTAGGTTCCTCGTTCAGGTTGCCAGGAATCGTTCTCCAGCGCGTAAATCCGTTCCCGCGAAAAGCGGTTTCTATAAAATTTTCCCTTCCCCCTTCTCTTCTGGTAAAAACGAGCAGACTATCATTGATGGTAACCGTGGGATAATATTCTGAACTATTTGTGTTGACTGAATCGCCCAGGTTCTCAGGAGAAAAGGTATAAGTGGAATCAGGATGTTCTTTGGCATAATTCAATGCAAATTCGTAGCAGGACTTTCGGTACAATCCGCTGCGTTTGCTTTTGTCATTGAGGCGGGGAGTGGAAAGAAAACGGTTTACTGCCTGCAGTGCCGAAGCGAAATCTCCTTTGCCAGCCAGGTTGATGGAGTAAGGAAGGCCATAAGGAGCAAAATAATTGCTGTCTATCAAGCGGACTCTCTCATACCACAGGATGGAAGAATCATATTTCTTAAGCTGTCCATACACACCTGCCAATGATAGCAAGGCATCTGCAAAATTGCTATCGAGCTGTACACTTTTTTTTAAAAGTAGAATACCCAACTGATAACGCTCGTCTTCTAATTGACGAATGGCCTGTTCATAGAAGGTGATTGCTTTAGTATTCACTTTGTCGGGCTGGTAACCTTGAGCCCAGGATCTACTGAAAGAGAGGAACGAGAGCAAAAGAAAAAAATGCCTGCACATGACAGCAATTTCGCATAAAGCCTGTGAAACCTGTGTTAAAGGGTGTGGGATCAGAAGAAAATTATCAGGGGATGGCTGCAAATTTATGCACCTGCATACTCAGCTGCCAGTTCGGGTGATGTTGTATGAAATCAATGATTTCCGGTAATATTTTTTCCCGCTGGTCCCATTCTGGTTGCAAATAGAGCTGACAATCTTTTGGAACCTGTTGCTCCCATTCGGTTGCCCAGGTCAGATCGTGCCGGTTATAGGCAACTATTTTTAATTCATCTGCTTGGGCAATGACTTCTGGTAAAGGCGCTTTGAATTTTTTTGGGGAGAGACAAATCCAGTCGAAATGCCCGGAGAGGGGGGATGATCCGGATGTTTCCAGGTGCACGGTTTTTCCGATGGCGTGCAAGGCATCGGTTAGATCGTTCAGTTGGTGTAACAAAGGTTCTCCACCCGTGATGATAACAATTTTTGCCGGGTGGCCGGCTGCTTCCGCTGCAAGCGAACTTACGCTGCGTTTCGGATGTTGGGCAGCATCCCAGCTTTCTTTCACATCACACCAAAAGCAGCCTACATCGCATCCGGCCAGTCGAATAAAAAAGGCAGCTTTACCCTGGTGAAAACCTTCCCCTTGCAGGGAATAAAAGGTTTCCATTACTGGAAGTTCAGCAGTTGATACAGGAACCAAGTCAGTTGCGGTCGACATCTTAAGAGGAATGGTTTTGATAAGCCTGTAAAGTATTTTTTAATAAGCCGGCAATGGTCATCAGTCCGACTCCACCCGGAACGGGTGTAATGGCTTCGCAGAGGGGGGCAACCTCATCATAAGCTACATCGCCTTTAATGCGGAAGCCTTTCTTCGCAGTAGCATCAGGTACCCTGGTAATACCAACATCTATGATGATGGCGCCCTGTTTCACCATATCAGCTTTAACGAACTCGGGTTTACCGAGTGCAGCAACCAGTATATCCGCCTGTCGCGTGATGGCCGGCAGATCGGGGGTGTGGGAATGACAGATGGTTACTGTACAGTTACCATAGGGAATATTACTGCTCAGTAAGATGCTCATGGGACGGCCAACGATATTGCTACGCCCGATTACTACTGCATGCTTTCCTTTTGTTGATAATTGAAAATGCTCCAGCATGAGCAAGATTCCGAAGGGGGTGGCCGGAATAAAAGTCGGTAAGCCCTGTACAAGCTTACCTGCGCTAATGGGGTGAAAGCCATCTACATCCTTATCCGGATGGATAGCTTGTATGATCACCGATTCCCGGATATGTTTGGGTAGCGGCAGTTGCACCAGTATGCCATCAATGCCGCTATCGTTATTGAGTGTTGCAATTTTCTCCAATAGGTCATTTTCTGTTACTTCTGATGGAAGACGGATCAGGGTTGAGCGGAAACCGGTTTCTTCGCAGTTTTTTACTTTACTGGCCACATAGGTTTCACTGGCCCCGTCATTGCCAACCAGAACGGCGGCTAGGTGGGGAGGTCTTTTACCGGCATTGGTTATGCTGTCTGTAGCTTTTTTCAGTTGCTCCTTTATCGCCTGGGAGGCAATTTTTCCATCAAGTACAATCATGCTGCAAAATTATTCGAATTGGGGCGTCGCAACTATTTTTTGTCTTTCTTTTCGTGATTTAGCATTTTTTGCAATAAAACAGTTGATAAATAATTGATAATACATAAATAAAAATATAATTAGATATTGTTAATCAAACGTATATATAAAATTTATCAATATGTTAACGATATGCAGCATTTTGTATACATATAATGTCATTTTATAGGAATCATAAAAAAATTCAATAAAAATTTTAACAAATGTTAATGATTTATTAATTTCAACCAGTAAAGCCTATACAAACCAGCTTTTCGACGCCATAAAAACCGGTAGTAAAATGTTGATTATTTGCGTAAAAGGAGGATTAAGGAAAAATAACATTCTGTATTTAAATTCACTATAAGTTAAAAATATTTATTATTCATTTTTAAACAACCAACAACATGAGAAAAATTGTACCAATGCTGGTTTTACTGCTGTTCTTCGGAGCGACAGTGAATGCCCAGACAGTTGCAGTTCAGGGAAAGGTTTCGGATGTTAGCGGCCCAGTGGCCAATGCTAACGTTCAGGAAAAAGGAACCAAAAACATCGTGCAGGCGGATGCCAATGGTGTTTTCAACATTCGTGTAAAGCAAGGGGCACGGCTGATCATTTCAGCAGTAGGCCATGACAACGCAGAATTTGCAGCATCTTCCTCTTATATGAATGTGGAACTCAATGCGAAAGCAGATGAGCTCCAGGAAGTAATGGTGACTACCGCCTTTAACGTGAAAAAATCACAGCGGACCACCCCTTTCAGTTCACAGGTAATCAAAGCTGATCAGTTGAACGTAATTCGTCAACCGAACCTGAATAATGCCTTGGCAGGAAAAGTCGCCGGTGTTCAGTTCCGCGGACAAAGTGCTGCCAAATTAAATGATCAGGGCTTCCTTCGTATACGTGGAGGTGGATCGCTTTCTGATGTGGCCCCCATCTATGTAGTAGATGGTACGCTGACCAACTCATTTGATATCAATCCGGATGATGTGGAAGACGTTACCGTTTTGAAAGGTGCAAACGCTACTGCTCTTTTTGGTAGCCGTGCCGTAAATGGTGCTATCGTTGTAACAACCCGCAAAGGCGGTGGTAAAAAAGGCATTGGTATCGAGGTGAATCAGGGTCTTATGTTTGATAAGGCTGCTTTTCTCCCCAAATACCAAAATGAGTATGGTGGTGGTGATGGTGACTGGCTCACGTTTAACTATGTGGCAGGTATGCCGACCGAGTGGCAGGGTTTGAATGGCAAACGTTATCGTGATTTTACCGATGATGCCAGCTGGGGACCAAAAATTGATGGTGGTGAATACATTCCCTGGTATGCTTTCATTCCCGGACACAGCAGAACCGGACAAACGGCTTCATTTGTAGCACAACCCAATAACGTGCGTGATTTCTGGAATACCGGTATTACCAACAATACCAATGTTAGCTTTACCCAAAGCAATGGTGCCGGTCAAAACCTCCGGGTTTCTTATACCAACCAGTCAATACGTGGTTTGTTGCCGAATACCAAGTCACTGCGACATAACCTTTTTGCAACCTTTAATATGGACCTGGGTAAGTTGTTCACGGTGAATGCGAACATAACTTATACCAATCAGCGCATCAATGGTGAGTTCGGTGATGGTTATGCCAACAACTCCTCTGGTAACTTTAACCAATGGTTCCACCGCGATCTGGATATTAATATTCTTCGCGACTTTTCAAATTTTAAAACGCCCATCGGTACCATTGCTTCCTGGAATTTCCGTCGGAACCCGGGTGCCTGGAGTGCTGCTGCACCCAGAAATAGTGTATATGGTGCTAACTACTGGTACAATCCATATACCTATTATGAGCAGCTCAATTATGCGCAATACCGCGATCGTATGTATGGAGACGTAGGCCTTACTTACAAAATTAATAGCCACCTGAAAGTACGTGGTACGATTCGTACCGATCAATTCAGTGGTAACGTAGAAAACATAACTCCAAATATTCTTGAGTTTACCGGTGTACAAACCGGTTATCTCGCCGGATACTCAACTAGTACTACTGCCAACAGAGAGTGGAACTTTGAAGGACTGGCAACGTATACCAATACATTTGGTGGTCTGGTTGTTTCTGTCAATGCAGGTGCTAACCGCTTGGCAATCCGTAACCGTGCTGTTTCAGCCAATACAAACAATGGGTTGAATGTACCTGAGTTGTATGCAATCAGTAACTCGAAAACAACTGCAACAGTTTCAAATTCACGCTCAGACCAACAAGCTAACTCTATCTTTGGTTTTGGTGATTTCGAGTACAAGAAGTTTTTAAGTCTTACATGGGCCGTAAGAAATGACTGGTTCTCTACTTTACCAGCCACCGACAATTCACTATTGTCACCCTCTATCGGTACATCTTTTGTATTCTCTGATTTTACAAAAAAAGCCACTCCCTGGTTGAGTTTCGGAAAGGTATTTGCCTCATGGGGTAAGAAGCCGGTGGCTTTGAATCCTTATGAGTTGAATCTGAACTACTCAGTTAACCCGCTTTTATGGGGAACCAACTTCCTGATGTCAACGCCTGATGTTGCTCCGGATGCCAATCTGCGTGGTTCACTGGTTACTACCTGGGAAGGTGGTCTGGACTTACGTTTTGCTAAAAACAAAATTGGTTTGACCATAACGTACTTCTTTGAAGATAACATCAAAGCTCCTCTGCAGGTTACATCCAGTGGTGTGAGTGGTTTTACAGCTCAGCGTATCAATGCTGCCTGGATTCAACGCCAGGGTATTGAAACAGAGTTAAGTGCCAGAATCATTGATAAGAAAGACTTCCAATGGCGCGCCAACGGTACCTTCTCTTACCTGCTTGATAATCCGGTGAAAGAATTAGCCCCCGGATTGTCTTCTATCGTTCTCTCAGGTGGATCTTTCGGTACACGTTTCGCACGCGCCTTCCATATTGCAGGTCAACAATGGGGTACTTTGAGAGGCGGTGGTATTCGCCGCAATGATGCAGGTCAACCATTGATCACCACGAATGGATTCAGTGGTGGACTGGGTTGGTACAGTGCCGGCGATGCAACAAAAGAATGGGGTTCAGTTGTACCCAAGATTACAGGCGGTCTGCAAAACTTCTTCTCTTACAAGCGCTTCAATATGGCTATATCTCTCGACTATCAATTCGGCGGTCAATTCTTCTCCCTGTCTGAACAGTGGGGTAACTTCTCCGGCTTGATGGAAAACACAGGTGGATTGAATGATAAAGGAAATCCTATCCGTAATTCAGTTGCCAGTGGTGGTGGTGTGCGTGTAACAGGTGTGCAGGCTTCCGATGGAAGAACACCGGTAGATGTATATGTTGAGGCATATGACTACTTCCACCAGTTCTACTATCAGCAAATTGCTGAACCCTTTGTACATAGTTTGAGTTGCGTAAAGGTGCGTGAAGTGAGCCTTGGTTATAATATCCCGGTTCAGAAGCTGGGTAAATTTGGCCAGGTGTTTCAGGGAGCCAATATTTCTCTGACTGCCCGCAATCCTTTCATTTTGTATAGAGAGACCAAGAATTTTGATCCGACAGAGATCAGCGGTCAGTTTGGTGAAGATGGCCAGATGCCCGGAACACGTTCAATTGGGTTTAACCTGAAAATGAATTTCTAATAACCCTTAAATGTATATACAATGAAAAGTATGAATATCAATAAAATCGTTATCGTGCTTGGGTTATCAGCTATGGCAGCAGTGGGCTGTAATAAACCTATAGATGATTTTGGAACGATTAACAGAAACCCAAATGCTACTACCGTTCCTATTACCTCTGCCTTGTTAACCAACGTACTGGCTAATGCCGGTAATAACGTCTGGGGTGGTGCCATCAACACTACAGCCGGATTATATTGTCAGTATATGGCTGAGACCCAGTACACGGATATTTCCCGCTATGCTACCCCCACCATTAACTGGGATGGTACTTATGCCGGCGATATGTATGACCTACAGAACATCATCAATACCAATACGGATCCTGGAACAAAAGCAACGGCAGCTCAATACGGTTCGAATGCCAACCAGATTGCCATAGCGCGCATCCTCAAAGCGTATTATTTCATGACATTGACAGATGCTTATGGAGATGTTCCTTTTTCTCAAGCTTTGAAAGGAGTGGGTACCATTCCTTATGACAAGCAGGAAACCATCTATCCGGCGTTGCTCACCGAACTCAAAGAAGCGGTGGCTCAATTTGACAACGGTGCAACGGTACAGGGCGATGTGATGTATTCCGGTAATACAACCAAATGGAGAAAATTGGCCAATTCACTCAGAGCTATTTTAGCACTTCGTATGTCTAAAATATTTCCGAGTACAGGTCAATTAGCTGCTACCGAATTCGCTGCAGCACTTACTGCTGGCGTGATAGATGCCAATGCAGACAATGCAAACATTCCTTATCCCGGAGGTAATTATCGTAATCCGATCTACAACTATTACGTAATTACGCAACGTTTCGACTATGCAGTTAGTAAAACCATCACCGACCAGTTGACCACATTGGGCGACCCACGCATCAATACTTTCGGCAATAACAGTAAGGGCTTCCCTTATGGTTTGACCCGGAGTGATGCGCTTGCATGGCAGACGACCAATCCTACATTTGCATTTTTGTTAGGGTTTACGGCCACACCTCAGACGCTGCCTTTGAGCCTTGTTTCTGCCGGTCAGGTATTTCTGGCAAGAGCAGAAGCTGCCAAAAGAGGCTGGACCACTGAGAATGCCGCAACTGTTTACGCTTCAGGCATTACTGCTGAAATGAACCGTTGGGGTATTTCGAATGCAGCTGCTATTAGTTCCTATCTGGCACAACCAGTTGTTGCCCTGGATGGATCTGCGGCAGACCTTCAGAAAATTGCTGAACAGCGTTGGCTGTCACACTTCCCCGATGGAAATCAGGGTTGGGCTGAGTGGCGCAGAACGGGCTTCCCGGCTCTTTCTCCCGCTCCCGGTCAAAGCAATCCCGTTCCTCGTCGGATTCCTTATGGACCCAATGAGCCTCAGCTGAACGCGACCAATTATGCTGCTGCTGCTGCACTCTACAGCAACAATTCTCAAAATGCTCGCATTTGGTGGGATAAGCAATAAATCAATTTCTACTAGTAAGGGCCGATGCTTGTCATCGGCCCTTTTTTTTGCCCTTTTTTGTGGAAAGGGTTAAACCTGAAGTTCTCGAATAGTTTTCAATGGTTTACTCTGTGACTGAAATCACACCTGCTTTTACAATGATTGATTCTATCGCTTCAATGAAACGATTGGCAGCAGCCATGGAAATGATTAGCTTTGTGCCAATATCAACTGCATGGAAACACAACCCGCCAACCAATTGAACATCGAAATTTCTGAAGAAGTGGCCGAAGGCAGCTATGCCAACCTTGCCATCATTACCCACAGTAATGCAGAATTTGTTATTGATTTCGTCAATATTATGCCCGGAACACCTAAAAGCAAGGTTAAATCCAGGGTAATCTTTACGCCCATGCATGCCAAGCGATTCATGAAGGCCTTGCAGGAAAATATCAGTCGGTTCGAGGCCAGCAATGGAATCGTAAAAGACCTCGAGCAGATTGAGATTCCAATGAATTTCGGGGGCTTGACGGGCCAGGCATAACCCACGATCAGATTATTCCTTCATCTGCAAAGCTGAAGTACCCTTCCTGACTTACGATGATGTGGTCAAGTACTTGTATGTCCATTAATGCTGCCGCCTGCTTGATTTTATGCGTAAGTTGTTCATCTGCCTTACTTGGCATCAGGTTGCCACTGGGGTGATTGTGACATAATACCAATGCAGTGGCATCTTGCTCCAAAGCCTTTTTCAGAATGATGCGCGGGTCGGCCACGGTACCGGTGAGTCCACCCTCACTGATGGTTTCCAATGAAATGATGCGGTTACCCCTGTTGAGATATACTACAGCAAACACTTCCCGCCTTCTGTTTTCCAGTTTTGCCTGCAGGTATTCGGCAACATCTTTACTGCTATGAATGATTACTTTAAAGTGCTCCGCAGCCTTCCTTCTGGCCCCCAATTCCATCGCCGCCACAATGGTAACTGATTTTGCTGCCCCGAGACCTTGAATCTTGCCATTCACCAGTTCCTGTGCACTCATCGCAGCCAAAGTAGCGAGGTCATTATGAGCATAGAGCAGCATATTTTTTGCTACATCCAAGGCTGAGTGATTTCGGGTTCCATGGTGAATCAAAATGGATAGTAACTCCGTAATGCTTAAACTGTGTGGTCCGAGGCGGATGAGTTTCTCCCGGGGCCGGTCTTCTTCTGCCCATTCTTTAATCGATAATTTTCGCATGTGAACAAATTGTAATTAAGTCAATATAATTATTCCTTCATGAATATCTATCTTCGCTCATATCCACGGTTTTATGAATCCTTCCGTTAAGATTTTTTCAGGTACCGGCTCACAAGCTTTAGCCGAAAAGATTGCACAACGCTTCGGCGCCACCCTGGGGAAAATCAATATCCAGCAATTCAGCGACGGCGAATGTCAGCCGATATTTCTGGAAAGCATCCGCGGTGATTATGTGTTCCTCGTGCAAAGCACCTGTTCGCCTACTGACAACCTGATGCAGCTGCTGTTGATGATCGATGCTGCCAAAAGGGCCAGTGCCTACCGGGTAGTCGCAGTTATTCCCTACTATGGGTATGCTCGTCAAGACAGAAAAGACAAACCGAGGGTAGCTATAGGAGCAAAACTCATTGCTACACTGCTGGAAGCGGCTGGCGCTGACCGGGTAATCACCATGGACCTGCATGCACCTCAAATTCAGGGCTTCTTCGATGTACCCGTAGACCACCTCGATAGTTCAGCCATCTTCATCCCTTATATTGATCAGTTAAGATTACCCAACCTCTCTTTTGCTGCCCCGGACGTAGGCAGCACCAACCGTGTGCGGGAAATCGCCAGTTACTTTAATGCCGAGATGGTGATTTGTGATAAGCATCGCAAACGCGCCAACGAAATCGCCAGCATGGTGGTAATCGGAGATGTAACTGACCGGGATGTAGTGTTGGTAGATGATATCTGCGATACCGGGGGCACACTCGCCAAAGCAGCCGGTCTGCTCAAGGAAAAAGGTGCCAGAAGTGTGCGGGCTATGATTACCCACCCGGTTTTGAGTGGCAAGGCCTATGAAAATATTGAAAACAGCGTCTTGGAGGAACTGGTGGTTTGTGATACCATCCCCCTTAAGAAGGAGTCCCCAAAAATAAAAGTGATTAGTGTGGCTGACCTGTTCTCCATAGCCATCCGGAATGCTTATGAAAATAAGAGCATAACCAGCCTTTTCATCCATTCTCAACTCAGGGGAAGGGATAAATAACCCTTTTTAGCTCGTTTTTTACCTGTTTTTACCTAACTTTGCCGTCCCAAAACCTGGCAGGGACGAATGCTGCCTGTGTTGGGGGATTATTCATTAACCAAATTTTTTTATGAAAACAATTACAATCGAAGGTCACCTGAGGACCGAACATGGCAAAAAAGCCGCCCGCCAGATTCGCTCTCAGGAAAACGTGCCAGGTGTAATTTACGGGGGTGCGCAGGAGATCAGTTTTTTTGCTTCTGCCAAGGCTTTCAAGCCCTTGGTCTACACTGGTGAATTCCAAACGGCCGAAGTTACTGTAGACGGCAAAAAGTATCGTTGTATCCTGAAGGATCTGCAATTCGACAAAGTGAGTGATGCGCTCATTCACGTAGATTTACTTGAACTGGTGGATGACAAAAAAGTGGTAGCTACCATCCCGCTGAAATTCACCGGTACTTCCATCGGTGTGAGAGGTGGTGGAAAGCTGATTACTAAAATGAAATCACTGAAAATTAAAGCCCTTCCCAAAGACCTGAAGGAGTTTATTTCAGTAGATATCACCAATCTCGACCTGAATGGCAACATACGGGTAGAAGATGTGAAAGAAGACGGTATGGAAATACTCAATTCTCCTCGTATTCCCATTGCCTCTGTGGTACTTACCCGTCAGTTAAAACAGGAAGAAGCTACAGCCACAAAAGCACCGTCTGCTGCACCTGCAGCTGCAAAAGCTCCGGCACCTGCAAAAAAGTAATACCTTTCAAACATGCTTTATCTACTGCAGGTCATTTGACCTGCAGTTTTTTTTTGACCACCTGCTGTATACCCTGTTGACTTAAATAATGTATTTTAGTTCGTTCATATTTATTCCATGCAACGTTTTTTGATTGTAGGGCTCGGCAACCCGGGCCCCCAATACCAGCATACCAGGCACAACATCGGTTTCGATGTATTGGCAGCTTTTGTGCAAACACATGGTGGCACATTTGTGCTGGGAAGACTCGCAGAAATCGCTACGGTAAAAATCAAAGGAAGGGAATTCGTCTGTATTCGTCCCACCACATTCATGAATCTGAGCGGACAAGCCTTTCGCTATTGGATGGAAAAGGAAAATATTCCTGTAGAGCATACGCTCACCATCGTTGATGATCTGGCGCTGCCACTTAGTAAAATTCGTCTTCGTGGGTCTGGGTCAGATGCAGGGCATAACGGACTCAAAGACATACAACAAATGCTGGGTACCGATCAATATCCTAAACTTCGTTTTGGCATCGGTAATCAATTTCCTAAAGGCAGACAGGTCGATTTTGTGCTGGGAAGGTGGATGCCTGAAGAGGAGCCCATTGTGCAGGCAAAAATAAAATTCTGCTGTACGGTAATCGAATCTTTTGCAATGGCCGGACTTGCTTACACGATGAATATGGCTAATCGACTGGAATTCAATTCTCAAGACAGTAATTTGCCTCCGGTGAAATAGGCCTTATTTGTTGATATGTTCTACCCCCGGCGCTAAGTTTCCCACCACCTCCTTTTTACTGTTTCCCCCATACAATTTTTTAGTTTTCAGCTCGTTTTACACTGAAGGGGCATTTCATGCCCTGACTGATAAAATACATATGAAAATAATTTGTGTAGGCAGGAATTACGCGGCACATGCACGGGAACTGGGAAATGAAGTGCCGGAAGATCCGGTGATCTTTATGAAACCAGCGTCGGCATTATTGCGCGAGGGCGTAGATTTTCATTATCCTTCATTTACCCATGACCTGCATTATGAGGCAGAATTAGTGCTTCGGATAAGCAGGTCGGGCTCACATCTTTCAATAACTGAAGCGTTGGATTATGTTGATGCCATTACAGTAGGCATAGATTTTACAGCCCGCGATTTGCAAGCGGCGTTAAAAGCAAAGGGACTTCCCTGGGAAAAGGCAAAGGCTTGGGATCAGGCTGCCGTTATCGGAAAATGGCAACCCATGCGGGCAGGTGACTTTCATTTTTCCATGAATAAAAATGGAGTAAAGGTTCAGCAGGGCGATACCTCCCATATGATATTTTCTTTTGACGTTTTACTGGCGCATATATCCGAATACTTTTCGCTGGAACCTGGTGATTTAATTTTTACTGGAACACCTGCTGGTGTTGGGCCCTGTGTGCCGGGAGATGAGTTAGAGGGCTTTTTTGACGATCAATCGGTTTTTATTTTAAAGATTCATGCATAACCACCCCCCAAACCGAATGTTGAACCTCACAACCTTGCTCGATGCTTATCAGATGATGGTCACAGCCCGCACCATGTCTGATACATTTGCGTCTCACAGGGATGATTGTGAATACCTGTTTGCCACTTCACGTGGCCATGAAGCAATACAAATAGCCACCGGTCTTCATTTACAATCCTGCGATTGGCTGAGTGCTTGTTTCAGAGATGATAGTCTGCTCTTATCACTTGGATTTACTCCATATGAGCTGATGTTACAATTGCTGGCAAAAAAGAATGACCCTTTTTCCGGTGGCAGAACCTATTATGCTCACCCAAGTAGCAAAGATCCCGGTAAACCTTCCATCATTCACCAAAGTAGTGCGGCTGGTATGCAGGCCATTCCCTCAACCGGATTGGCGCATGCTTTGCGCATTGCAGAGGAGACCGGCTCCATGAAATTGCGAAAAACCAAAGATGGCCAGTTGCCCATAGTTGTATGTTCTATGGGCGACCTGGCCCCTGCTGAGGGCGAATTGGCTGAAGCACTGCAGTTGGCTGCAGAACAGCAATTGCCTGTCATTTATTTGGTACAAGACAATGGAAGAAATGTCAGGGTACAGGCGGAGGATAAAAGAAATAACGGATCACATGACTGGTCAGTCATTTGTAAGGGTATTGAGCAATTGCAATGTGATGGCAGCAATTTTGCAGAGAGTTTTTTAACTATGCAACGAGCTACTCAAATTGCCCGGATAGAAAGAAAGCCCGTATTGGTATATGCAACCCTTTCATTTACTGGCTATCAATCGTATGAGTTGAAGAAGGGTGGAGGGCGTTATCAATCAATGAATGAGCAGCGGCCACAGTTGGATCCTGTGTTGATTTTACGGAATGTATTATTGGAGTCGGGCATTTCTGAAGATGATATGCGGATGATTGAGCAAGCTGTGAAAAAGAGAGTTGAACATGATTTTTCGCGTGCCCTGCATTCTGAAGACCCGGATGCTACATCGGTGGAGGATCATATTTTTGCCCCCGCAACTATCCGGGAAGAAATGGGTACCCGTGTATCACCCCGTGCCAAACAAGTTAGTATTGATGAGGCAGCACTTCGTGCCATCGAGGAGTTGATGGCTGCCTATCCTGAGGCGGTTGTATATGGGCAGCAGGCTGCCAGTCGACTGGGTGGAACGATTGGTATGAATGAACGTTTGATTGAGAAGTTTGGAAAGGAGCGTGTATGCAATATTGGTGTTGACGAGGCTTATATCATCGGCTCTACTGCCGGCATGAGTGCGGCTGGAATGAAGCCCATCGTAGAAATTCAGTGTGCCGATTTTATCTATGCCGGACTCAATCAATTGGTGAATCAGCTGTCTCGTTCATGCTATCTCACCAATGGAAAGTTTCCGGTGCAAATGTTGTTACGGGTGCCGGTAGGTGCCTATGATGGTGGTGGACCTTATCGAAGTAGCAGTATTGAATCTACTTTGTTATCTATTAAGGGGGTTAAAGTAGTATATCCCTCTAATGCAGCCGATATGAAGGGATTAATGAAGGCGGCCTTTCTGGATCCCAATCCGGTGGTAATGCTCGAGCATAAAGCTTTGTCTGGCGCGACATCAAAAAAAATAGTCGCTGCCCAGTCCCCTGAGCCAGGTTCTGATTACATCATTCCCCTGGGTAAGGCAAGAACGGTGTTAGAAGCGGATCCTGATTTGCTGGAGCGTGGTATGACCATGGGTGTAATCACTTATGGTATGGGCGTACATTGGGCCATGCAGGTGGCTGAAAAAACACCGGGTCTGGTTGAGGTGCTTGATTTACGTACATTGTTCCCGCTGGATGAGGAAGCAGTATTTGAGCTGGTTCGTCGTCATGGTAAGGTGCTCATTGTAACGGAGGAGCCACAGAATAATTCATTTACGGAGGCGCTGGCACATCGTATTACGCGGGCCTGCTATTGTCATTTAGATGCACCGGTAGAAGTGGTGGGATCGCTCAATTTGCCGGCTGTACCCCTGCATCGTACGTTGGAGCAGGCTATGTTACCCGGTGTCAAGGGGTTAGGAACCCAATTGCATCAACTTTTGGCATTCTAAGCGGGCAGATTTTCCCGAATTCATTATCTTTGCAGCCCGTTTGGATGCAGCGTAGCATTCAAACTTAGTAAAGTAGGGCGAGGTAGCTCAGTTGGTTAGAGCACAGGATTCATATACGCCTTTGGCGTACATGGGTTCAAAAAAAGAGAGGGAGGGTGAATAAAATAAATGGCGAGGTAGCTCAGTTGGTTAGAGCACAGGATTCATAACCCTGAGGCCATGGGTTCAAGTCCCATTCTCGCTACAGGAAAATCAAGGACTTACGTTAAATCGTGGGTCCTTTTTAG
>Ga0208361_1000215_pt1 | contig 19623 bp, 16 predicted proteins | sample LakMenEpi05Aug10_FD_150670 | JGI IMG/M metagenome (GOLD analysis project Ga0208361, IMG submission 150670) | Freshwater microbial communities from Lake Mendota, WI - 05AUG2010 deep hole epilimnion (SPAdes) | ecosystem: Environmental > Aquatic > Freshwater > Lake > Epilimnion/Euphotic zone ... | reverse complement strand
AACAGGGCCTGCGCGCGGCGCACGAGATCGAGATGGCCCAGCGTCGGTGGATCGAAGCTGCCGGGGAACAGCGCGTGGCGGCCGCGGGGGGGTATGTGCGCGGAACTGTAACGCGAGCGCGGAATGGTCTGCAACTCGGCGCAGACGACACCGTCCTAGAAGGGTGTGAAGCAGCGACCGATGTTGTGGCTGGCCGTCACCCTCGTGGCGGCCGCCTTTCTGCCGAGTCCGCCGCTGTCGGACTCGCCGGCCGGTACCTGGATGCTGGCCGGCCTCGCGGCCCTCGGCTGGTTTCTGGGTGGCTCCCCGCGCGGGCGCGCCGGCGCCGCCTTGCTGTGCGTGCTGTGCCTCAGCCATGCGCGCGCCCTGCGCTGCGCGGATTCGGCCGGCACAGCGGCCTGGCAGGCCGAGCCGTGCGTGATCGATGCCGAGCGCGAGCAGCACTGGGATCCGCTGCTCGAGCGGCGCTGGAGCGGCGAGCGCGGCTGGCTTCGCGCCGGCGAATGGGTCGAGATCCGCGGCGAGGCCACCCCTTCCCGGCCCGCGCGCGGCCCCGTGGAGCGGCGCGAATCGCTGCCCTGGCTCGCGCGACAGGCCTACCAGCCACCGCGCGAATGGCTGCCCGATGAAGGCGTGCGGGTGGCGCCCGCTCCGGGGCTGGCCGGCTGGCGCGCCTGGCTGGCGACGGCGCGCGAAGCGGCCTGGCGCCGGCTGGCGAGCGTCGAGGATCCGCGCGCCCGCGCGCTGTGCGCGGCGCTGCTGTTCGGCGAAACCCGCGAGCTCGATGCCGCCGCCGAGCAGAGCTTCGTGCGTTCGGGCGTGTACCACCTGCTGGTGGTCAGCGGCACGCAGGTGGCGTTGCTCTCCGCGCTGTTTTTTCTGCCGCTGGCGCGCCTGTTGTGCTCCGGCCTTGGGATCAGGCCCTGGGCCATCTGGCTTGCGGCACTGTGCGTGCTCGCCTACATACCGCTCGCGGGCGGCGGTGCGCCCGTGCTGCGCGCCGCGCTGGTCTGGCTGGCGGTCACGCTGATGCCGGCGCGCGCCGGCGTGCGACCGCGCATCGACACGCTCTCGGTGTGGGCGATGGCGCTGTGCGTCGAGTGCTTGCTGGATCCGCTTGCGCCGCGCTCGCTGTCCGTGCAGCTGTCCTACGGAGCGACTCTGGGCCTGCTGGCGGGCACAGGCCCGCTGTTGCGCGTGTGGCGCGCGCTGCGCGGCGATGCGGGCCTGCGTGAGGTCGACACGCTGGGACAGGCACGCGCGGAATGGCTACTCGCGGTGTCCGTGCGCGTCGGCGTGCTGCTGCGCAGCGCGCTGGCGAGCTCGCTGGTCGCCACGCTGGCGACGCTGCCGATCCTGTGCGCGCATTTCGGCGAGTTTGCGCTGCTCGGCATGCTCGCGACCGTCCTGTGCGCGCCCTGGGCCGCGCTGCTGCTGATCGAAGCCGCCGCGATCGCGCTCTTCGGCCTGCCGCTGCCCGAGAGCCTGACCAGCGTTCCGAGCACCGTGATCCATGCGCTGGCGCGAGTGTTCGATGCGCTGCCGGGCTCGCCGTGGTGCCCACCCGAGCGACCATGGCTGGGTTGGGCATTCGTCTGCGGGGCTGCCCTGCTCGCCGTCCGCAAGGGCTCCAGCGGCTGGCTGCGCGCGAGCCTGCTCGGTCTGGGAGTGATGCTGCTGCCCTGGACAGCAACCCCGCCCGCGGCGCGCACCGTGGCGTTGGAGGTGGGACACGGGACCGCCGTGGTGCATCAGGCACTCGATGGGCGCGTGTGGCTGTTCGACGGCGGCACGCGCGATCGCACGCAACTGGCGAGTGGCGCACTCGAAGCCCTGCTGGCACGACTCGATGGGACGATTGCCTGTGTAGCGCTCTCGCATCTCGACAGCGATCACGCCAACGCACTGCCCTGGATCGTCGAACGCTTTCCGCCGGCGCTGTACGCCGGTCCTCGCCATGCCGCACTGGAGGCCGCTTTGCCGAGCACGACCCCTTGCGTCGATCTCGACCGGCCGGGCAGGCTGCGGCTGGGAGCGCAGGCCTGGCTGGTGCGCGGCGAACGCGGAGAGGACAACGAAGGCTCGCGTTCGCTGGTCCTCGGCAACGACGGCAACGCGCTGTGGTTGTGCGGTGACGCCGAGGAAAGCGGGTTGGTCGGCAGCCTGCGCGTGCTGCGGAGCCTGGAACTGCGCTACGCCTGCGTGCTGCTGCCGCACCATGGGGCAGAGACTCCGCATCTGGGGGCGCTGCTCGCGGAACTCACGCCCGAGGAACTCTGGGTCAGCGCGGGTGCGCGCCTGCCGCTGGAGCCGGAGCTGAAGCGGCGGGGGCTGCGCTGGCGCTGGACCGAGCGCGACGGCCCGCTGCAATGGCCGCAGGGGAGCTTTGGAGACTAGCGCGGGCCTTCAACTGACCGTGACCGCGCTCTTGGGATCGCCAAAGTGCGCTTCGACAAGCCCCTTGAAGCCCTGCACCGCCACGCGCTGCAGGTAGAACTCCAATCCGCGCTCGCCGCCGAGCTCCTCGCCTCCGCCGGCACGTCCCGGGCCGCCGTGGATCATCGAGGGCAGCACCATGCCGGGCGGCAGCGACTGTTCGGCCGACTTGTCGCTCGCCAGCCAGACGCGCCCGTGCCAGGGCCCGGCGGCCAGCACGTACTGCTCGCACCAGCTCGGATCGTTGGCGTAAGCGCTGGTCACGAGCCCCCCGCCACCCAGCGCCACGATCTCCGCGGCCTCGCCGGCGCTGCCGCCGTAGGGCAGGATGCTCGCGCAGGGACCGAAGACTTCCTCGGCATGGAAGGCGGCCTCGTGGCCGGAGCGCGCCACGATCAGGGTCGGCGCAAGGAACCAGCCCTTGTCGAACAGCTTCTTCGCGCCGCCACAGGCGAGTTCGCCGTGCTGCGCGAGGCGCTCGATGCCCGCGCCCACATCGCGAAACTGCGCCGCGGAGGCCAGCGGGCCCATGCGCGTGTCCTTGTCCGCCGGATTGCCGATCTTGATCCGCGAGAGCTCCGCGATCAGGTCCGCGCGCACTTCCGCCACGCGTGCGCTCGGCACGAGAATGCGGCGCGTCGCGGTGCACTTCTGGCCGGTCTTCTGCGTGATGTCGGTGACGAGATTGGCGAGGAACAAGTTGTAGGTCTCGCTGCCGGCTTCGACATCGGGTGCCAGCACCGCGGCATTGAGCGAATCGGCCTCGATGTTGAGGCGCAGGTTGTGGCGGATCACGGCGCTGGCGGCGCGCAGCTTCATGCCCGTGCCCGAAGATCCCGTGAAGGCCACGCAATCCTGCGGGCCGAGTTGCTCCATCAGATCGCCGAGGCTGCCGCTGATGAACTGGAAACTGCCCTCGGGGAGCTTGCCCGTGCCGACCAGAATCTCGGCCACGCGCCAGGCGAGCAGTGCTGTCGGCGTGCCCGGCTTCTCGATCACCGGCATGCCGGCCAGCACGGCACAAGCCAGCTTCTCGAGCATGCCCCAGGCCGGGAAGTTGAAGGCGTTGATGTGCAGCGCCACACCCGGGCGCGGCACGCGGATGTGTTGGCCCCAATAGCGCGGACTGCGGCTCAGCTGCAGGCCCGGTCCGTCGACGAGGAAACCGCGGGCCGGCAGGGACTTGGCGAGGTCGGCATACCAGGTGAGCGTACCGATCGCGCCGTCGAGGTCGAACTTGGCGTCCCCGCGGGTCGTGCCCCCGTTTTCGATCGAGACCAAAATCAGCTCTTCGCGCTTCTCGTGCAGCGCGTGGGCCAGCGCGCGCAGGATTTCGCCCCGCTCCAGATGCGTCAACGCCCGCAGGCGCGGTCCGCCGACCGTTCGCGCGTGCGCCACGACGGCGGCGGCATCAAAACCGCCCGAGCGCACCTGGGCGACTTCCGACTCGGTGGTGGGATTGTGGAGAGTGGTCGGGGCGGAGGTTCCCTCGGTCCAGCGGCCGAGGACGTAGCTGGTGAGTTGCTGCATGGCGGGGTCCGAAGCGGGCAGGATAACGACTGCCGCGCAGGGCGCGAACAATTCCTGCCTCGGCGCGTATTCAAGGCCGATGAGCATGCCCCCTTTCGGCTTCTATGCGCTGTGCCTGCTGCTTTGGCTGAGCCTGCTGGCCCTGATCGCCTGGCTGCTGCTGCGCAGCGGGGCCAAAGGCACCAACAAGCTCTCCGGCGCAGCAGGCTGCCTGCTGGCGCTGGCCTTCGGCTTCATGGCGCTGCTGGGCGCGCTCGCCGTGCTGCTGGTTGGCCTCGCCGATGCGGCTGAGGAGTGGATGCACCAAAGCGCCGTGCAAAGGCTGGAGTTCACGCAGGACAAAGCCCGAGGCGAATCCGCCGGTCGCTTCGCGAGCCTGCGGGTGAAGCAGGCTCAACCAGCGGACGGGCAGGGTCTGCGCATGCAGATCAGCCGCTGGCTGCAACGAGTGGTGCCGGGAGAAATCCGCCTGCGCGAGGAATTCGACGGCGCACAGCACGTGCGGGTGTTCGAGTTCGAGCTCTCGGACAGCGAGCTGGCCGTCTTTGAAGAGGCGCTGCAAGCCGCAGAGCCGCAATGGAATCTCACGGGAGGCGGCGCGATCGAGTTCGCCAAGCCCGCACAACTGCGCTAGCGGATTCCGGCTCGCGCGCGGATCCACTGCAGCAGGCGAGCATCGAGTTGCTCCCGCTCGAGTCCGAAAGCCCGCTCCAACTCGCGCACCGAACCTTCCCTGCCGCGCGCGATCCCGCCGAGATAGACCAGCGTCGCCCGGCGCACGCTCTGCTCCTCTGCCTCAAGCGCCCAGGCCACCAGCGCCTGGCACTCTTCGCTGCGCTGCACGAAGCCGCTCTGAAAATCGAGGTCGGTGCGCGTGAGCCGCAGCAGCTCGCCGATCGGCCGGCGCACTCGGCTCTTCGCCAACCGCAGCGCGGCCTCGGTCGCCAACTCGAGCTTCGGCCAGGCCGCCAGCCCCGGACCGCTCCAGTCGGAGGCCGACGCCAGTCGCGCCAGCCCCTCGCTCCAGCACGCGGGCAACAGACAGGGAAACTCCAGGCGGGCAAAGGACAGCTCGATGCGCTCGCGCAGGCACAGCGCAGTCCACTCCGCTTCCGGCAGGCCCTGCTCCGCATCGATGAACAACGTCGGGCCCAGACCGACCCACGCCACGCGCTCGGTGCGCTCGCGCGGCAGCGGGAAACGCCGCCGCTCGCGGTAGACCTCGACGAACAGCGGCAGCGTCGCTTCGTAAAGTTGGAGCTCGCGGGCGAGCCCCGCGCGCCAGGCCTGCTCCATGCGCTCCAGCTGCCAGTACAACTCGAGCGTCGGACGCAGCGCAAGTTCGCTCCTGAGCTCGAAGTGCAGCGAAGACAGTCGCCAAGGCCGCCGCGGATCGGGCGGGGCGCTCAGCACATCCGCGATGCGCTCCTCGACGCCGTCCGCACGCACGCGCACCCATTCCTCGCCCGCGCGGCGGTGACCAAGCCACTCGTGCGCGGGCGAATGCCGCGGATCGAGCAGTAGGCTTGCCCACTGCAAGGCCAGGGCCTCGCCTCCGAGTCCGCGCGACTGGGCGAAGCGCGCGTAGTCGCTCCATTGGGCGGGGCGGCCCTCGCCCACCGCCAGCGGAACCCCGAGCAGGGTCGCGAGCGCGTCGATCTGAAGCTCCAGTCGGCGGACGATCGCGCGCGGATACTCGCGCACCCGGCCCTCGATCCGTGCCACCACGCGCACATCGTCGGCCCACAGCACGCGGCCGTCGAGCCGCTCTCCGGAATGCAGCTCGAGCCGGTCCCCGCTCGAGCGTTCGAGCGGATTCTGCGCCAGCGGGACCAGGCAAAGGCACAGTGCGAGGAGCATGGGATGCAGTCGGGAGGCACAGACTCTATCCTGCCCGGGTGGATTCGTTACCGCGATCACTGCCCGCTTCCGCCCGTTGGCTCCCCACCGGCACTTTTTCCAACCGGACCGCGCTGGTGACCGGCGGCGGAACCGGTCTGGGGCTGGAGATCGCCCGCGGGCTGGCGGCCTTGGGCGCTGCGGTGCACATCGCCTCGCGCAGCTCCGAGCACCATGCGGGCCTGCTGCAAGAGGCGGCGGCGCAGGGCTGGTCGGTACGGGCCCACGTGCTCGACGTGCGCGAGCACCACGCGGTCGAGCGCCTCGCCGCCGAGTTGCCGGCGCTCGACATGCTGATCAACAACGCGGCCGGCAACTTCGTCTGCCCCGCCGAACGCCTCAGCGCCAACGCCTGGCGCGCCGTGCTCGGCATCGTGCTCGACGGCACCTTCTACTGCTCGAAGAGCTTCGGCAGGCGCATGATCGAGGCCGGCGGCGGACAGATCCTCAACATCGTCGCCACCTATGCCTGGACCGGCATGCCGGGCGTCGTGCACTCGGCCTCGGCCAAAGCCGGCGTGCTCGCCATGACGCGCACGCTCGCCGCCGAATGGGCCCGCCATTCGATCCGCGTCAACGCGGTCGCGCCCGGTCCCTTCCACTCCGAAGGCGCCGCGAACAACCTGTGGCCGGAGGCGCTCGCCAAGCAGCACCTCGAGCAGCGTGTGCCGCTCCAGCGCTTCGCGACCGCCGATGAGGTCGCGGCGCAGTGCCTGCACATGCTCTCTCCCGCCAGTGCCTACATCACGGGCGAGTGCCTGGTGATCGACGGCGGCGCGAGCTTGGGACAGGGCATGTGGGAACCGGGCGCGCGCTTCACGCGCCAGCGCAAAGCTGGGGAGAGCGGCGGAGGCGAGGCATGAACCGCGAGCACTTCTCCACGGAACTGCCCAACCCGCAGAGCGAGCGCCTCGACGAGCTCGCCCCGGGCGAGGCCTTCGACGTGATGAACGCGGAGGATGCGCGCGTGGCACAGGCCGTGCGCGCCGCCAAGCCGGAGATCGTCTCCGCGCTGGAGCTTGTCACCCGCGCGCTGCAGCAGGGCGGCCGGCTGATCTACTGCGGCGCCGGCACCAGCGGGCGTCTGGGCGTGCTCGATGCCGTCGAATGTCCGCCGACCTTTCAATCCGATCCTGCGCAGGTGCAGGCGATCATCGCCGGCGGCCCCAACGCCTTCGTCAAGGCCGAGGAAGGCGCGGAAGACTCGCGCGAAGCGGGCGGGCGCGAGGTCGATGCGCGCGAGTTGGGTCCGCGCGATGTGCTGTTCGGCATCGCCGCCGGCGGCACGACGCCCTTTGTGCACGGCGCCATCGCGCGCGCACGCGAGCGTGGTGCGCGCACGGTGTTCTTCTCCTGCGTTCCGCGCGAGCAGGCCGCCGACGAAGCGGATGTCTCGATTCGCGTGATCAGCGGCCCGGAGGTGCTCGCGGGCAGCACGCGGCTCAAGGCCGGCACGGCGACCAAGCTGGTGCTCAACATGATCAGCACGCTCGCCATGGCGCGCATCGGCAAGGTGCACGGCAACCGCATGGTCGATGTCAACACGCGCGGCAACGCCAAGCTGTGGCAGCGTGGCATCGGGCTGATCGCGGGCATCGTCCCCTGCGATCGCGAGCGCGCCGAGCACTGGCTCAAGGCCGCGGACGGCCAGGTCAAGCTCGGGATCGTGATGGCACGCACAGGCCTGTCACGCGAGGCAGCGCAGGCGCGCCTCGATGCCGCGGGCGGGTTCCTGCGTCGTGCCCTGGAGTGCTGAAGCGGTTCTGGATCAGCGCTCCCGGTCAGACTCCAAGGCAGGCTCCCAGGCGTTGCCCTGAGCCTTGACCGTGCCGTCCCGGTTGTACTCGATCCAGCAATCGGTCCGGCTACCGCTGTCGAACTTGGTAACGGTCCAGCGACTGCCGTCGGAAAAGTACCCACGGCTGATGCCATGCAGCTTCCCCTGACGGTATTCGTTGATTTCATGAACGATCCCTGATCGCTCATAGGACTTCCATGGCCCCTCAAGCTTTCCGTCGACATATGTCGATTCGAACAGCAGGACTCCATCGTCTCCGTACTGCCGCCAGAGTCCATGTTTCTTCCCATTCCGGCGCGCTCCGACCAGATGACCGACTCCGTCCGGCCCGGGTTCCGTCAGCCATCGCAACTCGTCATTCGGTGTGGATCTCGGTTCCGGGACAGTTGGGGACTGCGACGTATTCGGATCCCCGGAATGCCGCTGTGTGCCTTCGTCTGAAACCAAGTCCATCCGGGCCGGTGCTGGATCGGCAGTCAGCACCCCCCCCGTACTCGGTGACGCGGTTGAGAGCCCGGGAGCAGGCTCTGCATCCGCGGCACCCGCGGAGAATCCTCCGCGACCGATTCCGTCAATCCCCATCCAGTACGTCAGTACCGCGGCGGCCACCAAGGCCAGAATGACACCCACAAATAGGAATTGCCTGCGCATGGATCAGCACGAAAAAAAAACGGTACTTTGGAATCAACGCAGCATGAAATCCGGGTTCAGGCTGCCGCAGTTCATTGCATTCCGCGCGCTCCGTGCGCCGCTGCTCGGGTTGAAAAGCACCGTCCGGTCATCGGCGCCGCACTGCCAGGTTGTCGTGGACACCGTGGGTGGGTTGGTGTTCTGGGTGACCGTGGCGACACAATTCGTACCCGGGCTCTTGTTGCACTTGCGGGTGTACCTGCCATTTTCAGGGTCCACTGCGAACGGCTTCTCCCAGCAAGTTCCCGTCATCACGTTGGAAATCACCAGAGAATTGTCGCTGTCACACCCGATCAGTTCCTCGGCGGAAATGGAGCGCAATTCAATATTGTCACGACCTTCCGAGTCAAGGACGATGACGCCGTTCAGTCCATACACCTCGCCGCCCGCAGGAACAAGCACAAGGAGCGGGGTTGAGGAATGGGCGACCGACCACGCCATCTCAAGGCAGTGTTCCTCATTGCCCGTTGGACGGTATCGCCGAACCTTGCCGTTGTGAGACTCGTCCATCTGCCAGTTGCCGTGCAGCTGATGACAGGTCATGAAGGGACGGTGGAAGGCCGCGATGGCCTGCAATTCCACGGGATCCGGTTGGGAAGTTGTACTGGCTTTGGATTCTCCGGTGAACAGCCCGAGGGAGGCCAGCAGCGAGAACGCCAGCAGCGAGACGTCAGCGAGACGCAATGACATAGGAAGTCTTTTCTGATTGAGAACACCCGCATTCACCCCCAGCCGGGAAGGCTGGACGAACAAGGAGCTTACGAGCTGTCGTGAGCGCAGCGGCGCGGCCCACATCTGTCAAGACGAATCTCAGGGTTCCTGCGACACACGCCAATGCCGTGCCCGGGCCATCAGCCTTTCCCAGTCAAACGCCGGGCCGGGGTCGGTCTTATTGCGCTGCACGTGAAAGTGCCCCAATATCCCGCCGAAAGCGCTGAATTCCTCGTCGCTGAGCACTCGATCGAGCACGGCTCCGGAATCATCGCGCGGACAATCCAGCTTCAGCTTCGGAAATTGCATCGAAAGTCCGGCGCTCAGTCGCGCCAGCGCTTCGTATTGCTCGTTGGTGAAGTCGTACTGCTCCAGCGCTTCGCCGTGAATCGCGCCGCTGATGCGCCCCTTGCGCGCCGGACGGCCGACGAATCCCACCGTGCGCACGCCGCCATCCCCCACGCGCTCGGGCAGGCGGATGTACTCGCCGTCGGCGTCCTTGGCGTACCACACATCGAGGGCGGAAGGCTTGCCGGGCGGATACGCTCCCATCTGCGCGATTTCGACCCCGATCGAGCGCGGATTGGATTTGGTGGCATGGAAGGCTTGATCGCGCAGGTCCATGGTCTGGTACAGCGTGCCGTCGATGTCGAGCAGGAAGTGCACCGAGAGCTTGCGGTCGTTGAGAACGCGAAAGCAGGTTTTCGAGATGCCGCACACATCGTAGTGCAACACGAACTGATCCACGACTTCGGCGAGCTGCTCGCGATTCGTCGATTCCGGCTCGACCAGCACCTCGCCGTTGCGCACGCGCCCGGGTTGGTACGCGAGGCCCGTGCTGGCGGGCTTGCCGTCCTGCGCGGGCGTCAGCACCGGCCGGGTCGCGTCGTAGCCGGGATACTGAGTCCACAGCACGACCGGCGTGCCGATATCGATGCGCTCGCCGGCGATCACGATCTGCGTCCCCGCGGGACGCGTGAGCGGCTGGGCGGGCGGGGCTGGGTCGGGTCGGGGCCCGAGGCACCCCGCCAGCGCGGCGAGGCTGAGGTACAAGAGACTGCGCAGCATGGCCTTCTTTCCTACCACTCAGGCCGTGTGTCTGCCTAGGCTTGGGCTCCGCCATGGAAGCACTGCCTCTGATCAACAGCGACAATCAGGCCCCCGCGCACCCCGAGGTCGTCGCCGCCCTGCTGGAAGCCAACGCCGGATCCGCGCCCTCCTACGGTGCCTGCCGCTGGACTCGGGCCTTCGAGGACTGCGTGCGCGCGCACTTTGGCCCGCAGGCGAGCGCCTGGCCCGTGTTCAACGGCACGGCGGCCAATGTGCTCTCGATCGCGGCCTTGCTGAGGCCGCACGAAGCCGTGCTGTGCGCGCGCGGTGCGCACATTGAGATCGATGAGTGCGGCGCTCCGGAGCGCTACTTGGGCAGCAAGCTGATCCTGGTAGACGGCGAGCACGGCAAGCTCAGCCCGAGCCTCGTGAAGCGTGCCATCCACTCGCTGGGCGACATCCATCGCGTCCAGCCGCGCCTGGTCTCGATCTCGAACTCCACCGAGTGCGGCACGGTCTACCAGCCGGCAGAGGTGCAGGCGCTGGCACAGTTCTGCCGGGAGCATGCGCTGTTCCTGCACATCGACGGAGCGCGGCTCTCGAACGCGGCTGCGAGCGCGGGCAAGGGACTGGGCGAGCTGGTCGAGGGCGCCGACGTGCTCTCGCTGGGCGGCACGAAAAACGGCCTGTTCGGGGCCGAAGCCGTGGTGTTCCTCAAGCCCGGACTTGACGCAGCCTTCGGCTACCAGCGCAAGCAGGGCATGCAGCTGGCGAGCAAGCAACGCTTCCTCGCCGCGCAGCTTGCGGCTCTCTACGGCACCGACCTTTGGCGGCGCAATGCGCTGCGCGCTAACCAGCTCGCCCTACGGCTGGCCCAGGCGCTTGGCGACCTGCCCGGCCTTTGTATCACGCATCCGGTAGAGGCCAACGCGGTGTTTGCGCTGCTGCCCGAGCCGGTGGTGGCGGACCTTCAGCGGCGCTGGGGCTTTCATGTCTGGGACGAGCGCAGCGGCGAGGTGCGCTGGATGTGCGCCTGGAACAGCACGGAAGCCCTGATCGACGCCTTCGCGGAGGATGTGCGCGCCACGCTGGCACGGCTCGCGCACTGAAGCGCGCTTTCTGCTGCGAATTCTGGCGCGCCGCGCCGTCCTTTCGGTTGTGAAGACCGTACGCAGCATGGGAGCGTCTCTGGCGGGCACGACCGCGGAGCTGGTGACCGTCGAGGCGCTGTTTCTGGGCGAGGACAAGGGCCTGTTGCAGTTGCAGCTGACGGGGCTGCCCGACAACGTGCTGCGCGAGAGCCGCGGTCGGATCGTGGCCGCCCTGGAGTCCAACGGGCTGGTCTGTGGCGGCGGCCGACTCCTGCTCAATCTGGTACCCGCCTCGCGCCGCAAGTCGGGCGAAAGCCTGGATCTGTCACTGGCGCTCGGCGCCGTGGTCGCGATGGGGCATCTGCCGGCCAAGGCGCTCGCGAAGACGCTGTTTCTGGGCGAAATGGGCATCGACGGACGTCTGCATGCGGTGCCCGGCGGGCTGGCGGCCGCGCTGGCGGCGCGCGAAGCGGGATTGGAGCGTGTGTTCGCGCCGCTGGCGACCGCCGAGGAGGCCGCGGCCGTGCGCGAACTGGAAGTGCTTCCCGTGCGCCATCTCGCGCAGGTCTTCGCGCATTTGACGGGCCAGCGGCCGATCGTGGCTCTGTCGGGGGCTGTGGAAACCGAAAGGCAGCCGGCGCCGGGCGGACCCTCGCTGGATGAGGTGCGCGGACTGGCTCAGGCCAAGCTCGCCTTGGCGCTGGCAGCGACGGGAGGACACGGGCTGCTGCTGGTCGGACCGCCGGGGGCGGGCAAGAGCCTGCTTGCCCGGCGCCTGACGCGGCTACTGCCCGCGCTCGAGCGCGAGGAACGGCTCGAAATCACCCAGGCGCAATCCGCAGCCGGGCGCTGGCCGGGGGGGCTGGCGAGCGAGCGCCCGTTTCGGGCTCCGCACCACACGATCAGCTACGCCGCCATGGTCGGTGGTGGAGCGCAGGCGACGCCGGGCGAAATCACCCTGGCACACGGGGGCGTGCTGTTCCTCGACGAGTTGCCCGAGTTTCGCCGCGAGGTGCTTGAGAGCCTGCGCCAGCCGCTGGAATCGGGCACCGTGCTCATCGCGCGCGTGGCGCGCCGGGTCGAATTGCCGGCGCGCTTCCAATTGGTCGCGGCCATGAATCCCTGCCCCTGCGGCTACCTGGGACATGCCCGCACGCCCTGCCGCTGCCCGCCCGCCAGCGTGCAGCGCTACCGCCGGCGCATCTCCGGCCCGCTGCTCGACCGAATCGAACTGATCCAGGAGGTGCAGCCGGCCAGCCTGGATGAGCTGGCGGGCGCTTTTGAATCACGGCCCTCGGCGGATGCGGGCGAGCACAGCGAAGCGACCCTGATCGCGCACGTGCGGCGGGCGCGCGAGCTCGCTCTCGCGCGCGGGCAGAGGCTGCCGAATGCGCGCCTCGATGCGAACGATCTCGATCGGCATGCTCCGCTCGATGGCGAGTCGCGCCAGTTGCTCGAGCGCGCATCGCGGGCGCGCGGCCTCTCGGCCCGGGCGCTGCAATCGCTGCGCCGGGTGGCGCGCAGCGTGGCGGACCTGGAAGGCTCGGTTTCGCTCAGGCCCGCCCACATGGCGCAGGCTCTCGCCATGCGTTCGAAACTGCTCTGAACGCGCGGCGCAAAGCGCCTCGCTCACTCGTGGCGCAGGGCTTCCACAGGATCCATCGTGGCCGCCCGCCAGGCGGGGTAGAGCCCGAAGACCACGCCGATCCCCGCCGAGATGCCGAAGGCAAGGATCGGCGCCATCGGCGTGACCACGGTTGGCATGTCGGCCCACCACTCCACCAGCCAGGGGATCAAGAGACCCAGCGCGATGCCGAGCAGGCCTCCACCGACTGAGAGCACGATGGTCTCGACCAGAAACTGCGCGACGATGTGGCGCCGCTTGGCGCCCAGCGCCCGGCGTATGCCGATCTCGCGCGTGCGCTCGGTGACCGTGGCGAGCATCACGTTCATGATGCCGATGCCACCGACCAACAGCGAAATGCCAGCGATCGAGCCCAAAACGATGTTGAAGATGCGCTTGGTCTCCTCGGCGCGCATCAGCAGCTCGAGCGGCACGACGACTTCGTAGTCGCGCTGCTTGTGCGTGCGCGCCAGCATCGCCTTGGATGCCTCGGCGACCAGCGGTACGTTGTCCGTCGAATCCACCTGCACGTAGATCTCGTGCAGCGGGACCTCCTCCATCTCGCGCGATCCCGAACGGATCTTGACCTGCATCTCGCCGAACCACTTGCGGGCGGTCTCGAGCGGGATCATCACCTCACCCGTGACATCGGCTCCCGCCTGCGCCGGATCCGAGCTCAGAGGCACGCGCGGCAGCAGCACGCCCACGCAGGTGAAGTAGTCGGAACCGATCTTGATGCGCTTGCCGAGCGGGGACTCGAAGGGCACGAGGTAACGCGCCACCTCGTAACCCAGCACGCAGACATTGGAGGTCGTGCGCTGGTCCTCGGAGCTCAGGAAGCGGCCCTCGATCAGCGGGCGGCCCGTAACAGCCTGATACTCGTGCGTCGTCGCCAGCACGCGCGGATTGAGCGCGCGCATATCCAGACGCACTTCCTGCTGAATGATGCGCACGGGCACCGCTCGCACCACGGCCGGGAAGGACTCCGCGACGCGTTCGAAGTCCGGCAGGGTCAGGCCGTAGTTCGACACGCGCGTCGACTGCTGGCCGCTGACCAGATCCTCCGGCGGCTTGACGCTGCGCAGAATCACGTTCTGTGAACCGAGCTGGCGGATCTGCTCCTGAGCCTCCTTGCTGGCACCCTCGCCGATCGCCAGCATGGCGATCACGCTCGCCACCCCGAACAGGACGCCGAGCGTGGTGAGGATGCTGCGCAACTTGTGCAGCAGCAGGCTGGAGACCCCCAGACGGATCGTGCGCGTCAACCCAGCGCTCATGTGGCGGCCCCCTCGCGATTGTGGCGTACTTCGGCGATGCGGCCGTCCGCCAACCGCAGCGTGTGCTCCGCGCGGCGTCCGACGCTGGGTTCGTGGGTCACGAGCAGAATCGTCTTGCCCTCGGCATGCAGTTGATCGAACAGCTCGAGGATTTCCGAGGCTGTCTTGCTGTCGAGGTTTCCGGTCGCTTCGTCGGCGAGCAGAATCGCAGGGTCGTTGACCAGGGCGCGCGCGATCGCCACACGCTGCTGCTGGCCCCCGGAGAGCTCGGTGGGCCGGTGGTCGAGCCGCTGGGAGAGCCCCACCCGTTCGGCGAGCGCGCGTGCGCGCTGCTCGGCGTCCTCGGGCATTTCGTCCCAGTAGCTGAGCGGCACCAGGATGTTCTCGAGCACGTTGAGCTGCGGAATCAGGTTGTAGGACTGGAATACGAAACCGATGTGTTGTCCGCGGATCTCCGAGAGTTCATCGTCGGAGAGCCTCGCCACCTCGTGCCCGCGGATCTTGTACGAACCACTGCTCGGCCGGTCGACGCATCCGAGAATGTTGAGCAGCGTCGACTTGCCGGAGCCGGAGCTGCCCATGATCGACCAGTATTCGCCAGCGCGGAACGTAAACGTGAGCCTGTCGAGCGCGCGCACCTCATGGTTGCCCATGCGGTAGACGCGGCTGACATCGGCCAACTCGACGACGGGCGTTCCCGGCGCGTCCTGCGAACGCAGCAGGACGCTCATCCGCCGCCACCGCTGCCGGAAGCTCCTCCGCCGCCGCCCTCGCCTCCGGGGCGATTGCGCCGTCCTCCGCCCGAACGCATGCGCTCCATCAGCTGCTCGCGCTCCTCGGGCGTCATCGCTTCCCAGCGTGCACGCATCTCCGGCGACATGCTGGCGGGGTCAAAGCTGCGCCGCGGGCGCTCACCGCCGTTGGCACCGCCGTTGGCACCGCCGTTCGCAGCGCCGTTCGCAGCGCCGTTCGCAGCGCCGTTCGCAGCGCCGTTGGCACCGGCCGCGGCCGCAGCCTCCTTCGGCGCCTCGGCTCCCGCTCCGCTGCCGTTCCCAGCGGCGGCCTTGGCCTTGGGTTGGACCTGCGGCACATCGCGGGCCTTCTCTTCCGCCGGCAGGGGCACGAAGCCCGGCGGCGGAGCCAGCAACACCTCATCGTTCTCGCTGAGGCCCTGGACCACTTCCACGAACTTCTCGTTGGCGCGTCCGACCTTGACCGTCTTCTGGACGGGCTTCCCGCCCTCCATGACGAACGCGATCGTCTCGCCCTTGTGCATCACGATGCACTGCACCGGCACGTGGATGCAGTCCGCGATCGTGTCCGCGAAAACCTCGATGCTGCAAGACATGCCCGGGCGCATCTCCTCGTAGGCTTCTGCCATCTCCGGCGTGAGAGTGGCGGCCGGCCGGATCAGCACTTGCGTCTTGTAGAGGCGCTGGTTGGGGTTGGCCCACCAGCTTGCCTTGTCGGGCAGCATCGCGACGTACTGCACTTCTCCGTCGAAGATGAAGCCCGGGAGCGCGTCGACCTGGATCTTGCAGGGCAATCCAGCCGTCACCTGCTTCAGCGCGCTCTCGTGCACGCTGGCTTCGGCGATCATGCCGCCGGTGCGCGGAATCTGCAGGATCTCCTGGCGCTCGCGGATCTGTGAACCCTCCTGAATCGGAGCCTCGCCCCCCATGCGCCCGCCGCCCTCGATGCGCGCGTAGACGACCATGCCCTCGGCCGGCGCTTTGATCACGCTCTTTTCAATCTGGTCGGTGAACTTGTTGAGTTTCTCGCGCTCGAGCTTGAGCTTGGCTTCGCTGGAGCGCAGGCCCGCCTCGTAGTCGACGATCAGGCTGGTGGCCTTGAGGTGGGCGCGCTCGAGCCCGCGCTCAGCTTCCTTGAGATCCGCCTGCAGTTCCGAGAGCTTGCGCGGGTGGTCGTAGCGTTCGAGCAACGATTTGGCGACCTTCGCCTGCTCGTACTTCACGGCGGAGCTTTGAAACCGGATGCTGTCGCCATCGAGTTCAGTCTTCGTCAGGAAACCTTGGTCGGCGAGCGTCTTCGACCAGTTGAAGTTGTTCTCGCTCTGGGCGCGCTCCTGCTCGGCGAGCAGGATCTTGTCTTCCGATTCCTTCAGCTTCTGCCCGTAGTCGCCCTTCTCGTATTTCTCGAGATCGAGCGTGGCGAAGCGCAGCTTGCGTTCGGCCGTCTCGATGTCGCTCTTGTTCTGGCTGGCCTGGATGTCGTACTGCGCCTTGGCCTTGGTGAACGCGGCCTCCGCGTTTTGCACGCTGATCTCCTGAGCCAGCTTCTTGTCGACGAGCTCCGAGGTGTCGAGCTTGCAGAGCACGTCACCGACCTTGACCTGCGTGCCCTCGGGGATTAGCTGGATGATCGTGCTCTGGCCCTCGATCTCGCTCTTGATGCTGATCGCGTCGCGGGCGGCGAGATTGCCGCGCTGGACCACGGAGAGCGTCAGGGCTCCGCGCTTGGCCCGCGCGCCCTTGACTTCCTGACGTGCTTCCTGGCCCCACCAGCCGATTGATTTGCCGCCGAGGTAGAGCCCGGGCACGCCGAGCACGAGCGCGAGCACGACCCAGATCTTGGTATTGGATTGCTTGGCCATGTTCAGTTCTGTCCTTGGGCCGCAGCCACGGGTGCTGCCGCCAGCAGTTGGAGTTCACCGCGAAGGCCCTGTTCGTCGACGCGCAGGATCTCGAGGTCGCGCCACAGCGCATAACGGTTGAGCGTGTAGTTGATCAGCGCGCTGGTGGTGTTGTTGCGCGCCTCGAGCAGATCGTTCTCGGCCTCCAGCAGATCGCGGGTCGTCGACCGGCCCGCATCGAGCTTGAGGCGGGTGCTCTGGATCCGACGCTCGGCCAGTTGCACCGCTCGGCGCTGAATCTCGTAGGCTTCGCGGCTGGCGAGCGTCACGCGCAGCTCGTCGCGGATGTCGGCAGTGATCGAGTCCGCAGACTGTTCGCAGGAGCGCGCGGCGCTCTGCAGGTTGATCAGCGCCTTGCGGTAGCCGTTGCGCTCGGGCAGAATGTCGATTGGAAGATCCCAGCTGAGCGTCGCCGACCAGTCGGCATTGTCGAGATCAAAATTCAGCGGCTGGCCCTCGGCGCTCTGGAGCGTGGCGCCGCCCGAGATCGTGAGCCCGCTTCGCAGCTGGTCGGCGGAGATCGCCACAGCGCGCCGGCGATCCTCGAACTGCTGGAGCACCGTCGCATGGTCGAGGCGGTTGGCGAGCGCGAAGCGCACCGCGATCGGCTCCTCCACATCGCCCGCTGAGCCGGTTTCCAGCGACTCCAGCACGGACGGGTCGAGCACCAACGCGAACTCGACCGGCAGTCCGAGGAACAGTTTGAAATCATCGAGCTGCGACTGCAGCGAGGCCCGCGAGATCACCAGCTGGTTGCGCGAGGAAAGCTCGTTCTGGCGCGCCTGACCCAGTTCGATGTCCGAGAGCCGCCCGGCCTCGGCGAGCTTCTCGTTGCGTGTGGTCAGGGTCTCGAGCGATTTGAAGTTGGCATCCTGATTCGCGAGGCGCTGGTAGCTCTCGAGCAGATTGTAATAGCGCGAGGCCGTATCGTAGGCGAATGTGCGGCGGAAGCGTTCGAAGGCACGCACCTCGTAGATCAGGTTGCGCTCGGCCTGGGTCAGTGGCTCGCGCACGATCGCCGAGCCGAATCCGCGCAGGATCGGCTGGGTGATCGAGAGGCCCAGATCGCCGACCGGATTCCAGTCATCCGAGAAGGTCAGCGAGCGCGCCATGCCTGCGCCGATGTCGAGCACGACGTTGGCGCCCGAGCCAAACAGCTTCGTCAGCGAATAACCGCCGCTGGCGCTGGCGCTCGTGGATTCGTCGCCCGTGCCCAGCACGCTCGCCGAGCCGGACAGGTCCTCGCGCCAGCCAAAGCGCCAGCGCTCCAGGGTCAGGTCGAGAGCTGAGTTGTACAGGCGCTCCTTGCGCCCGGAGTAGTCCCGGTTGTTCTCGGAGGCGATCTCCAGACACTGCACGAGGCTGAGGGCTCCCTGCGGCCCGGCTTCGCCGCGCAGGAGTCGCGCTCGCAGGCTGTCGGGGCTGGGCTCGATGGCCAGAGGCGGCGCCTCCAGACCCAACTGGGCGCGACGTTCGAGCACTAGCGGATAGACCTCGGCGTCCGCCGCCTGGCGGGCTTCCTCGGGGCTTTGGCACCCCGCACCCGCCAGCAGCGCCAGCGGCAACCCCAGCGCGAACGGCAGTGCCAGCAGCTGTCGAATCCTAGGCCATGGGCGGAGCGGTCGAACGACGAACATACAGGGGTTCAAAGTACCAAAAGCGGGAGCCGCCGTGACCCATCACGACCCAAGACCCGCGTCAGGGCTTCGCAATTCTCCTAGCGCCCGGATGCATCCACGGGGGGCGTCAGAGCCGCTTGCGTGGCCTGGCGCCACTCTTCCGCCGCCATCCGGCGTGCGCTGAGCCCCGGTCCCAGCCGAAAGGCGCTGAGACTGCGGCCTTCGAAGCACCAGTGCGCACTCGGCGTGCCGTCGGGGCGCTGCCAGACCACCACGCGCTTGTCCGGTTGAGCCAGCCCCAGACGCGTGCTGACGGTGCGCTGGGCGAGCGCGGCCTCGAGGGGTTCGAACACGCGCACGTGGGCGGCCGCCAGTTCTCCGCGACGGCACAGATCGAGCAGAGCCAGCGGGAATTGAGCACCGCCAGCCGTCGACAACTGCCGCCGATCGCGGCCCTCGCGATCCATCGACTCCAGCGTCCAGTCGCCGGAACCCGAAGGCCGATCGAGCAGCAGCGTGCGCCCGCTGAGCCCGCTGTGTTCACGCCAGACCAATCGCGGCGCACGCGGACTGAGTTCTTCGACGTGCCGCACCTGCCAAGGCGAATCGCCGGGCCGCAGGAAGATCCACTCGACCTCCAGCGCGCGACCGCCGGCGATTTCCCGCTCGAGAAAGCGCGCCCAGCCCAGACAGGCACGCTCGGGCGACTCGAGCACGAAGCACTCGGCGACCGCAGGCCGCTGAGGACGGGGTTCCTCGAGGAGGCTCCATAGGGACAGGGCGAGGCACAGCATGGCTGTTGGCTAGATCGGCATTCGGCGGCGCCAACCCAAGCCAGCAGGGATACTGCTCCCCGAGCGGGGACAGAATCGATTATGGGAATGGGATTTCCCGCGCGAGCCACCGTCGGCCGAGCCGTCCCTACGGGTGCCGGGACACATCTTCTCCCCGGGCACTGGAGACACCGATGCAGAAGTTTATCCCGCCGCAATGCCCGTACCCCGCCTGTTCCCAAAGCCCCTTTCTCTACCGCCGCCGCGGCTACTACAAGCGACTGTGCGGGCCTGAGCGCATCCCGCGCTTTCAGTGCCTCACCTGCGGACGGCGCTTTTCCTCCCAGACCTTTCGCAACGACTACCGCCACCACAAGCCCGATCTCAACCTCGGGATCGTCGATCAGCTGATCTCGAAGGTCTCGCAGCGCCAGATCGCCCGCAATCTCGGCTGCAACCCCAAAACCGTCGC
>Ga0208361_1000213_pt1 | contig 19788 bp, 15 predicted proteins | sample LakMenEpi05Aug10_FD_150670 | JGI IMG/M metagenome (GOLD analysis project Ga0208361, IMG submission 150670) | Freshwater microbial communities from Lake Mendota, WI - 05AUG2010 deep hole epilimnion (SPAdes) | ecosystem: Environmental > Aquatic > Freshwater > Lake > Epilimnion/Euphotic zone ... | reverse complement strand
ATACAAAACCAGAGTCGCGGAACCAGATGCCGTTGACAGTATCAGATTGAATGAGGTATTTACCCGTCGTGATGAAATTGACGTTGGCCTGAATAAAATTAGTCGAGGTCAGCGTAACGTCTACTTTATAATTTCCCTTTACACCGATTTGCTTACAGTTTCCTAAGGAGTCGAGCAGTGTTCCTCGGGCGATCATAGAAAAGCCACCATTTTCAAGACTAAATTCTTTCTCACAAGAAGCCATTAAAACCGTGATAATCAGTAGATTAATAAGTTTAAAAGCAGATGACTTCATGATAAAACCTTTGGGCTTTTATAGGAGATACAAATTAAAGCAAAAATGCTGCCTGCAACCAGTATTATTTTAAGTACGGATCAGCTATCTTAGATTCAACCCTTCCTCCAGCCGTTTTTTTAACCCTAATATTCCTCTAAGATATTGATAAAAAGGCCTTAATAAAGTTAAAAGAAATAAAATAACGAATGAAGTCCTCCCTCAAACAATGGTTTCCTTTTCCGCTAATTTAATGCACTAAAGACACCTCGCAGCAGTAGATCTGCTGATAGTTAAGGGTCATCCCTTTATTTAGCTCTTCTGAATATATAGCGGGTAATGAAAATGCCCCCCGAACTATTGCCGCCGGAACTTTGCTGATTGCTGCCGGTGATAACTGAAAATAGTTCCCAGCCTTCATTGCTGAAGTCATTGAGTCTTTCTACAATTACCCGGTCGTTGTTGGTAATGTTATCGAAATTGATACCTACGAGGCTGTAGAAATTTTTCAACTCCTTTTCTCTGGTTTGACCGTTGTCATCGGTAGTGAGGATTCTGGAACGTCCCAATCCACCCGGTACAACCGACTCAACAGCAGTTATCTGTTTGTATTCATAGCGGATTGCTGGCGCAGAATTCGTTTGTGCCGAAGAAGAAAATACGGATAACTGGCAAAAGGCAGCAAGCAGGCTGATGCGAAACAAATTTTTCATGTGATTCAATTTTAGAATAAAAATACCTACAAATACTTAATTCTTTAAAATGTCTGAGACTTAATTCCTCTAAGATCACGTTAAACATTGTCGATTTTCTGTCCATTTTTTACCTCTTTTTTTTACAAACACATGACAAACAATGGTGAGGGATTAGACAACTTTGCACCCTCTTAAATGATTGGTATTGGTGAGGAAGTTGCTATTGTTCGTAAGTATTTTACTATTTCATCCGGCAGGGGCACAAAAACAAGTTGTTTCCGATACCATATTTGGTTCCGGGGATCCATTGGTTGTAACGGCTACACGAGTTGGGGGTAAGTATAGCCAGGCACCACTGCCCATAACGGTAATCACAGCGAAAGAAATTAAAAAGACAGGCTTACTCCGTTTACAGGATGTTCTGCAGGAACAGACAGGGATAGCCATCATCAATGCCCCTTTGGGGAATGCCTTAAATGGCTTTCCCAATCCATTCGGACAAGGTATTCAATTGATGGGATTAGATCCGGCCTATACACTCATCTTATTGGATGGGGAGCCCCTGGTGGGTCGGAATGCGGGTATTTTAAATACTGGTCGCATTGCAATCGGAAATATTCGGCAAGTGGAAATTGTCAAAGGCCCCTCCTCCAGCTTATATGGAAGTGAAGCAATGGCCGGAGTTGTCAACATTATTACCCAACAACCGGAAGCAACGTCGCTGGATGTTCAGTTGTTTAGAAGCTCCCCTGCTATTTCAAGTTCAAGTGTTTCTTTTGGCAGTAAGTTTAAGCGAAGCAGTCTGCAAATTTTCGGGCACCAGTATCATTCGGGTGGGTATGATTTAGACCCGCAACTGTTGGGAAAAACACAGGATCCATTCAGGATTTTGGCAGGAAGCGCAAAATGGGTCTACAACCCTTCTGCCCGGAGCCAGTTAACTTTTTCTGTGCGACAGAATAATCAGGTACAAAACAATCGCTATCAAGTTGAAATGGCCGCCTCACCGGAAATGGTAGCAGGAAAAACCATTGACAACGATTTTACTGCCTTCTCTCAATGGCGGTTTTTATTGGGGCACAAGTCAAAGTTCTTCTTTCGGTCTTTTTTGAATCGGTATTCCAACGAATCATGGGTGAACAAGGAAAAAACGGGAGAACCCTTTGATGCCATTCATTTTCGGCAACAATTTTTTAAACAGGAAATAGAGTACCAGCTTCCTTTTTCAAAGGGAAGTCAGCTGTTGGCACTCGCTGGATGGACCTCAGATCGGGTTGATGCCAGCAGATATACTCAACAGCCACCGCTCACCTCTTTTTTTGTGAGTGTTCAGCAGGAATGGAAATTACTGCGTGACCGTATTTCACTTAATGCCGGTGGGCGCCTGGATAAGAGAAATGATTATACCGCAAGGGTTAGTCCGCGAATCGCCCTGTCCTGGCAACCCCATGCGAGATGGAAGGTAACGGCATCAGCAGGTGGCGGATTCAAAGCGCCTGACTTTCGTCACATGTACCTGAATTTTAGCAATGCCCAAATTGGCTACTCATTAATAGGTGCTGCTGCACTACCAGATGAACTCATCCATTTGCAACAAAACGGCTTGCTCACGGCAGGGGCCAATATTGCACCGTTCCTTCAAAAAAATGCATTGAAACCGGAGTATGGAATGGGGTGGCACCTTAGGGTTCGTTATGCGCACAAGCAGGGTTCTTTCGCCATCGGCATCTTTAACAATCGAATCAATCAACTAATTGATTTATACACGCTTCCCTTTTCGAGAAGCAATGGGTTGCCGATTTACAGCTATCGGAATGCCGGCAATATTTTTTCAAGGGGGGCAGAAGTAGAAGCGCAGCTAAGATTTTCCGATAATTTCTCCATGAATCTAGGTTATCAATATCTCCTGGCTAAAGACATCGGGGTATTGGAATTAATCGATGCGCAAAAATTGTTTCGACGCGACCCCGAAACTTTTACAACTACTTTATTGACGCGTGCACAATATGTTGGACTCCCCAATCGGTCACGACACATGGCGCAATTCAAATTGTTGTACGAAGATGCCGCTGCCGGGCGCTTTGCTTACATCCGTTTTATTTATAGAAGCGCCTTCGGTTGGGCAGACATCAATGGCAACAATGTGATTGATGATCAACGTGAAATGGCTGAAGGTTTTTTACTGGTTAATCTATCTGCCAATCAGCAAATCAATCGCTGGTTGAGTTTGCAGGGAAACATTGAAAACGTACTGAATTATACCAATCCAACATATGCCCCACATCTGCCCGGAAGACAGGTTTCTCTCTCAGTTTTTCTCCAACTAAAATCTACTTCATCAAAATAAAAAACATCCACCATGAAAGCAGCATCCATTTTTTTCTCCCTGTGTGTAATCTGTCTTGTTCTATTTAGCGCCTGCACCAAAGAACAAACATCTACCCCCACTCCACTTACAAGGGTTCAGGTACTTTCTGTTCCCTTTAGCACCCGTGGCTCCCACACGTTCTTTAGTTTTAAAGACAGCACAGCTGTAACTGTTGCAGATTCTGCGACTGCTAAATGGGATTTTGCCATACGCTTTGCAAGAATAATTGTAAATAGTCAATCCAGTGGACCGGGCAATGCCGGTGTAATCATGCAGGATGGCATTTTTAATAGCATTACTTCGGCACCGCTAACAGGATACAGTTATGATACTACATCAAACAGCCTGGCGATTAAAGATGGCAGTTGGTATGATTATAATCCAAGAACACATGCGTTCATACCCAAGGCAGGAAAAGTATTTATTTTCCGAACAGCCAATGGGGTAAACTATGCAAAAATGCAGTTGCTGGCTGTGGATTATGCGCCTTTTACCGGACCTGTTCCTACCACCTTGTTGTATAAGTTTGAATATACGTATCAGCCCGGGAGTGGTAATTCCTTCCAATAGAGGGTTGCCCGATACAGATGAGGGTTGAGGAGTCACCGTCTTTTAACGGAATTCTTTTTCCGTAAAAAGACGGTGGGTATTCCCCGCTTTTCAGCGGGGAATATAGAAGAGGGGGGAATAAATAGCATCTGATTTTCAACATATAAAATCTTGAACAACATAGCAACGAAGAATTGATTTGTTGTTGGTCAGGCGACCAACAACGGCAGAGGCGACCAACAACAGCTTCCCGTTCATTCACCCCTTCCCAACCCAACCCCGGAAATCACCCCCCACACAACGGCCGTTTTTAGTACCTTTGCACACTTTATTAGGGCTTAATTTGCCCAATAACTTACCTGATAAGCGCTTTTGGTCATGAACGGAAAATATGCTGAATTTAACGGACTCCACCTCCCCGCCATCGAACGGGAAATCCTAGGATTTTGGGAAGAAGAAAAAACTTTTGAGAAAAGTATCTCCCTGCGGGAAGGCAAAAAGCCCTTTGTATTTTATGAAGGTCCACCCAGTGCCAATGGCATGCCTGGAATACACCACGTTATCTCCCGCACCCTCAAAGACATGGTCTGCCGCTATAAAACCATGCAGGGCTTCCAGGTGAAAAGAAAAGGCGGCTGGGATACCCACGGATTGCCTGTTGAACTGGGGGTAGAAAAAGAATTGGGCATCACCAAGGAAGACATCGGAAAAACCATCTCAGTTGAAGAATACAATCAGCAATGCCGGAAAGCGGTACTTCGCTTCAAAGATCAGTGGGACCTGCTGACAAAACAAATGGGATATTGGGTTGACCTGAATCACCCTTACATCACGTTTGAAAACAATTACATCGAATCTCTTTGGTGGATATTGCAGCAACTCTATAAGAAAGGCTTGTTATATGAAAGTGTGAGCATACAGCCCTATTCGCCGGCTGCAGGTACCGGACTCAGTTCACATGAGCTCAATCAGCCCGGAACCTACAAGCAGGTAAAAGACACCAGTGTTGTAGCCATGTTCCGCCTGCAACATACGCCCGAATCGGCCTTCCTGTTTGATACATTGGAAAGTGGCTCCCATCTTTCTTCAAGTGAAATTCACCTGATGGCCTGGACGACCACCCCCTGGACATTGCCATCCAACCTCGGTCTTACCGTTGGCCCGGAAATAGAATATGTGCTGGTGCGCACCTTTAATCCATACACCCACATTCCGGTTAACATAGTGGTTGCTCGAAATCTGCTGCACAAATACTGTAAACCCGAAGGCGAGGCAGGTGATTTTACTATCTACAATGAAAAATCTTCCGTTATTCCCTGGGAGATCAGGGCCAGCTTCACAGGAACTCAGCTGGAAGGTCTTCGCTACGAACAACTACTACCATTCGAGGCCAATAGTTGGGAGAAAATAAAGTCAATCACTCCCCATGCCGATCCTTTTCGCGTGTTAACAGCCGACTTTGTTACCACGGAAGATGGAACCGGCATTGTACACACAGCCCCAGCCTTTGGTGCGGATGACTATAAAGTAGGGGCACGCTATGGCATCGGTATTCTGACCTTAGTAGACAGACAAGGTAAGTTCGTAGATGGCATGGGTGACTATAGTGCTAGATATGTAAAGAATTACACTGATGATAAAAACTTCATCGATGTAAATGTTGACATCAGTGTGCAGCTGAAGAAGGAAAACCGCGCTTTTCGGGTAGAAAAATATGAACACAGCTATCCGCATTGCTGGCGAACAGATAAACCCATCTTGTATTATCCCTTAGACGCATGGTTCATACGCACCACAGCCGTGAAAGACCAGATGGTGGAATTAAACAAAACCATTCAATGGAAACCCGCTTCCACCGGCGAAGGTCGCTTTGGCAACTGGTTAGAGAACATGGTGGACTGGAACCTGAGCCGCAGTCGTTATTGGGGTACCCCACTCCCCATCTGGCGAACTGCTGATGGTTCGGAAGAAATTTGTATCGGTTCAGTTGCCGAATTGATGGCGGGAATTCAAAAAGCCAATGAAGTGTTGGGCGCTGACGTTAATAAAGGAGTCGCTTCATTGGAAAAGTTAGATCTGCATAAGCCCTATGTAGATGAAATTGTTTTGGTGAGCAGCACCGGGCAACCCATGCGCCGGCTGCCCGATTTGATTGATGTGTGGTTCGATAGTGGTGCCATGCCTTATGCACAATGGCATTACCCCTTCGAGAATAAAGCACTGATCGATTCGGGGGAAGCATTTCCTGCCGATTTTATCGCAGAAGGTGTAGATCAAACCCGTGGTTGGTTTTATACGCTGCATGCACTGGCAGTGATGCTCTTCGGAAAAGTCGCCTATAAAACGGTGGTAAGTAACGGACTGGTACTGGATAAGCATGGTAATAAGATGAGTAAGCGCCTCGGTAACGTGGTGAATCCATTCGAAACCATTCAGCAGTATGGTGCTGATGCCACCCGCTGGTATCTCATAACCAATGCATCACCCTGGGATAATTTAAAATTTGATGCGGCTGGCATTCAGGAAGTGCAGCGCAAGTATTTTGGAACACTTTATAATACCTACCAGTTCTTCATTCTATATGCAAATGTGGATGGATTTACTTTCCATGAATCTTCTATTCCTGTTTCTGAGCGACCTGAGATTGATCGCTGGATCATCTCTTCTTTACATACGCTTTGCGAAAAAGTAACGCAGGCGATGGATGATTATGAGCCTACTACTGCGGGCCGCTTAATGGAAGTTTTTCTGGATGAACATCTAAGTAACTGGTACGTTCGACTTTGTCGCCGGCGTTTTTGGAAGGGTGAATATGAACATGATAAAATCGCAGCTTATCAAACGCTCTATGAATGCCTTGATACCCTATGTCGACTGATGGCGCCCATCTCTCCCTTCTTCAGCGATGCCCTGTTCAAACGTTTGAATGAAGTAACTGGACGCCATCGGCATATTTCTGTTCACCACACCGATTTTCCTGTGGCAGATAAAAACCTGATTGATGCTCGTCTGGAAGAACGGATGCAATTGGCGCAGGATGTAAGCTCACTGGGACTATCGCTTCGCAAAAAAGCTACCATCAAAGTGCGTCAGCCACTTAAGAAGATGATGATTCCGGTACTCAATCCGGAAATGACGGAACAGTTGCAGCAGGTGGAAAATCTAATTAAGGCAGAAGTTAATATAAAAGAAATTGAATATATTAAGGATACCGATGGCGTAATCAGCAAAAAGCTAAAACCCAACTTCAAATTACTGGGTGCACGGCTGGGAGCAAAGATGAAAGCGGCCGGACAACTGATCGCTTCCATGGGTTCACAAGAAATCGCCGCCTTCGAAAAGTCCGGCGAGGCCAATTTTGTAATTGATAATGATACAATTACCATTCAACTAGCAGAAGTGGAGGTTCTAGCGGAAGACATACCCGGCTGGACGGTAGCCGTAAAAAATGGCATAACTGCCGCCCTGGATATACAAATTACCCCCGAGTTGGAACAGGAGGGGCATGCCCGCGAACTGGTAAATAGGGTACAAAACATACGAAAAGACATGGGATTAGCCCTTACCGACCGAATTTTCTTAAAAGTAGAGCGTCGTGGCGCGCTGGAATCAGCTATTATTCATTTTAACGATTATATTTGCCGCGAAATTTTGGCAGACTCGATCGAGCAGGTGCCTTCCATTAAAGGGGGCACGGAAATTGACGTAAATGAGGAACTGCTGAAAGTCGAAGTCACCAAAAAAGGATAGTAGCTATGGCAAGTAAAAAACCAGCCCCTAAAAAATCAGCCCCTGTTAAAAAGGCGGCTCCAGCAAAAAAAGCAGCGCCCGCCAAAAAAGCGGCACCTGTTAAAAAAGCGGCACCTGTAAAAAAGGCTGCCCCTGTAAAAAAAGCTGTTCCGGCGAAAAAAGCCGCACCGGTAAAAAAGCCAGCTCCTGCTCCGGCAAAAAAGGCAGCTCCTGCTAAAAAGCCCGCTCCTGCTCCGGCTAAAAAGCCTGTTCCGGTAAATAAAGCTACTCCGGTAAAAAAAGTGGAACCTCCTAAAAAAGCAGCTCCTGCCCCCAAAGCGCCACCCGTTAAAAAAGTGGTTGCACCCGTAGTACCTGCAAAAAAGTCAGCTGCTCCAGTTGCTCCTGTAAAGCCGGCTGCTCCGGTAGCTCCTGTAAAGCCAGCTCCGGCTCCGCCCCGAAAGATTGAAGTGAAATTACCACCAGCTCCCCCGGTAAAACCCATAAAGAAGCAGCCTGAACCCATAAAAGAGGTGAAGGTGCCAAAACTCACAACCAAGTCGAGCATACCTTATAAGCCAGGGTATACCCAGCTTGAAAAAAGAGCTGAAATAACCTACACAGGTGCCGAGCCGTTGGTTAGATACAGCGATTCAGATTTGAACGAATTCCGTGAGTTGATTGCCCGTAAACTCGAGGCAGCCCGTAAGGAGCTCAATTACCTGCAAGGACTGATTACCCGCAAAGATGAAATGGGCGGTGATAATGACGATGCCCGTTATATGACGATGGAAGATGGCAGTGTCAGCATGGAGAGAGAACAACTCGGACAAATGGCCAGCCGCCAGATTTCTTATATCGATCACCTTGAGAAGGCCGCTATGCGTATTGAAAACAAAACCTATGGTATTTGTCGCGTTACCGGTAAACTCATCGATAAAGCCCGCTTACGTGCTGTGCCACATGCTACGCTTTCATTAGAAGCGAAGCTTGGTTTGGTGAGGCCGGCATCGGAATAGTATCTGGTTAATTTTTTATTCCACGCTTGTTTAGGAAAAGGTCTGTAGTTCAACCAGCCTCTTGTAGTGGCCATTCAATTGCATCAACTGATCGTGTGTTCCCCGCTCTGCTATTTCACCCTGGTGCAGCACAATGATCTCATCTGCATGGCGAATGGTGCTCAGGCGGTGTGCAATGACCAGTGAGGTTCTGTTCACCATCATATGATTGATGGCATCTTGTACGCTTCGCTCACTTTCTGTATCGAGGGAAGAAGTGGCTTCATCCAGTATCAGGATAGGTGGATTTTTAAGAACGGCGCGCGCAATCGTGAGCCTTTGTTTCTCTCCTCCACTTAATTTATTTCCTCTGTCACCAATATTGTCTTCTAAGCCATGTTCCTTTTGCTCAATGAAATGCCAGGCATTGGCAATACGGGCTGCTTTTTCAATCTCTTTTTCATCTGTAACTTCCGTTCCCAATGTGATATTGGCTGCAATGGTATCATTGAATAAAATCGGCTCCTGTGTAACAATACCCATCATGCGACGCACCGATTCCTGGGTGTATCTTTTTATGTTGACGCCATCAATCAATATCACACCGGCGGTGACGTCATGAAACCGGCATACAAGATCTGCCAGGGAACTCTTCCCCGAACCGGACGAACCAACGAGGGCAATGGTTTTCCCCTTTTCAATATGCAGGTTGATATGCCGGAGCACGGCCTGATCATCATAGCCAAAATAAACATCATTGAATGTGATGCTTTTTTCAAAACGCGTGAGTGCAATGGCATCGGGGGCATCGGTTACTGCTGCTTTGGTTTGAAGAATTTCTTCAATTCTCTGAATGGCGGCGCTGCCCCTCTGAGCGTTATAAAAGGCAGTCGATAATGCTTTTGCAGGATTGATGATTTGGGTAAAAATAACAATGTAAGTAATAAAACTAGCTGGTGATAACCCTGTCTGCTTTCCCAAAACCAATTGTCCCCCAAACCAAAGAATGCAGGAGAGTACAGCTACGCCTAAAAACTCTGAAAGTGGAGAAGCAAGATCTTTTCTGAAATTCATGTGATTTCTCACATGGTTAAGCTTGTTGTTCGTTTCAAAAAATTTTGCACGCATGATTGACTCTGCGTTAAAGGCCTTGATGACACGCAATCCGCCAAGCGTCTCATCGAGAATTGAAAGCAGTCGTCCCTGCGTCTCCTGAGAAATGGTCGATTGCTTTTTTAATGACCTACTGATGCGGCCAATGATGAAACCTGTCACAGGCAATAGCACCAACAGGAATAGTGATAATGTCGGACTTAAATACACCAATGCAATCAACATGATGATAATTGTAAGGGGCTCTCGGATAAGACCTTCCAACGTACTCATAACACTCCATTCAATTTCATTGGCATCATTGCTCATTCTGCTGATGATGTCTCCTTTTCTCTTCTCAGAAAAATATCCAATGGGTAAGTCAAGCAGCTTGGCATAAAGATCTGCCCTGAGCTTTGTCATTACATAATTTCTCATAGGGGCAAGCACCCTGAAAGACAGATAAGTAAACAAGTTCTTAAAGAATACAGCCGTTATGATCATCAAACAAATGAAACCTAAGGAATATATTTTTCCTTTTGTGACAATTAATTCCCCCATCGCATTCATGAGCCAATCTTTTAATCCACTGATACCTGTTAAAGAAATGGCGATTTCCGGCTTCACGAGCTGTGGTGGCTGGGGATTGAAGAGCATTTGTAAAAAAGGCGCCAGCATGGCAAGGGAAACCAAGGAGAAAATAACCGACAGCAGGTTAAAAATAACATACAGAACAGTGTTCCGGTGCTGTGACCTCAGATAGAACAATATGCGGGAAAACCGTTTCATGGGATGATTCGGGCTGCTTTTACCCCCGAAAGTAAGTACTTTTGTATGGAATCAATCAGGTGAATATGACGGAAGGTAAAAGACAAAGACAGGTGGCCGGGGTATTGCAGGAGTCGCTGAACGATATTTTCCAGCGATTATCACTTGGCATGATGCAGGGTGGCATGGTGTCAATCTCCTCGGTGAAAGTCACTCCCGACCTGCTGGAGGCCCGTATATACATCAGTTTGTTTCAGGTGGCAGATCCGGAGCTGGGCATGAAGACCATTGAGTCAAGGGCCTGGGAAATAAAAAAAGAATTATCGCATCGGGTGAAGCACCAACTGCGTCGCATACCGGTATTGCACTTTTACAGAGACGATACACTCGACTATGTATTTAAGATGGAAGAAATATTCAAAAATATCACTGCTCAGGATAATACAAAGGAAGAAGAAAAATCCTGATTCATATCAACACCTTTTTTTCAATCAATTCTGCTCACGTGAACCTGTTATTTGCCTGGCGATATTTCAGAACCGGACAAAAAGCAAGTGTTATCAACCTGATGTCACGCATTAGCCTGTTGGCTATTGGCGTGGGAGCTACGGCACTGATCATCGTATTGAGTGTTGTCAATGGTTTTGAAGATCTGGTGAAGGGGTTATACAATGATTTTTATGCCGATATGCGGGTAGTTCCTGCCAGGGGTAAAATCATGCGGATTCCGGCAGAGCGCATGCAGCAGATTAAAAACGTACCGGGTGTATTGGCTTTGAGTTGTATAGCAGAGGAAAAAGCCTTATTAAATGGTGCTTTTCAAGCTGTCGTTACATTGAAAGGAGTCGATAGTCAGTATACAGCAGTTACCAATATTCATACCGCACAACACCTAAAACGAGGGTCTTTTTCATTAGGGGATGTCGAACACCCATCTATCGTGGTGGGGGAGGGTATTGAAATTGCCGCCGGACTAGAGGTAGAAAAATTTCGCTACCCGGCAGTGGTCTACTTACCTAATAAACAGGCTGACCGACTTAGCACTGAGGAAGGGTTACATTCTTTTTCCGTAGTTCCTGTAGGCACATTTGCAGTGCAGCAGGAGTTTGATAACAAATATGTGTTTACGAACCTGCCTTTTTTACAATACATGCTTTCGATGCAACCGGATGAGTATTCAGCATTGGAGATGCGCATTAGCGGAGATGGGGCTGCTGTTCAGCAATCTCTTCAGCAACTGTTAGGTAAAGATTTTCAAGTGGAAACCCGTTATCAGCAGAATGTAGGACTATATCGCGTGATGAAAACGGAGAAGTGGTTCATCTTCATAGTTCTTACTTTAATTCTGATAGTAGCAGCCTTCAATATTATTGGATCTCAAACTATGTTGGTATTGGAGAAGAAAAAAGACATTGCCATATTACAGGCCATGGGCGCCTCTGAAGAACGCATCCGTTCTATCTTTTTACTGGAAGGATTGTTGCTTGGCGTGATTGGCGGAGGCTGTGGTATGTTGCTGGCAGCATTTATTTGCTGGTTGCAAATTCAGTTTAAGCTAGTAGGATTCCCGGGTAATACTTTTCTCATCAATTATTATCCGGTTACTTTGCGCGCGGGTGATTTCCTGTTGGTAGGCATTACTTTGCTGGCCATTACGCTCGGGGCTTCCTGGATTCCGGCCCAGCGGGCGGGGAGACAGGGCTATTCCCTGAAGAGTTTCTAAAACCCAATTAGAAGAGAATTAATAGTCGCCGAGCGTTTCGGGTAACTCAGCCAGGGCCGTAGCCAGTTGTGCATCGTTCGGGGCTATTCCATGCCATTCGTGACTGCCTTCCATAAAAGAAACACCTTTACCCATTTCTGTTTTCATCAGTATAGCAATAGGTTGTTGCTGGAATGCGGCTGACTTTGCTTCCGACAGGGTCTGCAGGATTGTATCCATTTCATGGCCATTCATTTCCAGTACCTTCCAGCCGAAGGCTACGAGCTTGGCAGGCAGATCGCCCAGATCCATGACTTTACTAGTGGGACCGTCAATTTGTTGCCCGTTCCAATCAATGGTTACGATCAAGTTATCGGCTTTGTGGTGGGCAGCAGCCATCAAGGCTTCCCAGTTTTGGCCTTCATTCAGTTCGCCATCTCCGGTTAAGCAGTAAACCAGGTGATTGTCTTTATTGAGTTTTTTTGCGAGGGCGGCACCTAATGCCACACTTAATCCCTGCCCCAGAGAACCACTGGCTATACGAATACCTGGCAGGTGTTCATGCGTAGTAGGGTGGCCTTGCAGACGGGAATTGATTTTTCGGAAGCTGGCGAGTTCTTTTACGTCAAAATATCCGGCTCGCGCTAAAACGGAATACATCAATGGAGAAATATGACCGTTAGACAGAAAGAATACATCTTCCCCTTTGCCGTCCATTGAGAACCCCGGCTTTCTTTCCATCACCTGAAAATACAGGGCAGTCAGGAAATCGGTACAACCCAGAGAACCTCCGGGGTGACCGCTTTGTACGGCATGTACCATTCTAACAATATCGCGTCTGATTTGCGTCGCTGTTTGGTTCAGTTCCTGTGTAGTCATAAATCCGGGTTATTTTGCAAATATAGGTGAGAGAATTCAGTTGATTGCCCGCTTGAGGAGTATTGTCCCGTACTACCAACATTTTTTTTACTTTTGACCTCTGAAATAAAATGATATGTCTGAAGAACTGATACTGATAACCGGGATGGCTGAGGAAAGCATGCGTAAGGGAATTGGCCACCTGGAAACAGAATTGACAAAAATACGGGCCGGCAAAGCCAGTCCTTCCATGCTGGAAGGAATCATGGTAGACTATTATGGTTCACCCACCCCGATTGCCCAGGTAGCTAATATATCGGTGCTGGATGTAAGAACCATCAGTATTCAGCCCTGGGAGAAACCAATGCTGGCTGCGATTGAAAGGTCCATTATGCAGGCCAATATTGGCGTTACTCCGCAGAACGATGGTAATCAGATCCGGTTGTTTCTGCCCCCACTCACGGAAGAGAGGAGAAAGGAACTGTTCAAAAAGGCGAGTGCAGAGGGTGAGCAGTCAAAAATTGCCATCCGTAATATTCGCCGGGATGCTATTGAGCAGGTGAAGAAATTACAGAAAGACGGATTGAGTGAGGATGCCGCTAAAGATGCAGAAAAAGAAATACAGGAGTTGACCGATAAGTTCATTCAATTGGTTGACAAGCACCTGGCAGCGAAAGAAAAAGAAATGATGGCGGTATAATTTCTATCGCACATGCAAGATCTTCCAATTATAAGCCGGACGCCTCTCTGTCCGGCTTCTTTTTTTCAGGGCGGTTCACCAGGTAAACTCCTGCCAGTATAATGAGTAGGCTGAGTACCTGCTTATCACCAATGTACTCATGGCGTAATAGTCCCCACCCGATGGCCACAATGGGGATACCATACGTTACCATGGAGGCAAAAACGGGTCCGGCCCTTTTCACCAGGATATAAAATAAAATAGAGGCGATGGCGGTACCTAAAATACCAAGAATACCTGCTGCCAGCGTTGACTGCAAGTATTCGCCTTGCCAGAAGGAAAGGCTGCCGTAGCCTGTCATCAGCAGTATAATCAGGGAAGGTATGATCAGCATCACAAAAGCCAGGGCGGCAATATCGATGGCCCTGAATCCGCGCATATATCTGCCAACCATATTCACATTAAAGCCATACATCAGCGTCGCTGCCATAACCAAAAAGGAGTAGCTGAGGTTGGATAGGTGTACTTCATTGCCGGTGGTAATCAGCAGAACAAGGCCCAAAAAACCAATACAGGTTCCTATGATCTGTATCTTCCGTGCCTTCAGTTGGAAGAAAAGGATGCCCACCAGCAGGGTAAACAGTGGGGTAAGTGCATTTAGAATACCCGCCATAGCACTGTCTATTTTCGTTTCTGCCAGGCAAAACAGGTAAGCTGGAAAAAAGCTACCCAACAGCCCCGATCCCATCACCAACCCGACCCGATTGCGTGGAATCGATTGCCAGGCTTTTTTTACAAATGGGAGTAGTACCAATCCGGCAGTCAGCATACGCAACGATGCTACCTGATAGGCCGATAATTTATCCATGCCTACTTTCATCAGATAAAATGAGCTCCCCCAGATCAGGCAAAGAATAACAAATAGCAGCCAGCTGAACCAGGAATCACGCATGGAATAGTTTTTGCAAAGGTGCTCAATTATTGCAATAATTAGATATTTTTAAGAAAACAAACCCCATGGCAATCTTAGATTTATCGCGCATCAGTACCCGAGCTCCCAAAGGACTGACCAAAGAAAAAGTAAAAGCAGAAACAGCCCACATACTGGATGAATTGGATGAATTGCAGAACCTGTTGTTCGCCGAAAGTAAACATTCGGTGCTTGTTGTAATTCAGGGTATGGATGCCAGTGGGAAAGATGGTGTGATTAGAAATGTTTTTGGTCGTCTGAATCCCCAAGGGGTGAGGGCGTATTCTTTTAAGGTTCCTACTGCATTGGAGTTATCGCATGACTTCCTATGGCGGGTGCATCAGCAGGCTCCCCCAAAGGGTATGATTCAACTGTTTAATCGCTCGCATTATGAAGATATTCTCGTTACTCGGGTACACAAATGGTGCGACGATCAACTCGCCAAAGCACGTATGAAAGCAATCAATGATTTTGAGTACCTGCTCGAGCGACACAGTAATACGCACATCCTGAAGTTTTATTTACACGTATCCCCCGGTGAACAGCGGCAGCGTTTGGAAGAGCGGATAAAAAATCCGGAGAAACAATGGAAATACAATGAGCGTGATTTTGAGGAGGCCAAGCTATGGAAAGTTTATATGCGTATGTACCAGGAGTGCTTCCGGTATTGCAACAAAGTACCCTGGACCATCGTGCCTGCAGATCAGAACTGGTATAAGGAACACATCATTGCTTCCAGGCTGCACCAATTACTTAGTTCGCTGAAAATGCAATATCCTGGGTTAAAAAAGTGATTTTTCACTTGATTGTATTATTTTCCATCCTTAAAATCAATTTTATGGGCTTACTGAAAGAATTCAAAGAATTTGCTGTTAAAGGCAACCTGGTTGATATTGCTGTCGGTTTTGTAATGGGTGCTACTTTCACCAAAATAGTTACCTCCTTTGTAGATGGCATAGTGATGCCATTGGTGGGTATGTTAACCGGCGGTGTTGATTTTTCGCATAAAGTGTTCGTTCTCAAGGAGGCAACTTCCGAAGTAAAAGATGCTGCCGGACAAGTCGTTACCGCGGCCAGCGAAGCTATTGAAGTAAAATATGGGGCATTCATCACCAATCTGATAGACTTTTTGATTATCGCCTTCGTTGTATTCATGATCATCAAGGCCATCAACCGGCTTAAGTTGGCAGCCCCACCCCCGCCACCCCCCGGTCCTACCACCACAGACCAGTTGCTGACAGAGATTCGGGATGCCCTGAAGAAATAGTCAGAAATGCCCATATTTCTCTTCATTAGTGGATAACTGAAGTATCCGCCTTACGGCTTATTGCCTTAAATCTGTTTTCTTTGTGCCTAAATTAATGGATGGTGAATCAGTCGAATTATCAAATTAAGCTGGAGCAGTTTGAAGGTCCTTTTGACCTGCTGTTATTCTTCATAGAACGTGATGAGCTGGATATTTATAATATTCCGATTACCCGTATCATCAACGATTTTCTCGATTTTATACATAAGAGCGAGAAGCTTAATATAGAGCTCAGCAGTGAGTTTATTCTCTTTGTATCAACGTTGATGCGCATCAAGGCAAGGCTTTTACTTCCTCGCAAAGAATTGGATGCATCCGGCAACGAAATTGACCCACGACAGGAGTTGATTGATAAAATTCTTGAGTATAAAAAGTTCAAGGAGGCGGCAGTTAAGATGGCAGAGATGGAGGCCGAGCGCATGTTGATGATAAAGCGGGGTAATCTTCAGAAGGAACTGTCTCTGTTGGGCGAGGAGGCTGCCGAGGGAACTGAGATTCAAAATATTACACTTTTCAAGTTGATGAAATCATTTGAAAAAGTGATGCAGCGCGTGCAAGATCGGCAGAATCGGCCTGTACACACGGTGGTGCCGTATAATTATACCATGGAAGGCAGCCGTGATTACATCCTCGACTTGCTTTCACGCGAGAAGATGGTTTCTTTTGAAAAGATCTTCGAAGTTTGTGATAATAAGATTCATGCCATCTTCCTTTTTCTTTCTATTCTGGAATTGGCACAGCAGAAATATATGCGCCTGAGTGTTGGCTCAGGCATGAATAATTTTATCGTTGAATGGAACGAAAACAGGGAAGCTGACCTCGAGGCTGAATCAAAAGCCAGGTTGGAAGATGCAGCAACAGAAGCCGGTTCCTCAGAAGAAGTACCGGCCGGGTAATCTTAGCCCAGTACGGTTACTTTTTCTTTCAATAAGGCCAAAACGGCTTCTTCAATGGCTTGTGCGTCGTAGTTACATTCGCGGTGCAGTTCACGCGGTGTACCGTGTTCTACCAGTCGGTCGGGGATACCCAGAATAGTAACTTCTGCATGGTATCGATGGGCGTTCATAAATTCCAGCACGGCTGAACCAAATCCACCTACTACCGTACCGTCTTCCACCGTAACCACTTTTGAGTAGTTGGAGAATACTTCGTGCAGCATTTCCTCATCGATCGGTTTTACGAAACGCATATCATAGTGTGCCGGGTCGATGCCCTGGGTTCTCAGTTGCCGAATGGCTGCCTGAGCAAAGTTGCCGGGGTGACCTAAAGACAAAATAGCTACATCTGTTCCTTTTTTCAGGCGGCGACCCTGACCAATCTCAACAGTTTCCATTGGCGTTTTCCACTCGGGCATAACACCTTCCCCCCTGGGGTAACGTATAACAAAGGGTAATTGGTTGCTATCGTGTTGTGCTGTGTACATCAGGTTACGTAATTCCTGCTCATTCATCGGCGCACTGATGATCATATTGGGAATGCATCTGAAGAAGGCAATGTCGTAGCAGCCATGGTGCGTTGGGCCATCCTCACCAACTAAACCTGCCCTGTCGAGGCAGAAGATCACCGGTAATTTTTGTATGGCCACATCATGTACTACCTGGTCGTAGCCACGTTGTATAAAGGAAGAATAAATGTTGCAAAATACTTTCATACCCTGGGTAGCCAGTCCGGCGCTAACGGTTACCGCATGTTGCTCGCAGATGCCAACATCAAAGGCGCGGTGCGGCATCTTTTCCATCATGATTTTGAGGGAGGACCCGCTTGGCATGGCAGGGGTGATACCCATTACGGCAGCATTTTTTTCCGCCAGCTCGACAATGGTATGACCAAAAACATCCTGATATTTCGGTGGCTGAGGAGCCGTAATGGTCTTACGATAAATCTCACCCGTTAACTTATCAAATAGTCCGGGGGCATGCCACTTGGTCTGGTCTTTTTCCGCCAATTCATATCCCTTTCCTTTTGTCGTAATGATGTGTAACAGCTTCGGACCCGGAATTTCCCGGAGGTCTTTCAGTGTATCGACCAGTTTAGTGATATTGTGACCGTCAATGGGTCCGAAATACCGCAATTTCAGGGCTTCAAACAAGTTACTGCTGTTGCTCACCAGTCCCTTCAGGCTTGCTTCCAGTTTACTGGCCATTGATTTGCTGAAGTGTTCGCCAACCGGAAGTTTACCCATTAGGTTCCAGATCTCATCCCGCACTTTATTGTAGGTGGGGGAGGTACTGATATCTGTGAGGTATTCTTTCAATGCCCCAACATTGGGGTCGATGCTCATGCAGTTATCATTCAATATAATCAGGAGGTCACTATCGGCAACGCCGGCGTGGTTCATGGCTTCAAAAGCCATACCGGCAGTCATAGATCCATCACCGATGACAGCTACTGATTTTCGGTTTTCTCCTTTGTACTTTGCCGCCATCGACATGCCCAAAGCTGCCGAGATGGAGGTAGAGGAGTGTCCTACGCCAAATGTGTCATATTCACTTTCGCTTCTTTTAGGAAATCCGCTGAGTCCTTTGTATTTCCTGTTCGAGATGAAATTATCTCTTCTTCCGGTCAAAATTTTGTGTCCATAAGCCTGATGACCTACATCCCATACCAACTGATCGTAGGGCGTTTGATAAATATAATGCAGGGCTACAGTCAATTCTACCACTCCCAGGCTGGCAGCGAAATGGCCACCGTGAACGCTCACCACATCGATGATATACTGGCGCAATTCCTGGCAAACCTGGAACAGTTGTTCGCGGGGTAGCTTTTTCAGATCATCCGGGTGATTGATTTGCTGCAGCAGGGGTCCGGGGGTGATGGTCATGAAAACAGGTTTAGGTAGCAAAATTAGTTATAATATTTTAAGCAGCCTGCGGCGGGTTTGCCCACACATTTCCAGCATGTTGGATTAAACAACCCTATTTGCATAAAGTTCAGCCCAAGGGAGGGCTGTTTTCTGCCAAATAGCCGCTTTTTTGACCATTAGTCCCTTATGGCGACCATTTAGGGCCTTCTCTGGGTTAAATTTGTAAGTATGCGTAAAAGAAACACATTGTATTGGTTTTGTCAGGTGACTGGCTGGACCCTTTATGGCCTGACGCTGATTTTCTTTGCATTTATTTTCAATAACAGGAACAATGATGTGCTTTTCCCCCGCATAGCGGTTACCATTCTCATCGGCTTGCTTTCTACTCATTTATTACGCGAATTAATCATTCGTTTTGGCTTACGGCCCCCGATCACTTCCCGCAACTGGTGGCAGCTGGTTGTAACCATTGCCGCTGTAATTTTACTTTTCAACCTTGCTAACAGTACTGTCGTTGAGTGGATGGGCTTATATGATCCTGCGAACAAGGTATCTATGAATACCCGGTTTCTTTTCAACCTGATTTTTGATTCCCCCCTCATCATCGTATGGGCGTCTATTTACTTTATATGGCATTATATCGAGCTTGCTTCGCAAAACGAAATCCAGCGTATTCGTTTGCAAACCCTGGTTAAGGAGCTTGAATTAAAAACCATCAAATCACATATCAATCCACATTTTATTTTCAATGCCCTGAATAGTATTCGCGCATTGGTAGATGAAAATCCTGCCCGTGCCAGAACAGCCATCACTGAACTCAGTAATATTCTGCGTAGCAGTATGCAAACAGAAAAGTCGGAAACCATATCGCTGGAAAAGGAACTGGATATCGTAAAAGATTATCTGGCCCTGGAGCAAATTAGGTTTGAAGACCGCCTAACGGTGGAATATGATATAGAGGAGGAAACACTGGATCAGCCTGTTCCGCCGATGATGT
>Ga0208361_1000210_pt1 | contig 19914 bp, 19 predicted proteins | sample LakMenEpi05Aug10_FD_150670 | JGI IMG/M metagenome (GOLD analysis project Ga0208361, IMG submission 150670) | Freshwater microbial communities from Lake Mendota, WI - 05AUG2010 deep hole epilimnion (SPAdes) | ecosystem: Environmental > Aquatic > Freshwater > Lake > Epilimnion/Euphotic zone ... | reverse complement strand
TGAGTAAAGGGGTTACGGTTGAACATTTACAAAAGTTAAATAATATGCCGGATAGTCAATTAAGGAACTTACTATTAATGTTGTAATGGCAAAAAAAATTGATTATAATAAATGGTTAACCGGTGCCGGTATTGTGGTGGGGGTTTTGATAGTTCAGTTGATCCACGCAGTGCGCTGTTTCATCTTAACCATGGCACCACAACCATTATGGCCAGCTTTGTTTCTGAACCGATTTCATCAATCCTTAACAAACTAGAAAATCTTTCCTTAGCAAAAAATGTAATTGGGGTTCATTTAGAAGGTCCCTATATTTCTCATGCTCACTGTGGTGCACACAAGTCTGAATACTTAACTACCCCGGTGCAATCAGATTTAGAAAAGATTGTCGCCACCAAAAAAGTTCGTCATATAACAATTGCACCCGAGATTGATGGCGCGTTAGATGCAATTTCATATCTATCTGCAAATGGAGTCACTGTTGCAATTGGTCATAGCGCCGCGACCTCTCAAGTGATTAATCTAGCGGTTGCAAAAGGTGCGAAAATTGTTACTCACTTATACAACGGGATGAAAAAGGATTATTCCAATCAAGATCTACTAAGTGGTGCTGCCTTACAAAACAAAACACTTGGCTTAGAGGTGATTCTTGATGGAGTACATGTTCCATTTAATGTAATAAAAGATTTTATTGCTGCTGCAGATTCCAGATTGATTGGAATCACCGATGCCGCGCCGTTCGCGGGTCTTGGCGATGGCGAATACAAACTCGGAGAGCTTCCAGTGGTTGTTGTAGATGGGGTCGCAAGATTAATAGATGGCGGTGCACTAGCCGGCAGCACATTAACTATGGATGTGGCATTTGCTACCGCGGTAAAAGATTTTGGTATGAATCCAGTAGATGCGGTTGCGATGTATTGCACCCGTCCTGCTTCCTATATTGGCGCAGATAATGTCGGTGATATTGCAGTAGGCAAGCAGGCTAATTTCCTAGTAATGAATGAGGCTTGGCAGTTGCAGCAGGTTTATTTCGCCGGCCAGCTAGTTTCCTAATTTCTTTAAATCATCTCCGGCCACCCGATAAACCGTCCACTCATCCATCGCCACAGCTCCTAGGCTGCGATAAAACTCAATCGCTGGTGAATTCCAATCCAGAACCCACCACTGAAAACGGCCATAACCCCGTTCATTGCAAAGCTGCGCCAAATGCTGCAACAAAGCTTTGCCATAACCGCGGCCACGGTATTCAGGCTTCACAAATAGATCCTCTAAATAAATTCCGTGCTTGCCTTGCCAGGTTGAATAATTCAAAAACCAAATCGCCATTCCCGCGATTTCACCATCCACTTCAACTAAATCACAGAACACCATTGGATTTTCACAAAAAATAGTTTCTAGCAATTCTTTTTCTGTTGCTTTCACCTCATGGGGTGCTTTCTCATAATGAGCTAGATCGTGAATAAGTTGCATCACGATTTCAGCTTCATCTTTGCGAGCCGGACGAATATTCATGAACGCTCCTCCATTATGGAATTTCCACCATCAATCACAATCGCCTGCCCGGTTATATATGAAGCCTCTGGTGTTACCAGCCATGCAATCAATGCTGCAACTTCATCAGGAGTTCCACCACGTCCCATTGGCACCGAATTGCCATTTAATTTCTCGTCTTCTGAAATTGATTCAGTTGCAATCCATCCGGGCAGCACCGCATTGCAAGTAATTCCATACTTTGCTTCATCAAGGGCAATTGATTTTGTTAGCCCAACCATGGCCGCTTTTGCTGCGGCATAGACCGGTTGATTACGCATCGCCATTACTGCTCCGGTGACGCTACTAACCATCACGATACGACCACTAGAGGACTTACGTAATTTAGGCAGGGCATATTTAGTAATAACAAAAGCGGTATCAAGGTTGCGGGCTATGCCTTTTTTCCAACTCTCGTAATCAACACTAGATACATCGGCTGCTTCACTGTCTGCAGCTGGTGCGGAAACACTTGTCATTCCAGCGTTATTTACCAAAATATCCAGCTGTGAAATTCTGGCTAATTGTTCTTTAACTTGATTTTCATCGGTTAGGTCCGCAACAAAAGCATTGATCCCTAACTCTTTAGCTCGCTCTAGAACTCTTGGGCTTGCGGCGGTTATAACTACCTCTGCACCTAAATCTTTCAAAGCTTTCGCGGTGCTAAATCCAATTCCCGATGCCGAACCAGCCCCGGTTACCAGAGCTTTTTTGCCAATTAGCGTGAACACCTATCTACTTTAGTGACTCCCGCTCTAGAATCTCTACCACCTAGTTGCAGATTGTTGGAAGGAGATTTCGTGTTCACTTGGGGAGTCTCTACATCTGCTTATCAAATTGAAGGTGCGGCAAATGAAGGCGGCAGAGGGCCATCGATTTGGGACACTTTTTCGCGTATCCCCGGCGCGGTTGCAAATGCTCACAATGGTGATGTGGCCTGTGATCACTACCATCGCTATACAGAAGATTTGGATTTGATGAAATGGTTAGGCGTTGATGCTTATCATTTTTCAATTGCATGGCCTCGTGTTATTCCGACTGGCAATGGAGCACTTAATCAAGTTGGACTAGATTTTTATGATCGTTTAATTGACGGAGTTTTAGAGCGCGGTATGACACCTTGGCCCACTCTTTATCACTGGGACTTACCACAAGCCTCGCAAGATAAGGGCGGTTGGAATAACCGTGATTGTGCCTATTGGTTTGCTGAGTATGCACACGCAATGGCCGAGCGATTTGGCGATCGTGTTAATAATTGGGTGACAATTAATGAACCATTTTGCAGCGCATGGTTGGGTCATTTATTTGGAGTGATGGCCCCAGGAATTAAAGATTTACAAACCGGCATTAACGCAACCCACCATCTTCTATTGGGGCATGGATTAGCGGTTGATGCGTTGCGTCAGGTTTCCTCTGATTTCAAAGTGGGAATTACGCTCAACTTCACACCAGCAATAACTCTGGGAGATTCAGCGGAAGATAAATTAGCGGTGCAATACGCCGATGGTTTTGATAACCGCTGGTTCGCAGACCCAGTATTTAAAGGAAGTTATCCCACAGATATTGTCGCTGCTTTTGCTAAAGAGGTTCCTATCCATCCTGGCGATATGGAAATCATCTCAAGACCGCTAGATTTCCTAGGTTTGAACTACTACTTCCGCCAAACAGTTGCCTACGACCAAAGCGCAAAACCCTTGCCTTACAAGATGGTTACCGCACCTAATGTTGAGCGCACTGGAATGGGTTGGGAAGTTCATGCTGGAACCTTTACTGAGTTATTAAAACATGTACACAATGAATACCAGCCGAAGGAAATTTTTATAACTGAAAACGGCTCTGCTTGGGATGATGATGTTGTAGATGGAAACGTTGATGATCCAAATCGTGTTAGTTATTTAGCGCGCCACCTAGATGCAATGTTCGAGGCTAAAGCTGCTGGAGTTCCTGTAAATGGATACTTTGCGTGGAGCTTGATTGATAATTTCGAATGGGCATATGGATATGACAAAAGATTTGGCATTGTTTACGTGGATTATCAAACCCAGAAAAGAATTCCAAAATCCAGTGCTTATTACTACCGCGATCGAATTGCTAAAGGTTCATAGCTTTCCGAACTACTGGAGTTAACCACTTTACATAGGTCGCCGTGAAGTGCCATTGGTCAAAGTAAACAAATTTATTGCCCACAACTACTGGACATAGATAATCAGTACATGCCAAATCAACGGCATCAATAAAGGTCGCGCCCAGCGCTTTTGCAGCCTCTTCTTCAATGCGATTGATTTGAACATTGCCCGCTTGATTTCGACCAGAGGAGCAAAGTCCGATATTTGCATTCGGCTTACTGGCGCAGGCGACTGAATCCTGTTGCATACTGGGGTTGTTGCTAATTACCACAAGTCGTTTTGTCATAGCTTTTAGTTTGGTAAGTGCTTTAGGGAACTCAGTTTCCCAAAGGTTCACAGTATCGATATCTGACTTTTTGCCATCAACTACCGCTGGCTTCCATTGATCGGTAACAATCAGTAAATCTGGGTTTAAAGCCTGAATTTTAGGCAGCACAAGCTGTTGCCATTCAGAACACTCATTAAAAGGCTTATTTAGCTGATAGCTCCAAATTGGCACTTCTACTAAGGGACATGCCAACTTTGCAAATAAATAGATTTTGTATCCATTGGATTTGGCAATGGGGTCCAACGCGGTCATCCACATTGAGGCATGTGAGTCACCATAGACAACCATAGTTTTCTTGCCTTTAGCATCACCGGCCAAACAGTCAGGTACTTTTACATCGGGGAAATCTACTGCGCACTCTTGATCTAGCCAGATGCTTTTATCGGTTCGAGCTTTACTTATTGCGGGAACCAAATTCTTGGGCAATTTATTACTTTTCAATGACAAATTAATAACACTTTGTACTTTTTCTGTTGAGTCAACTATCTGCCAAGTTAGCTTTTTGCCTTTCTTAAAACAAACTAGATCAGAGGAAATAGCACCGAGTTCCTTGCAACCAGAGCCAGCTTTTGCGGCTTGAGCAGGAGCGGCGGTGACGTAGCTGGTAAGTAAAATTGCAATTACCAAAACAGCTCTTTTCATATATTTCCTCTCAATGCATTAAAGACGATAGCAGATCCAACAATCATTATCGCTCCACAAACAATAGTCATAACCGGCTTTCTTGTTAAGGTTGTTGAATATCTAATTGGGTTTTCAAAGTACTTATGTAATAGTGATGATAAAACGAAGATAAACGTAATTAGTAGCCCAGTCTCCAGTACATTTGCATCGCGCCCGAAGTAGATTTTGTGGATCTGTAGCACTGGCCAATGCACTAGATACAAGAGGAAAGAGATATCGCCGAGGTAAATCAATGGTCGGGATTTAAGTACTCGATTTTCGCGACCAAAAAGCAAAAGCAGAACTGTCAGAAATACCACTAGCAAAGCTGGAAAGCCTGGAAATTCAGTAGCGGGGGTAAATATGACGCTTAGAAATAGAATTGCAGCCAGGGACAAATATCCCATCAAACTACTGCTGAGCTGCTTCTTAGTTAGCGACAACGCGGCACCAGCCCCTAACTCCCATACTCGGGCAAGGGTAGAGAAGTAAGCCAATCCGGATCCTGAAGCAATTTCAGAAATTGACCAAATAAATGAAATTACAGAAATAAGTGAAACTATCAATAGTGCAGCCTTGCGAAATCTAATCGACAAAGCAAATAAAAGCGGCCAGATTAAATAGAACTGCTCCTCAATCGCCAATGACCAATAATGTTGCAGTATCGGTTGGGGCAATCCGGAGGTGAAGTAGTCAATCGCCAAAGAGTTGAAGTGAATATTGGCTACAAACAATGTCCCATAGAAAGCATCTCGGGCGGTGTCAGCGCCTGTAATGGAACCCAAAACAAGGTAAGTAGCTATGGTTGAGCCAGCGATCACAAATAATGCGCTGGGCAAAATTCTTCTAATGCGCCTTGCGTAGAAATCAAGCAACAATTTACTAAGCGGCTTATTTTGATCACGCAGAAGAATTTGTGTAATTATGTATCCTGAAATCACAAAGAAAATATCTACTCCGAAGAATCCACCAGACACAACCCCCGGAAAAGCATGATGAGCGATTACAAGCAGCACAGCCAGGGCCCGCAGACCCTGGATATCTGCCCTAAATTTCATGGCTGTTCGAAGTTAAAGTTATGAGTTACGAATCCTTCAACATTGTCTTTGTCTATCGCAGATGCGTATTCGGCTCTTGTGTCTGGAGCCCATGCAATTTCAGAGTTCAGAAAGGTTATATTCTCTGCGTTGCGCAAAGTGACGGCAGATGGTTTGTCCCAAACAAAATCCAGAATCGGATTAGGGCGCAAATCGATACGCGAAGGCCACTTGGAGTACTTCTTCATAGTCAGAGAAATCCGGTTAAATTCAATGTTTTTTAGCAGCTCTTTATGTGCGGCCCATACCAAAATGGCAGCCTCACTCACTACCCGAATTCCATTGAATTTAATGCCGTCAACTTTGCCTTCCAGCTGGCGTTCGATATTTCCTAAAGATGAATCCCATTCTTTATTTGGGTCATCCCAAGAAAATGCGGTTACGTGTAGCGCTTCGCCATGACCCCACCATGATTCGCTAAAAGCTCTAGTCTCAACAATGGAGTTTTCAAAAACCACGTTAGAAATTAGACCGCCTTCACGAGCTCTTACCGCAAATCCACGATGCGAATCTTTGACAATGCAATCGGTGACTATGACATTTTCAATTACTCCGACCGATTCAGTACCAAGAGTTATCGCACCGGAAGTACTTTTCATGAAACAGTTTGCAATGTAGACATTGCGCACCGCTCCGTATTGGGCAGTGCCGCAGCATGACTTCAGTGAAATGCAATCATCTGCGGTAATTAGATTACATTTGGTGATTTGCACATTCTGGCAGCGATCGATATCAATTCCATCGGCATTTGGAACCATTAGATCGGTAAGGATTGATATTCCAGTGATAGCGGAGTTATTGCAACCAGTTAGTCGTAGCGCCCAAAAAGCTGGGTCTTTGATGGTTATATCTTGAATATCAACGGAATCGCAGCCAATCAAAAAGACGGTGAAGGGTCTCTCTAGATACTGCGATTTACCACCAACCGGTCCACGCATGGAGTGTATATATCTTCCACGCTCTTGAATAAATCCATCTGCATTTCCATCAATCACTCCTTTTCCAGTGATTGAAACTCCATGCGCTTCAAAGGCGGAGATAAAGGATCGCTGTGGAAGTACATCCTCGACAACTGTCCCATTGGTAATTACTGGAATCTGGTGTTCCGCCAGATAATCTTCATAATTTGGTGAGGCTAGAAGGTGAGCTCCTTCTTCAAGATGAAACTCAATAGCCCCTTTAAGCTCAATTGAGCCTGATAAATAGCTCCCACCGGCTGGAACAACCACTCGACCGCCAACTTTGCTGGCATCCTCAATCGCCTGGTTGATTGCGATGGTATTTAGAGTTTTTCCATCGTTTACAGCGCCATAGGAGGTAATTAAGAAATCAGTCATCTCTTAATACCTACCTAGGAATTCACAACACGGTTGTGAGACCAAAGCAGATCAGCTGCGCGAGTTTCAATTTCGCGCAGTAGCTCTGCAGGTCCTGAAACTGTAAAGGTGTGAGTCTCTCCGGGAAACAAATAGAGCATTTGAGAATCAACTTGGGTTCCGATTCCAACTATTTCTGGAAGAAGTGAAAGCTCATGTAAGTACGAGAGAGCTTTTACATTTACTTTCAAAAATCCATCTTTAAACTCCGTACCGAATTCGAGTTCTTGTAACGGAGCAGAAGTTGCAGGGTTTAAAGTGGAACGACGTCCTGCCCGACATTCTGAGGAAGTTGCCACAATAAATCCTTCGAAATCTCCCGATTTAATCTCTGGAAAGTGATCAACCATTGCAGTTCTTGAAACTCCGTAAGCTGGAATATTCACCTTAACCTCATGTGAATTTATGACCGCACCTTTGGCATCAACTAACTTGACCTGCACAGTGCAATCCCAAGGCTGAGAAATATCATTGAGAATTGTTACCTGTGCACCTTGATCAACTCGGCCAACACAAATAGTGCGCGGACGATAAGCCGCCTTCATGGCATGCCAAGCAAGTTTTCTAAACCCTGTGTAATCCAATACCGCCCAACTAATTGCGGGCCACATGTCATTGAACTGCCAGAGAATTGCACCAGAGCATGTTTCATAAAGACTTCTAAAATGCTTCAAGCCAATTTCTACCGCTCGTGCTTGATCAAGTGCTGCCGCAAAATACCAAGCAGCGCCGGACACTGGTGGGTTGGCAAACTCCCGCTTCAATCCATTCGCAATCTTGGTCATACCATCAAAAGCACGCTGGTGATATGCAACTTCAGGGGTGCGAGAATCTAAATCATCACTTCCTATAGCTCGAGTCAACATTGACCAAGAACCTGGACCATTAAATCCAAACTCTGCCGCAAAGGATGGTGTGTACTGCTCATATCTTTCATAACCCAATTCATTCCACACATCCCAAATGTGATTTGTTCCAGAGTCAAAACTCTTCACATCTTCAGAGTGGGTAGCAAATGGCGAGCCCGGAATATATGGACGGGACTGATCTAAATCAGCTAAGACACTTGGAATGGTGCGGCGATAAAAACTTTCGCCCCAAGGTGTGTCTTGTAACTGCTCTTTCCATCCCCAATATTGATATCCCTCAATACATTCATTACCACCACACCAGATAACCAAGCTTGGGTGAGAGGAAAGACGTCGTACATTCTCATCGACCTCAGCTTCAACCTCTGCAAACATTTCCGGGGTCTCAGGATAAGCAGCGCAGGCAAACAAGAAATCCTGCCAAACAACTATTCCCTCCTCATCGCATAAATCATAAAAATCATCTGATTCGTAGAGTCCGCCACCCCAAACGCGAATACCGTTTATGTTGACCTCTAGCATGTCATTTATACGTTGGCGGTAACGTTCTTTTGTTACACGAGTTGGGAATGGATCATCAGGAATCCAGTTTGCTCCTCGAATCCATAATCTTTCGCCATTAACTTTGATCGCAAACATGTGTTTAGCATCTTTGCCTGAGATTTCTTTTGCAATTAATGAAGTATCAAGTTCGACTTTGCGAAAACCGATGCGCTTTGTTTTAACCTCAACAACCTGGTTGTCTTCATCAAGCAGCTCAAAGGTGGTGGTATAAAGTTTTTGTTCTCCACGCCCACGGGGCTGCCATAGTTCAGCTTGCGGCACATCGCGAATTACTCGGACATGGTTACTTATAAGTGCAGTATTTTCGGTGTAAATCAGAGCACCGCTTGCATCTCTAAGCTCAACTTTGAGGGTTTTACCTCTATAGCTACCACCGATTCGGACCTGATAATTGATGGCTGGAACCGCGTTTTCCACCGTAGTGGTAATAGCGACATCCTTTAGATAAGCATCTTTCCAAAGCTGAAGCTCAACTTTCTTCCAGATTCCAGAGGAAACAGTTATGGGACCCCAATCCCAACCATAAGAACAGGCCATCTTTCTTTGATAGTTATATGGCATCTCATAAGGACGGGCATAGAAATTTCCGACTTTTGCAATTTCATCTTCAGCATCGGTTAATGGAGCTTTAAAAGTAATACGGACTTCAACATCACCTTTAGTTAACTCATCAGTTATATCAACTCGATAAGAGCGGTGCATGTTTTTTGCTTCTAGCTTTAGAACTCCATTTATAAAGACTTTACAAATAGTGTCGAGTCCATGAAAAACCAAGCTCTTGTTGCCGGCTCTTGCATCTTGTTTGATCGTAGTGAAATATTCCGAGTCTGTTTTCCAAATCCAGAATTGATCTTGTTCTTTACCATCAATTGAAATGTCTCTTATTACTCCAGCTGCAATTAAATCGGTATGCAAACAGCCCGGCACATTTGCATCGATTTCCTGTGGAACTGGGAAAGGTTTAATTGCACCTGGATCGTTGCGCCACGCGTTGTGCCCATCCTTAACCGGAGAGACCTGCCAAGCATCAGGGCGAGGCGTTAACCTAATCCGCCATTTTGCATTTACTAGATCGGTGATATTTATTGTCATGTCTAGCGACCAAAATCATCTTCGACGCGTTCGATGTCATCTTCACCGAAATAGGTTCCGGTTTGAACCTCAACAAATATGACTTCAGTATCGCCAACATTATGAATGCGATGCAGTACTCCAATTGCAAAATCAACCGTATCTCCAGCTCCAACTGTGCGAATCTGGCCGTCAATAGTAACCTCAGCGGTTCCGGCCACGATAAACCAGTGTTCTGCGCGCTTTTGATGGCGTTGATAGGAAAGACGCTTACCTGGGCTCACCCAAATACATTTTACTTTGTGGGTCTCTGATTCCTGCAATACCTCGTAACGACCCCATGGGCGTTCGGATTTTTCCAGTGTCACTGTATGCCTTTCCGTTGTTTTTAGATTAGAACTGAATTGCTATCGAGAACACCTAATGCGGCGCCAATTAACCCCGCATCACGATTTAATTCTGCTGGTCGTAAAACGATGTCACATAAGAATCCACTGTATTTAGATTCATTCTTAACATGCTTTCTTAGAGGCTCCCAATAAATATCTCCTGCTTGACTAACACCACCACCAACTACAACGGTAGTGATATCCAAATTTCCTAAAGTATTAATGATTCCTATCGCTAACGCTCTGGCACCTTCATCAATTACCTGCAAAGCGATTTTGTTACCATTGCGCGCATCGGCTGCCAAATCTACAAAGCTCTCACCATTAGACCAGCCTCTGAGTTTTGCAATTGCCACCATACGTGGTCCGCTGGCATAGACTTCAACACAACCATTGCGACCACAGGCGCATAATTCACCATCAAAGTTAATAGTCTGATGTCCGATAAAGCTAGCATTTCCGGTATCACCTGTGAAAACTTTGTTTTCAATAATTAATCCGCCGCCAACTCCGGTTGAAACAACCATTCCCAACATGTTTTCAGAACCGCGACCTGCGCCCAGAACGTGTTCGGCATGTGCTAACGCCATGGCATCTCCGTGCAAGACAACGTTTTGATGTCCAGATAAAGTCCTAAACTTTTGAACTATTGGATAATTTCTCCAAATTGGAATATTTACCGGGCTAATCGCGCCTGCCTCTAGATGTAAAGGTCCAGCGGATCCAATTCCAACACCCAAAAGATTGCCATTTAAACCAGCAATCATTTGATTGGCGTTCTCTGAAATTGCACCCCAGAGTGATTCTGAAGTGGAATTGCCAATGATTAGCTCTTTTTTCCCATGAACAGCAAAATCACGGTCTACCAATGCCAAAGCCACCTTTGTGGCCCCAATATCAACAGCGAGTGCGACTTTAGCCATTTGCCGCGGCCTTATGGGTATGAATGCTTTTCTCCTGCAACTCTAACTTCATAACTTCAGTTATATATTTACTATCAGTTGGATTTTCAATTCTCTTGAGTAGAACCTCCGCAGCTAGTCGACCCAATCTTTGTGGATCATGATCTAAAGATTTGATTCCAAACATTTCTGCGCTAGGGAAATCATCAAAACTAACCACTTTGATTGGACTGCCTTCTTGATGAATAACCTCTCCGACACCCATTGCAATCAGATCATTAGTCGCAATAATTCCATCAATTCGAGAGGTTGATCCCAACAAACTATGGGTGGCAGCTTTGGCTTCTTCCGTAGTGTGAATTCCTGTGACTATGTGAACATCTTTTTGATCAACGCCACGCGATAAGCAAGCTCTCTTGAATCCTTCAATACGTTCAGATGCGGTCCAAATATTTAAAGTATCGGCAATGATGGCAATTTTCTTACATTTGGCTTTTAATAATTCATCGAGACATACTGCAATTCCACCTTGGTTATCTACTAGAACCGTATCGGCATCCAAATATGCAGCCGGTCTATCAACAAAAACAAATGAATAACCACGTCTTCTTTCAATGTGCAGATATGAATAATCTTCACCGGAAGGAACTACAACCAGTCCGCGAACACGTCTCTCTAATAAGGATTCCATTAGCGCGCGTTCCCGCTCTGCATCATCACGTGCAGTCGCGATAATTAGATCAAGACCCGCTTCAGAAAGTCTCTTTTCAGCACCGGCAGCTAACCCTGCATAAAAAGGGTTGGCGAGATCTGAGATAACCATTCCGATGAGATTGCTTAATGCGCCACCGCGTAATTCACGAGCAATGCGGTTTGAACGATAACCTACTAATGACGCCGCTTTTCTTACCTTTTCTGCGGTATCCGGTGCAACATTTACCGAGTCATTAAGTACTCGAGAAGCGGTCTTGATACTGACCCCAGCAATTGCTGCAACATCGGCCAAAGTTGGATGAGCAACAGGTTCCAGAATTTCCTTCGCCACGTACCTCACCCTACCTTTCGCACCGCTTTAAAAGCGATGTCGCCAGTGAATCCAGGTAAAGAGAAGGTTAATTTCATTGCTTGTGAAGCAATCTCGTAGCTTTTTAGGGTTTTACCGCTCTTGGTATTCATCACCAGAATGCTGTAACTACCTTCTGCTTCGACGGGAATTACAACCTTGCCGCCTTTTGATTTAGGGTCTGGAAACTTGGTCTGTGGTGGCTTCTTAGTCTTTAAAGATTTGATAGCCGCTTCCAAAAGCAATCTCGCTTTTGCACTTCTATCGTAATCATTGTGACGAATCCATCCCAAAATAGTTTTTTCATCACTTAGTAATAATGTTGAAGTAGATTTAAGAGTTGAGATTTGGGATTGCTTCATCGCAACTGGATTTGTGCCTTTAAGCAAAATTGAAAGCCCTTTAGTAAGTGACCAAAGATTCAATGGATCAACATAGGTGTCCCACCACCAATACGATGCAGGCGCACCAAAACCAACAAAGGTTGCGGCCCAGTGTGCGTTGTGTAGATGGAGTCCGTAAGGATCTGTGAATGGATCTTCTGTAACAGTCCCTGATCCCATTTCTCCAACCAAGATTGGTTTATCAGGAACGGCGGCACGTAAGGCTGAGGCCTGCGCAGAAAGAGTTTTAATCGGATCCTTATCATCGTAAACGTGGGTCACTGCGTAATCAACTACCGACCAATCCTGCAAACTCGCTCCAGAACCCCATGAGGTCGTGGTTATGGTTTTGTATGGATCCCATCTCTTCAATAAAGAATCAGACCATCTAATCCAATCGGTAAGAATCTGTCCGGAAATTGGCGTGAAATTAACTTCATTCCACCACTCCCAGGTAAACATAGAAGGCTCCGCTGCCCAACGCGCGGTGATGTAGCGCAGGCGTTGTTCCCAGAACTTGCGGGCAGTTTCATTTGTCGCAAACTCACCTGGATTTGAAATCGGTCCACCATTTTGTGAGTTGTAAGGGTTGGCAAACCATTCAGGGTTAGTGGACTCGCTAAATGCTCCGTGGTTAATCAAAACTAAATCAATGCCAATGCCATATTTTGCAGCTATTCTAAAAACTTGATCTAGCGCCCAAGCTCGATCTAAACGTTTTGTGTAATCACCAAGACCGGTGTCATTCCATTCAATGCCTAGAGACCAAGAAGCCATCCAAACTCGCGCAACATTAATACCGTTTGCTGAAGCGGCTTTAAACCATCTTTCATATTTTGTAATTTCTTCATAGCGATTTGCCCAAGCTATGTTGTAAGCAAAAGGAATAAATATCTCTTCGCCTTTTACAAAATTTTGTCCCTTGATTCTTACTTGTTCTGGAGCCAACTCTTTAACTGTGTAACTGGTATTTGGAACTGATATGGATGCTCCGTTAATTTTTGCTCTTATGGCTACTTTATACTCACCTAATTGAGTAGGTCGAAACTTCAATCGCCACTCTGGCTCTCCCACTTTTCTTGCTGATAACTGATTGTAGGAAGAGACCGGTTCATAACTTTGATACCAAAACATGGGAATTTCAAAATTACTTCCATCAGGCTCAGTTACGGTTGCAATTACATCGGCGTAACCAGGATCGAAAGGATTTTCACCACCCGGTAAATTAAGTGCGGCCAATTCAACCGCAGCCGACTTGCCTCCTTGATTACGAATTACCCAGGAAATGTCTGCAGCTTTTACCGACGGGACAACTCCTAGTAGGAGTCCTCCACTTAATAAAGTTGCAAACATCTTCTTCATCTCACTTCAATCCTGAAAGCGCAATACCGCGAATGAAGTGCTTCTGGGTTAGGAAGAAGAGTGTGATGGTCGGTATCGAGGTAATTAATGAAGCGGCCATGATTACACCTTGAGTGCCAATATTTCCGGCGCCAGCATTTCTCAAGAATGCAAGTGCAACCGGCAAATTCGCCATGTCCTGTGTTTGCACAATAATCAATGGCCACAGGAAGTTATTCCACTCTCCGATCGCGGTAAAAATCATCATCGCAACCAAAGCCGGCCTTAATAGCGGCAATACGATGCGCCAATAAATCGTGAATTCCCGGGCGCCATCAATGCGCGCTGCCTCAATCAACTCATCAGGAATACTGCTGAGATATTGCACCAAGAAGAAAACAATAAATGCTTTTGGTAGAGCTGGAATTATGTAAGCCCAATAAGTATTTAGCCAGCCCAAATCATCGACCAATAGGAATCCTGGAATCAGTCCGACTTGCCAAGGAATCATCATCGAGCCAATGATTGTCAGATAAATTGCGCGTTTTCCACGGAAGCGGTGCTTCGCTACTACATAAGCAGCAAGTGATCCGATGAATAACGTCAATATAGTGATGCTGATATTGACGAAGACGCTATTAAACATAAATCTAAAGAAACCAAACTCAATATCGGGATAGCGTTGGAATAGCCCTTGCATGACATCTTGTTGAAACTGTTTGGGATCAAAATTCTTGTCGTAGTAATTGCCCAATATCCAATTCTTTGGGTAAACCGTAGGTGGTACTTCTTGCAGCTCTTTTACTGACTTGAATGAAGAGGTTATCATCCAGTAATAAGGGGCAATCATCACAATAGTTAGTAGATAGAGCGGAGCTCTCCGCCATTTCCTTTGGGATTTCTTCTCAAATGGATTTGTGAAATTTCCCCCACGCTCCATGGCGCGGTCTAAATCCTTTTGCTGTTTCTTTTGTTGTTTCTTGGTTAGTTGGATAGTGCTCATCGCAAATCCTCCAAAGAACGGGTTAATTTCAGATTTATCATCGAAATCGCGAAGATAATTCCAAAGAGAATCCAGGCAATCGCCGAGGCATATCCCAGGCGGAACTTGTTGAAGCCCATGTCATATAGATACGGAACGATCATGAGCGCCATATCTTTAAATCCACCGATAGAACCAACCGAAGTAGGAAACAACAGATAAACGCCCTCAAAAATCTGAAATGCTCCAATAGTTCCTGTGATTCCAACATAAACCATTACCGGACGAAGCAGAGGCAGTGTTATGTAGCGAAATCTCTCCTTTGGGCCGGCGCCATCAATTACCGCAGCTTCGTAATACATAGCGGGTATGGAGTTAAGACCAGCAAGAAATAAAACCATTCCAAATCCAGCACCACCCCACATGGCCATGAAAATTAAAATTGGAATCGCTAATTTGGGCGTAGCGAGCCACTCCACAGTGGGCAACCCGATGAAATTTAAAATCGCATTCAATAGACCAATATCATCACCGCGAAATACCCAGCCCCATACCAAGACCACTGCAATGCCAGAAGTAACAGATGGCAAAAAGAAAACTACCCGCAAAATGCGATTTGATCTTGTATCTTCCTGTAAAGCAAGGGCTAGTGCCAATGACGCAAGCATTCCCATGATAACCGAACCAATTACATACAGAGTTGTGTTAAGTAATGCTTTATGGAATCGCGAATCTTCCATAATCAAATATTGATAATTACCAAAACCAACTGAACCACATGGAGACCTATCAGGGTTACAAATTGCGTTGTAGCGCATAAAGGAAAGACGCAAGCTGGCCAGCACTGGATATACCGCAAAAACTATAAATAGAAGTGCGAAGGGTGCGATCATCAAATATGTTGAGAGACCTGCTTCGCTGTATTTTCTAAAACCAGTGCGCTTGGTAGGCGCATACTGCTTTGAGTCCGCAAACATTTGAGAACCCATTGTTAGCCATCCTTTAAAGTGTTGTTAGAAATTAAAAATGATTTTCCTGCCACGAAAGTGATGGAGGGGCGTTAACCCCTCCATCTACTCCCTAAGCGATTCCCCTCGAGAATCAGCTATTTACATACCTCAGCGTTTAGAGCTGTTATGCCTTTGCTTTCATTGCTGCAGCAGCTTCATCAAGAGCTGATTTAGCTGATGCTGAACCAAATAAATACTTGGTTAAAGCACTGGTTACATCACTCTGAGCATCTTCCCAACCATTGCAGTTTGGTGGACCTTGAGCATCAGCAAGCTGGCTCTTGATGGTCGCCAAAACATCAGTTGGGTAAACAGAGATTGTGTCTGCAAACTTCACAACCGGTGAAAGGAAGATTGCGTTTTGTGCTGCTCCGACAACGTTCATTGCCTTAACAACATCCTCTTGATATAGCGAAGTGATGAATTTACCCGCAAGGATTTGCTTTGTACGTGGAATGTAGTTCATAACTGAAATTCCACGGCCTCCAATGAAGGCAACGCTCTTTGAACCAGGCGCAGCAGGTACCGGTGCTGCGGTCCAGTTCTTATAATCCTTGTAATAGGTGTAATAAGAGCTGGCCTGGAAGTTTCCAGAGAAACCAATTCCGTAATTACCCTTTTCGATGTTGTCATTCATAGACCAGTCAGCTACACCAGGTTTAAGTGCACCGTAATCGCTGTAAAGCTTCTTGTACTGCTCAAGAGCTGCAACGCCCTTTGCATTGTTGATAGAAACTTTGCACTTTGAGTCATATAGAGATCCACCCATGGAATATAGCCATGAGAAAAATCCAAGCCAGTCGCCATTGCCCCACTCGTTATAGACTGGGACTTTTACACCAGCAGCTTTCAATTTGGCAGCTGCTGCGTTGAAATCAGCGACTGTCTTTGGTGCAGAGGTTACGCCAGCCTTTGAAAGTGTTGTCTTGTCATAGAACATCATCATCAAAGTTAGATCGTAAGGAACCGCATAAACCTTGCTGCTCTTGTATCCGACAAGTGCTTTAAAGATTTGGGGTGCAACTAGTGGTTGCACTTTGCTTACAACTGATATCGAACGTAGATCTGCTAGGGCTCCCTTATTTCCTGCAGAAATACCCCATGAAAGACCGCCAGTGAAAATGTCTGGGCCTTTCTCAGCTGCTGCCGCAGCCAGAACTTTGGCGAAACCATCGCCCCATGAAATTGCTTCGACCTTCACGGTTACATTTGGATTCTTCGCCATGAAGAGTTTGCCTGCTTCTGCCAATACAGCTGCATCAGAATCGCCGCCGGTTGCCCAGACGGTCAATGTTTGCTTCTTTGCAGCGTTAGCCGGGGCGCTGATAAGCGCGCTGGCCGCCATGGCAACAGCTACTGCTATTGCTCCTAAACGCTTCACCTATTTACTCCTTATATAGACACGCAAGCGCCTATCGCTGCGCTGGAGGAGAGATTTCCGCTGTATGACAGCGTTGTCAAGGTACTTTGCCGAAAAAACTCTATAACGATTTACTGTCTTATTGGACAAATCAGCGCAAGAGAAGGCTGGTGTTACTTAACTGTAGATTTAAGTGTGACAACGTCGGACTCGCTCAAGCTAAAAGTAAGGGTGAGCTCATCATCTTTAGGGGCCGGACAAACAATCGCCCATTGGAACTCCACGCTTTGCCCCGCCTTAACGACTGGGTCATCAGGCAAACCTTTTACCCCTGAATCCAATTCAAAAACATCAACACATGCAGAGGACAAGTCACTGGCAAATGTAGATTCAATAATCGCAAAATAGCTGATGTCAAAATCCGCGCTGCCATTATTTGTGAATTTAACGGTCAGTATTTGGGGACGTCCTTCAAATCCAAGAGCGGCGGCATCTTTTGGTTTCCACTCGGTTGGATCTGAAATATTTACCACAGCGCCATTGGCTAGTGTTATGTCAGAGCCAAAACCACCTTCAACTTCATTAACCTCTTCTTCTTTTGCCTTCTCGGCAAGCGCTAAATCAGAGGTCGAATCATTATCCATCGGAACTCTGGGGCCAGCGCTGAAATAAGCTATTGAAACAATGGTGGCCAATACCAAAGGGACTATGACTCTCTTGCGATTCATGATGGATGAGTTTTGTTGCTTCCTAAAACAATGTCAAGCAGAACCTTCTTGTCCCGCGAGACAGATTTAGGAAACGCGGCTTTCCAGCATTAAATCCAATAATCCTCTATCGATATTTAAACCCTCGAAGTTTTCATACTTAACACCAGGGCGGTTGTGATTAGCAATTCCAAAGTTGCCATCAAACTCCCAAAGCGAATAACCCCAGCCTGACCTCATATAAATATCGAATAGATCTTTGAACCAACGAAGCGCAACATCATTATCGGTGTATTTGTAACAACCGAACTCGCCTATGTGAACAGGTCGACCTTTGGCTTGAACCTCACGCCAGGGTGCATAAAACTCCCATAAAGCATCGTAATCCCACCATTGCCCGTTGTATTCGCAAGGGTAGGTTGGAACTGGCATTCCTATGCTTCCATCCCACCATTCCGCTTTGTAATGCGAAACCAACATTGGTTGATAGCCGCGACCGCTATGAACCACATTCAAATCAGCCAACTCCGGCATAGCCAAATGTCCACCTGCCAAGCCATTTATAACCACTATGCGTTCTGGGTCAATTATATGAATTGCGTCTGTAATTCTTCTGATTACTTTTTGGTGAATATCTCTGGTGAATCCGCGTTGACCGATATCAGGTGGCTCATTAACTAAATCAAAACTCATTTCATCTTGATACATGCCTTTGTATTTCGTTGCCAAGGTAGTCCAAAGAATTTCAAAAGCTTGCTGGGGAAGTTCATCAATCCATAAATTAGTTGCTTCTTTTTCCCACCCATTAATGCAGTAACCTGGAGCTCGATGCAGGTTGATACTTATGTGGATTCCTCTAGAGATTGATTCATGCACATACTGATCAATGACTTTCAAAAAACCTTCTAATGGGGATTTAGTTATATCCGGCATCCAATAACGATAATCAAGCGGCAAACGTAAGAAATTGAAATCGTACTTAGCCATGAAATCCAACATACGAGTGTCAGCTGGCTTTGGTTCTGGAATCCACTCAGTTGAATAAGCCCATTGCGCATTGAATCCGTAACCTAGGTGATCTCTCATTATTTGGCCTGCGCTAACTTATTTCTAATCCACTCCGCTTGAATTAATTGATTATCAGTGCCGCCACCTTCGTGGGTATTGAACTCCCAAACCTGAACATCGACGGGGCCATTCCAATGATTAATGGCGGCATAAATAGTGTCTGGCGGGCATATTGGATCATGTAAACCAACGCTAAACAGAGCGGGCACATTCGCCAAAGTAGCTAAGTTCATGCCATCGAAATAACTTAATGTTGACATTACCTGTTCCACCTTTGTGCGGTGAACTTTGCAGTAATTAACAATCTCTTGATAAGGGTAGGTATCAACCATTTCCACCGCTCTTGAGTAGTGACACAAAAATGGCACATCGGGCATGGTTGCAAAAACTTCACCAGATAAAGCGGTAGCAGCAATTGAAATACCGCCACCTTGACTACCGCCCACCGTGACTATGCGAGATGCATCAACATTGGGAAGTTGTTTAGCTGCTCGAACAAATGCCACGGCATCGCTGAAAACCCGACGGTAGTAGTAAGTCTCAGGGTTCATTACCCCCATAGTCATAAATCCAGAGGCTTGGCTGTCGCGAGGATATGGGCCATCAGCTGTATCACTGCGGCGATAGCCACCACCTTGTCCGCGAGTATCCATGACCAAAGTTGGATAACCGCAAGATGGCCAAAACAACCACTCTTGAGGATTACCTCTTCCTCCGCCATAGCCATCATAAGAAATCATCGTAGGCGCAGGCGCGGTGAGATTCTTAGGTGTTAGGAACCAGCCCTTGATCGGCTCTCTATTGAATCCTTCAATCGTAAGATCAAAGACCTCTAATTGATTTACCGGAAAATCTATTTTGGTCAAAGTCACCTTGGGATCTTGATCAATATGATTTGCCAATGTTTCTTTCCAAAAAGATTCGAAGTCGTCACGCTTAGTCAGATTTGGTCGATACTTTTGCAACTCCGACAACGGTTTACCAATTAACACGTTTTATCCCTTCCATTCCTATGCGGTTATAAAACTAGATTGTGCGGAAAATAAACGGTAATAAACACCCTTTTTGGCTAATAAATCCGTATGTGT
>Ga0208361_1000206_pt1 | contig 20207 bp, 17 predicted proteins | sample LakMenEpi05Aug10_FD_150670 | JGI IMG/M metagenome (GOLD analysis project Ga0208361, IMG submission 150670) | Freshwater microbial communities from Lake Mendota, WI - 05AUG2010 deep hole epilimnion (SPAdes) | ecosystem: Environmental > Aquatic > Freshwater > Lake > Epilimnion/Euphotic zone ... | reverse complement strand
ACCGGACAAACCCTGATCGAAACTCTGCAAGGGCATATCACGCACTTTGTCTCCGGTAATGGTTGAAACGCTTCCGGTAAGGTCTTTCTTGCGTTGTACCCCATAACCTACTACTACAACCTCATTGAGGTTGGAAGCAGCACTGAGTAATTGAACTGAAATAGCTGTTTTTCCTCCCAGAGCAATGGTTTTTTCTTCTAACCCAACAAACGCTACCCGGATACTTTTCACCTGGTCGCTTACGCGGATAGAATAATTACCTTTTGCATCTGAAACAGCAGTAGTCACTACAGAATTGTTATTGCCCAATGCCGAAATCGTAGCTCCGGAAAGAGGCAATCCTTTTTCATCTGTGATCGTACCGCTCACTGTTTTGGTTGTCTGTGCGCTGATTTGTACAAGACTGAGTACAAAACAGCCCAACAGAATGGCGATTTTTTTCATTGAAAAATGGTTGAAATGAATGATAGGAGGACAAATTTAATTTTAAATTAACCAACATCATAGTATTATCTGATATTTAATAAATTAATATATTAAATAATTACCAATAAATATTGCTTATGTATTAATATATATGCGAATAATATATTATGTATTAAATTATATCAAACAAAGAAATTTTGAAAATTCGGCAGGCAATTCGTTCCTTGTAAATTGCATATATCTCTAACTTAATAAAAAATGAAGATTACAGCTTTTTCACTTGGGAAACCACATGAGAAATACCTGGAGGCAGGAATACAACTGTTTAGCGACAGAATCCAGCATTATTACCCCTTCCGTTGGGAAATCATACCTCCACCCAGACATGCAGGAAAAATGGAACCTGCTGAACTGAAAATGGAAGAAGGGAAAATTATTCTATCTAAATTACAAACCAGCGATCAACTGATTCTTCTGGATGAAAGAGGAAAACAAATTTCATCGCCCGATCTGGCTAATCTCATCACCCTGAAAGCTAACCAGGCTACCTCACACCTGGTCTTCTTGATTGGCGGTGCCTATGGTGTATCCGATCCAGTCGTTACCAGGGCTCAATTCACCTGGAGCCTATCCCCATTGGTATTCCCGCATATGCTGGTTCGACTGATCCTCGCTGAGCAGATTTATCGTGCCTGCACCATCATTCGACATGAAAAATATCACCACTCATAAATTTCTTCTACTTTGAATCATCTCTTTGCCTACATTTATTCTATATCTGTCCTTTACCCATGTTATCTGTCACACTAATTATTCTCCTGGCCACCTGTATCCTATCTTTTTTGGCTTTTTCGAATGATCGATTCATCAATGACCTGATCTTTCATCCACCCTCTGTTGTTAACAATGGTCAATGGTATCGTTTCTTCTCTTCCGGACTGATCCATGCCGATTTCCTGCACCTGGCTTTTAATATGTACACCTTCTATATGTTTGGAGGCATTGTTGAAAAAGCCTTCCTGCAAATTTTTGGTTCCTCAGGTGCCCTGATTTATGCAGTGATGTATCTATCTGCTCTTCCCGCATCGGTGACTGCAAGTTTTCAAAAACACCGCGATGATTATGATTACTATTGTTTAGGGGCTTCCGGGGCTGTTTCCGCCGTCATATTTGCAGGCATCTTTCTTTATCCAACCATGGGCATGGGCTTGTTCCCCCTACCCTTCTTTATTCCGGCATTTATATTTGGTCCGATCTACCTCGGCATCTCTGCCTATTTGAGTAAAAAATCTGCCGGATCCATCAATCATTCCGCCCATATCTGGGGCGCAATTTATGGCATAGTATTTCTCATTGTTGCCTGCTTATTTTTCAGTGACTTCAGTCCGATCTCACATTTTTGGCGGGAAGTGACTGGTTATTTCCGATGAACCAGGTGCAGCGCCTCCCCTGCTGTTGCTTGCAAACGAAAACGATGGTCTAACCGAATGCCTACGACCCAAATGATCTTATCTTGGGTGGTTAACACAAAAACCTTTTCCTTTTCTGTTATAGAAAGTTTCAGGTCAATCAGCAACTTGCTGATCTTCTTTTTTTTATTCAATCCCAACGGATAGAAATAATCACCTTGCTGCCATTTGCGCAGCAACAGCGGATAGTTGATATCAGCTGTTGAAATATAAATTTCATTAACTGGCGTATCCATCGGAATACCACTGTAGTTGATATTTGATTGCTCCAAGGTACCTCCACTGAAAAGTATGTGCTGATCATGTTGAGCAATCGTTATTAAACCGGGATGTTGCGCTGATAAGGGGGCAATCACCAGGTGTTTGCGATTGCGAATAATCCGGTGGGTTTCCGATTGACAGAATTTCCCTGTTTCAGCATCCAGCAATTTGATGATCTCCGGAATCTGTGCAGCATGAAATCCAACTGGATGAATGATCTCCCAGGTAAATGTTGGCAACGGATGGAGCTGCTTCCAACTATGTATTGGAATATGTCGTTCTTCACCCTGCTGTATAGTAATTCGATCAATTTGTTGCTTAACTGCCGACCGGTAGATCTGCAATCCTTCCCGAAACCTTTCGATGTTGCCGGTCAGTTGTTTTGCTACCTCCGGGAATAACGCCTGCAATACCGGCATCACCTGTTGGCGCAGTTTATTCCGCGTATAATGATCGGTGGCATTGGATGAATCTTCAACATAGGAAAGTCCCTGCTCACCGGCATAAACCCGTAGATCATTTTTGTAGAAAGGTAACAAGGGACGAATCAGGGCTTCTTTTTTTCTGACCGGCTGTATACCTGATAAGCCTTCCAGTCCGGTACCCCGGAATAAATGGAGCAGCAAGGTTTCTATGTTATCATCAGCCTGGTGGGCTGTCAGTATCCAACATCCGGGATGACTTTTATTTTCTTGTGCTGTTTGTGACAATACTTCCGCCCGCAGGGCAGCAAACCATTGGTAACGCAATTCCCTCGCTGCTTCTTGAATCGATAGCTTGTGCTCTGCGGCAAATAAGGCAGTATCAGCCCGTTGAACGTGCAGTTTCACTTCCAGTTGTTGCGCAAATTTCCGAACGAATAATTCATCCCGCTCCGATTCAGCACCGCGGAGTTGAAAATTCATGTGGGCCAGTTCAAATTTGAAACCGGAACGCGCAACAAGATGTGCTAGCACTACGCTGTCAATGCCACCACTGATCGCTAACAGCAAAGTGCTGTCCGGGTTGACTGTCCCGGCCATTTTTTCTTTCCAATGGTTGGCAAATGCCTGGAACAGATCCATGCTCATTCCTTCAATGTTTGAAAATTGGGTATCAGGAATCTAACCTTTTGCAGCTTCCTTGGCCCAGGTATCTTTGAGTGTAACCGTTCTATTGAAAACACGTTTATCTGGCGCACTCGCCGGATCGGCATAAAAATATCCCATACGGATGAATTGAAACCGTGCATTTGCCGGATCACTTGCCAGTGCAGGTTCGGCCAGCGCAGCAGGTAATACTTCTATAGAAGACTTGTTCATGTGATCGGTGAAGTTACCTTCCGCATTTGCTACATCTTCTACTTTAAACAGTCGATCATACAGTCTTGTCTCCACCGGAACTGCATGTGCTTGGCTTACCCAGTGCAGGGTTCCCTTGACATGTACACCGGAAGTATCTGCACCACTTTTGCTGTCAGGGAGATGCGAACAATGTAAGGCGGTTATCGTTCCGTCGGCATCTTTTATCACTTCATCGCAACGAATGATATAGGCATGCTTTAACCGTACCATTTGTCCCGGTGCCAAGCGGAAGAATTTTTTTGGTGGCACTTCCATGAAATCTTCTCTTTCGATGTACAATTCGCGGCTGAATGGGATCGCGCGTGTTCCGCCATTCGGATCTTCCGGATTGTTTTCACCTTCCAGCCATTCTACTTCCTCACCCATTGTAGTTATAATTATACGCAGGGGATGAAAGACCACCATGCGGCGGAGTGCAATCTGGTTGAGGTGTTCTCTCACACAAAACTCCAGTAAGCCAACATCAATGAGGTTCTCTCTTCTGGCCACTCCAATTCGCTCACAGAAGTTACGAATGCTCTCGGGGGTATATCCTCTGCGCCGCATACCGCTGATAGTAGGCATGCGGGGGTCATCCCATCCTTCCACATGTTCTTCCTGCACCAGTTGTAAAAGTTTTCTTTTACTCATCACGGTATAGGTCATATTCAGGCGTGCAAATTCATATTGGTGCGAAGGAAAAATACCCAGTTTGGTTATACACCAATCATATAAGTCGCGGTGGGGAACAAATTCCAGTGTGCAAATGGAATGGGTGATGTTTTCAATGGAATCGCTTTGTCCGTGAGCAAAATCGTACATGGGATAGAGGCACCACTTGTCACCTGTGCGGTGATGGTGGGCATGTTTGATGCGATACAATACCGGGTCACGCAAGATCATATTGGGGGAAGCCATGTCTATTCTGGCGCGCAGTACACGACTGCCATCCGGAAATTGTCCGTCTCGCATGGCGCGGAACAGCTGCAGGTTTTCTTCGCTGCTTCTTTCAGCATATTGATTTCGGTGGCCGGGATGTGTGGGGGTACCTTTTTGTTCAGCTATTGCTTCCGGACTGCTGTCATCAATGTAGGCATCACCTTGCAGGATGAGTTGTTCAGCATATTGATAGAGGGTATCGAAATAGTCGGAAGCATATCTTTCTCTTGCCCATTGAAAACCCAACCATTTTACGTCGTTTCGGATGCTTTCAACATATTCTGTATCCTCGGTAACCGGATTGGTATCATCAAAACGAAGGTTGGTTTCGCCACCATATTTGATGGCAAGACCAAAATTCAGGCAGATGCTTTTAGCATGTCCGATGTGGAGGTAACCATTGGGTTCAGGAGGAAAGCGAGTTGTGATAGAGGCATGCTTTCCCTCAGCCAAATCACGTTCAATGATCTCCTCAATAAAATTCAGACTCTTTTCTTCGCTCATAATTTCCTGCCCTTTTGGGCAAGCGCAAAGTTACAAAATCTTTTCCCTTTGTCTGTTGGAACTATGGTAGACGGAAAGATCGGGTTATTCGAGAACGAGCGTGTTAAAGAAAGCTTCAGCATCCGGCTGTTTGCCGTCAGTAGAGCTGGTTGTTACACTTAACTGGTGTAGCACGGAGCCTGAGAAAAATGCCAGGGTATACATTATCTTGCCCTTCAATTCGGTGTTGGCAGCTTTACTCATGTCAATTTCCATTTTCAAACAACTTTTTCCTTTGAATTGAACGATCTCATCTTTCTTCAGGTCGACATTACCCATTTGCTGTATCATGCCACTTTTCAGTTGCTCCCAGAGGGCATCTCCCATCGAGCTAACCATTTCAGCTTGCAGACCCATTGGTGCCAAGTCTAAAGTAAGGACAGCATAAAAAAGAGTAGAATCTTTACTGGCACAGCGAATGATCTTCGCACCCATTGGGTTAGAAGTGCTATCAACGGGACCGGGAAATGTAACTTTGATTTTTTCACCGATAACAGTGGTAGATGGCTGGGCAATCAGTATTCCTGTGATTAGCAGACAAGAAATTGAGAGGAGATATTTCTTCATGGATTATTTTTTTACAAATTACGGAACTTAAACCGGATATCGCAGAAAAACAGGAATAAAAAAATACTTAACTTCGCGCCCATTGGTTCGGTAGCTCAGCTGGATAGAGCAACTGCCTTCTAAGCAGTAGGTCATTGGTTCGAATCCAATCCGAATCACTAAGAAGTCTTTCAGCAATGAAAGACTTCTTTTTTTAGGGTAACCGGATAGAGCTTCCCGTCCCGCCGCAGGCGGAACTTGTCCGCCGCAGGCGGAACGCCTAACCTACAATAGGTATGATTTCGATTGCCGCTATGGGTCGCACCCGATGTTTTTCACCGACCAACCATCCAATAGCACTTTCCGGCTAATTAGTAAATAGTGTAAATTTATTCATGCTAACATTTCTTTTTTCCCTCTTGTTATTTTTCAGCCATTGGGTTACCCCCCTTTTTTCATCCTCTCCATCTTTTCCCGTCGTCATCTTCCATTCCGGCGAAGCAGGATATCATACTTTCCGCATTCCTGCCATCATTCAAAATGCTGAAGGTCATCTGCTCGCTTTTTGTGAAGGAAGAAAATCAGGATCAGGCGATTTTGGGAACATCGATATTGTTGTAAAGCGCAGTACTGATGGTGGCGACACCTGGAGCGATCTGCAGGTGGTCGCTGAACATGGTGACCTGCAGGCTGGCAACCCCGCCCCCGTAATCGATCGCCTGCATCCGGAACTTCCCGGCCGAATCTTCTTGTTTTATAATACCGGCAACCAATCTGAACAACACATGCGCGAGGGAAAAGGTCAACGTGAAGTATGGTTCCGCTGCTCTGACGATGGTGGAATTACCTGGCAACCCCCCGTGAACATCACCCAACAAGTGCATCGGCCTCGTCAATCAGTTTCAGATACAAGTAAGGACTGGCGCAGTTATGCCAATACTCCCGGCCATGCCCTGCAAATAAATAACGGACCGTATCGGGGGCGACTCGTTATAGCTGCCAACCATTCTGCAGGACCTCCACAGCGCCATTTCAGCGATTACCGGGCTCATGTCTTCTTCTCAGATGATCATGGCAGAACTTTTCAATTGAGTGAGGACGTTTCTTATCCGGGAAGCAATGAATCTATGGCAGCAGAACTGGGCGCTGGGGGCATCCTGCTCAATTCCCGGAATCAAAGTGGTGATGCAAAATGCCGGATCATCTCGCGCAGCAACGATGGTGGGCAACAGTGGGATACTACCTACCTGGAAAAAAGTTTAATTGATCCCGTGAACCAAGGGTCAGTTCTGACCATTGGATATACAGGACAAAAAGCAATAATCGCTCATTCCCATACGCAGGATAGCTTACGGCGGAACCACCTGATGCTGCATATCAGTGAGGATGATGGCATTACCTGGCTGCCCTATCAGCTGATCGATCAGGCGCCGGCAGACGCTGCCAAAGATTATACTGCTTACTCTGATATCGTGCTATTATCTAGAAAAAAGCTGGGAATAATCTTTGAGCGAAATGGCTATAGGGAAATTGTTTGGTCAAGTGTCGGGTTGCCCCAACGTCTTACCCGCCCGAAGCGTTGAGTAATTTTTTTCTTCTTTCCATCATCTCTCGCCAGGTGGTTAGTATGATTTTATTTTCCTCCAGGTATTTTTTTAGTGCAGGTGATTGCATCGCCAGCCAGTCCGCCCTGCGAATGGTTCCTGAAGAGGATATATGTTCAAAATGCCCTCCGGCAACCGAACAATGCATGATCACCATGGTAATCCCGGGTTGCAATTCATCAAAGGAACGCATGTATTGTTCGGCCGCCAATTGCTGCAGCTCTTTATCACTCACTTTTTCTTTCGGATACGTAAAGCCATAACTCGAATTGTGTAGGTCATCAATTACGGGAAGTCCGGCCTGCCATAATTTATCTCCGATGGCTTTTGCTTGCTCAACTGATAGGAGTCCACCATTCGTTTTTTGTACAAGGGTGCTGTGGCCTCCGGGAAACATAACCGGGATTTTCTCCCGCATACCAATCGTGAGGTATTTTTCGAGGTATGCCGGTGTTGCAAATAGAGTACCCATGTGGGAGTCCAGATGCGTAGGTTCCCAGCCTGCGCGGCGTGCACGTGCTATTTGGGCTTCTATTTCCTTTGCAATTTCATCGGGTTTCGCATGTGTTACTACTTCCATCACTCCCGACCACAGGGCACCTTGTTGGTCAACCAGACCGGGCACCACTGCTGCCCCGGCGAGCGGAGCCCAGCGGTAATCTTTCCATTCGGCATTCATGGTTAAGTGAAGACCGGCATCTGCCTGCGGATTTTTTTTCAGGTAAGAAAAGATAGCGGGTACCCATGGACAAGGCATCATGATGCTGAAAGAATTGGCAATCCCTTTTTCGATGGATTCGACTACCCCGTCATTCGATTCTTTCGACATGCCTGCGTCATCTACGTGCAAGATGATTACTTTCCTTCCTTTGGGATAGCCTAATTTTTCCGCATAGGTCTGCGCGCTGTTGCTGTTAGGCAGGAATAGCCAACAGGTAATCAGAAATAGTATAGATTGTTTCATACAGGTCGATAGTTGGATTGAAGTATAAAGTTAAGGTACGGTAATACCTTATTTCCATTGAATGTTTTGGCTGGTAAAGATCTGGTCGTTGTCATCTATGATGATACATTCCACCTGTTGTAATTGATTAACGAGGTCCATTCCTGCCTCAATGCCCATGATGGCTACCGGTGTGGTCAGTGCATCAGCCAGTTCAGCGTTGGGTGTAATGATGGTTACACTCTTGATACCGGTTATGGGGAGTCCGGATCGGGGGTCAATGGTATGGGAGTATTTTCTGCCTTCAATCACAATGAATTTTTCATAATTCCCGGAGGTAGCCACTGCCATATCTGATACTTCCAGGTAGGAGAAAATGGTGCTGGACTGATTAGGGTCTGCTATGCCGATGGTCCATGGCTTACCATTGGGTTGCTTTCCCCAGGTAGTCAGATCACCGGATGCATTTACGATGCCTGCAGTTATTCCTTGTTGGCGCATCCATTCCCTGGTTTTTTCTGCCGCATACCCCTTACCAATTCCGCCAAAGCCAATCCGCATTCCTTTTTCACGAAGAAAAACCGACTGATCTTGTACATTCAGTTCAACGTTCTCATAGTTGATCAGTCGTACCATTCGCTTGGCGGTGGCCGCATCGGGCAATCGTGACATGCTTGTATCGAAGTTCCAGAGGCTTTTATCGACAGAACCATACGTGATGTCAAAAGCTCCCTGTGTGATTCGGGAAATCCGCTGACATCGTTGTATCAAGGCGAAAGTTTCGGATGGTACTTCCACTGGGTGGATACCGGCAGCAGCATTGATTCTTGCAGTATCGCTGTTTTCATTATAGGTAGTCAGTTGGTTCTCAATTGTCTGTATGTAATCGTAGGCTGCTTTTATTATTTCAAATCCCCTGGCTTCTTCTTCCACTGCCACGGTGATTTCAAAGTGATTACCCATTTTTTTCGCTTCTTTCTTAACTAACTGTTTCATTTTCTATTTATTCAGCATTTTATCTCATTTAAATATTAAAATAATCTTCATAACAATATTTATACCAATGAGTTAATTTATTTTAAACTCATTGATTTTCAGCATTTTATGCCTGTTAATATGTTGAAAACCAAAAAAAATTTCAAAGTTATCCCCAAATTAGACAATAAATGTCAGTAAACGGCGGTTTTAATAGTGTGTGTTTGCTTGCGTAAAAAGGAGTGCAGTGGACTGATGAGGGCGGTTAACACATGCGGGAGAAAGACAACGAAAAATTGAAAAACCATTCATACTTCACCTGGTAATTTTTCCTAACCTACAGTCGGTAAAGACTTCAACCTTTAAACCCCCCAACCATGTCATTTTACACACACCCCGGAATCGCATCAGCTTCCAATGCTTATCCTAACCGTATTTTACAAAAATTAGAGGACACCTCATTTACCGGCATTTTTTGTCTGTATACGCCAATCGTGTTCACCTATTTCTGTGTTGCTTCTATGGCATTTTATGAAGTAATGAGTGTTTATTTCAATATTATGATTACAGCTGGACTACTATTCCGAGTTATTGTTTTCAACTGGGTGGGAAATATTGCCCATAAAGAAAAATTACAAAAGCGCAACTGGAAGTTGCTCTCTCTCCTTGTTCCAGCCATTTCCCTGATTTTAATTGGCTATAGAAAGAAAATGAATCGCCGTAATAACATGCAAACCATCTCCACTATGCAACATCTGATGGTTGCTCAGGCTAAAAAAGCTAGATATATCCCGAATAATCAATTACAGCGAAAAATTAGTTGATAGGTTGTAAAGTATAAAAGGTGGAATACCCCTGTTGCCCGGCAGCAGGGGTTTCTTTTTTTTATCTGTACCAGATGAAATAATAAAAGTTGCGGCTGTTTTATTCAACCAATCTGCACTCCAATTTTAATCAATATAATACTTATAAGTAATTGAATTACAATATTATAGATGCCTGTTTGTGTTGTTGAAAAATCTGCTTTTCCCCCCTAAAAATGTTGAAGTCCTACCGCCCCGGTGTGGTAAAACCACTACATCCGCCTCCCCCAACTTGACATAAGAATAGTAAAACGTACTATAAAATTCGGCTTGAAACGGTTGCAATTTTACATCGTTGATTTAAATGATCAAAACACAACAATCCTTTTAACAACCTAAAAAAAACCTTATGTCAACTTACACGCTCAACCAACTCTTAGGTAATTCAACTACCCAGCTTAACAGTTTGATTGCCTCCCCCAGACAATTTGTCTACAATGACAATTCTTATCAGCGCAATGAGGAAGCATCTTTTGCCGGAGTATTTTGTCTGTTGACCCCCATCCTATTTACTTATTTCTGCATAGCTACCAGCACATTTTACGATGCATTCAATATTTATATGAATGTAGTTATCACAGGCGGACTGATTTTCCGTGTGATTGCCTATAACTGGGTTGGTAATATTGCCCGCGAGCAAAATAGAAATCAGGATAATTGGCAGTTATTTTCTACTATTTTCCCCTCCATTGCTTTGATTACCCTCGGTTACACTACACAATTGCCTGCTGCTGAAGTCGCTCAGGTTGCAGAGATTGAAAAAATCGAGGAAACCTCCGCTCCTGCCATTATTCTCCAGGCTAATATGGAGCAGCAGGAATCAGAAGAAGAATTACTTAGAAAGGCTAGTTAATTTTCAGTTGTTACATAAAAGGTGGGAATACCCCTGTTGCCCGGCAGCAGGGGGTTCTTTTTTATTCAAGCTACCGACCATTCTCTGCTTACCTTTGTACCATGTTGGAGGTTGCAGGACTTCAAAAACAGGTTTCCAGTCATTTTTCATTGGAAAATATTTCCTTTCATCAGTCTCCGGGTGAATGTCTGGCCATTGCGGGCAGCAGTGGTTCGGGCAAGTCTACCCTACTTCGGCTCATCGCAGGCCATGAAAGTATTGATAGCGGATCCATTCATCTTTTTGGAAAGCGGGTACTGGGACCCCATGAACAACTGATTCCCGGTCATGCCGGACTAAAATTTCTGCCCCAGCATTGTCATCTACCCCACCACTATTTTGTTCGCGAGCTATTCAGCTACGCCAACCAATGGGAAGGCGAACAGGGCAAAGCATTGTTTGAATTGTGTCGTATCGGGCACCTGATGGATCGTAAACATACCGAGATATCCGGTGGTGAGCAGCAACGTATCGCACTTGCATTGCTGTTGATTACATCGCCCCAATGGCTCCTGTTAGATGAACCCTTTTCTCATCTTGACCCCATCAATAAATCTATTTTACAGCAAGTATTGAATGATGTCGCCGGTCAATTTTCCATCACCTATCTGCTCTGCTCCCATCATCCGGAAGACATATTTGCCTGGGCTGACCGCCTCCTGATATTGCGTGATGGTAAAATCGTTTCGGAAGGTCATCCTGCAGCACTCTATTTTCAGCCGAGTGACTCGTATGTCGCAGGACTACTCGGTGATTATCAGGAATTGTCTGAAGAACTGTTGGAGCATTTTAACCTATCCAACCAACACACCTGTCCTTCAACCAACCGATTGGTAAGACCGGAAATGCTGGTCATTCATACTGTACCAACAAGCAATGCTGTCGAATCAATAATTACTTCTGTTCGTTTTGCAGGAAGAGGCACCATATATCATGTTAATTGTCTGAACCAGCTATACCGCGTATTTACATCAGGGGAAGTACTGCCGGTCGGAACCCGGGTCTTTCTAACTGTACAAATCGGGAACCATCCATTGGGGGGTAAACTTTCCTGATGTAGCTTTATGACTGTTTTTTAATAAACCATACCCATGGAAGTGAAAATTGAGCCGAGCTGGAAAGAAGCACTATCGCCCGTTTTCAGGCGACATTTTTTTCTGCAATTGGTTACACACGTAAAAACCGAAATAGCTTCCGGCTCAATTATTTATCCTTCAGGTAACTTGATATTCAATGCTTTCTGGCAAACACCTTTTAATAAAGTTAAAGTAGTTATTCTTGGGCAAGACCCTTATCATAATCCCGGGCAGGCACATGGTCTTAGTTTTTCGGTACCTGAAGGAACACCTTTGCCCCCTTCCTTACAAAACATTTACAAGGAGATCGCCGATGATATTGGCGGCACCCCACCTGCATCCGGTGACCTCACCCATTGGGCCAACCAGGGGGTATTGTTATTAAATGCCGCACTAACGGTACGACAAAATGAACCTGCCAGTCATGCAAAAATTGGGTGGACAGCATTTACGGATGCAGTCATTACCACCTTGTCAGAACAAAGGGAAGGATTGATTTTTTTACTTTGGGGCAAATTTGCACAGGATAAGCAGCAATTAATCGATGAAACCAAGCACGTAGTATTAAAAGCAGCCCACCCTTCCCCCCTGAGTGCTTACAAAGGCTTTTTAGGTTGCAAGCATTTCAGTAAAGTCAATGAAATATTGGTAGCGCGGGGGCAGTCCCCCATTCAATGGATACCCGCTTCAACTTTGTAGCCGATTTAGCTATTCATTTAACGTAACTTTACCCGCCGATTGAAATGGAAAGAATTATGCGGGGAAATAATGATTCGAGCCAGCCAGCCTACTTTTTTCGCAACATAGTAGGCCGGTTGTTCGCCACCTGGGCTCTCTTACTATTCGTGACCACTTTACCGCTTGCTTTTTTATTTTACGCCTATTGTTTCTTTCTGCAGGAACCTGCTAAAGCACGTTGGCACAGAAATGTATCTCGGGTATGGATGCGTATTTTTCTTACGCTGATTGGTTGTCCACTCCGCATTTACGGTCGTGAGAATTATCATTTCAGTGACCCCTACATCGTAGTTTGCAACCACAATAGTCTGATGGATGTACCGGTAAGCACACCTTTTCTGCCTCGTGCGAATAAAACGATTGCGAAAAAAAGCTTTACCCGCATTCCGGTTTTTGGTTGGATCTATTCTTTTGGAAGTGTTTTGGTGGACAGACGCAGCGAAGAAAGTCGAAGAAAAAGTTTTGATGACATGCAGGCCATCCTACACCTGGGGTTAGATATGCTGATCTATCCGGAAGGAACCCGGAATGTTACGGGAAAATCCCTGGCCCCATTTTACAGTGGAGCCTTTCGGCTGGCAGAAGCGACAGGTAATAGCATTCTTCCCGTGCTGATATTTCATACGCGTACGATTTTACCTCCGCGCAAGTTCTATTACCTATGGCCACACCCAATTGAAATGCACTTACTTCCCGCAGAACCGATAGCAGGGCGAACAGCTCAGCAGTTAAAGGAATGTCTGTTCGATCGAATGAGTAAGTATTATGAGTCGCATCACTGATTTGAAAAAGTTCGACTTCGATTGATACGTAAGTCGCGCAGGATACCCGATTTGGGATTGAACGTGATGTTAAAAGACCGCCACAAGCCGATGGGTGTTATATTCAAAGCCAGTTGCCAGCAGTGCATTTCCCTGGTGATGAACATGCTCAGTTGTTGAATGGAACGTCGGCTGATATCGTAATATCCGGTACCGCCTATTTTCCATTTTTCTGTGAGACTAAAATCACCGTTGAAATTGACGCTGGAGTTGGTGAGCGTTTCATAGCCCGAATAGTCTGGTCGCAGGTTCCTGGAAAATCCGAGTGAATAGGAAAGCGATAGGGTCCAGGGAATACTGAAGTCGGTGAATTCAGCCGGATTGGATCGGATGAATTGTAATTCCCTTTGCTGTTCATCAGGCGTCATGAAAGGATCATTGGGAAGTTGATTGTTGTTCTTATTCTTAGCTTCCTTGCCATCTCTCGTCTTGCTCTTAAAACTGGTAGAGAGTGAGATGTTTCCGCTTGTAATACGCCCAAATTTTAAACGGGTGGGGTCAAAGTTTATCTGATTAACACGAAAGCCGCTTTCATTTACCCGATAGGGATCAAGCGTAGCAGATGCGTTGATGTTGATGATATCAAAGAGTGTACTTCTGGCATAAATGGAAAAAATACCCAGGGCGAAACTATCAGCCATCAGGTTATAAGAAGAGTTAAATCCGAATCCATCCAGCAATTTAATTTTTTTGGTTCCCTTTCCCGATGTATCGGTTTTATCCTTGAGTTTCATCTCGAGCACATTGTCGAGTCCGAATGAAATACCTCCAAAAGATCCTTCTGAAAAACTACCCAGCACTCCCCCTTCAAATTGTGAAAAACGTAGTACCCTGCCGGTGCTGTCTACCTGTGTATTGTAATGATAGCGAGCAGCCATATCGGGTTTATAATTCAAGGCAATAGAAGGACGTATCTCATGACGAATGGCTACAGCGCGACTCGTGGGCTTAAATTTATAGGTACCAAAGATGCGGGTATTCAGGGATAGGCTGAATGACATCTGTCGGGCGGTGTAAAAACCTTTTTGTACAGTTGTATCTACTTTATCTGTCGTGTTATTCCAGTTTCTGAACATGCGCTGACCATACCATCTCTCCTCATAACTAATGCCCGGTGCTACAGTGATTGGACCGAGTGCAGGCAGCGATAAGTTGATTGGCAAGTTGTGTTGTGCCCCCCATTGCAGCGTATCTAAGATACGGCGAAAGTTGAAGGCAGTATCGAAGAAAGAAACCAGGTTTTGAAAATTACCATTGTATCCGATACCCAGTTTTTCATACCATTTGGACGAACCCACCCGATCTTTTTTCTGAAAAGGGAAAAATGTGACCACGTTGAAATTCGCAGTCGGTAAATTCAGGTTTACCAATTTGGTATTGCTGTTCTGGTTATGATTCAAGTTTAAAGAGAGGTTATACTTTCCCCGCCAATCTTTCGTATAGCTGATACTGGAAGTAAGTTGGTTCTGAAAATTTAGAAAGGGGTTATTCAGCAGGTTTTGGTTATAGCGGCTACTACCAAAATTGACATTGGCAGTGAAGTTAGTCCCCGGTCGTGCCCTGGAATCTCTGCTATGACCCCAGTTGATCATGAAAGCACGCGTTTGATTGAACTCCTCCTTGGCAAAAGGATTACGATTCAGCACTTTGTTGTTAAGAAAGTTGATAGTAAAATTGCCCGTAAACTTATAGCGCTTGATGTATTTGGAGCTCAGGTTGACATTCCAACCCCCGAATGAATAAATATTTGCTCGGGTGGTGAGGTCAGCAAAATCATTCAAAACTTTATAATAGCCCAATCCTTCCAGCCCCAAACCGAAATCTTCACTGGCCGTGAAAGTAGGGAACAATACACCCGAATGGCGCCCCCGGTTGAGCGGGAACAGTCCAAAAGGAAGAGAAACGATACCAATTGGAATCGATTCAATTTCCGGATATATGCGCCCCGTGACTGCCATTTTATTGTTGATGAGTTTCATTTTGGTACTCTTGAACGCAAAATGCGGCGTATCGAGGTTGCAGGTCGTAAATCGAACATCCTTGCCGAAGGACTCATCTACGCCTACTTTTTTCAAGGTTTGGGCATTTACATAAATCTCGCCTTCCTGGAGGTAGGTATTTTTGATCAGTCCTTTATTACTTTTCATGCTATAAAAGATCGAGTCACTGATTGTCTTCATTTCACCCTGTGTGAACTGCGGTTTGCTATTGGGATTGCCACTTGAATCGGTACTTCCATATGCTTTTACCAGTTGGGTTTGCTGGTTGAATTCAATAACTGCTGCCTCCAGCTTCAGGTCTTTGTAATCGGTTTTTGCCTTTCCGTATAAAATGAACAATTTGTCGGGTACCATCAATACACCTGAATCTTCTGCGGTATATGTAATCGGCGCATCCAGCGAGTCGGTAGAGATGGGAATGGTATCGGTGCGAATGGTGTCTTTGACAGCTTTCTTCTGAAGGGAATCTTTTATTCCGGTACCATTTTTAACGGGAAGGGTGTCTGCATGCCAGCCGGTAGGGACTAAATTACCTGAAGTATGGGCAGCTGAAACCGTATAAAATGTTAATAAAATCCATCCTGCCGTAATAACAATACCAGCGGCTGATTTTACGTTAAGTTTGCAGAGGTTTTTTAACATTATAGCGGCAAAAATAAGTCCTTGGTTTGGTAATCCCTTCAACACCCCATCCAATTAACGTATTGATATGAAGCGAAGTATATATGCTGCCTGGTTCCTGCTGTTTATTTTTGGTTGGCAGAGTATAGGATTGGCTCAATCGGCTGCGCCATTGAAACCCAAACAGGCTTTACGCAAAATTGTTATTGATGCCGGCCATGGAGGGCAGGATTTTGGTGCAAAAGGGGCTTTTTCGTTCGAAAAAGACATCTCCCTGTCGATTGCCTTGAAACTGGAAGCCATGATTCGTGAGCAGATGCCGGATGTAGAGATTTTCATGACCCGAACAACAGATGTATTTGACCCCGTAACCCAAAAGGCCAAATTAGCCAATCAGTCGAAGGGCGATTTGTTTATTTGTATCCACGTAAATTCAACCCCACCCATTCGTCATAAAGAATTTGCAGGCTATAAAACAGTCACTTACTACAAAGGAAAAGGTAGTAAGCGGAAAAAATATACCCGAAAAGTGAAGGATTACCGGTATTGGACTACCCCGAATACGGCCAAAGGCACAGAAACTTTTATCTATGGAGTTGATAAGTCCAATGCCGCAAGGGAAGCGTTGAGTGAGAATGAAGATCTTTATTTGGACAGTGTTTCTATGCAGGAATTAAAGGATTTTAATCCAACTGACCCTGCTAAGATGATGATTATCAATATGAAAACACAGTCCTATTTCAGCAGAAGTGCCAGTCTTGCCCTTACTATTGAAGAAGAATTTGAGAAGGTCGGACGCGTGAGTCGTGATGCCAAACAACGCCAAAAGGGTATCTGGGTTTTGCAGGCAGTGGCCATGCCGGCGGTGTTGGTGGAAACAGGTTTTATATCAAATCCGGAGGAGGAATTATATTTAAATAGTATGGATGGGCAACTGGAGATCTGTCGGGTGTTGGTTCGCTCATTAAAGCGTTACCGTTATTCCCTGGAGAAGCAACTGAATTCCGGACTGGTTCCTGCCGCCGGTAAATAAGCACGGTTGAAAGAACCTGAATGTTCTGATAACCATTAGATTTGCAGGTATGAAAGTATCGAATGAAACCAAAGTGGGGGCACTGACTGCCATTTCAATCACCCTCCTCATTCTGGGTTTTAATTTTCTGAAGGGTAAAACCCTCTTCAAAACAGGTCATTATATCTACGCCCGCTATGGTGATACCAAGGGACTCATGGTATCCAATCCTGTATATATCAATGGTTTTCAGGTTGGAACAGTTATGGATATAGAAAATGACGATGCCTCCCTGCATTCCATTACCCTTACTTTGAAATTGAAAGAATTTTATAAGATTCCAGCAAACTCAGTGGCGGAAATAAAAGAAAATCCGCTGGGTACTCCCAGTGTGATCATTCGAATGGGTGACGCCCCTAATTTTTTGAAAGCCGGTGATACCGTTCAAACCAGGAATATGCCCGGCATGATTGCCAGCCTGGTTGATAAAATGGGTCCTGTCGGACTGCAGATTCAAGAGACATTATTTCAGTTGGATTCGGTTTTGAAAAACATCAATCGGGTATTCGATCCAACTACGCGTCGTAACCTGCAGGAAATGATGGGAAATATCAATAAGACCACAGCCAGTCTGGTGCAATCATCTGCATCTATACAACAAATGCTTACATCGCCCGATGGCAGCATTCACCAAACCATGCAAAATGTCAATCGGTTTACGCAAAACCTGGCTGATAACAACGAGAAGGTGAATCGCATCCTCAGCCAGACAGAAACCACCACTGCCCAACTCAGCAAAACAGATTTTTCCGGGGCTGTTGATCAGTTAAAAGTAGCTGTAAACAATTTAAATGGATTGCTGACTACCCTTCAATCAGATAAGGGAACAGTCGGTAAATTACTGAACGATAAAACCTTGTATCACCAGTTGAATGAAACCCTGCGCAGTGCCAATATTTTACTCGACGACCTTCGGGTACATCCCAAGCGGTACGTGAGTTTATCAGTATTTGGTAAAAAAGATAAAACGGGCCCCATCATGCAACCATTGCATGACTCCACGCCTTCCCCGCGCTGATGAAAAAAAACGTCCTGATATCTGCCGTATTGCTGGCAGTCTGCTCTGTTACCCTGCTCTCTGCGCAGGTAACTGCTCCTCCAGCAGATACGATATCCGGTAATAAAAAAATGGTAGAGATATTATCTGCTGCTAAAATTCGATTATTAAAGCAGGACTCTACGCACAATTATTCGATTTTTGTTGGCAATGTGAAAATTCGCCAGGAGAAAACTCTGTTTTATGCCGACAGTGTGCTGCTAAATAATTTTGACAATAGCCTGGAAGCTTTTGGAAATATTCACATCAACGATGCAGACAGCGTGCATACCTATTCCCAATACCTGAACTACCTCGGGAATGAAAAGAAAGCACTGCTGCGAAAAAAAGTTCGTTTGACAGATGGTTCAGGCACTTTGACAACCGAAGAACTTGACTACCAGGTGAACCAGAAGATAGGAATCTATCGCAACGGTGGCAAACTGGTGAATAAGAAAACAATTCTTACCAGCGAGCAGGCCATGTATTATGGCGATACACGAGATGTCATCTTTACAAAAAAGGTTCTTCTGAAAGATCCTGAGTATACCATACAAACAGATACACTTCAATACAATACCCAGCAAGAAACGGTTCGCCTCACCTCTCCCACCCGCATTGTTGATTCAAGTGGGCGTATCATCTTAACGAAGGATGCCTATTTTGACAGAAAGAATAAAAAAGGTTTTTTATATCAGCGGCCACAAATTATTGACAGTAATTATACGTTCACTTCCGATGATATGGCTATAGACGACTCAACCGGTCGAAGTGAATTCAGGGGTAACGCAGTATACAGAAGTAAAGACAGTACCGGCGGTTTTGATCTGATTGCAAATAACATCAAGACAGATAAAAAGAAAGACATCTTGTTGGCTACCATCCAGCCATTATTGTTGGTCAAGCAAAATCGAGACACCACTTTTATTACTGCGGATACCCTTTATGTAGCTCGGTTACTCGATCTGCGGAAATACAGGGAAGTTCCTGAAGTGAGGGAAACGTTATCAACCGATTCTGCTACCTGGTTAAAACGAAAACAAGATACTACCCTTCGTTATTTTGAAGCCTATCCCAGGGTAAGGGTATTTTCTGATTCCCTACAAGGTGTCGGCGATAGTTTGTTCTATTCGCTGGAAGATTCTGTCTTTCGTTTCTTCAAGTCACCAATTGTTTGGGCCAAAGAAAATCAGATTGTAGGAGATACGCTTTACCTGTTTTTAAAAAATAAGAAGCCAGAACGCCTATTAGTTTTTGAGAATGCCTTGGCCATAAGTCGGGTAGACAGCACTACCTACTTCAATCAACTGAAAGGAAATCGCCTCAATGCCCTGTTTGAGGATGGCGAAATGTATCAGATGACCGCAAAAGGCAGTGCAGAGAATGTATATTATTTCCAGGATGAAAGAAAACAGTTCATCAGCGTGAATAAGTCAAGCTGTGATGCCATCGTAATTTTATTAAAGAATAATCAACCCCAAAAAGTATCTTTCCTGAATAAATATGAGGGAACGGCCTATCCCATGCGACAAGCGCCTCATGAAAAACTGAAATTAGGTAGTTTCAGGTGGCTCGAAGCGATTCGTCCAAAAAGTAAAACGGATTTGCTGTTGCCGCCGGTTGTTGCTCCTGAACTTAATGCGCCAAAAAACAATGAGAACAGGTAAGAAAAAGACATTTTCGCAGCTGCTGCACAGCTATCTGCACGATAATCGCTCGATCGGTATAACCCTTTTGTTTTGTACCGCTGTTTCCTTACTGCTGGCAAATCTGGCAGTCACCCAGCAATGGTATAATCCTTTGTGGCATCATTCCTTCGATGGAACTGCTGACCACCATACGCACTTGGGCTGGTTGACAATGCCGAATTCGCCATCCATTTTTATCAATGATTTTCTGATGGCCGTATTTTTCTTCCTGGTAGGTATGGAGATAAAAAGAGAATTTGTTACCGGTGAATTGTCTTCCATTCGTCAATCCCTTTTGCCTATGGTGGCAGCTGTAGGCGGTATGCTGATGCCTGCGCTGTTGTTCGCACTCATTGCCCGGGGCAGTCCGTT
>Ga0208361_1000204_pt1 | contig 20284 bp, 22 predicted proteins | sample LakMenEpi05Aug10_FD_150670 | JGI IMG/M metagenome (GOLD analysis project Ga0208361, IMG submission 150670) | Freshwater microbial communities from Lake Mendota, WI - 05AUG2010 deep hole epilimnion (SPAdes) | ecosystem: Environmental > Aquatic > Freshwater > Lake > Epilimnion/Euphotic zone ... | reverse complement strand
GGCGGAAGCGGCCCCGGTGGTATTTTCAGCATTGGAAAATCTAAAGCTACTTTATTCGATAAGGGAGCCCGGGTGAATATCACATTTGCTGATGTAGCCGGACTCGATGAGGCGAAAGTAGAGGTGATGGAGATTGTTGACTTCTTAAAGAATCCAAAGAAATATACTTCTCTTGGTGGTAAGATTCCAAAAGGAGCACTGCTGGTGGGTCCTCCCGGTACCGGTAAGACCTTGCTGGCAAAAGCCATGGCCGGTGAAGCGCAGGTACCCTTCTTCAGCCTGAGCGGAAGTGATTTCGTTGAAATGTTTGTTGGCGTTGGAGCCAGCAGGGTACGAGACCTGTTCAAGCAGGCCCGTGAAAAAGCGCCTTGTATCATATTTATAGATGAGATTGACGCAATTGGTCGTGCGCGTGGCAGAAATGCCATCATGAGTAATGATGAGCGCGAGAATACGCTGAATCAATTGCTGGTTGAAATGGATGGATTTGGGGGAGATACTGGAATTATCATTCTGGCTGCAACCAACCGCCCGGATGTACTAGATTCAGCTTTGCTTCGTCCGGGTCGATTCGATCGGCAAATCTCTATTGATAAGCCCGATGTGAAGGGACGTGAAACTATTTTCCAGGTACACCTGCTACCGATAAAAACATCTGAAAAACTCGACCTGCATCGTCTCGCCGAGTTGACGCCCGGCTTCGCAGGTGCTGATATTGCCAATGTGTGCAACGAAGCAGCTTTGATTGCCGCCCGCAAGGGTAAGGCCTCCGTTGAGATGATTGATTTTCAGGATGCGATTGATCGGGTAATCGGTGGTCTCGAAAAGAAAAATAAAATCATCGCTCCGCATGAAAAAGAAATCATCGCTTATCACGAAGCAGGTCACGCCGTTTGCGGCTGGTTCCTTGAACATGCTTATCCGCTGTTGAAGGTGACGATTGTGCCGCGAGGTACAGCGGCGCTGGGCTATGCACAGTATACGCCTACGGAACAATATTTATACAATACCGATCAGCTCAACGATCAGATCTGTATGACGCTGGGTGGTCGTGCAGCCGAACAAGTTTTCTTCGGTAAAATTTCAACCGGGGCTGCCAACGACCTGCAGCAGATTACGCGCATTGCGTACAGTATGGTAACCGCTTATGGTATGAACACCAAGGTCGGTAATGTTAGCTTTTACGATCCTTCCAATGAAAATACTTTCACGAAGCCCTATAGTGAAGAAACCGGCAAGTTGATCGATGAGGAAGTGAGGGCCATCATTGATGCAGCCTATGAACGCACACTGCATCTTTTGCAGGAAAAGAAGAAAGAAGTAGAAGTGCTGGCACGTGAACTGCTTAGCAAGGAAGTCTTACACAAGAGCGATGTTGAACACCTGATTGGTAAGCGTCCATTTGAAGAAAAGAAGCCGGTCAGCATTGAACCCGAAATGACCAATGATGAAGTAGTTGGCGAAAGTACCATTGGTCCGGGTAAAACAAATCCGGAAGATTCTTCTACCATCGTATAAGCCATGGGTAGCAACGCACGCGAAAACATATTAAAAAGGATCAAGCAGGCACTGAAAAAACCGGTGCCTGTTCCCTTTCCGGGCGCCTCGTCAGAAGGTCATTTTATTCCGCTTCCACAGGACGCGGTTTTAGAATTCGCAGAACGCTTTACAGCTTTACAAGGTAAGTTTTGTTATTGCTCCAGTGAAAAGGAATTGGCAGAACAACTGCAGGCGCTTGCGACACAGCGTAAATGGAGCAAAATGTATTGCCGTGAAAATAGTTGGCGGGCATTGCTGCAGCAGCAGGGCTTCGAACCCACCTACCATACTGGTCTTGCCGACTGTGATGCTGCCATCACCGGATGTGAATCGCTCGTGGCAAGAACCGGATCCATCTTATTGGGTAGTGGCGGCCCCAGCGGGCGCACGGTCAGCGTATATGCACCTGTGCATATTTGCATAGCCTACGCCCACCAGGTAAAAGAAGATATTGGCGAAGGACTGGAATCGCTGCTCTCCGGTACGACCTATCCCTCTATGGTAACCTTGGCTACAGGGCCGAGCCGAACGGCGGATATAGAAAAAACGCTGGTGGTGGGCGTACATGGCCCGAAAGAAGTATATTGTTTTCTAATCGATCAATAATCGTTCCGAGATGCCACAGCCTGCAACCACTCTTTTATTTGTGTACGGCTCTCTGCGCAGCGGATTTCATCACCCTGCCTATAATTATATCAGTCGTTATTTCACGCCACTCGGATCCGCTCGTGTGGCCGGCACTTTATTTGATATGGGGACCTATCCGGCTGCCCGACCCGACGATACCGGTCGCCAGATCATAGGCGAGCTTTATCAAATCAAAAACATAGAAGAATGGGATTGGGCCATCGCTCAGCTTGATGACTATGAACGTGTTCAGGCAGATGAAGACGGACCTGCCCTGTATGAGCGGCGCCTCACCCAGGTTGAACACGAAACAGCACAAGCTACTGCCTGGATATATTGGTATGCGGGTGATGTCACCGGAAGACCGATGGTTGCCAGTGGCGATGTGCTGGAATATCTTCAAAGAAAAAATCAATGATGGCATGATACCGGCTCCCGGAAAAAAAATATATTTCATCTCAGACTTTCACCTGGGCGCGCCGAATTATACTCAGAGCCTTCAGCGGGAAAGAAAAGTGGTAGAGTTTCTACATACCATTGAAGAGGAGGTTGACAGCTTATTCATATTGGGTGATATTTTTGATTTCTGGTTTGAATACAAGCAGGTAGTACCCAAGGGCTATACCCGCCTATTGGGACGCCTCGCCGAGATGAGTGATAGGGGCATACCTATTCATGTATTCACCGGCAACCATGACCTGTGGATGCGGGGTTATTTTGAAAATGAATTACGCATTCGCGTTTATCAGGAACCGCGCGTGTTTGAATGGGGCGGCAAGAAATTTTTTATAGGTCACGGTGACGGACTGGGTCCCGGCGACAAGGGGTATAAGCGACTAAAAAAAATTTTTCGAAACCCCGTTTGTCAATGGATGTTCCGACAACTACATCCCGATCTGAGTATTGGGCTAGCCCAGTATTTCAGCCGCTCCAGCCGGGAGGCAACCGGCAACAGCGACCAGCACTTTCTGGGAGCGGAAAACGAATGGCTGATACAATACTGCTATCGAAAATTACAGGAGCAGTCCATCGACTATTTTATATTTGGTCACCGCCACCTTCCTATTGACTTTTCACTCAATGATAAAAGTCGTTACATCAATACCGGTGATTGGATTCGTCATTTTTCTTATGCTGTTTATAATGGCGAAACCCTACAACTGGTTGTTCCAACTGCTCACTAATTTAAGTAAAAATGCGCCGCCTCTTCGATCAAACCATACTAAGCAATACGATTCAGGACTATCTGACGGTATTGGTTGTTCTGCTCGTCGCCCTATTACTGATTCGGTTTATTTCTTCCTTTCTCGCCAAGTCGCTGTATCGGGTATTATCTAAAAATATTCAACACGACGCTCGACAGTCTTTTCTCAATCTGGTGCTAAAGCCACTCGATTATTTTCTTTTCTCTGTCGTTCTGTTCATCGCACTTGCCCGCTTACATTTTCCGTCAGCACTGGACATAAAAATTTATCATACCACTACACGAGATATCATCGAGATGATATTGGTTTCGTGGTTGATTGTTGTTTTCATTTGGTTATGCAGAAGGGGTGTTGATTTTATAGCGCTGATATTAGAAGAGAAAGCTAACCACACGGCAGACCTTTCCGACAACCAGCTTATCATTTTCTTCAAAGATTTTTTTAAGCTTATTTTATTGCTCATAGGCATCTTATTGATTTTGCGCTTCTCCTTTAACAAGGAGATTGGAAATATATTGACCGGATTGAGTATTGTTGGTGCTGCTATTGCGCTGGCCGCCCGCGAGAGCATGGAAAATCTGATCGCCTCTTTTATCATATTTTTTGACAAGCCATTTATTACAGGAGAGCAGGTGAAAGTGTCACAATTTACAGGCACCATTGAAAAAATCGGACTACGCAGTACGCGCATTCGTACACCCGATAAAACACTGATTACAGTACCCAATAAGCAGATGGTCGATAACATCATTGATAATTTCAGCCAGCGTACCCAGCGTAGAACAGAAATCCGACTGGAGCTTGATCTTTCAGCAACACCGGCACAGCTGGCTGCTTTCACCAGAGAAGTGCCTGCGATACTACTTGCGACAGGTGTTGACGCTTGCAATGTATTTGTAAACGATACGGGAAAAAATGCACATGTTATACTGGTAGAATATTTCAGCCAGGCTGAGGAAAGCATTGCCACATTCAATGCAGGGAAAGAAAAAATCATTTTTTTACTACTGGAATCCTTACAGCAGCGCGGAATTCAGTTGGCAGGTGCCAGCAACCGGCTGGCTGTGCAGTTGACGAACGAGTCAGCCTGATTTTTTATTACAGCTTGGCAACAATGGCTGCCAACTCTTTTTCAATGTTGCCGGTGTTACCATATTCAACTACCCGTCCAACTTCCTGACCATCCCGTAATACAATGAAGGTGGGCACATTGATAATTTTCCATTCGTTGTGCCACTGCTTGGGTGCCATTTTATTTCTATCCACACCTATTAATTGAATGCGGTCTCCCGGGAATCCGCTTTTATCAGCGAGGCGGAAAAAAATGGGTAATAAGTTTTGCGAATCATGACACCAGGTACCACAGAAGATCAGCAGGGTAAATAGAGACTTCTTTTCGCTGAAAACTTTTACGGCACCTGCATCTGCTGAGCCATATTTTCTGTTTTCGGTCATCCAGGTGAAGGAGGCTTCTTTTTCCAATAGTGACCTGCTAAGCACACCTTTCATTACAATCGTCTCAGTATCTGCTATCACCTCATATTTCACCCGGGTGGGTATTGCATTTGAGGAGCAGGACTGCATGGAAAGGGTTCCTGCCACCAGCAGGCAACAAAAAATTGCAAACAGAAGGTTTTTCATGATAGGATAAATAATAAATGTTCAATCAGTCGGCGAGCCTGCTTTTCATTTCCAGCAGGAGCGAACGAAAGCGGGTGAGTGATTGTACCAGCTGGTATTGCTTGTCGATTTCATTTTTATTTGCTGCCAGGTATTTTTTAGCGCCATCAATTGAAAATTTTCTTTGGCGCAGCAAATAATAAATCACCTGAAGATTCTTAATATCCTCCACCCGGAATAACCGATCACCTTTGCGGGTTTTGCGGGGCTGGATGATATCAAATTCATTCTCCCAGAAACGCAGCAAGGAAGTATTCACGCGGAACCAGCTCGCTACTTCACTGATGGGATAATACAGCTTTTCTTTCAGCACTTCATCCGGAGGAACTGCAATCAGGTCGACTTCCGCATCCATATCGCGGAATGATTTTCGACCCCGTTTGCCGGTAGGTATTTGTACAGGTCTTTTTTTCTTCAATCGAGGCGCAGGCCGCTCCTCGACGACAGTGACAGTCTGCTCAACCGGAACGACTGCTACCGGGGCCGGGACAGGCCTGGCCGGCACGACAGGGGGTATGGCTACCTGCGGTTCCTGCTCCGGTGCGGCTTCAAAAGCAGCAAATAGGTCCAGCTGTTCGGCTTTCTTTCGCATGGCTAAAAGTACAACAACAAACTACATGTTGAGAAGCAGAAAGTTGTAAGTGGAAAAACTGCCTTTGAATGTGTGCAGACACCTCGCTCGAATAATTCGGTAAGGTGCTTTCTTGGGAGTACTTTTGTGTCGATGAGAATTGCAGTAACAGCCATTTTTCTCAACAGCGGTCCGCTGGAAGGATATGGTCATTATTCAAGGGAATTGCTTCGGCAGTTGCTCCAACTGGAAACGGAGCATACTTTTCTTTTTCTATATGATCGTCCGTTTCAGCAGCCGCCCCTCGAACACCCCCGGGTGACCCATCGGGTTGTTGGTCCAGCAACGCGTCAGCCTTTCTCGCAAGCACTTTGGTATCATGTAAAGGCTGCCCGGGTTGTTCGGCGCTGGCAGGCAGATGTATGGTTGCAGCCGTATGGATTTGCCTCCTTCTTCAGCCACACGCCGCAAACAATGATTGTTCATGATCTGGCACCTTTTCACCTGCCCGATGATTTACCCTGGTACCATCGCTGGCATTATCGACTGTTCACTAAAACTGCATTGCAAAAGGCAAAGACGCTGGCAGCTGTTTCACAAACTACACGAACAGACCTACAGCGATTGTTTCCTTTTTCAGGCACCCGGCCTATTGCTTTATTACCCGGAGCACCCAGAGAAGGATTTCAGCCGCTCGACTGGGAAGAAAAGAAAGCAGTAAAAGAACAGTATACAGGCGGACATGAATACTTACTTGTGGCGGGCAGTATTCACCCAAGGAAAAACCTGGTTACCGTTTTAAAAGCATTTTCCTTGTTCAAAAAGTGGCAGAAAACCAACATGAAATTGGTCATTGCGGGGAGGTGGGCCTGGCAAAATGAAGGTCTGCAGGAAAAATTAAAAACATATAAGTACCGCGATGACCTGATTATTACCGGGTACGTTGCCGACGAAGTACTTTTTCGTCTTACCGGAGCCGCCTATACGCTGGTATATCCCTCTCGGCTGGAGGGGTTTGGCTTGCCCCTGGTGGAAGCCATGCAGGCCGGCGTGCCGGTTATCGCCAGCGATCACCCGGCCCTCAGGGAAACGGGGGGAGACGCTGCCATATATTTTGATGCCGAAAAGCCTGAAGGGCTCTATGAACAGTGTTTACGGCTTTACAAAGACGAGCAACTTAAAAAACAACTGATTGACGCGGGGTATCAACAAGCCGCCCGTTTCAGCTGGCGCGCCACAGCCATTGCACTCAATGAATTATTGCAAATAACCGGTGCAGCAAAAGAATAGCCAACAGATCAGAAGAATCGTAGCAAACCTTGTACTTTTGCCCTGTAATTTTATACCCATGCATACTTCTACCATAGAAATACAGATTGGCCTCGATGATGATAAAGTGCCCCAGCACATTAGCTGGAAAGCTTCTGATAGCACGGCAGCAACAGAGCAATCAGCCAAATCTTTGATGGTTGCTTTTTGGGATGGTGCAGATAAATCGGCCCTGCGCATCGATTTATGGACAAAAGACATGATGGTAGATGAGATGGCAGATTTTTTCTATCAACACATGATGGGTATGGCCGACACCTTCCATCGAGCCACCCGCCAGGAAGAACTGGCCAATGAAATGAAAGAGTTCGCCCGCAGCTTTTATAAAAAATTCAGGGCCACACAAATCGAAGAAAACAAGTAAAAACTACTGATATGAGTTTGGAAATTCAGGTAATGGATCAGATGAAGGAGGCCATGAAAAGCAAGAATGAAGCGATGTTGCGGGGCTTACGGGCTATTAAGGCGGAGATTATTAAAGCCAAGACCGAACCCGGTGCTGCCGGTCAACTTACTGAGGAAGCGGCCATGAAGATGCTGCAAAAAATGGTGAAATCACGCAAAGACTCGCTGCAGATTTATCAGGAGCAAAACCGCGCCGATCTGGCACAGAAGGAGCAGGAAGAGATTACCCTCATTGAAAAATTTTTACCGGCACAGCTCGGTGAGGAGCAGCTTACTGCAGCCCTGAAAGAGATCATTGCACAAGTGGGCGCAGCAGGACCACAGGACCTCGGCAAGGTAATGGGCATTGCTACCAAGCAGTTCGCCGGACAGGCAGATGGCAAAGTGGTAGCTGCGCTGGTGAAGCAATTGCTGACCAATTAATAGCATATGATTATTGATGCACTTCTGTCAGTCCTGCTTATTCTGGCCATTATCAGGGGATACCGTAAAGGACTGGTGGTAGGTGTTTTTTCCTTTCTCTCCGTTTTAATTGGATTGGCAGCAGCCGTAAAGTTATCTGCCTGGCTTGCCCGCGAGGTAGAGGTTCGGTTGCATTGGCACAGCGCTTGGCTGCCTTTTTTATCCTTTTTAGGTGTTCTGCTGGGGGTCATGTTACTGGTAAGATTGGGCGCCAATCTGATACAAACCTTCCTCGAAGTGATTTTTGCCGGCTGGATTAACAAAGCCGGGGGTATACTGATGTATATATTATTGTATGGTACCTTATTCAGTACCGTATTATTTTATCTGGAAAAAATTCAACTGGTTGGTCCTGACATGGTAGCAGGCTCTTATTCCTATCCATATATCCATCGAATAGGGCCGGTCGTGCTGGAATCGATGGGTAAAATTTTGCCCGTTTTCAAAGGCATGTTCGGTGAGCTATCGGCGTATTTTGAGCAACTGAAACCCTCTACGCAGTAATCTGCTTTGCCACTTTTCGATAGTGTTATGATGACACATTAAGTATTCAATAACTCTGCTGCTTTCATCCGCTTTTCGAGTAAAAAGCACTATTTTCGTTACGTTCCCTGCTGTTGGCAACAACGCTGTTATGGCAGGTTCATCTGAACCGGCAATCATGACTTACGAGATTAAGGAAAAAGATAATTTTAAGTATGTAGAGGAGGGAGAGGGCGAGCCGCTCATCTTGTTACACGGCCTTTTTGGTGCCCTTAGTAATTTTGTTCACCTCATTGAAAAATTCAGACACACCCATAAAGTGGTCATTCCACTGTTGCCGCTTTTTGAGTTAGATTTATTTCATACCACGGTCGGAGGATTGGAACGCCATGTTCACAAGTTCATTGAGCTGCAGGGGTATGAAAAAATTCATCTGCTCGGCAATTCATTGGGTGGTCATGTCGCGCTGGTTCATGTGCTGAAGCATCCGGAAAAAATCGCCTCACTCATTCTTACCGGCAGCAGCGGATTATTTGAAAATGGTATGGGCGATTCTTATCCCAAGCGCGGTGATTATGAATACATCCGAAAGAAAACGGAACTAACTTTTTATGATCCCGCCGTAGCCACGAAAGAACTGGTAGACGAGGTGTTTGCTATTACCAATGATCGGCTGAAAGTAATCAAGATCATTTCACTGGCAAAAAGTGCCATTCGCAGCAACCTGGGAGAGGAATTGACGAAGATTCAGCAGCCAACTTTGCTGATATGGGGCAACAATGATATTATTACACCGCCATTCGTTGCACAGGAATTCCATAAGCTGATTAAGAACAGTGAATTGCATTTCATTGACCATTGTGGACATGCGCCTATGATGGAAGTGCCGGGCGCCTTTAATGAAATACTCGATCAGTTTTTACAGCAGCAGAAAAAAAATTCCCTGTCAGAAGCTTAATGAATTCAACGCCTGCATGATTATATCTCAGTTCATACAAACCCAGTATCCTGTTGTCAGGCTCACAGATTCGGCGCAGCAGGTAATTGATTGGATGGATGAAGTGAGCGTTAACCAGTTACCGGTTGCAGAAGAGGGTGTATACATTGGTCTGGTAGACAAAGAACTGCTGGAAGACGTTTCGCCTGTTGCAACCATGTCGGATCTTCGACAAGCGCTCAGTATGTTTTTTTGCAGAGAAAATGATTTCATCACAATTGCGTTGCAGCAGATGGCAGCTCATTCGCTGACCCTATTGCCTGTGGTGCAAGACGGAAACTTATCTGGTGTTGTTACTGCAACGGAAATGCTTAAGGTGCTGTCTGTCTGGCTGGGTGCTGCTGAAAAACAGGGGATCATTGTCATTGAATCAACCCCCGACCGCTTCTCACTGGGAGAGATTAACCGATTGATAGAAACCAATGACCTCGTTATCCATCATCTGAATACACGGTATGATGCAGGACAGTTGATCGCAACGATAAGGGTCAATAGGCCGGATATACAAGCTGCCGTAAGCGCTTTGCAGCGTTATGGCTATACTGTATTGTATCAATGGGGCTCGGGCGATGAAAACCAAGAGCTTCAGGATAATTACCAGCATCTCCTTTCTTACTTGAACCTATAATCAGGTAAGCTGTTTCGTCTCTTCCAATCTCCTGACATTCATGCCATGTACCGTATGGTCAGACTTCTCTTTTGTATAACACTCATCATGCTTGCCTTACTGCCTCCCCGGCATACGTATGCACAAATGGCGTATGGTGGCGGTGTCGAAAGAGTACTGTATGATTCTTCAATAGAACCAAGGTGGGTACACATCGCTGATGTTATGATCACGGGAAATGATAAAACGCGACCACCGATCATTCTCAGGGAAGTACCTTTTCAGAAAGGAGACTCCCTCATGCCGGAGGCATTATCAAAAAAATTGCAACTGGCAAGAGAGCTGCTGATGAATACCACCCTGTTTGTGGATGTTAATGTTTACGTGAGCGCTGCCATTCGCGAGGCCGGACGGCGACAAGCCATTATTACCATTGATTTGAAAGAGCGCTGGTATCTGTTTCCTCTTCCCTATTTCAAATTGATCGACCGCAACTTCAACCAGTGGTGGGTAGATCAAAAGCGCAGCCTTGAACGGGTGAATTATGGTCTTAAGTTCATGCAGAATAACTTCACCGGGCGAAATGACAACCTTGATATATGGCTCATCACCGGATATAATCACCAAATCAATTTTCGGTACCAGCTACCTTTTCTCAATAAGAAGCTTACCAAGGGCCTCAGCATTGCCATGCAATATTCCACGCAGAAAGAACTGAATTATGCCACGGAAGAAAACAAGCAATTATTTGTTCGGAAAGATAAGGTTGTTCGGGAAAGCTTTCGTCTCGAAGCCACCTACTCTTATCGGCCCGATGTGCGGCAGCGCCATTATTTCAGGGTTTCATATAATCGTGACCATATTGATGATACGATTTTGCAGCTCAATCCGCGCTTCTTCCCTACACTGCGCAATACCGCACGCTTTCTCGACTTCAATTATCAGTATAAGTTTTACAATGTTGACTACATTCCTTATCCTACCCGCGGCTGGATGATGGAAGCCAACCTGTACACACGTTTGTTGCAAAGAAACCTCGATTTGTGGCAGGCCTATGGGCGTGTAGCTTATGCCATTCCCTTCCGACCCGAGATTAGTTTTCTTCACTTCGAAGGAATCGCTATTTTGAAATCGCCTGCCAACAATGCCTTTTTTAATCAGCGGCTGCTCGGGTATGGCTATGCTCAGATGCGCGGACTGGAATATAATGTGGTTGATGGTTCGGCGGCTGCCGTATTAAAAACAACTTTCCACCACCGACTTCTCTCGGTGGTGCTGCATAATCCGCTTAGCCAAAAAGCGCATAGCCGGATACCGATCAGGGTCTTCTTCAAGACCTTTGCCGATATCGGCTACGCATATAATCGGTTTCCGCATCCAACCAATACCCTTAATAATACATTCCTCCGCAGCTGGGGTGTCGGATTGGATATTGTTTCTATCTATGATTTTGTGTTCAAAATTCATTTCAGCGTGAATCAACTGGGCACAGATGGTGTATATTTACATAGCCGCAATGATTTTTAACCAAGAATTCACCCGGCAATGCTTACCAAATAAATCACCAAGCTTTGCCGAATAATTTTTCTCGCATGCAAGTGGCCATATACAGCAGGGGACTTGATAACGAACAGGGGGCACACCTCGGATTCTTGTTGGAGGAGTTGACCCGATACGATGTCAGTATACTCATTTACAAACCGCTACTGTCTCAATTCAGCGAAGAAACGAGTCGTTACCCGTCGATGATTCCCTTTCTGGTATCCGATGATCTTCCTGCCGGCCTTGATTGCCTGATCAGTCTGGGTGGCGATGGTACGCTGCTTGATACTGTAACGCTGGTAAGAGATAAAAAAATACCTGTGCTCGGGGTTAATTTCGGCCGACTGGGATTTCTTGCAGGCATCAGCCGCGATGAACTCGCTTCGGCTGTAGAGGCATTGGTCAACCGCACCTATATCATCGATAAAAGAACCCTGATTCACCTGGATGCTAACAAGCCACTCTTTGGGGATACCCCGTTTGCACTCAATGAGTTCGCGATTCATAAGCGCGACACTTCACCGATGATTAAAGTGCATGCTTACCTGAATGGTGAGTTTCTCAATACCTATTGGGCAGATGGGTTAATTGTTTCCACTGCTACCGGGTCAACCGGCTATAACATGAGTTGCAATGGCCCTATTCTCTTTCCGGAGTCTTCCAGCTTTGTTATTACTCCTGTTGCGCCCCATAACCTGAACGTACGCTCTGTGGTAGTACCCGATAATAATGTTATTTCTTTTGAGGTCGAGAGCAGGGCAGACTTATTCATTTGTGCACTGGATGCCAGAAGAGAGATCGTAGATAAGCATATTCAACTCGCGGTGCGGAAAGAGCAATTTTGTGTTCACCTGGTTCGACTCAGCGAAAATACCTTCCTGTCTACCCTTCGTACCAAGCTGGCATGGGGCCTTGACAAGAGAAATTAACATTTATCGTAACAAAATTTGGTGTTTTTTTACAAGAAGTAAATTGAGGCCTGCAGGCATGCATATAAAAAAATTTTTTCTTCCGTTATGGTTGCTATCGGTATGGACGACAGGTAGCGCACAGGTGTACAATAGCTTTGTACACCAGGGAGAATTGGGTATCCATGCTGGCGCAGGACACTATTTTGGCGATATCAACTCCAATGCCGCTATCAACCGCCCGAAAATCGCTGCCGGCTTCTTTTTTCGCAAACAGCTGGGAGGTTATATCAGTGTTCGCATATCGGGCGAGTACCTGCAGCTAGGCTATTCCGACATTTATAGCAAAAACTCGGTACAGCAGATCAGAAACCTGAGCTTTAACTCCGATGTTTGGGAGGGCGCCATCTCCGGGGAATTTAATTTTTTCAATTTCCGTCCCGGTATTGAAGGCTATTCCTTCACCCCCTATCTTGGCCTTGGTGTGGGTGCATTCTCTTATGAGCCCTATGCTTATCTGGGGGGTCAAAAATATTTTTTGCGCCCACTGGGCACAGAGGGACAGGGCAGCGCAGCTTATCCGAACCTGCAAGTATATAATCCCATTGCGCTCTGCATACCCTTCACCGTTGGGGTAAAATATTCCCTGAATACCCGCCTTAATGCTTTTGCGGAATTTACTTATCGCTTTACCAATACTGATTACCTCGATGATGTCAGCGGGGTATATGCACCCGATGCCTTCCCGCCCCTACCTGATGGCTCGCCTTCCCCCGCCTTTCTGCTGCACGACCGCAGTTATGAAACGGGTATCTCCATTGGTAGCAAGGGTCGTCAGCGGGGAAATAGCCTGCAGCCCGACTCCTATGCCAGTCTAAAATTGGGCATCTCTTTTAATCTGGAAACCTATCGTTGCCCACCTTCACCCGGTAATCGTTGAGCCTCTGCCTCGTCTGCGGGCTTATTTCGAGCTAAAAACCCGCTATAACCCCTGTTTTTGTTAACTTTGCACCCTTAAACCCCATCACCCCCATGCAACAGGGACTGATCAGTCAGATCAATCGCGACAAATTGCCTGCTCACATTGCCATCATTATGGATGGAAATGGCAGATGGGCTGCCGAGCAGGGGAAAGACCGGCTGTTTGGACATTTCCATGGGGTGGAAAGCGTACGGAATGTGGTTGAAGGGGCTGCCGAGTTGGGTATTGGCTACCTCACCCTGTATGCTTTCAGCACTGAAAATTGGGACAGACCCGCCCAGGAAGTGGAAGGCCTGATGCAATTGTTGATCGAAACCATCCGAAAAGAGGTGCCGACCCTCAACAAAAATAATATTCGCCTACATGTAATTGGCGACCTCTCGATGTTGCCGTTGAAAGCGCGCGATGAGATGCAGGAAGCCCTTAACCTGACAGCAACCAATACCGGTTTGAACCTGATAATGGCACTCAGTTACAGCAGCCGCTGGGAGCTTGTTGAGGCTGCCAGAAGTATAGGGGAAGAGGTAAAAGCCGGCCGGCTGTCTCCGGAAGACATCAACCAGCAGGTTTTCCAGCAACACCTGGCTACGCGGCAGTTTCCCGACCCGGAACTGATGATCAGAACCAGCGGTGAGTACCGAATCAGTAATTTTTTACTTTATCAGCTGGCGTATACGGAACTTTATTTTACACCCACCCGGTGGCCCGATTTCCGCAAGGAAAACCTGTACGAAGCCATCATTGATTTCCAACATCGGGAGCGCCGCTTTGGAAAAACCGGCAAGCAGGTGCAGCAGGAGGCTGGAATACTATGATTTTTAGTCTTTTCGAATCCGGGCCGCAATGGGGTTTTAACAAACACTTTTCATTATTCCCGTTATCTTGCCCCGCCTAATTTTATCAACCAAACGAACCGCTGAGTGACGGGAAGCCCCCCTACTCAAGAAAAAAATGTTCTGATGCCCAGATTTTCAAGATTCTTATTGCTGGTTTTAGTGACCACCCTGGGCAGTTTATCGGTTCAGAGCCAGGAAACGACCGGAAAAGACACTTCCATAACTAACATTAATGTCGATCTGCTCAATATCTTCAATCAGAAGAGCCCCAAGCGATATCGGATTGGAACGGTTAAAGTACTCGGGAATCGTTTCTTCGATGAAAACCTGCTTATTTCCATCGCCAATATCAATTCCGGTGATGAAGTAACCTTACCCGGAGGCGACAATTTCTCAAAAGCCATCAATAAACTTTGGGCGCAGAAGTATTTCAGCAATGTGGAGATATTCATCACGAAGCTGGAGGGGAAAACCATTGACATTGAAATTGCCGTAACCGAACGTCCCCGCTTGTCGCGCTTTTTCTTTAAAGGCGTGCGTAAAGGCGAGACCGAAGATCTTTCGGGAAAGACCGGATTGGTTCCCAATCGGGTTGTAACAGAAGACATGAAAATTTCGGCAGTAGAAGCCATCAAGAAATTCTATGCCGACAAAGGCTACCGCGATACCCGGGTAAGAATTGTCGAAAATAAAGACAGTATAATGGACAATACCTTGTCGCTCGATTTTGTCGTCGATAAGGGTCCGAAAGTTAAAATCAACAACATCAATTTCGGCGGCAATACGGTGGAAGATGCTAAGCTGAAAAAGCAGTTTAAAGATACAAAAGAACGCTCCCGCCTTACTTTGTTCCCCGTGCAGGATAAGGGACAGATTGTTGTTCCCAAGCACTACACCTTCGAAGAATACCTGAAGGAAAAAGGCTTTTTGTCGTTTAGCAAAACCAGAAAAGTTTTAGATCCGTATGTGCGCATCAAACTCAATTCAGCCAAATTCGATCAGAACAAATACTTCGACGATAAGAGCAAGATTCTCGACTACTATAATGCCCTTGGCTATCGTGACGCTGTTATTGAAAGTGATACAGTTTATTCTACCGGAAGAGGTAACATCAACATTGATCTGAAGCTGAATGAAGGAAGAAGGTATTATTTTGGTAACATCAGCTGGCGCGGTAATACCAAGTATTCTGATTCGCTGCTATCAACGGTGTTGGGCATCAGAAAAGGGGATATCTACAATGCAGAGATCCTAAATAAAAAACTGGGTCGTGGGGGCGGTCCTGAATCCGGTGATATCAGCGGCTTGTACCAAGACGATGGTTATCTCTTCTTCAGAACAGAGCCCGTTGAAACGGCGGTTTATAATGACACGATTGACTTTGAATTGCGCATCATTGAGGGCCCGCAAGCCACTATCAAAAATGTTCGCATATCCGGTAACGACCGCACGAAAGAATATGTGATTCGTCGTGAGTTAAGAACCGTTCCGGGTGAGAAATTCCGACGCTCTGACCTCGTTCGTTCACAGCGTGAGATTGCCCAGTTGAATTATTTCGATCAGGAGAAAATCAAACTCGAACCGGTTCCTAATCCGGATGATGGAACCGTAGACATCAACTATGGGGTAGTAGAAAAATCAAGTGATCAGCTGGAACTCAGCGCCGGCTGGGGAGGTTTCATCGGACTAACCGGTACGCTGGGCGTATCCTTTAATAACTTCTCGCTGCGAAATATCTGGAAGAAAACTTCTTGGGATCCCCTACCCATGGGTGACGGACAAAAATTAAGTCTTCGCGTGCAAAGTAATGGTAAGGCCTTCCGTAGCTACAACTTCTCATTCACTGAGCCGTGGTTGGGTGGTAAAAAGCGAAATGCACTTACATTCAGTGTTTACAATACCCGTTTCGGACAAACATTTGATCCCGTTACCGGCGTCTTTAACCAGAACATTGCCGATCAGCGGTATCTTTCTACAACAGGTGCTACCGCCTCTTTATCACGTCAGCTGAAATGGCCGGATGACTATTTCTCACTCTCAACAGGTATAAACTATACCCGGTATAAACTGAAAAATTATGCCATCGACCCGACTAACCTCCCCGGATTCGATAACGGTATAGTAAACAACCTTAACCTGCGTATCGCGCTGCAGCGCTCTTCCGTAGACTTCCCGACATTCCCGCGTTCCGGTTCGAATTTCATGCTTAGCTTGGCCTTCACGCCGCCGTATTCGCTGTTTAATAAAAACATCAATAAGGATCAGCCCTATCAGTGGATCGAGTACCACAAGTGGAGATTCAATGGCGAATGGTTCATTCCGTTTGGTCGCCCCCACGGCGAAGAGCGAAACAAGCAGCTCGTTATGCGTCTGGCTGCCAAGTTTGGCTTCCTGGGTAGGTATAGCTATTCCACCCCCTCCTCGCCATTTGAACGTTTCCAGGTGGGAGATGCCGGCTTAAGCAATCAGTTCGCCCTCCTTGGCTTTGATATTGTCGCCCACCGCGGTTATCCGGTTTATGACAACTCCAACCCGACCATCAACCCTGACCGACAATTCGCTTCTCAATACTTTACTATATTCAATAAGTATACCATGGAGATGCGCTATCCATTGAGTCTCAACCCAAGCAGCACCATTTTTGTGCTTGGATTCTTCGAGGCCGCCAATGGTTGGTATTCCATGAAAGAATATAATCCTTTCCGCCTCAGAAGATCGGTTGGTTTGGGTATGCGCTTCTTCCTGCCCATGTTTGGTCTGCTCGGATTTGATTATGGCATAGGATTGGATAGGATAACGCCGGGGGGTGCCCTGAAAGATGCTGCCCGGTTTACCTTTATGCTTGGATTTGAGCCGGAATAAGCTAATTATACCATCATCCGAAGTGCTACCAGCCCATATTCCATCACTTTAAAATAAAGTATATGAAAAAATTTTGGATGCTTTTCCTGCTGGTGGGTTTTCTGTCCCTGAATACCCAAGCCCAGCGTTATGCCGTAATCGACACCAAATACATCCTGAATAAAATTCCTGAATACAAGGAAGCCGATAAGCGACTCCAATTGATTGGAGAACAATGGCAAAAAGAAATTGATGATAAACAGGGTATTCTCGATAAGATGTATAAAAACTTCGAGGCTGAACAATTCATGCTCACCGAAGAGCTTAGAAAAAAGCGCGAAGACGAGCTCTTTGTGCGCGAGAAAGAGCTGCGCGAGTTGCAAAAAAAGCGTTTCGGATATGAAGGCGACCTGTTCAGAGAGCGCCAACGGCTGGTGAAACCCATACAGGATAAGCTTTACAACGCTGTACAGAAACTGGCTGTAGCGAAATCTTATGATTTCATTCTCGATAAAAGTGAAGGAATAACCATTATCTTTGCCGACCCCAAATTGGATAAGAGTGATGAAGTACTCAAAGAGCTGGGGATAAAATAAAATCATAACACACTAATAATCAATAAATTAACAAATGAAGCAGTTATTTACCCTGTCTCTGGTAGTTTCCGCCCTCCTGTTTTCAGCCGGAAGCGCCACTGCACAACAGCCGGTTAAAATCGGCTATTTCGATGAACAACTGGTGCTGGGACTGATGCCCGGTATCGATAAGGTTACCCAGGAACTGGAATCTTTTCAACAGGATTCGCTGAAAGACGAATACGATTACACGTACAAAACTTTCCTCCGTCAGGACAGTCTCTTCAAGAAAGATTCTGCAACTATGCCTCCCAAAGCCCGTGAAATGGCTTTGAATGATCTGAATAAGAGCCGCCAGAAACTGGTTTACTGGCAGCAGTACTCGCAGGAAGTTACCAGCCAAAAGCAGGAGCAATTACTGCAGCCATATCGCATTAAAATTTTGACTGCTTTGAATGAAGTTATTGCAGACCAAAAATATACGCTGGTTCTTAAGAATGATGCGCTCTCTCCCTATGTGAATCCGCCATTGCTCGACAACCTGGCCATTCGCGTTGCCATCAAACTGAAATTGCCACTGCCAAAAGATGCAGAAGATGCTTGGAGAGCTGCCGGTGGTACCGGTCTGCCAACAGCTGCGCCTGCTGCCCCTAAAACACCTGCGGCTACCCCTAAGCCAAAAGCTTAATGGCCGTTTTTTGCTGAAAATACTTTACCAAGAGCCCCTTCATAACGATGGGGTTCTTATTTTTAAGGCATGAATCAACCCGGTCCCATTGGCGTTTTTGATAGTGGTTATGGCGGACTGACCATTCTTCAGGCACTGGTAAAGGAATTGCCCGACCAGGATTTTTTATACCTCGGCGATAATGCCCGCGCCCCTTATGGTCCAAGATCCTATACCTCTGTGCACCAATATACCCTGGAGGCAGTGAAGTGGTTTTTCGCCCGTGGCTGTCACCTGGTTGTACTCGCTTGTAATACCGCTTCCGCCAAGGCCTTGCGCACGATACAACAACGTGATCTGCCCGCGATTGATCCGAATAAGCGGGTACTCGGTGTTCTTCGCCCTACAACAGAAATCATCGGACAAATGACAAAGACCGGTGCCGTGGGTATTCTGGGTACCAGCGGAACAGTCAATAGCAACAGCTATCCCATAGAAATTCATCATTTCTTTCCTGGTTGCAGGGTTTATCAGGAAGCTTGTCCCATGTGGGTTCCGCTGATTGAAAATGGCGAATATGACCGTCCGGGGGCAGATTATTTTGTTCAGCAACACCTGCAGCATCTGTTGGCCCAGTCACCCGATATTGATACGCTGTTGCTGGCATGCACCCATTATCCGCTGTTGCTGAATAAGATTCGCCAATACCTCCCATCGCAAATCAGCGTTGTAACCCAGGGCGATATCGTTGCCAAAAGTCTGCGCAACTACCTGGAGCGGCATCCCGAAATGGCCCTCAATTGCAGTCGCCAATCTCGGCAGGCGTTTTATACCACCGATGACCCGGCTGACTTCGAACAGCAGGCGACCCGGTTTTTCGGAGCACCCGTGCAGGCCCAGCATGCTGACCTGACAGCATAACGACTTGCCTGTTTTCACAAAAACCCGCTATTCTCTTGCTGAAAAGCCAGATTTCCCCTACCTTTGCCGTCCTTTCACAAGCAGCAGTATGGTGACTGCCCGCATGAAATGAAACCAAATTTCGAGGCTGTAAAAACTAACAAATGAAAAGGACTTTCCAACCACATAAACGCCGTCGCAAAAGCGTACATGGTTTTCGCCAGCGTATGGCCACTGCCAATGGTAGAAAAGTATTGTCCAGCCGCAGAGCAAAGGGCCGGAAAAAACTAACGGTGTCAAGCGAAAAAGGACTGAAATAAGTCTGACGCATCACCACGCTTTTACCAATGATCAGTATGCCTCCTATTTTTGTGAGGCATTTTTTATTCCATGACGGCTACACGCTTTACATACCCGGCGGCAGAGAAATTGAAGAGCAGGAAGCTGATTCAACTACTCTTTGCAACAGGCAAAACGATGCATGTACCCCTGTTGACATGCCATTATTTACCTGAACCACCGGCTATTCCCGTTAGTTTACAGGCAGGCGTTGGTGTGAGCACCCGTCATTTTAAAAAGGCGACAGACAGAAACCGCATCAAACGGCTGTTGCGGGAGGCCTATCGTCTCCATAAACACGAGTTGCAGGAAACACTCAACAGCCAGCAACAAAAAATGGCCATTTTCCTGATATATACAGGAAAGGAACTGCCCAGTTTTCCTGTAGTAGAAAATGCCGTTCGCGCCATTTTGCAACAAGCCATCCGAAGAATGTCACCGCGCAAGGATGCCTGAGCCTTCTACTTTTCCCTCCCTTTATCGTAACTTACTTTTTATAAAGTCGCAGCAAGCAAGCAGTTGTATCACGTATATCGTAACAGTATGTTCCGAGGCCTATTTTTATTATCATTCACACTGATACAATTTGTATCCGCCCAATCCTTACCCGAAAAAGATTGGCTGGTAACACCTGTGCGCACACCGGTAAGCATAGATACAAGCGCCGGACGGTTGGTTATTTCCAATGGACTGCTCCGTCGCTCTTTCCTATTGCAGCCCAACTTATCCTGTATAGACTTTTTGAATCTTAGTACCGGCCAGCAATTATTGCGTAGCCTTGAACCGGAA
>Ga0208361_1000202_pt1 | contig 20305 bp, 16 predicted proteins | sample LakMenEpi05Aug10_FD_150670 | JGI IMG/M metagenome (GOLD analysis project Ga0208361, IMG submission 150670) | Freshwater microbial communities from Lake Mendota, WI - 05AUG2010 deep hole epilimnion (SPAdes) | ecosystem: Environmental > Aquatic > Freshwater > Lake > Epilimnion/Euphotic zone ... | reverse complement strand
GGAACCAGTGACCGCCGCGAACAAAGCATCTGTTTATTTCCAAACGAATCACTCGAAAGGGGCCCTAGCTCGCGTTCTGACGACCATTGCAGCGGGTGAAGTGAACCTAAGTAAGTTGCAGAGCATGCCCATACAGGGAAGTAATTTTAAATACGGATTTTATGCTGACCTGGAATTTGAATGGCGAGATAAACTGGATAATGTGCTGAATGAAATCACTGAGTTTACCAACAACCTGAAAATTTTTGGTATATATAAAAAAGGCAAACAAGTGAGGGCCTGATGTCTCACACCTATTAATGTATTGACCATGCAGCTTAACTTATCTTCTCGCCTTCAAGGTATTGGTGAATACTATTTCTCTTCTAAACTGAGAGAAATAGAAGAACTTAACCGCCAGGGCAAGGCCATCATCAACCTCGGCATTGGGAGTCCAGATCTGCCACCTCACCCCGCTGTAATTCAAGCACTGCAGCAGCAAGCAGCTCTTCCGCAGTCACATGGATACCAAAACTATAAGGGGGTGCCGGCTTTGCGCGAGGCAATATCTGCCTGGTATCAACGCAACTATGGGGTTACCCTACATCCAGCGACGGAGGTGTTACCCCTGATGGGAAGCAAAGAGGGGATACTTCATATCTGTATGACCTACCTGCAACCGGGCGATGAAGCACTTATCCCAAACCCCGGTTATCCTACCTATACGAGTGCTGTTCGACTCGCCGGTGCAACACCTGTTTATTACGAATTGACGGAAGAAAGCCATTGGACACCGGACTGGACAGCATTGGAAAAAACCGACCTCAGTAAGGTAAAGTTGATGTGGGTCAACTACCCCCACATGCCGACCGGACAAAATGCAACCCCCGATTTATTCGACCAACTGATAGATTTTGGCCGGCGACATGGTATCCTGATCTGCCATGATAATCCCTATAGTTTTATCCTGAACGAACAACCCCAAAGCATCTTGAGTAGTCCGGGTGCCCTGGAAGTGGCCCTGGAGTTGAACTCCCTCAGCAAGAGCCATAATATGGCCGGCTGGCGGGTGGGAATGCTTTGCGGAGCTGCCGACCGCATCAATGAAGTATTGCGCTTTAAAAGTAATATGGACAGTGGTATGTTTCTACCGGTACAAATGGCCGCTGTCGCAGCCCTGCAACTCGATAAAGATTGGTACAACCAGGTGAATGCCAGCTATGCCGATCGGAGAGAAAAGGCCATCGAATTATTACAGTTAGTGGGATGCCAGCCAGCACCTGATCAGTCCGGTCTTTTCATGTGGTCACGCATTCCAGCCGGTGACGCGGATGGATATGCCCTAAGTGATCGGATTTTATACGGGGCCGGCGTATTCATCACGCCCGGAGGAATTTTTGGAACTGCCGGCAATCAGTTCATTCGCATCAGTTTATGTGCCACAACAGAAAAAATGAATGAAGCCATAGAGAGAATAAAAATCCAGCTCAGTGGCAATTAAAGAGCCTGGATGGAGTTATTATATAGAATGATTAAGGTATTAAAATTTGAATAGTATGCGGGTAACGATCATTGGAATTGGATTAATTGGAGGATCCATTGCCCTCACCCTGAAAGAAAGAAAATTTGCCACCCATATTATTGGCGTGGAGGCTAATCCTCAGCATGCTGATAAAGCCCTGGAACTCGGCATAATAGATGAGCACTGTGACTGGAAAGAAGCAGCGGATCATTCCGATATGATCATTTTTGCCACCCCCATCAATGTGACGGAACGTATGTTGCCTGCCTTGCTGGAAAGATGTGTTCAGCAGGTTGTACTGGATGTGGGCTCGACCAAAAAAACATTGTGTGATACCATAGAAGGCGTTCCGAACAGAGCCCGATTCGTTGCCACCCACCCGATGTGGGGTACGGAATTCAGCGGACCGCAGGCTGCCATCTGCGGTGCATTCGATGATAAAGCTACCGTTATATGCGACCGGGAAAAATCTGCCCCCGATGCACTGGAACTGACGGAAGCATTGTATCGGAATCTGGGTATGAATATCATCTATATGAACTCAGAAGAACATGACCTGCACGTCGCCTATGTAAGTCATATTTCTCACATCACTTCTTTTGCGCTCGCCAATACCGTCTTGGAAAAAGAAAAAGAAGAAGATACCATTTTCGGATTGGCATCCGGGGGTTTTGAAAGTACCGTTCGACTGGCAAAAAGTAACCCCGGCATGTGGATACCGATCCTCATGCAAAACAGAGATAACATCCTCGATGTATTGAATGAGCACATCGCACAATTGCGCAAATTCAAAGCATGCCTGGAAAAAGAAAACTACGAATACCTCAGTGAGCTCATCAACAGAGCCAATGAGATCAGACGAATATTAAAATAAATTAACAACGCTGCACAGCCAGGCTGTGTTGCCGGAAGATCCCACTTGATTCAAAAGGGATTACCGGCTCCCGACTTGTACCTTTGCAGCAAAATAAACAAACACATGAATAAATTTGAAGCGTTGGGATTGGATGCCCGTATTGTTAAGGCAACCACGGAGATGGGATATGAACAACCTACTGCAATCCAGGAACAGGCTATTCCCGTATTAGTCAGCGGTACCCGCGATTTTATCGGTCTGGCACAGACTGGCACAGGAAAAACAGCAGCCTATGCATTACCTCTGTTACAACTGATAAAACCAGCACCGGCACACGCACAAGCACTCGTGGTATGTCCTACCAGAGAACTCTGTCTGCAGATTGTAAAGGAGATAGAAGCGTTTAAAAAATACTTACCCGGATTGTCTGCGGTTGCCGTATATGGTGGGTCCTCCATCGGACTGCAGATACGCGATATCCGCCGAGGTGTTCAACTGGTCGTTGCAACACCGGGTCGATTGATCGATCTGATCGAGCGCAAAGCGATTGAACTAGATAAGATTCAATATGTAGTGCTTGATGAAGCAGATGAAATGCTGAACATGGGCTTTCAGGAAGACATCGAGTTCATATTGAAAAATACGCCTGCTCGTGAAAGCACCTGGCTCTTCAGTGCTACCATGCCAACGGAAATTAAAAAGGTGAGCAAGAAGTACATGAATCAACCCAAAGAGGTGACCATCGGCAAGGTGAATACCGCGAACGCCAGTATCGATCATCAGTACTATGTTACCACCGCCCAGCACCGATATGAAACATTGAAACGAATCATAGATTTTAACCCCGGCATTTATGGTATCATCTTTACAAGAACAAAAGCCGATGCCCAGGAAATCTGTGACCGCCTGACGCGGGAAGGCTACGATATCGATGCATTGCATGGTGACCTGTCGCAGCAACAAAGGGAAAAAGTGATGGGGCATTTTCGCGATAAAAGTCTGCAACTCCTGATTGCCACCGATGTGGCAGCCCGGGGTATCGATGTAGCCGGTATATCGCATGTAATCAATTACGAATTACCCGATGATGCTGAAGTGTATACCCACCGCAGCGGTCGTACCGGCAGAGCCGGCAACCAGGGTATCTGTATCTCCATCGTGCATGGTAGAGATATGTATAAATTCCGACAGATAGAGCGGATGAGCAATTCGCGTTTTCATAAACTCGATATTCCTTCAGGTAAAGATGTTTGCCGCAAGCAATTTTTCCACTTCATGGATAAATTATTGTCAGCAGATATCAGTCATGGGAATTATGAAACTTATCTGCCCATGCTCGCCGAAAAATTTGCTGATATCTCTAAAGAAGAAGTACTAAAGCGGGTTGCTGCCATGGAATTCGATCGATTCCTGAAATATTATGAAAATGCAGAAGACCTGAACGTGCGTGAGAAGGAAAAGTCTGCCAGAGGCGCAGCAGGAAAAAATACGGTGACTGACTATCAACCTGCCGGGCGTGGCGACAGCAGAAAGGCCTACACCCGCGGTGGAAGTGGCTATCGCCGGCTCTTCGTGAACCTGGGTACGAAAGATGGTTTTTATAAAGCCAGCTTCCTGCAATTTTTGCTGGATATGAGTGACCTGAAAAAAGAAGTCCTGGGTAAAATAGATTTGAAAGACATGAATAGCTGGGTAGAGATAGACAAGAGCGCTGCCCAACAAATGATTCGCTCCATTGATGGTAAAAAATATCGAGGCAGGAACATTCGGATGAATGATGCAGACGACAGAACAACCCCCTATTCATCTAAAAACAAAGGCGCCTAAGAAAATAGATCACAGAAAAATAAAAGTATATGGAACAGGCAATACCAACGGCTATGAACATCGATACCTTATTCGCTAAACGTCCCCTGATTATTTCAGGACCCTGCAGTGCTGAAACAGAAGAGCAGGTGCTACAAACAGCAACTCGCCTCGCTGCTACCGGAAAAATTGATATGTTACGCGCCGGAATCTGGAAACCTCGTACCCGCCCCGGCAGTTTTGAAGGGGTAGGAACGAAAGGACTTCCCTGGTTGCAAACAGCTAAAAAGATTACTGGATTGCCCGTGACAATTGAAGTGGCAACCGGAAAGCAGGTAGAAGATGCCTTACACTTTGGCATTGATGTTCTCTGGATCGGAGCCCGCACCACCGTGAATCCCTTTAGTGTGCAGGAAGTAGCAGATGCGCTCCGTGGCGTGAAAATTCCAGTGTTGATTAAAAATCCCATCAATCCAGATTTAGAACTTTGGTTGGGGGCCATGGAACGTGTTTCCAAGGCAGGTATAGAACAAATCGGACTCATACACCGCGGTTTCAGCTCCTATGGAAATACCGAATACCGGAATGCTCCGATGTGGCACCTCGCCATCGAAATGAAACGTCGCTTCCCGGAGACTCTCATGATCAATGATCCATCTCATATCTGCGGTCGCCGTGATATTCTTCAGGATGTTGCTCAAACAGCCATCGACCTGGATTTTGACGGACTGATTGTGGAAAGTCATATAGAGCCCGACATGGCGTGGAGCGATGCCAAACAACAGATCACACCCGAAAAAATGGGAGAGATGGTGAGCAGCATTCGCTGGAGAAAGGAAGATACCACTTCGGAAGATTATCATGCCAACCTGGAAAAACTACGTCAGCAAATCAATAACCTCGATGACGAATTGATGCAGATTCTAAGCCAGCGCATGAAAGTGGCAGAGAAAATCGGACAATATAAGAAAGACAATAACATTACCATCCTCCAAACCAACCGCTGGAACCATATCCTTGATCGCGCTTATGCTAAAGGTGAAAAATTAGGGCTCACGAAAGATTTTGTGACCAGATATTTTGATGCAGTGCATATGGAGAGCATCCACCACCAGAATAAGATCATGAACCAGTAATATGACATTGCACATGCCCCGGAAACATCTTCAGTTTGATTTTTCACAGGCCAGTGTTACCTGTTATTTCAATACACCTTTTGCGGCCATTGAAAAGTTGACAGATCCTGACAAAGCCGTATTGATTACCGATGAGCACGTATTTGCCAAACATCGAAAAAAATTTCGTGGATGGAATACCATTGTACTCAAACCGGGTGAACAATATAAGATTCAGGCTACTGTTGATGTAATCATTGAACAACTGATTGCATTGGGTGCCGACAGAAATAGTTTTTTGGTAGGTATAGGCGGTGGTGTTGTTACCGATATCACCGGCTATGTAGCCGGTATCTATATGCGAGGGGTTCGCTTCGGATTGGTGCCAACTTCGTTGCTGGCAATGGTCGATGCCGCAATCGGGGGTAAAAATGGAATTGATGTGGGCGTATATAAAAATATGGTCGGACTAATTCGTCAGCCGGACTGGTTATTATTTGATGTTGATTTCCTCCGCACCCTGCCACTGCCGGAATGGAGAAACGGATTGGCGGAAATCATTAAACATGCAGCCATCCGTGATGCCGCACTCTTTCGTTTTTTGCAACAACATACCATAGCATCACTCAAGAGGCAACCTGCCCTGCTGTCAAAACTCATTCGGACCAACGTGCTGATCAAAATGAAAATCGTAACAGCCGATGAGTTTGAAAAAGGTGATCGTAAACTGTTGAATTTCGGTCATACCCTTGGACATGCCATCGAAAACCAATATGAACTGAGTCATGGTGAAGCCATCAGCATCGGTATGACTTATGCTGCTCTTTTTTCATCATCAGTTAATAATTTCAACGATGCTGAAGCAGTCATTGCCCTACTAAAAAAATATGGTTTACCAACCCGCGCCAGTTTCGATTGGAAAAAGGTGGAGCAGGTGCTGGCAATGGATAAGAAAAAATCAGCTGCCGGTATGCAATACATTGTATTAAAAAAGCTGGGCAAGGCTATCGTTCATCCGATACCTGTTCAGCATTTGATTACCCGGCTGAAAGAATTGAATTAATGTTGCCATTTTTTATTGTCACATGAAAGCTACTGTTTACCCCTCTGCTGTCTCTGGTATACTGCAGGCCCCGGCCAGCAAAAGCAGCATGCAACGTGCTTGCGCCGCAGCACTGCTGCATCGGGGTGAAACACAGTTGCTGAATCCCGGGCATAGCAATGATGACCTGGCAGCCATAGATGTAATTGGCAAACTCGGAGCAACCGTATCTATGCAGCCGGACCATTCCATGCTCATCCGATCAGAGGGTATTCGTCCATTGCATCAACATATTCATTGTGGTGAGAGTGGATTGGGTATTCGTATGTTCACGCCCATCGCAGCATTGAGTTCCTTACCACTCACCATTTCCGGCAGTGGTAGTCTCCTAACCCGACCTATGGATTTCTTTGATCAAATCTTCCCACAACTAGGAGTTACCATTCATTCCAAACAGGGTAAATTGCCATTAGAAATTCAAGGTCCGCTTCGCCCCGCATCGATCACAGTTGACGGATCGTTAAGTTCACAATTTCTAACCGGCCTCCTAATGGCATTTGGCGCCGCTGTTACACGCGAAGAGATCATTACCGTAGATAATCTGGCCAGTACGCCCTATATTGATTTGACCATCGATGTTATGCGGCACTTTGGAAGAGAAGTAGAACACCAGGCACATCGCTATTTTCATGTAAGACCGGCAGCACAAGCGCCACCACATCATATCATCTACACAGTGGAAGGTGACTGGAGCAGTGTTTCATTTTTACTGGTGGCAGGTGCCATTGCCGGATCTGTTCGCATCAATGGAATTCACAAAGCTTCTTCCCAGGCCGACAAGGCATTGTTGCATGCTTTACGCGATTGTGGTGCTGCGCTATCCATAGGTGATGATTATGTAGAAGTTGCCTATGATCGGTTAGATGCTTTTCAATTTGATGCCACACATTGCCCCGACCTTTTTCCACCGCTGGTTGCACTGGCAGCTTGTTGTGCAGGAACTACGCTTGTTAAAGGTATTTCACGTTTAGCCCATAAGGAAAGCAACAGAGCACTCACCTTACAGCAAGAATTCACTAAATTGGGGGTAGATATTCAACTATCAGGAGACGATATGCTGATAACAGGTTCTTCGCTGCTGCAAGGTGCAACAGTTCATTCGCACCACGATCACCGCATTGCTATGGCATGTGCCGTCGCTGCTTTACGTGCGAACCAATCAGTAGAAATTGAAGTGGCAGAAGCCATCAACAAATCATATCCTGATTTTTACCGGCACCTGGCAGCATTGGGTGCTGAAATAAAATTATCTGAAGAATAAAAAATGAAGTCTTGAATACTTTTGGCCGACTGTTTAGACTACACATTTTTGGGGAATCGCATGGTCCCTGTGTAGGTATTACCATAGATGGATGTCCTGCCGGACTCCCTTTGGATGCGACAGATTTTGTTGCCGATATGGAACGCAGAAAAGGCGGCATACAAAAAGGCACAACACCCAGACAGGAAGATGATATACCCGTTTTTCAATCCGGCTGGTTCAATGGATTTACTACCGGTGCCCCATTAACCCTTTTACTTGAAAATAAAAATACACGCAGTGAAGATTATGCCAAACAACGTGACTTCCCCCGCCCGGGGCATGCCGACTGGGTGGCAGGTGAGAAGTTTGGTGGCTTTGAAGATTATCGCGGCGGCGGTCATTTCAGCGGAAGACTAACTGCTCCCCTGGTGGCCGCAGGGGTAGTGGCCAAAAAACTAATTCAGCACTACGCCAGCAGCCAGCATTCGCCAATACAATTACAAGCAGCGATTCTGGAAATAGGCGGGGAAACCAATTTGGACCTCGGGTTACAGAAAGCCATTGATGCTAAAGACAGCATCGGCGGCATCGTTGAATGTAGGGTGCAGGGTTTACCCGTAGGACTGGGTGAGCATTTTTTTGATTCAGCTGAATCATTACTGGCACACGCTGTTTTTGCTATTCCAGCTATCAGGGGAATAGAATTCGGAACCGGCTTCGCTGCTGCCCGCATGATGGGTTCACAACACAATGATGCTATTCAAGATGCCAATGGCAATACCCTCACCAACCATGCGGGCGGTATTGTCGGTGGATTAACCAACGGACAAGAACTGGTTTTTCGCATAGCTGTAAAACCAACTTCCTCCACCCCCCGTGAGCAGCAAACCTGGAATCGTACAACCGATCAGGTTGAGTCATTTGCCGTGCGGGGTCGGCATGATCTTTGCATCGCTTTACGGGTTCCCGTTGTATTGGAAGCGGTGACTGCCCTGGTGCTGACGGACCTGCTGATGATTGATCGTCAGCTTCCCCCCATTCGAACAACTAATAATAATTAAAAACAAATTACACTTGGAAACAGCATACATATACCACATTTCTTCCCGCAGTTGGTGGGAAGCAGCGCAAAAGGCAGGTCAGCTCAGCTCGCCGCGCTTTGAAGAAGAAGGATACATCCATTGTGCAACCTTAAGTCAGATACCAGGCGTACTGGAAAGATATTTCCAGAACCAAACCGATCTGGTTCGACTGACGATTGATAAGGCAAAAGTTAAGCCCCCATTGGTGTATGAACTGGCAGGTAAACTCAATGAAGTTTTTCCGCATGTTCATGGACCTATTAACCTGGATGCGGTCATAGCCGTTGACCCGATTTAATCTCAGCACCACCCCCCCGTATTTAAATCAGCGGATCATATCCAGACGCACAGAGGGAATAGTTAAATTCGCATATAAAAATTATATATTTAAATTGATTATCAATTTATTATAATAATATTTAGTATTTTATGCATTAAAAAATATTATAATTATTATCCCGTTTTTGGGTTACCATTGTTATTTTATGGTATAATGCATAACCCAGATTTTATTCCGGGGTGATCAAAATGATACGCAAACCCCTCATATTACTCGCATTGGTTAGTTCGGTTGTAATCGGATGGGGCTTAACCGGTCCGGGCAAGGATTGGGTGTTGGTGAAGGTTAACACAACCGAAGGGATAAGAATAGACACACTTAGGTATCGGCTCAAGGGTGCTGTTATGCGCGGACAGGGACTGATAGCTGATTCAATCAGTTCTGGCAAGCCTGATACACTCATACATGACAATGGCATCCAATGGTATAAAGCCGGGTGTTCTGAATTTCAGATAGGCACAACTATTCTTATTACCAATCCGGTAAATCATTTTAAGGTAGCTGCTATTGTTACCCATCGCACGCCCCCTCATCGGGTTACAAAGGGTATGCGACTTTTTTTGGAGCCGGAAGCCGCAGCCCTGCTACATTTTGATAAAGAGACGGTGAACCAGATACGGGTACAGCCTATTGATACTATCGGTATTCGACCCTTTGGGCAGTCAATAACTTCTATCCCGGCAATGCATGCCGTTATAGAACCGATAAAAGACCCAGTATCTGGGTATTCTTTTAAGAAAACCGGAAAGAAACTGAACGGCATTGCCAGTTTCTACAGTTTGAATCTGGATGGAACACTAACTGCAACAGGTGAAAAGTTTCGGAATGAAAAATTAACCGCTGCCAGCAATAATTTGCCCTTGAATACCTGGGTCATGGTAACCAATTTGCGCAATGGCAACTCGGTAATTATCAGAATCAATGACCGTATGCACCCCCGAATGGCAAAAAAGGGCAGGGTGGTGGACCTGAGTTTTAGGGCTGCCCGAACCCTCGATTTCGTAAAAGCAGGACTTACAAAAGTAAAAGTCGAAGTGATGGAAGTTCTGCCCAAGACATTCCGGTTGCAATCCGACTCATTTATTCAAAAAACGCCTGTCAGACTTGACAGTTTGTCAGTTCTTAAAGATAGCCTGACCTTTCCGGTTGCCACTTCCAGGGGGTTTGCCACGGTCTATTCTGCCGCCTATAATGGCCGCAAAACCAAGTCAGGGGAGCCCTACAGGCCCGGGTTGATGACAGCGGCTAGTAACCAAGTGCCGCTGGGTACCCGTTTAAAGGTATCTTGCTGGAAAACAGGCCGCTGTGTTGAAGTGCTTGTCAACGATCGCCTCCCGGTTGCAGCCGACCATACCGTTATTGTTCAATTAAGCGTTCAGGCAGCTAAAATGCTCGGTTTCAACCCCCAACAACGCCATTCTGTGGAGGTTTTACCCCTGTTTTCCCCATTAATAAATAAAAAATAATTTCATTTTGTATTAATTTTATAAATTCAATAACTCCCTGTATTTTTGCTCATTAAAATAAAAAACTGATTATGAAGAAAATTATGCTTTTCATGGTTGCGTTGTGTACGACAGCTGTCGCTTTTTCACAGCCCATGAAATCCTATAAAAAAGAGCCCTCTTTCGGGATCAGCTTTTTTTTGAAGGATATGAACACAGCCAACCTGATTGATAAGACTTCTTTGTCGAATGTGTTGAACAACAAATTGTGGACTAAGATTGGTGATATGGCTCCCGGAATTGGTGTTAACTACTACCATGGTTTGACTGAGTACATCGACTTTCAGGGTTCTTTGGGTGGATCTTTTACAAAGTATCCGTTCGCATTTAGTTCAGGACTTGCTCCCTCTACCCAGAATAAATTCTTGATGGAGTTGAGCACCGCAGCCAATATCAAATTGTTGACAGACAAGCATACCATTGTTCCTTACATCCATTTGGGTGTAGGTGCTTCCATGTATGCTGGTAGTTATTTTGCTGCTTATGCACCTACCGGTGCTGGTCTGCAGTTTAAGCTGGCTGAAGGTACCTTCATCAACACCATGTTCGGTTACAATATTAAAGTATCTAATAATTCAGTTAACCACCTGACTTATTCTATGTCTTTGGTTTCACCGCTGAAGGAGAAGAAACCCGTGGTGATTCCTCCCCCTCCGCCTCCAGCGCCAGTGGTTGTACCTGAAAAAGATACAGATGGCGATGGTATCGTAGACAGCAAAGATAAATGCCCTACTGTTCCAGGTATTGCTAAGTATAATGGATGTCCGATTCCAGATACAGACGGCGATGGCATCAACGATGAAAATGATAAGTGCCCAACCGTAAAAGGTCTGGCTAAATACCAGGGTTGTCCGATTCCAGATACTGATAAAGATGGTATCAATGACGAAGAAGACAAATGTCCTACCGTTCCGGGCTTAGCCCGCTACCAGGGTTGTCCAATCCCTGATACGGATGGCGATGGTATCAATGATGAAGAAGATAAGTGTCCGAACGAAAAAGGTATCGCTGCTAACTTCGGTTGTCCTGACATCGCGCCAGACCTGAAAGTAGCTGCCAGAAGCATCTATTTCATTTCCGGATCAGACAAGTTCGCAAATCCTAAACTGGCTCCAGAAAAACTGACTTACGTGTTGGATGCGTTGAACAAGTACCCTACATTGAAAATCGATATCGAAGGTCACACTGATAATACAGGTTCTGCCAAAATGAACAAGGCCCTGTCTCAGAAGCGTGCCAACAAAATCCAAAGCTACCTGATGAGTAAGGGCGTTGCTAAAGATCGTCTGACGGCTACCGGTTTTGGTCTCGAGAAGCCAGTTTCAAGTAATAAAACTGTTAAAGGCAGACAAGAGAACAGACGCGTGGAATTACTGCCTCGCTTCTAATCAGGTCTACTACATATTCAAAAGGCTGCCAATTGGCAGCCTTTTTTTATTCCAATCTCATCACATCAATGCATCAGTAACCCGGGCAGCAGATCATTTGCTCTCTCATATAAATACTAAAATGGCTGTTGCAGCTAAATAGGATAGTATGGTTACGATTAAATCGGGTCAACATCCGCATACATGCGTACGCGGGCATAGCGATTGTTGCTCTGAACCGCAACTATCGCCTTTGATAAGAACTGCTTGACAGCAGGCAAGGAAATACCTTCCCTGGGAATCTTTAGAAGGAGCTCCCAGATGTATTGGTTTCTGACGCGGTTAACTGGTGGTTGTGCCGGCTCCAATACTTGACAGCCCTTGAGTGGATGTAACAAGGAATGCAGCATCCTCGCTGCGTCGCCAGACAAAGCATCTTCCCGGTGCTTGCAATAGATTCTGATTAAACGGGTAAAGGGTGGATAACCAAATTCTTTACGTTGTTGAATTTCAACTTCATACAATCCTTTAAAGTCGTGTTGTTGAGCAAAGAGCAATACAGGGTGTTGTATTTGTGCAGCCTGTACCAATACTAAACCACCTCCGTCAGTTCGCCCTGCACGACCACTGACTTGTTCAATGAGTTGGAATGCACGTTCATTTACCCGGAAGTCGGCAAACTGTAACAAGGCATCGGCATCTAATATGCCCACCAGATTCACTTTATCGAAATGAAGTCCTTTTACCACCATTTGGGTACCAATCAGAATATCCAGTTGATGCTGCTCAAACTGTTGAATCAGTGTGTCATGTTGGTGCTTTCCTTTTACGGAATCATAATCCATTCGGGCTATGCGTGCTTCCGGGAATAAAGCGGCTACACGCTCTTCCGCTTTTTCCGTTCCAAAATTTCGTTTAGAAAAATCACTCATGCCACAAGCGCCACATACTGTCACCGGCGGATAATGTTGTCCGCAATAATGACAAACCAGTTGGTGCCTGAATTTGTGGAAGGTAAGACTTACATTACAATCCTGACAACTGGGTATCCAACCACATGTCTGGCAGATCTGATAAGGGTCGTACCCCCTGCGGTTTTGGAAAAGAATAACCTGTTCTTTCTTTGCAAGTGACGTTGCTATGGCTTCCTGCAAGGCAGGAGTAATCATGCGGTCTTCTCCTGATTTTTTATCCACCTTACGGTTGTCAATGATTTGTATCGGCGGAAGCTCCAGCTGATTATATCGCTCAGCCAGTGTAACCAGTCCATACTTTTTTTGCAGTGCATTGTTATAGCTTTCCAGGGAGGGGGTAGCACTGCCCAGCAATACTCGTGCACCACAGATGTGCCCCAGATATACAGCTGCATCTCGCGCATGATAACGGGGGGCTGGATCTTGTTGTTTATAAGAGGCATCATGCTCCTCATCACATATGATCAGGTCTAAGTTTTGAAAGGGTAATAACAAGGCTGAGCGGGCTCCGAGCACAACTATGGGCTCACCTGACTTCACCCGGTTCCAGATCTCCACCCGTTCATTGGCATTGAATCGAGAGTGATATACACATACATAGCCACCCAATGATTGCTGCAGCCTGCGAATGATCTGCGCAGTCAGAGCAATCTCTGGTAGCATATATACTACCTGATTGCCTTGCTCCAATATAGACGGAATCAATGAAGTATAGATCTCCGTTTTTCCGCTGGAAGTAACCCCATGTAAAAGACATACCGGCTGCTTCAACCAGGCAGCTTGTAGTTGGTTCAAAGCGGTTTGCTGGGAATTGGTTAGGGTAAAGGGTAAAGCGATTCGCTTTGGTCCGGCAGGAAGCCTGTCGGCAGTTCGTTTTTCTTGCTGTAGAATTCCCTTATCCAATAAAGCTTTTAATTGAGCAGCTGAGGCGCCTGATTTTTCTAATAGGGCAGCGCGCGTTACTTCCCCTTCGGTTTGTTGTAAGTGGATGAATGATAACAGCATTTCCAGCTGTTTTTGTCCTGCCTTCCCCCAACCATTTAATAGTTTTTCCAGTGCTTCTTCTGTTCTAAAATTCGGGTGAAACAACAAGTAAGCAATCTGTTTGGGCTGGTATTTTTCTTTCATCTCTTCCCAGATAAAAGCATAATCTTTTTCAATCAGCTTGCGAATCACCCGATACACATCGGAGATATCCAACAATGCCTGTATCTCAGCAATCTTCAACGATTTTCTAAGTTCCAGGGCTTCTGCCAGTAAATATTCCTGTTCACTCAGGCCGGTATCGGGGGGGGGTGCCATTTCATTCCAGCAGAGAATGCTTTCACTACTTAGTTTCAGGTTGGCGGGCACAGCTGCCTGCATCACATCACCTTCGGTACAGAGATAATAGTCTGCCATCCATTCCCAAAATTTTAATTGCAATGGTTGCAGCAAAGGCTTTTCATCGATTACCTGAATAATATCCTTCGGCGTAAAATTTTCCGGTGTTGCGGGGGTAATACTTTTTACTATGCCAGCATAGTGCTTGGTCTTTCCCAACATAACCTCCACCCGTATGCCTGGCATTATTTTATCTTCCAGTTCGGCAGGAACTGACCAGGTATAATTTTTTCGCAAGGCGAGTGGTATGATCACTTCCACCAACACAATAACATAATTTGATCAAATGTACTGATTATGCAGGAGGGTAGTAGCGATAGCGCCGCAGGGCCTGATCCATGATCTCATAAACTTTTTCCCGCAGGAAGGGAATATCTGCCGGTTGTAAACCATCTACCGGCACCTCTTCCAGGAAAATGACCCGGCAGCGACCCGGGGTAAGGGTGAATAAGCTTTTGAAATGCAGCCGGTCGATGGTATCCGGAAAGATCATCGGCTTGATGGGGGTATTCGTTTCAATGGCCAGACGGAAGGCACCATCAAAAAATGATTTCAGGGGCTGGTCCTCCCGCATATTGAAAGTGCCTTCCGGAAATAAAAAGATGGAAAGACCCTTATTCAATGCTGTCTTTAATGCACGAAAACTTTGGGCACGTGTTTCCGGGTTGCTTCTATCTACCATGATAACGGCGGCGCGATAGATCCAGCCGAATATGGGAATACGACTGCTTTCGAATTTCCCTAAGATACGAATGGGTTGAGGCGCCATCAGCACGATGGGTGGTATATCCATATAGGAGATATGATTGGCAACAAAAACCCATTGGCGCGAAGTATCGTGCGGATGTTCGTAAGTGACGCTGTGCTTTACACCTATCAGAATAAACCAGGTGGCTGCCCAATACCGACAGATTGTATAGATCATATTGCCCCCCTTGTGATACCCAAATAAGAGGGATATCATCACCAGGGGGAATGCAATCAGCGTAAGCATTGCAAATAGAGTAAATGCATACAAGCAATAGAGCATCCGAATCAGCCAATTCAGCAAGGGCATAGTAGTAACTTAACTATCGTGGAATGAAGGCTAAGTTAGTAATTACTATTTCAAAAAAGGCAGTCAGAGCCATATTGGGCGTTAAAAAGATATACTGCTAAACCATTGGCGGCACTTAGAATTTATACATAGCAGCCAGAATAAAACTCGTAGTACTTCTTTGTCGCTGAATCATTTCTTTTTGCACATAGGATCAAAGTCGAAGTCCATCCGAATTGCAGGGACGGTTGTCAGGTGATGACAGTTGACATTTCCCGAAAGGGTAGTTGCCATGACTGTTCCGCCATTCATAGTGACCAGTGGATTGATTTTCCTGTCACTGAACTAATCAGCTCGAAGCGTTTGTCCAACTGTTTTCATAGGGTCATAGTAGAGATAAAGGGCATGACTGTTCCAGCAATCATGTTCGCCATCGTTGTATGTCATTAAGATATTTGCATCATAGGCCAAGGTGAATTGATTGCTGAGAACGCCAGTCAGTAACAGCGTGTATGGTGTTAATTCAGAAGATTTTTTCCTTAGGAATGATCCACTTTCCGAGATGCCATTCCCCATTCAAATCAGTTTACAGAATGGGTAAAACTGTTACAATAGTTGGTTTTGCCGGCCTCGTGCCCGGAAAATTCTAACGATAGTAGGCGTCCAGTGATGTTGTAAATGATGTGTTTGGTTGGGGTAGCGAGTCACTATGACTGAAGCAGGGGTAGGTAGCTAAAAAAGCGGTACAGCCTGCTAAATAATTCTTTAACATTGTAGTGGTTTTATGATTAATAAGTGGTACAGCCGTTGATCTTGGTCAGAAGTTCAAAAAAGGCTGTACCTTTTATATTAGCGGGGAAGAGTGGTCAGACTCGCCGGCCCGCATTTAAGCTTGCAAGGGGGCCCTGCCGTATTTTTCTGCGTGCTGAGTGAAATCCAGTCCCATTTCTTCTTCTTCCTCACTTACCCGTAAGGGTAATATAAGATCAATGAACTTGAAGATGGCCAGTGACATCAAAAAGCTATATCCCACCACTATCGATAGTGCTTTCAGTTGTGTGAACAGGAAGGAAGGATTTCCATAGAATAATCCGTCATTACCGAGATTGTTTACTGTTTTGGTGGCGAAGATGCCGGTGAGTATCATGCCCACCATACCACCTAAGCCATGGCAGGGAAACACGTCTAGGGTATCGTCGAGATTGGATTTGCTTTTATAGTATACTGCCAGGTTCGATATCAGTGCGGAAACAGCACCAATGAAAATACTTTGAGGAATGGCTACGAATCCCGCTGACGGGGTGATGGCTACCAGTCCGACTACTGCACCGATGCAGAATCCCAGTACGGAAGGTTTTTTTCCACGGATTACGTCGAAAAACATCCAAGAGAGTCCGGCGGCGGCTGCTGCGGTATTAGTGGTTGCGAAGGCGCTTACAGCGAGTGCATTGGCGCCTAGGGCTGAGCCGGCGTTAAATCCGAACCAGCCAAACCAGAGGAGTCCGGTACCGATCAGAACGTAGGGAATATTAGCGGGGGGTATCTCTTTGTTTTCGATGTGTGCTTTTCTGCGTTTCAATACCAGGGCGCCGGCGAGGGCCGCACAACCGGCAGAAATATGAACTACGGTACCCCCGGCAAAGTCCAATGCCCCCAATTGGAACAGGAATCCTTTGGGATGCCAGCTCCAGTGGGCGATGGGCGCATACACGAGGATGCTGAAGAGAGCGATGAAGAGGGTATAGGCGGTGAAGCGGATTCTTTCAGCTACGGCACCTACTACGAGTCCGGGTGTAATTACAGCGAACATTAGTTGAAAGAGTGCGAAGAGGGAGAGCGGTATGGTTGGGGCCAGTCTCCAGGGGGCGCCTGAGATCACATTTTTGAAAAATAGGTGGGTGGTTGGATTGCCGATGAAGCCGCCGATGGATTCGCCGAAACAGAGCGAGAAGCCTACTACGATCCAGAGGATGCTGACAACGCCGGTGGCGACCATGCTTTTGATCATGGTGGAGATAATGTTTTTTCTGTGCACCATACCGCCATAGAAGAAGGCAAGTCCGGGCGTCATCAAGAATACGAGGGCTGTGGCAATCATGATCCAGGTGATATCGGCCGCATTATATTGGGTCGTATCTGCAAAGGGGGCCGAACTCGGTATGAATAGGGCTCCGATGGCGATGAGGAAGAGTACTATGAAGGGGCCAAATTTTTTTACAATGGGATTCGACATACAAAATATAATAATTAATAATAAATATTAACTATGGTAAAAATATCGAAATAAATGATTGAAAGTTTAAATAATAATAAATGTAATAAATTATAATGTTTATAATTTCATTCATTGGGGATTTGCTTCTATTAACAGCGAGACGAGCAAATAATGGATAGGAGTGGATTTTTAATTATAATTATGTGAAATCGATACTTTTAAAAGGTAGATTTTCAATTTTTTGGCGATGAAATTTGTTGCTATGTATTCACATATAATTATAATATATGTATATATATTTTTTTAAAAAAAGTTTTTTTTCAATGAATTACTTATAGATTAGTGAAACTTATCGGACAATCTAGCCGTAAGTGAATGAGAACCAAAATGATATCATCACCGGCACGCGCTTAAAAGTTGTGCTTACACTCATTTTCTATGAAAAAACTATGTACGATCGCAGGGTTGCTCTGTTGCCTCTTGGCTGGCGCACAAAAAAAGGTAATGACCTATCCTTTCGAGTTTGAAAAAAGCTTTTTAGCAAAAAGTGATTATGATGCCTATTTTCTCGATAGCAAGACAGATGAAACATTTGCCTTGGTTCTGAAGGACAATAAAAAAGCTGATTATGTGCTGATCGACAAGAATTTTTCTACAGTATCGCGCATCACATTATCGTTGGAAAATTCAATATTAGATAATTCGCGCTATAGTTATATTGGAGGCACCGCCAATGGTACCAAGTATCAGTTTCTTTATCACGATGCCAATAAGGATCTGTTTGAATTGGAGACAGTTGACTTTACAACCAAAAAGACAAGTCACCGGGAGATACTAGCATTACCGAAGGCAGAGGATTTTATCACGGTGTTTAGTTATAATAACAATTGTTATATCATTACTGCTGAACCTAAGACCAGTCAGTTGATGATCAGGGTATTGAACAACACGGGCAATCTTAAAGAACATGAATTGAGTTTTACCGTGCCTGAAGTTGCTAAGCGAATGAAATTGGATGATTATTTAAGAAACATCCGGGTATTTAAAGAAGACGAGGAACCGGATTTTTCTGCAGCTGTGCGGAGTAAAAAACTTTTTTGTTCACCCGACGAAATGAAAATAGTGATCAATTCCCTGGATCATCCTACTCATATATATACGATTCAGTTGTCAACCATGAAATCAAAAGAACAGTTCATTAACTATGCTGAAGTGGTGACTGAGAAGGAGAGAGGGCAATTATACATCAATGGGTATATTTTTGATAATGTATTGTACTCACTCTTACTCAACAAAGAGAACATTCGCTTAACGATGCATGATCTCAAAAAGAACGCGAAACTGGTCAACAATTTTGAAATGAGTGATGATAATGATCAGTATGGGATACTTGCTTCCACACCCGTTCTAGAAAGCCGGATGGGAAAAAGGGTAACACTGAAGGATATCAACAGGTTTCGTCAGTTGGTCAGGTTGCTGACCAATGGAAGGGAAGGGGTCATGGTTCATGCCTTATCGAATGGTAAACTGGTGGTGAGAGTGGGCACCTATGATTTGATGGTCATGTCCAGCGGCGGCGGCGGTGGTCAATGGGTAGGTGGCTATCAAAATACACCCAATCCAGGCGGTGGTTACAGAACGGCTTATAATCCGATGATGTATTACCGACCTGGCATGCCTACTTCAACCACAACAGATGCCAGGTTTTATACCTCGATATATTTTAAGTACATGCTGGATCCCGTTACGCTAAAACCTGCGAAGGGGCGCGTACCCGATGAAGTAGGTAAGCAGATCAAAGATTATCTCGAAGATGTCGATAAAAAAGCTAAGGCGAAGAATCAATTTGCTATCGGAAAAAATCAATATTTCGGGTATTATCAGCCTGAGCAGAAGACCTATATCATAGAGCAGATCAAGATACTGTGATTTGAAGTAGCATGAAGAAGAGAGTAAGCATTACTCTAGCAGAAGCTGTCGGTGCTCACTTGAAGCAGCTTAGATTGTATCTGCCAGTTCTACTTTCACCTGTTTACCCATCGGTACAAACTCCAACCGTCAGCTTTGGAGCCATACTCAAACTCCGCACTCACACTGTTTTTTCCTTCAGGAAAAAGCAGTAGATTCGGTTAGCAACGATTGCAGAAAGCGGGAAGAAGGAGCCCTTAAAGTAGCGGCTAGTGAAGGACTTAAAGATAAAATAAATGATAAACCTAAAAAGTAAGGATTTTAAAATCGGATGGGGGGAGGTAATAATAATTATCGCATTTATAATATTAGCGGCATGGGGCTACCTTCAAAAAATAATTCTAAATGAAAACGCTCGTTACACTAAAGGAGTTATAACTGGTACACATAAAGGTGCGAAAGGCAGTATTTATATCGATTTTGAATTTTTTTCTGGGAATGAAAAGGTTAATAGTTGGACTCCAGTATTTAAAGGCTGGAGAATTGGCGATACGATACTTATCAAGTATAATCAAAATGACCCTAGTAGTAATAATGTTATAAAAAAGATACCAGATGGAGAAACTGTTGAGTAGCTATTTTTTGATTTTACTTAAGTATAGAGCAAGTGTAAAAATTAATTTGAATTGTCATAGATAGTACTTTATCTGACACTTCTTCATTCACCATCATGTCCCTCTGTAAGCAATATTTCTTTCCATGGTCTTCACAAAAGTAGAGGATGCCCTTTCAAACTGCGAAGTCTCCGCCTTCGGCGGAAGACACGCAGCAGAAGCGATTTATTCATTTTTTGCAACAGTATACAATTCTGT
>Ga0208361_1000201_pt1 | contig 20364 bp, 16 predicted proteins | sample LakMenEpi05Aug10_FD_150670 | JGI IMG/M metagenome (GOLD analysis project Ga0208361, IMG submission 150670) | Freshwater microbial communities from Lake Mendota, WI - 05AUG2010 deep hole epilimnion (SPAdes) | ecosystem: Environmental > Aquatic > Freshwater > Lake > Epilimnion/Euphotic zone ... | reverse complement strand
CGGAACTCCCCGTTTGACCTCAAGGGCCAGTCCGGCGCCGTGAGGAGTCAAATCGAGCCTGCAGGTGAGCCGCCAAGTCAGCGCTTTGCAAAACCGTTTCAACGGTTACAAAGCCCTCGGCTGGGTGCTGGATACCTTCCCACCACCGCTGATCGCAGCGGCAACAATCAGCGGTTTTCCGTAGGAGTTTTATGGATCCCCTTCAGATGCGCAAAGTGGCCATGCGCTCGATCGCCGGTGCAACGGCTGTTGCAGCCAGCCTGTCGCTGGTGGCCTGCGGTGGCGGTGAGCAAGCCTCTGGTGATTTCGACGGTGAAGTGAAGGTGGGGATCCTTCACTCACGCTCCGGCACCATGGCCATCTCCGAGAACACGGTGGCCGAAGCCGAGCTGATGGCCATCGACGAGATCAACGCCAAGGGTGGCGTGACGGTCGACGGCAAGAAGCTGAAGATCGTTCCCGTCGAGGAAGACGGTGCTTCGGACTGGCCCACCTTCGCTGAGAAAGCCAAGAAACTGATCGATCAGGATCAGGTGGCTGTGGTGTTCGGTGGCTGGACTTCCGCCAGCCGCAAGGCAATGCTGCCGGTGTTCGAAGCCAAGGATCACTTCCTCTTCTACCCGATCCAGTACGAGGGTCAGGAGTGTTCCAAGAACATCTTCTACAGCGGTGCCGCACCCAACCAGCAGGCTGAGCCTGCCGTGGATTGGCTGCTGAAGAACAAGGGCAAGGATTTCTTCCTGGTGGGCTCGGATTATGTGTATCCGCGCACGGCCAACACCATCATGAAGGAGCAGCTCAAGGCCAACGGTGGCAAGGTCGTCGGTGAGGACTACCTGCCCCTTGGTAACACCGAGGTGGCTCCGATCATCGCCAAGATCAAGCAGGCCCTGCCCAAGGGTGGTGTGATCGTCAACACCCTGAACGGCGACAGCAACGTGGCCTTCTTCAAGCAGATGAAGGCCGCCGGCATCACTCCGGCCAACGGCTACTCGATCATGAGCTTCTCGATCGCCGAGGAGGAGATCGCGGCCATCGGTCCTGAGTACCTCGAGGGCACCTACGCGGCCTGGAACTACTTCCAGAGCCTCGATACGCCAGCGTCCAAGGAGTTCACCAAGAACTTCAAGGCCAAGTACGGCGACAAGCGGGTCACCAACGACCCCGCTGAGGCCGCCTACATGATGGTGTATCTCTGGGCCGCTGCTGCCGAGAAGGCCAACAGCGTTGACGACAACAAGGTGCGCGAGGCCCTGATCGGCGTCAGCTTCGACGCTCCCGAGGGCAAGGTGACCGTGCAGCCCAACCACCACGTTGAGAAGCTTGTGCTGATCGGCGAGGTGCAGAAGGATGGCATGTTCAAGATCCTCGAGAACAAGGGCTTCGTGAAGCCCGTGGCCTGGAACCAGTACGTGCCCGAAACCAAGGGCTACACCTGCGACTGGACGCAGAAGCGCCCCGACGCCGGCAAGTACAAGATGTGATCGAACCGGGCGGTTCTGCGGTTCCGCCCGCCTTCACGTATTCAAAGCTCAATGGGGGAGAGCGATCTCCCCCATTTTTGTTCCTGCCGTTCGGCGCAATTTCTGGCCCTCTGCCTGATCCCTGCGGATCGCGATGGATCTTCTCTACGACACACTCTTCAACGGCCTGGCCATCGGCTCGGTTCTGGTGCTGGCGGCGCTGGGCCTGGCGGTGGTCTTCGGCTTGATGGGCGTCATCAACATGGCCCATGGCGAGTTGATGATGCTCGGTGCCTACACCACCTTTGTGGTGCAGAACATCTTCAAGGCCGTGCTGCCGGATGCTCTGTTCCCGATTTACATCCTGGTGGCGATTCCGCTGGCCTTTCTGGTGAGTGGCCTGGCGGGTCTGCTTCTGGAAAAGACAGTCATCCGCCGCCTCTATGGCCGGCCGCTGGAAACGCTGTTGGCCACCTGGGGTGTCAGCCTGATCCTGCAGCAGTTCGTGCGCTCCGTGAGCAGTGCCTTCGCCATCGGCCTGGTGCTGGCGGTCGCAGGTGGCTTGTTGATTCCTCGTTTCACGCCGAAGGCCTGGTGGCAGCAGCGCTGGACACCGCTTCTCGGCACCGGCAGCTGGATCGTCAGCGGCGCTGTCGGCATCGCCATCGCCTCTGCCCTCGGCAATCAGCGCGCCCTTGATCAGCCCTGGTTCAGTGCCCGCAACATCGATGTGACAGCCCCCACCTGGTTGCGGGGATCCATCGATGTGGGCGCCGTGAACATGCCGGCGGCCCGTCTGTTCATCATCGCCCTCACGGTGATTGCCCTGGTGGCGGTGAGTTGGTTCCTGCAGAAGAGCGTTTGGGGCATGCGTATCCGCGCCGTGACCCAGAACAGGCCGATGAGCGATTGCCTCGGTATTCCCACCGAGAAGGTGGATGCGCTCACCTTTCTGATCGGCTCCGGTCTGGCCGGGGTGGCTGGCGTGGCGGTGACGCTGCTGGGTTCGGTGGGTCCGAACCTCGGCGGCAACTACATCGTCGACTGCTTCATGGTGGTGGTGCTCGGCGGCGTCGGCAAGCTGGCCGGCACCGTGCTGGCGGCCCTGGGCATCGGCGTTCTGAGTTACATCGTGGGCTCCGGCTCGCTGCTGCTGGTGTGGCCGGCGATGCCTGCGGGTCTTAATGATCTGATCACCTTTTTTGCCACCACCTCGATGGCGAAGGTGCTGGTGTTCGCCCTGATCGTGGTCTTCCTGCAGATCAGACCAGCCGGTCTGTTCCCGCAGAAGGGCCGCATGGTGGAGGCCTGATCGATGGCTGATCTGCTCGCCTCGCGCCAGCTGCGTCGCTGGCTCCCCTGGGTGCTGATTGTGGTGGCAGCCCTTGTGCTGCCTGCACTGCTGCCGCCGTTCCGGCTGAACCTGCTGGGACGTTTCCTTTCCCTTGGGATCGTTGCCCTTGGCATTGATCTGATCTGGGGCTACACCGGCATGCTCAGCCTCGGCCAGGGCATCTTCTTCGCCCTCGGTGGCTATGCCCTGGGGATGTATCTGCAGCTCGACAGTCTCGAGCCTGGCCAGCTGCCGGAGTTCTTCTCGCTCTATGGCGTCAAGAGCCTGCCCGCCTTCTGGCAGCCGTTCAATTCACCGCTGTTCACGTTCTTCGCCATCTGGGTGATCCCGGCTCTGGTGGCCGGGGGCCTGGGCTATCTGGTGTTCCGCAACCGCATCAAGGGGGTCTACTTCTCGATCCTCACCCAGGCCGCCCTGCTGGTGTTCTTCAACTTCTTCAACGGCCAGCAGAAGCTGATCAACGGCACCAATGGTCTCAAGACCGACACCGCCGTGATCTTCGGCCAGCTGGTGGGCAGCGATGGCATGCAGCGTGCCCTGTTCTGGATCACGGTGCTGCTGGCGATCGGCGCCTTCCTGCTCTGCCGCTGGCTCACGCGCGGCCGTTTCGGCGATGCCCTGATCGCCATCCGCGACGACGAACCGCGGCTTCGCTTCACCGGCTACAACCCCACGGCTTACAAGACGGTGGTCTTCGCCGTGGCTGGTGCCCTGGCGGGCATCAGCGGTGCCCTCTACACCGTGCAGTCCGGCATCATCTCGCCCCAGTACATGGCGGTGCCCTTCTCGATTGAGATGGTGATCTGGGTGGCGGTTGGCGGTCGCGGCACCCTGATCGGCGCTGTGCTCGGCGCCGTGCTGATCAACTACGCCAAGAGCCTGGTGAGCGAGGCCCTGCCGGAAACCTGGCTGTTCATCCAGGGTGGTCTGTTCCTGCTGGTGGTCACGGCCCTGCCGGACGGCCTGGTGGGCTGGTGGCGCAGTGGCGGTCCAGCCAGCCTGCTTGCTCTGGTGGCGCCGCCGCCGAAGCTCGCCACTTACCCCGACCTCGACCTCAATCCTGAAGTGAAGGCCGAACAGCAGCAGCTGGAAGGCTCCGCCGGTGGAGATCAGTCATGACCTTGCTCGAACTGCGGGGAGTGACCGTCAGCTTCGACGGCTTCCTTGCCCTCAACGACCTCAACCTGCAGCTGGCCCCCGGTGAGCTGCGTGCCGTGATCGGCCCCAACGGCGCCGGCAAGACCACGTTCCTTGATGTGATCACCGGCAAGGTGCGCCCCACCCAGGGGGATGTGTTCTTCCGCGGCCGCTCCCTGGTGGGGCAGAGCGAACATCGGATCTCCCGCCTGGGGATCGGCCGCAAGTTCCAGACGCCGCGCGTCTATCAGAACCTCACGCCGCGCCGCAATCTCGAGCTGGCGGTGCGTGGGCCCCATGGACCGGCGGCCCTGCTGTTCGGCAGCCTGAGCAGTGAGCAGCGCGATCGCGTGCAGCACCTGCTGGGGGTGGTGGGTCTGGAGGTGCATGCCAACCAGCCCGCCGGCGGTCTCTCCCATGGCCAGAAGCAGTGGCTGGAGATCGCCATGCTCGTGGCGCAGGACCCGGAGCTGCTGCTGGTGGATGAGCCGGTGGCCGGTCTCACCGATGAGGAAACGGCCCGCACCGGTGAGCTGCTGCGCCAGCTGGCCGGCGATCACACCGTGCTGGTGATCGAGCACGACATGGAGTTCATTCGCGATCTGCAGGCACCGGTCACGGTGCTGCACGAAGGCCATGTGCTGTGTGAAGGCTCGATGGACCAGGTGCAGAACGACCCCCGCGTGATCGAGGTCTACCTCGGCCGCGACACCCAGGAGGACGAGGCATGAGCCTGCTCGACATCCGTGGTCTGAACGTCTACTACGGCGAGAGCCATATCCTGCGCGACGTCGATCTGAGCGTGGCGCCGGGTCAGATGGTGTGCCTGATCGGCCGCAACGGCGTGGGCAAGACCACGTTGTTGAAATCGGTGATTGGTCTGCTGCGTCAGCGCAGCGGTGCCGTGCGTCTCGAGGGGCGTGAGCTCTCGGCGATGCCTCCCCATATCCGGGCGAGAGGCGGCATCGGCTACGTGCCCCAGGGGCGGGAGATCATCCCCCAGCTCACGGTGCGCGAGAACCTGCTGCTGGGGCTCGAGGCCTTGCCGGGCGGCATGGCCAAGAACCGCCACATCGATCCGGTGGTGTTCGAGCTGTTCCCGATCCTGGAGAAGTTTCTGGCCCGCCGCGGCGGCGACCTCTCCGGCGGACAGCAGCAGCAGCTGGCGATCGCCCGCGCCCTGCTGGGCAAGCCGAAGCTGCTGCTGCTCGATGAACCCACCGAAGGCATCCAGCCCTCGGTGGTGCTCGACATCGAGCGGGCCGTGCGCCGCATCATCGAGACCACCGGCATCAGCGTGCTGCTGGTGGAGCAGCACCTGCATTTCGTGCGCCAGGCCGACTGGTACTACGCGATGCAGAAGGGTGGTGTGGTGGCCAGCGGTCCCACCACCGAACTGAGCAAGCAGGTGGTGGATCGCTTCCTCAGCGTCTGATCTGCTCCTGCGGTGCTTACCAAGTTGCCGCAGTTCAGCGCCAGGGGTGCTGAAGACTGCTACAGCTGGTTGGGAGCAGTGAGCCGCTGTCCTCTGTGCTCGATCGTTCATTTCTCGTCGTCGTCCCCATGGTTCAGCGCGTTCTCTCCGCTTCCAGCCGCCGTGTTCTGCTTGCCCTCGCCGCCGGCAGCTCTCTGCTGGTCGCCGCCAGCCCTGCCTCCGCGCAGAGTTGCCAGTTCCTCTCACCAGTGGGGGGTAATGGTGTGACGCCGGTGGTCACCAAGACCATCAGCAGCGGGAATCCCTTCGGCAGGCCGAACTGGAACACGGACTTCTTCGTGACCCAGCCCTACTCCAGTTACAAATTCTTCTTCACGGCCAACTCCTCCGTCAGCGCCACCTATCCGATTCAGGCCTATCTGAAGTTCACCGATGGTTCCAACCTGCAGGTGGTCAATGAGTCGTACGCACCCCAGGTCGGCACCGGTCGCCAGTGGGATATTCCGGCCGTACCCGGCAAGACGGTCAGCCAGCTGAACTTCAAGATCGGTGCCAGCGCCGATCAGGCCGCCACCGGGTTCACCTATCGGATCTCCGCCCAGGGCTGCAACTGATCTGGCCGATCGTCCTCAGAGCAGCCGGCGCCAGAAGGCCTCCGCGTCTTCGGCGCTGAGGGGCTCGAGGGGCTGGTCATCCAGGGCGCGGAGTGGCCGTGCGCTGAGGCTGTTCAGCAGCAGCCAGCGATCACCCGTCTGCGCGTCCGGCTGCAGGCGGGTTTCCTGCGCCAGGCCCAGCTGCAGGGCCCTGCCGCGCATCACCCCCGGCAGGCAGCCGCTGCTGAGCGGTGGGGTCAGCCAGCAGCCCTCGCGTTGCACCAGCAGATTGGCGGTGGTGCCGCAGCACAGATCGCCGCTGCCATTGAGCAGAAGGGCGTCGTCAGCGCCGGCCAGGCGCGCTTCATGGCGGGCCTGAATCGCCTGGCCGTAGGCGAAGGTCTTGCATCGGCTCAGTCGGCTGTCGGCGTTGCGCCGCTCCTGGCGACTGATCCGCGCTGTCTGGGCGGAGAACAGCGGCGTGCAGGGGCTGAGCTGAAGCCAGAAGCGATGGGCTGGGGCCGTGTCGGCCTGTTCGGTTGGACCGCCCGTGGGCAGATCGATGCCCCGCCCGGCAGTGATGCCGCGGCTCCAGTTCAGCCGCAGGGCTCCGCACCGACTCCCCCCCGCCAGTCCGGCCCGTTCGATCGCCTCGGCGATCAGCGGGGCCAGCGCGGCCTGCCCAGGAGGAGGCGCCATCGCCAGCTCGGCGGCGCTGCGGCTCCAGCGCTCCAGGTGCTGCTCCAGCAGCTGCGGCCGCCCCGCCTGCACCAGCACCGTTTCGAACAGGCCGTCTGCCAGCAGCAGCCCCCGATCCAGCAGGGGCAGGCTCAGCTCTGCCGCTGCGCCCCAGCGCCCGTCGATCCAGGCGATGGTCGTTGCCTCCACCGGCTGACCGGCGCTCATGCCAGGGCCTCCAGCAGGGGGTGCAGCTTCCAGCCCAGCTCCTCGGCTTCAGCCTCGGGGTCGGAGTCGGCGACGATGCCGCAGCCCGCCTGCAGGCGCAGCTCACGGTCCTTCAGCAGCAGGGTGCGGATGAGGATGCTGCTGTCGAGACTGCCGTCCCAGTCGCGCCGCAGCAGGGAGCCGCAGTAGGGGCCACGGGCCACCGGTTCCAGTTCCGCCAGTCGCTGGCAGGCGCGCAGTTTCGGAGCGCCGCTGATCGAGCCTCCCGGCCAGCAGGCCCGCAGCAGGTCCACCCAGCTGCAGTCCGGCCTGAGTTCGCCGGTCACCACCGAGGTGAGGTGGTGCACGTTGGCGTAGCTCTCCAGACCCACCAGCTGCGGCACGTGGATCGATCCCGGTCGGCAGCTCCGACCCAGGTCGTTGCGCAGCAGATCGACGATCATCACGTTCTCGGCGCGGTCCTTGCTGCTGCACACCAGCTCGGCCGCCAGGTCCGCATCCCGTTCGGGGTCGCCGTGCCGCGGTCGGGTGCCCTTGATGGGTCGTGTTTCCACGTGCCCGGTGCTGTTCACCTGCAGGAACCGCTCCGGTGAGGCGGAGATCACTGCCTCGCCGCGGGCCTCATCGCCAGCCACCACAAGGCCGGCGAAGGGCGCCGGGCAGTGCTGCCGCAACCGCTCGAACAGCGGCAGAGCCGCAGCGGCGCCGCTGGGCACTCCGGGCGGCAGCAGCGCGCTGCAGCAGGCCGTGAGATTGGCCTGGAACAGGTCGCCGCTGGCGATCCACTCGCGGATCCGGGCCACCCCCGCAGCAAAGCGGGCGGCATCGGTGTGCCAGTGCCAGGCCGCGTGGGGGATGGCCAGCGTCTGCTGCGGCTGCTGGCAAGGGCCCCCAGCGCTGTCGGGGGCGTCAGCGGCTGGATCCAGGCTGTCGAGCCAGTCGGCCATGGCCTGCAGCCGCTGGCGATCAACGCCGACGATCCACAGGCGTCGGGCCACCAGATCGCAGCGCAGCACCGGATCGTGGCGGGCGATCCAGAGGCTGGCCATGGTGTCGTCCTTCCAGTGGCGCGCCGGCTCGGCCCAGGCGGCCGCCTCGTAGCTCAGCCAGCCCGTCCAGTGCCCCGGCCCCAGCTCCTCCAGGGCACTGAAGGGATCGCTGCTGCCCTGCTCGCCAGGCAGGCCACGCCGGCATTTCTGCTCCAGCGGATCGGCCGCCAGGGTCGCCCAACGACCCAGGGGAGTGCCATCGCCATCCAGCCAGATCAGCCCCTCGGCACCCCATCGCTCCACCAGGGCCCGCGCCAGCAGCGGCGGCGCTATCCAGGGTCGCTCCAGCCGTTCGGGGCGCTGGGTGTGCTCCACGGCCATCAGCGCCGGCCGGCGGCGCTGGCCAGATCGGCCCGGCCGGCCTCGATCAGGGCGGCATCCCGGATGCGGCAGCTGTCGCAGAGGCCGCAGGGCTCGCTGCCGCCGCTGTAGCAGCTCCAGGTGGATGCGATCGGCACGTTCAGGCGCAGGGCTTCCTGCACGATCCGCGTTTTGCTCCAGTGCACCAGCGGTGCCCACAGGCGCGCACCGCGGCCTTCGCGGCCGGCCTTGCTGGCCAGATCCGCCAGCACCTGGAAGGCCTCCAGGTAGTCGGGCCGGCAGTCGGGGTACCCCGAGTAATCCACCGCATTCACCCCCAGCACCAGCCGTTCCGCACCGCGGGCCTCCGCCAGGCTCAGTCCCAGGGCGATGAACACGGTGTTGCGACCGGGCACATAGGTGCTGGGGATCTCCCCGCTGCGGACACCGCCGGTGGGGATCACCAGGTCGCCGTCGGTGAGGGAGGAACCGCCCCAGGCGGCCAGGTTGACGCTGATCGTGTGGTGCTCCGCCAATCCGAGCGTTGCGGCCACGGCGGTCGCCGCCTCCAGCTCCCGCCGATGACGCTGGCCATAGTCGAACGACAGTCCGATCACGCGCAGACCGGCCTCGATGGCCAGGGCGGCGGCGGTGGCCGAATCGAGACCTCCGGACAGCAGCGCGATGGCGGTGGGGGCAGCTGAGGCGTTCATCGCACCCCCAGCAGCTTGTGGCTCTGCAGGCTCAGGCGCCAGGCAGGGTTGGCCTGCACGTGCTGCAGCGCCAGGGCCTGCCCCGCGAGGCTCTGCCAGCCCGGCTGCAGCAGCAGCACCGGGCGTTCGGCCGCCGGATCGCGAGCCTGGAGGGCCTGGCTGGCCATCGCTTCGGCGAAGGCCAGATCGGCGGGCTCATGCACGATCACCTTCAGCTCCTGGCACGTTGCCAGCAGGGCCGCGCGCGGCGGTGCATGGGGCTTGGGCGAGAGCGTGATCCAGTCGAAACGCCCACTGGGGGCGTCCACTCCGCTCGTCTCCAGATGCAGGGGCAGGCCGCTGGTGGTCAGCGCGTTGCACAGGCCATCGAGGTTGTGGTGCAGCGGTTCGCCACCGGTGATCACCACGAAGGCGGCTCCGGCCGCGGCGGCCTCCCGGCTGCGCTCCACCAACTCCGGCAGCGGTACGGCGGCATGAACGTCGAGCGGCCAGGAGTGTTTGGTGTCGCACCAGTGGCAGCCCACCCGGCACCCCCCCAGGCGGATGAAGAAGGCGCTGCGGCCGCTGTGTACCCCCTCCCCCTGCAGGGAATGGAAGGTTTCCACCACCGGCAGGCTCTCGGTGGTCGCTGCCGGGGTCATCGGTGGGAGTGGAGCTGACGGCACGGGGAACGCCACGGCACGGCGGAAGAACGGAACGCATCGTCTGGATGAGCACCGGATCGGGAGTGCAGCAGACAGATCGTGGTGTGCTGCAGCACGCAAAGAGTGCATGCCGTTTCCCTGTGCCCAGCCTAGGTTGCCCGGCATTAGCCGGCCTTTCGCCCACGCTGTGGTTGCCACTGCCCAGTCCGCGCTCTCCGGCGAACAGCTCGATCTTCTGGCCCGCCACCGCCTGGTGCGTCCTCTGCTGCGCAGCATGGTGATGGCGGAGCTGTCGGCAGGCATTGCGGTTGCCGAGGAGGAGCGCCGTCAGGCGATCGATGCGTTCATGCGCGAGCAGCAGATCACGGCCCAGGAGGGTCTGGATACCTTTCTGCGCCTGAACCTGCTGCGGCAGGACGAACTGGAGGAGCAGCTGCTGCAACCGCTGCGGCTGCAGCGCTACATCGAGCTTCATCACCTTCCCAAGGCGGAGGCGCGCTTCTTGCAGCGCAAGAATCAGCTCGACCGCGTGGTCTACAGCCTGCTACGCCTCGAGGATGCTGGCCTGGCCCGCGAGCTTTACCTGCAGATCAACGAGGGCGAGGCCGACTTCTCTGAGCTGGCGGCCCGCTACGCCGAGGGCCCGGAGCGCACGACCCGCGGCATCGTCGGTCCGGTGCCACTGCTTCAGGCCCATCCCCTCCTGGCTGAGCGGCTGCGGGCTGCCACGCCTGGGGTGCTGATGGAGCCATTCCGCATCGAGCAGTGGTGGCTGGTGGTGCGCCTGGAGAGCTTCTCGCCTGCCTCTCTGGATGACGCCACCGCGGCGCAGATGGCGCGGGAACTGTTCGAGGAGGCGCTCGAGGAGCAGGTGGAACGCCACGTCAGTCAGCTCATCCCGCTCCGGTTCGCCCAACCATGACCAGCACAGTCTCCGATGCGCTGCTGGCGGAGCACCCCGCCTTCCGCGAGCTCTCGCCAGCACGCCTCGAGCAGCTGGCGGTGCAGTTTCAGCCGCGCCGCTTCGCTGTCGGTCAGCCCCTGTGCCACCGCAGCCTCGTGCCGGATGAGGTGCTGCTCATCCTTGATGGTGAAGCAAGGCTGCTGGTGGAGGAGCAGGGGCGTCCCGCCACGCTGGCCAAGCTCGGCCCGGGCGATTGGGTGGGCCTGGCCTCGTTCCTGCGCGTCAAGGGCTGTGAGGAGGTGGCGGCGGCCCGGGAGCTGCAGGCCGCGGCGCTGGCTGATCAGGATCTGCTGCAGCTCCTGCAGGAGGAGCCGTCGTTCCGCCGCTGGTGCGCCGCCCAGCTCTGGCCCGCTGAACTCGCCGCGTTGCTGGAGCCGGTTCTGGCCAGTCATCCCAGTTCCAGGGCGGGGTTGCGGGACCTCACCCAGTCGATGCAGGCCTACGCCCGCAGCCTTGAACCAACCGCCATGGCGGTGGGTGGTGTGCGTGCCAACGAACAGCTGCTGGCGGCCAGCAACAACCTTGCCCAGCATCCGCTCGGTTCGCTGCTCGATCCTGCAGCCGGTGTGCCCGCGGCCACTCCCCCGCTGCCCTGCCGACTGGTGGCCTGGCAGCGGGAGCCGCTGGAGCAGCTGCTGGGTTCCGCTGGTGCGGCGGACGGACAGGCCGCAGCCGGGCCCGGGGCCCTGGCGCCCCTGGTTCCGGAGGTTGTGGTGGTGGGCGGCACCGATGAGGTGCTCCAGACCATGCCCCTGGAATCCGGCATGGATCTCGGTAGCCGCGAGCGCACCCGCTTCAGCCTGATCCGCGCCAGCGGGCCTCTTGATGAGGTGCTGGCTTGCTTCCAGATGCTGTCGGCCGAGCTGAAGCTGCCGTTCCGCCGCGATGCCATCGAGCGCATCCTGCGCGACAGCCTCAATAGGGGCCGCACACCTGATCTTCAACTCTGCGGCAACCTCGGCGCCATGCTGGGCCTGCACGTCAGCGGCGTGCGGGTGCCGGCCTCCCAGGGCACGCGGCTGCAGACGCCGGCGCTGCTGCTCTGGAACGGTGGTTTTGCCATCGTGCAGTTCAGCAACGCCCGTGGCGTGGTGCTGGCCTCGCCGCGGGATGGCTGGGTCGAGCTGAGTCCGGCTCAGATCGCGGAGCACTATCCCGAGGGCATCGAAATGCTGCTGCTGGAACGCAGCAGCAGCACACCCGAGCAGCGCTTCGGCTTCTCCTGGTTCTGGCCATCGCTGCAGCGGTTCCGTGGCCTGCTGCTCCAGGTGCTGGTGGCCTCCTTCGTGGTGCAGCTGTTCAGCCTCGCCAATCCGCTGCTGATTCAGGTGATCATCGACAAGGTGATCAGCCAGCGCAGCCTCGACACGCTGCAGGTGCTGGGCGTGGCGCTGGTGGTGGTCACCCTGATGGAGGGTGTGATCGGCTCTCTGCGCACCTTCCTGTTCACGGAAACCACCAACCGCATCGATCTGCGCCTGGGAGCGGAAGTGATCGATCACCTGCTGCGCCTGCCCTTGAGCTACTTCGATCGCCGGCCGGTCGGTGAGCTGGGCACACGCATCGCCGAGATGGAGAAGATCCGCAACTTCCTCACCGGTCAGGCCCTGACCACCGTGCTGGATGCCGCCTTCTCAGTGATCTACATCGTTGTGATGGTTCTCTACAGCTGGGTGCTGACTCTGATCGCTCTGAGCGTGCTGCCGATCCAGATCGGTCTCACCGTGCTCGGCGCTCCGCTGTTCCGGCGTCAGTACCGGGATGCGGCCAATGAGAATGCCCGCACCCAGAGCCATCTGGTTGAGGTGCTGAGCGGCATCCAGACGGTCAAGGCACAGAACGTGGAGATGATCAGCCGTTGGAAATGGCAGGACTTCTACAGCAAATACATCGCCCGTACCTTTGAGAAAACGATCACGGGCACGGCTCTCAGCGAAACCAGTCAGGTGCTGCAGAAGCTCTCTCAGCTGCTTGTGCTCTGGGTCGGTGCCACGCTGGTGCTCAACGGCGAGATGAGTCTGGGTCAGCTGATCGCCTTCCGGATCATTTCCGGCTACGTCACCCAGCCGATGCTTCGCCTGTCCAGCATCTGGCAGAACATCCAGGAGCTGAAGGTGTCGTTCGAGCGGCTCGCTGATGTGGTCGATACGCCGGAGGAATCCAGTCTCGATGACAAGCAGAAGATCCCGCTGCCCCCGGTGGATGGCCGCGTGGTTTTCGAGAACGTGACGTTCACTTTTCCGGGGGCACCCACGCCGGTTCTTCAGAACATCAACCTGGATATTCCGGCCGGCACCTTTGTGGGTGTTGTCGGTCAGAGCGGTAGCGGCAAGAGCACGCTGACCAAGTTGCTCTCGCGTCTCTATTCACCCGGCAGCGGCCGGGTTCTGATCGACAACTACGACATCGATAAGGTTGAGCTCTATTCCCTGCGTCGTCAGATCGGCATCGTTCCTCAGGAGCCTCTGTTGTTCACCGGTTCGGTGGCAGAGAACATCGCTCTAACAGACCCTGATGCCACCAGTGATGCGATCGTTGAGGCTTCAGGCCTGGCCTGTGCCCATGAATTCATCATGGAGCTTCCCTCCGGCTACAGCACCAACGTGGGAGAGCGTGGTGCCGGCCTCTCCGGCGGCCAGCGTCAGCGCATTGCCTTGGCCCGCACCCTGTTGAGCCGACCGAAGATGCTGGTGCTCGATGAGGCAACCAGCGCTCTCGATTACGACACGGAACGCCGCGTTTGCGACAACCTGAGGGAGAATCTGCAGCATTGCACGGTCTTCTTCATCACCCACCGGCTGTCAACGATTCGCCGTGCCGATCTGATTGTGATGCTGCATCAGGGCGCCATTGTTGAAACCGGAACCCACGATGAGCTGATTGCTCGCAGGGGTCGCTATTACGCCCTCTACCGCCAGCAGGAGGCAAGCTGATGGCCAATCTCGTTCCTCGTCCCGGTAAGGGTTCGCGTCCAGGCGGGCTCGTGCGGCAAGCCCAGAACGCGATCGAGCGGAGGGTGCAGAGCAGTCACGAGGAAGTTGTTCTGCAGCAGTCGCGTTTCCTGGCGCGCACGCTCACCTGGGCTCTGATCGGTTGCACGGGCTTCGCCCTGGCCTGGCTGAGCCTCGCCCAGACCGAGGAGGTGGTGGTTGCCCCGGGCAAGCTCGAGCCGATCGGGGATGTGAAGACCATCCAGGTGCCGGTGGGTGGTGTGCTCGATGAGATGCTCGTCAAAGATGGCGAGCGGGTTGGCAAGGGCCAGGTGTTGATGCGGCTCGACAACGAGGCCACCAAGGACCGTGAGCTGAGCCTGATCAAGACCATCTCCGCCAAGCAGCAGCAGCAGCAGCTCAAGGAGGTGGAGCTGCAGCGTTACCTCAACTTCAACGACACAGAGCAGGCGGTGCTGCGCCAGAACCTCGTGCTTGAGCAGGAGATCCTGGGACGGCTGGAGAGCCTCAAGAAAGTGGGTGCATCCGCCGAGCTGCAGTATCTCCAGCAACGCAACCGCGTGCGCGATGTGGAAGGAGAGCTTGCCAAGACCAGCGTTGATCGTCAGCGTCAGGTGGCCATCCTTGAACAGTCTGTTCAGCAGTTGCGCGGTGAGCTCGCCGATCTGCAGAGCAAGCTCACGGAGCTGCGTGTGAATATCCGCTATCAGGACATCCGCTCACCAGTCGATGGTGTGGTGTTTGATCTCAAGCCCACCGGTCCAGGCTTTGTCGCCCAAGGTAGTGAGCCTGTGATGAAGATCGTTCCCTACAACAACCTCAAGGCCAAGGTGGAGATCGATAGCAGCAAGATCGGCTTTGTTCGTGTCGGCAAGCCGGTGGATATCAGCATCGATTCCTTCCCCAGCACCGACTTCGGCGTGCTGCAGGGCACGGTGAAACGGATCGGCTCCGATGCACTGCCGCCCGATCAGCTCAAGCAGACCTATCGCTATCCGGCCGAGATCCAGCTGGCCTCACAGCAGCTCCAGCTGAAGGGCGGAGCCACCCTGCCCCTGCAAGTGGGTATGTCGCTGACGGCCAACATCAAGCTGCGCAAGGTCAGCTATCTGCAGCTTCTGCTCGGCGAGTTCAAGAACAAAACCGACTCGCTCAAGCGTCTCTGACGCTCGCCCGGCCGGCCAGGATCTGCTGGCCGGACGCCTCCGCCTAGGCCGAGGCTGTCGCCAAAGCCTGAGCCGGCAACCGCTGTTGTGCTGCCTCTATGAGCCCCGCGAACAGGGGGTGGGGCCTGCCCGGTCGCGAGAGGAATTCCGGGTGGTACTGACAGGCGGTGAAGAAGGGATGGTCCTTCAGCTCGATCAGCTCCACCAGGCGGCCATCGGGTGAGGTGCCGCTGATTTCGTAGCCGGATTCGAGGAACAGGTTGCGGTAGGCGTTGTTGAACTCATAGCGATGGCGGTGGCGCTCGTAGACCACCTCGTCGCCGTAGAGCCGATGGGCCAGTGTGCCCGCCGTCAGGCGGCAGGGGTAGACGCCCAGGCGCATCGTGCCGCCCAGATCCACCACATCCTGCTGCTCCGGCAAGAGATGGATCACCGGGTGAGGGGTATGTGCATCGAGCTCGGCGCTGGTGGCGCCGGTGAGACCGGCCTGGTTGCGGGCCCACTCGATCACGGCGCACTGCATGCCCAGGCACAGGCCGAGGAAGGGCACGCGCTGCTCGCGCGCCCAGCGGATGGCCGCCACCTTGCCGTCGACGCCGCGATTGCCGAAGCCGCCGGGCACCACCACCGCATCCATGCCGCGCAGCAGCGCATCGGCTCCCTGCTCCTCGATCTGTTCCGCGCAGATCCAGTGCAGATCGAGGGCCGCATCGCGGTCGATGCAGGCATGGCGCAGGGCCTCCACCACCGAGAGGTAGGCGTCGTTGAGCTGCACGTACTTGCCAACCAGCGCAACCTTCACGGCGGGGCCAGGGCTGCGCAGCCTGGCCACCATCTCGGCCCAGCGGGCCATGTCGCTGTCGTGATCAGTCAGGTCGAGCAGATCCAGTACGGCCCGGCAGAGCCCCTCCTGCTCCAGGGTGATCGGCACCGCATAGATGCTGTCGGCGTCCAGCGAGGGGATCACCGCCCGGGTGGGCACGCCGCAGAAGCCGCCGATCTTGGCGCGCAGATCGTCCGGGATCGGCCGGTCGCTGCGGCAGACCAGCACATCGGGCTGGATGCCGATCGAGCGCAGCTCCTTCACCGAGTGCTGGGTGGGCTTGGTCTTCAGTTCACCGGAGGTGCCGATGTAGGGCAGCAACGTGACGTGCACGTAGGCCAGGTCGTTGCGGCCCACATCGCCACGGAACTCGCGGATCGCCTCCAGAAATGGCAGTGATTCGATATCGCCCACCGTGCCGCCGATCTCGGTGATCACCACATCGGCGCCGCTGTTGGCCGCCACCCGGTGGATGCGTTCGCGGATCTCACCGGTGATGTGCGGGATCACCTGCACGGTGCCGCCGTTGTAGTCGCCGCGGCGCTCCTTGTTGATCACCGACTGATAGATCGAGCCGGTGGTCACGCTGTTCAGGCGCGACATGGCCGTGTCGGTGAAGCGCTCGTAGTGGCCCAGGTCGAGGTCGGTCTCGGCTCCGTCCTCGGTGACGAACACCTCGCCGTGCTGGAACGGGCTCATCGTGCCCGGATCCACGTTCAGGTACGGATCGAGCTTGAGGATCGAAACGCTGTAGCCGCGGCTCTTGAGCAGCCTCCCCAGGCTGGCGGCCACGATCCCCTTGCCGATGCTGGACACCACGCCACCGGTCACGAAGACGAACTTGGCCATGGCTCCACCAGCGACTCTTCAATCTACCGAGTGCTTCCAGCGGGTTCCGCGCCGGTCGGCGGGCCGGCGCCCGGGGGGCGCAATGCCCGCCTCCTCGGCGCGGAACCCGCTGGGGCATCAGGGGTAAGAGGGCTGCAGGGCAACGGCGGGTGCAGGCAGTGGAACGCGGTAGGGAGCCGTTCCCAGCCAGCCGCTCCCTCCCTCAGCGCTGTCCGTCCCTGTTGGTGGAGCCGCCTGGCGCCGACGGCGGCCGTGTTGCCTGCACCGCAGGCGACGGCCGCAGCGGCGCCAGGCGGCTCACCCCTCCAGCAGGCTGCGCAGCATCCAGGCGGTCTTCTCGTGGATCTGCAGCCTCTGGGTGAGCAGGTCGGCGGTGGGCTGATCGTTGGCGTCATCCGCCAGGCGCGATACGCCGCGGATCGTGCGGGCCACGGCCTCATGGCCCTGCACCAGTTCGCGCACCATGGCCAGGGCTGCCGGCACACCCTGGCTTTCCGGGATGGAGGCCAGGCTGGCGTAGAGGCTGGCGCCGAAGGGGGCCACATGGCCGAGGGCGCGGATGCGCTCGGCGATCGCATCCAGGGCTGTCCAGAGCTCGGTGTACTGCTCCATGAACATCAGGTGGAGCGTGTTGAACATCGGTCCGGTCACGTTCCAGTGGAAGCCGTGGGTCTTGGCGTAGAGCACGGTGCTGTCGGCCAGCACGCGCGCCAGGCCGTCGGCAATGGCCTGACGCTGGTCGGCGGGGATGCCGATGTCGATCGGCTGTGCGGAAGGTGAACCGGCAAAGGTGGTCATTGGCTTGAGCGGATGCCGTCTGGGCTGGTGGGTTTCAGTCTGGCGATGGTTGCCTGGCCTGCCGCAGCGGCTCAGGAGTTCGTCAGATCGCTGTCGAGGTTGCTGAGGTAATCGTGCACCCGGCAGCGGCGCTGGGGCTGACGCAGCTTCAGCAGCGCCCGCGTTTCGATCTGCCGCACCCGTTCGCGCGAGAGGTGCAGGTCCTCGCCGATCTGCGAGAGGGTCTGGGGCGTGTCGTCCTCCAGGCCGAAGCGCAGCCGGATCACCGTTGCCTCGCGGGCGCTGAGTTCATCGAGCAGGGCTTCCAGATCGGCATGCAGTTCGGCGCGGGTCAGGGCCTGCTCGGGGGTCGCATGGCTGTCTTCCAGCAGCTCCCCCAGTTCGGTGTCCTGATCGCGGCCCACGCGCGCATCGAGCGACACCGAGCGCGGCACACGCATGAGGGTCAGCCGCACCACGTCCTCACTGAGCCCCAGTTCGCGGGCCAGGTCGGCCACGGAGGCGATCCGGCCCTGCTCCGTGGCGATCTGCCGCTGGGCCTTCTTGATCCGGTTGAGCTTCTCGGTGACGTGCACCGGCAGCCGGATCGTGCGGCTCTGGGTGGCGATGGCGCGCGTGATGCCCTGGCGGATCCACCAGTAGGCGTAGGTGCTGAAGCGGAAGCCGCGGGTGGGGTCGTATTTCTCCACCGCCCGCTCCAGCCCCAGCGTGCCTTCCTGCACCAGATCCAGCAGCTCCATGCCGCGCTGCTGGTACTTCTTGGCCACCGCCACCACCAGGCGCAGGTTGGCCTGGATCATGCGGTCGCGGGCGCGGCGGCCGTGGTGCAGGGCCTGCTTGATCTCGGTTGCGTTCTGGCCGCTGCGCGTGGCCCAGGCCTCAAGCCCGCGCTGCTGGGCGGCGCGCAGGTCGGGCAGAGCCAGCTGGCTGGCCTCGGCCCACTGCTGCAGGGTGGGGCCATGGCCCAGCTGTGAGGCCAGGCGCTGACGGCCGGCCTCCAGAGCGATCAGCTCCGCCAGCTCGGCACAGTCTTCGGCCAGCTGCAGGCGCTCGCGCAGCAGGCGTTCACGCCGCTGCACCAGCCGGGCCAGGGTCAGCTCCTCCTCATTGCTGAGCAGGTCAACCCGGCCGATGTCCTGCAGGTAGAGGCGCACCAGGTCGCTGCTGGCACGGCGTCCTCCGGTGCGGGCGGGAGTGGGGCCGTGGCCATGCGGCACTGGGGGCTCGATGCAGGCGGACACCCCAGGTTCGGGTCTCGGTTGAGACGCGTCTGCAAACCACGCAGTTCTGTTCGGGTTCGCGGCCCCCTTCGGTGTGGGGTCCCTGTCCTTGGGTCGGCCCCGGCGTCAGGCCTCCTCCTCCACCCACGTGCTGGCCACGTGCAGCTCCTCCAGCTGCTTGCTGGCCACGCCGCCAGGGGCGCCGGTCATCAGGCAACGGGCCTGCTGGGTTTTGGGGAAGGCGATCGTGTCGCGGATCGACTCCTCGCCGGCCAGCAGCATCACGATCCGGTCCACGCCGAAGGCCAGGCCGCCGTGGGGCGGGGCGCCCATGTCGAGCGCGTCCATCAGGAAGCCGAACTGCTGGTTGGCTTCCTCCAGGGGCAGGCCGATGGTCTGCAGCACCTGGCGCTGCAGGGCCGAATCGTGGATGCGCAGTGAGCCGCCGCCCAGCTCCAGGCCGTTGAGCACCAGGTCGTAGGCCTGGGCGCGGGCTGTGGGCAGGGTGTCGGCCCAGGCGGCGGGATCGTTGCCCAGGTCGTCGGTGTTGGGGGCACAGAAGGGGTGGTGCAGCGCCTCCAGGCGGTTCTCGCCGGCGTTGAACTCGAACATCGGGAAATCCACCACCCAGAGGAAGTTCCAGCTGTCGTTCTCCCGGTCGGGCTTCACCAGTCCCAGCTCGCGGGCCAGGAACTGGCGCACCCGATCGAGCGCCTTGTTCACCGTGGCGGTGTCGCCGGCGCCGAATAGCAGCAACGTGCCGGGCTCGGCGCCGGTGCGTGCCAGCAGCTCAGCCTTCTTCTCCTCGGAGAGGTTGTCCTTGATGGCGCCGATCGTGTCGATCTCGCCGCCCTCGCGCACGCGGATGAAGGCCAGGCCGCCAGCTCCCGCCTTCTGGGCCTCACCGAACACATCGCCGCCGGGCTTGATGCGCACGTTGCTGAGGGCCTCATTGCCGCCGGGCACCGGCAGCACCTTCACCGACCCACCGGCGGCCACCGCGCCGCTGAACACCTTGAAGCCCATGTCCGCCACCAGGTCGGACACGTTCACCAGCTCCATGCCGTAGCGGGTGTCGGGCCGGTCGGTGCCGTAGCGCTCCATGGCGTCATGCCAGGTGAGGCGCGGGAAGGGGCGCGGCAGCTCCACACCTTTCACCGTTTTCCAGATGGAGGCGATCAGCGCTTCGTTGAGTTCGAGGATCTGCTCCTGATCCATGAAGCTCATCTCCATGTCCAGCTGGGTGAACTCCGGCTGGCGATCGGCCCTGAGGTCTTCGTCGCGGAAGCAGCGGGCCACCTGGTAGTAGCGCTCGATGCCGCCCACCATCAGCAGCTGCTTGAACAGCTGGGGCGACTGGGGCAGGGCGAACCATTCACCGCCGCACACGCGGCTGGGCACCAGGTAGTCGCGGGCTCCTTCGGGGGTGGAGCGGGTGAGAACGGGTGTTTCCACCTCGATGAAGCCCTGGTCTTCCAGGAAGCGGCGGGCTGCCTGAATGGTCTGGGCTCGCAGGCGCAGGTTGCCGTTCATGCGCTCGCGGCGCAGATCGAGATAGCGGTGGCGCAGCCGCAGCTCCTCGCGGGTGTTCTCCTCGTCGTGCACCGACACGGGGAAGGGCAGGTTGCCCTTCACGGCATTCAGAACGGTGATGGTGCTGGCCAGCACCTCCACGCGACCGGTGGCCAGCTTGTCGTTGATGGCGTCAGCCGGGCGTTCGCGCACGGTGCCCTGCACCTGGATCACCGTCTCGTTGCGCAGGTGCTCAGCGGTGGCGAACATCTCGGCACCGTTGTCGGGGTCGACGGTGATCTGCACGCTGCCGCTGCGGTCGCGCAGGTCGACGAAGATCACACCGCCGTGGTCACGGCTGCGGTCCACCCAGCCGCACAGCTGCACGGCCTGGCCGGTGGCGCCTTGGCGCAGGTCGCCGCATCCGTGGCTGCGCATGCTGAGGTGAGGAAAGCAATCGGCGATTGTCCCACCCGGTCGGCGGGGG